>JAEEGL011118139.1_pt1 | contig 16377 bp, 12 predicted proteins | sample 9134231 | NCBI WGS metagenome assembly JAEEGL01 (sample SAMN16246548, study PRJNA631951) | gut metagenome | biome: gut microbiome; feature: rumen; material: fiber-attached | host: Bos | place: Iran: Karaj | collected 2018-10
GACCAGGGACAAAGTGATTTCGTGGAGAAGGCGAAGTCTGCATTACCCATTGACAAGAAGATAGCCATATATTGTAGAAGTGGCCGTCGGTCTGCCAATGCTGCTGGTAAATTGGCTGATATTGGCTATAAGTGTGTCAATCTCAAAGGTGGTATCATTGCATGGAAAGAAGCTGGGATGCCAGTAACAAAGGACTGAATATGCAGTTCTCATAGAAATAACATTGTAAAGACATGAAAAAACTCATTCTTTCGGCTATTGCAGCAATAGCCGTGGCGACATCCACTGATGCTCAGTTGTTGAAGACCACTGTCGCCCAGGGAAAAATCGAAGGCGTGGAATACGAAGGCCATGCCCTGTACAAGAACATCCCATACGCAGAAGCCCCTGTGGGTAACCTTCGATGGAAGGCACCTGTGGCCAAGAAGCCTTGGGCGGGTGTCTATAAGGCCGACCGATGGGGAAACCGTCCGCCACAGCCTACAGACCCCAATCAGAACGGTAACGAGATTCCGATGAGCGAGGACTGTCTGTTCCTCAGCGTAGAGACACCAGCCAAGAGCACGAACGATCGTCTGCCCGTGTTTGTGATGATCCACGGCGGGGCCTTCCTGACGGGTTCGTATAGTGGTACGCAGGAGAGCTTCGTTCGTGACGGCATCATCTATTGCAGCATCGAGTATCGTCTGGGCGTGCTGGGCTTTATGACTCATCCAGAACTCAGTAAGGAGAGTCCTCGAGGTATCTCTGGCAATTATGGCATCCTCGATCAAGTGATGGCCTTGCAGTGGATTCACGACAATATTGCTGCCTTTGGTGGCGACCCAGACAAGATTACCATTGCTGGAGAGTCGGCAGGAGGCATCAGCGTGAGCATGCTCTGTGCCTCGCCCCTCTGCAAAGGCCTCTTCCGTGGCGCCATCAGCGAGAGCGGTGGCTCGTTCTGGCCAGTGAGCGATAAGCGTGGCGGAAATACGGCGATGGTTCATGTAAAGGCTGCCGAGCTGGCTGGTCTCGACTTTCAGAAATCGCTGGGTAAGAAGAACCTGAAGCAGCTGCGCAAGCTGTCTTACGAGGAACTGATGTCGAAGATGCAGATGGAGCAGTTCTGGCCCGTGGCAGACGGCTATGCCATCGTGGACGACCAATACAAGCTTTATGAGAAGGGAGAGTACAACGACATCAATGTACTTATAGGCACCAACAGTGATGAGGGCTCGATGTTCGCACGGCCTGTGTCAGTGGCAGATTATGAACAGCGTGTTCGTGATACCTACGGCGACTATGCAGACCGTCTGCTGAAGCTCTATCCAGCCAAGAATGAGCAGGAGACGTATTTCGCTCAGAGCGACATATTCCGCGACGGCTCTTTCGCCTGGGGCACATATGCCTGGGCAAATCTACAGTCGAAGACAGGTAAAGGAAAGGTCTACATGTACTACTTCGACCAGGACTCCGAGAACACTATCATCCGCAGTCGTAAGGGTGGTGCCAGCCATGTGGCAGAAATGCCCTTCTTCTATGGCTATAAGTTCGGCTCTGGCAAGATGACGACTACCGAACAGCGCATGGAGCAGATCGTCAGCCGTTATATCATGAACTTCACCAAGACTGGCGATCCTAATGCTGACGGTCTGCCCTACTGGACTACCTACGAAAAAGGAAAGCCCACGGTGATGATTATGCGAGAGGGCCTGCATCTGGACAAGGTGCAGAACCAGCCACAGATGGACTTTTTCGAGGAGTTCTTCAAGAGCCGCAGGCAATAAAGGAAAATGGGCATGAAGGAGAATAAGATCCTGCGTGTAGGTATCATCGGGGCTGGTTGGATAGCTGATAATCAGCCATTAATACAACTGTGTTGGAAATGGATGCACGCTCAGTTCTTGCGAACGGGGCGTACGGGGTAACTGTATCTGCGGAAGTCGCAGTTCGTGTTCGCTCCTCCCGATCTGATGTAGAGGGCGCAGGCACCGCTCGGGTACGACTTGTCGAGCTTCGGCGACCAGTAATTACCGTACATGCCTGCGTCGCTCAATTGGTTATATTCGCGACGGCTGGCATACGTCGACAGCCCACTTGCATTGGAGAACACCCAGAAAAATCTCATGGATATGTAGGATGATGAGTAAAAAAACTATTATCCTTTGTTTTATTTGCCGATTTAGTTGTACCTTTGCAGGCCGAAAAAAGATATTTATCACATAAACGAGAAAAATATGAAGAGAAAATTACTTTCATTGCTCGTGCTGCTCGTGACGGCAGTGACGGGCGCGTGGGCGCAAGGTTACACCGTGACCTTCGACGGGTTTCTAAGTCCGGATATGAATACTACGGTCAACGTCGCCTCCCTTCCACAACACTTTACTGAAATAGAAGGCATCGAAATTAGCCCATGGCTTGTTTTTGACAATGGCGTTGAATTTACGAACGTAACCGTCACAAACGATGGTAATGGGAAGGTCAGCGCTTCCATTTTTGATCCGTATACTATGAGCATCACAGTATCTGGCACCTTTGATGGAGAGGCAATTATCCAAGTCGAAGGTCTTTGTAATCAAGATGAAAGTTTATGGGATAAAAGTGCTTACATCACCGTAACCTGCGTGGCGAACGTCCCCACCGTTGTTGCCAGCGGCGATTGCGGAACGGGTGTCACTTATTCACTGACCAGCGACGGCGTGATGACCATCAGTGGTAGCGGTGCGATGGCAAACTATACTGCGAGCTCAGAAGCTCCTTGGTATTCTTACAGAAATCTTATAGAATCGATTGTGATTGAAAATGGTGTGACAAGTGTCGGTAATTATGCCTTCAATGGCTGCAGCTATCTGGCATCGGTCAGTATCCCCGCCACAGTAACCAGTATCGGCGATTATGCCTTCAAGAGCTGTAGCAATCTGGCAACAGTGACCCTTAACAGCAACCCGTTTATTGGTGATTATGCATTCGATGATATTAAGGACGGTGCGACGGTGACGATGAACCTGACGGCGAACTTGGCAGGTGATGCAAAATGGATGACGTTCTACAATCAGAATTACAGGTTCCAGGCTGATGCGAACACGCAGGTGTTCAAGGTAGAGCTAAACGGCATAGGACTGACGATGCATGAGGTTGGAAATAGAATTGTGGACGCTGGCACAGCTGTTGTCCTGAAAAAGACTGGCGACGACAACCCCGTAATGACGCTGACGACGACCGCCAGCGGCGACACGCAGAGCAATAATCTGACGGGAGTGTCTGCTGTTGCAGGAGTGACGTCCGACGGCACAATATACGTGCTGAACTATACAGCAGCTAACGGTGTGGGCTTCTACAAGCTGAAAAGTGGCAAGACGCTTGGCGTTGGCAAGGCTTACCTGACATATAGCGGTGAAGCTCGCGAGTACTTTCTCTTCGACGAGACGACGGGCATCGAGGACATTAACCGTGAAACAATAACCAATAACCGTTATTATGACCTGCAGGGCCGCCGCGTCAGCCAGCCTACGAAGGGACTCTATATCGTCAATGGAAAAAAGTTCGTAATTAAGTAAGAGAGGATACAGATATGATAAAGAAAGTATATAAGAAACCTTCCGTAAAGGTGGTAGAGTTGCAGCAGAAGTGTCAGATTCTGAGCGGAAGCGTAGATGAGTATGACATGAACAAGAGCCTGCAAAACGAAGAGGTGACCGAAGGTTGGTAAACCTGCGAAAAAACGCTTAATAAAACAATTTAAGATTTTTGGGCTGGCAATTTGCTGGCCCGATTATTTTCAACCGTACAGGTCGAATTATATCCACATCTCCAAACAACTTACTACTTTTTATAAAAACCATCATAACTTGGTATATTTGTGAAATTTAAAGTCTTCGCATTATACCTCATCTTTTTGGATCTTTTCTATAAATACTCTTAAATGATTTCGCGAAGACAATCATTTTTGACTTATTATTTGTATATTTGCACTATCGTTTAATGAACTTTATGAAGAAACTCAATCGGCAAAATAACATGACCAAATATATAACAGAACGTACTCTGCGTAATATCCAAATAAGAGAAGGACTCTCCGATCGTCATATCAGACGAACGTATTGGATTGAGTTGGCCTGCAATCTGGCTGAAGCCTATCACGCATACCAAACGATGAGAAGTTGTGCTGATGTGTCCGTGGCTGAACCTACTCTTGAAGAACTAGAAGAGAAAACGCTTATTCTAAACCCGATTCTTGGAACTGACATTACACTATCTGATCTCTATGCAGTCAAGCGAAGCAGTACTGATGCAAGCATTATCTACTACGAGCATTATAAGGAAATGCTCAAAATCCTTGAAAGTAAACTGTTCATACCTGATATTGCGGACAAGTTATTTAAGGAGCTATATGAAGAATATCGTGATATTCCGTTTGCAGGAATTGAACACGAGTATTATTCCGAGGTTGCACAACTGATACTACGGTATATGTGTATGAATATTGACTACGACACCTTCATCCAGCAGCTTCAGGCAACAAAGATTGTTGAGGCCCAAAAACCTATGGATGGCGTGATATTCAAAGAGATGATTAAAACTGGTGAGAAGTGGGTGTCTCGCTATTTTGAGTTGGTTAGAGCTGAAAGGGAAAAGACAGCATGACATTAAGAGGACTGTTGAAACCAGGTAATTCTTGCTTGGGTGGTGACATGAAGACAGGGCGTTTGATGTGAGCCAGGAGCAACAAATACTATGACAGATTTCGATACCATTTGGCATATTCAGGATGAGATTAGAACGGTGGTGGATGCAGCTGTGGGATGTGGTATCTGGGACCTGAGCTACAGTGAGCAAAGGTCGGCTATCGTCCTGGAATTAACCGCCTATCTCGACGAGGAGACGGCTAGTAATCTGTGCGGCCAGTTTACGGTGCCATGTGACTATGACGGCATAGGAGCCAAAGGGAGTAAGTTTGTGTTTTATATATCATGCGACTCTTAGGAGTCCTGACCCAGATAGAGGGGTAAGACGATGTCAGCGTCAGTGAATTCGAACGAGGATTTAAATATCGACGGAACTGAGAAGAAAAGAGTCTTAATATTTGGATATTATAAAAAAATTACCCATTTTTGCGGCATTATTGTGTGATCAATATTAACAACTGAACTATAATAATTACGACTATGAAAAAATCTTTTTAATTGTAGCAGCTTTGCTGCTGATTGCTGTAAATGCAGGTGCACAATCGTCAAGTGCATCATATCCGGTAGGAGGTTGGTGGGTATCTGACGATAAGGATCATTTGTCATTGCAGATGCATATATGGCGTGAAACTGACGATCAGAACTCATGTGGCGATCTGACTATTACAAACAAGGATACAGACGAAGAGCTGTATTCCGGGACTGTCTTTTACCAGAACCGCGAGTTGGTGAACGATGTCCCTACAGGAGTGTACTACTTCAAAGTGATTAGCAACAAAGGCAAGCAAAGTCGTATTGCTTTAAGAACATGGGGAGAAGAAAGGATGAAAATGGTCGTCTGGAGTGACGGCGAATTGAAAGACCATCCTCTCTTTAAACAAAACTTCTTTGGCTTTGGAATCAGCGAAGAGCGTGATCCGACGCAGTTCATAAATACCGAGGCGGAACTGTTGACATATCTGCGTAAGTCTATTGCGAACAAGGAAGAGCTAGGAGGAGGCTGGGGAACCAATCCCATGCAATATGTCAATGCTCACGCCCGTTTGAACCATAAACTACCCATCTATGCCAAGCCCAAGGGTACAGGAGCTATCAACATCCGCGACAAGGCCGACGCCACGGCGGCCAAGGTGGCAGAGTTGAAACCAGGCGAGACACTCCTCGTCGTCGACGAGCTTGACGGCTGGTGCCAGGTGAAGATTGACAAGGACAAGACGGGATGGGTTGCCCTCAGTGTCGTCACGTTGACGAACACGAAAGGAAAACAGTCGTCATCGTCAAGCTCCCGCGTGACCTACCCACCAGTAGTCGACGGTCACTTGGCTTTTATGGGCATTCCCCTTAGCATGTCGGCAGCCGAGATGAAGTCAAAGCTGATGGCAATGGGTATGACAAAAGAAGGGGGCATGGAAGAAGAAACTGGAAACATATATTTAACAGGTACTGTGGATGGAGTGAAGTAGCGCGTTTGGATTGCAAGTACAGGAGACAAGGGGATCTATACTGTTCAAATCGAAGACTCAAAGACCCACCTCCTGCCCAAGGCTAAGGCTCGATACAAGACATTATTGGACAACGCCATTGCGACATACGGTCAAGGAACATACACGGACAACCTTGAAGGATACAAAGGATACAAGATTAAGTGCGGAAAAGGTGTCGTAGCTGTCTGGCTGACGAATGAGGATGAGATGGATGGTGCCAGCGACTGTTATAGAGTGAGTGTTGTTTATACAGAACATGATAACTAAGGGTATTTAATATTACGAAGCTTAGATCTCTATTTATGACGGTATCATCGATCCCATTTAAATTTCCTTTATGACCAATATAAACTAAAGAGGTCTTAGTGTGGTCAAAGCCACATGAAGACCTCTTTGGTTTATAAATATCTTTTTATAGTTTGTGACAAGTTGAACAATTATCAGACTTTATTGTCACTACTCTGACTATACTTAAGGCAGGCTACTTACACACGGGGCGAACGGATTGTCCGAGGCCACGAAAGTCGTTGGAACACGAGTAAACACGTTTCGTGTCGAAATTGAGGTACAAAGCACATTCCGGGCGTGAGTCGAGTGTAGACGACCAGTAGTAACCGTGTGAGTCGGGAAAGAGCAACTTGCCACCCCATTGGCTACCTGCAGCGGGAAGAAAAATGAAGCCGCCGTTCGGACCGGTGAACTTGCAACCATTCACACCGTTCTCAGTTGTCCAAACAGACTGGCATTTTTCTATAAGTTCATGACATTGTTCCAACGATGGTATACACCATGGCATACCCCAGTTGATAGTCGCAGCATCATAGCTTGTCCCAGCGATGTCGGAGCCGATATTATGGCATGTATCCTCTGAACCATCACAATGGATATATGTAGTCCAGTCATAATTGTCCTTCGGTTGTGTTTCGCCCCAGGCATAGAAGTTGCCATAGCCTTCTGGCTTTGATGTCCCTACGTTGCAACATGCCCACTTCGTGCCTGAGGGCAGGCCGAGATCTATCATGTGCGGGTGGTTGTTGTCGGGACAGGAAGTGTATGAAGTACTTGACGATGTTGTAAAACTATTGGTGTCCCCATAATAATACTTACCGTCATAAAGTACATACGCCCGATAATAGTACTTCGTTCCAGCTACCAATCCTGTTGCAGAGGCAGAGAAATCACCTACAGGGCTTGAACTACTACATGTCACTTTTTTAGTGAAGTCAGTACTCGAAGGTGAGCTACTGGTAGTACTGAGGAAGAAACCTGCCTCATAGCTCTTATTAGTGTTACTGGCTGCAATAGAGCCATTCAAAGTGGCACTTGTCCCAGAAACATCAGTAGCTGCTAATGTAATAACATTGATAGAAGGAGATGTTGCGCCAGATGATCTGACAGGGCGAACGGAGAGACCGAGGTAGCGGAAGTTGAAATATTCGTATGTGAACAAACCTCCCGAATGGAAGTAGAGGTGCCAGGCGATGTTCTGGTTCGACTCATGGAGAGTCGAAGACCACCAAAGACCAAGTGAGCCAGTGCCATCCAACTCGTCAGCAGAGCGGCTGCCTGCAGCGGGAAGGAATATGGTGCCGCCGTTCGGACCGGTAAGCTTACGACCGTTCACACCGTTCTCAGTAATCCAGACTGAAGTGCAGTTATTTACGAGTTCTTGAAATTGTTCTTTAGACGGCATACACCATGGTGCCCCCCAATTGGCTGTGGCAGCATCGTAGCTTGTGCCAGCGATGTCAGAGCCGATGTTCACAATATCCCATACACTTCCATGCTGGTAAGTATCCCAGTTGTACACACTCTTCGGGCTTGTCTCTCCCCAGGCATAATAGTTGCCATACCCATCTGGCTTTGATGCCCCAACGTTGCAACAAGCCCACATCGTGCCAGAGGGCAGGCCGAGGTCTATCATGTGCGGGTGGTTGTTGTCAGGACATGACGATGTAGTTAAACTATTAGTCCCTCCATAATAATACTTACCGTCATATAGTATATATGCCCGATAATTGTACTTTGTTCCATTCGACAATCCTGTCGCAGATGCAGAGAAATCACCTACCGGGTTTGAATTACTACATGTCACATTCTTTGTGTAGTCAGTACTCGATGGCGCGTTACTAGTGGTACTCAAGAAAAAACCTGCCTCATAGCTCTTGTTCGTGTTACTGACAGAAACAAAGCCATTCAGAGTAGCACTATTCGTGGAAACATCAGTAGCAGCTTTCGTCGTAACATTGATAGATGCAGATGGTGTGCCAGATGATGTGACAGGGCGAACGGGACGACCGAGGTCGCGACGACCGCCGTGGTACGTTGTGCCCCAATCGCCCGAACTGAAGCCGAGGCATAAGGCGTAGTCTTTGTCGTTGTTATAGAGTGTCGACGACCAGTAGTCGACGTCCGAACCAGCATCTCTCAACTCGCCATATATGCGATAGCCTGCGGCGGGGAGAAATATAGTGCCGCCGTTTCGGCCTGAGAATTTGCAGCCTTTAACACCATTCTGATTCGTCCAAACAAATGTGCAATTACTCCTCAATTCATCGAATTGGTTCCTCGACGGCATACACCATGGAGCGCCCCAGTTGGCAGTAGCAGCATCGTACTGTGTATCAGCAATGTCAGAACCGATATTATGGCATGTGTTGTAGGAACCGTCACAATGGATATAGGTATTCCAGTCATAATAATCTTTTGGCTGCGTCTCGCCCCATGCATAATAGTTTCCGTAGTCCTCTGATTTCGATGCTCCTACGTTGCAACATGCCCACATAGTGCCAGAGGGCAGACCGAGGTCTATCATGTGCGGATGGTTGCTGTCTGGACAGGAAGTATAGCCTCCGACATCACTACCAGCGTTGACATTTACTGTTATCGTCGCTGCCTGTCCAGTCATGTTATCAGTCACGGTGATGATAGCATCACCAGCTTTCAGCCCGTTTATTGAGATGGTATTCCCATTGATATAGGCAGTAGCGATACTCTCATTATTACTTTTGATCCCATAGCTTCCACTACCAGAGAGGATCTGAGCGGTCTTAGTTTCACCAACCTTTAATGACATGGAACTTGTGGATACCTGAAGTGGGGCGCTAATTTCAAATGTACAAATGTCACCATAATTGAAATAGACACCATCCCAAGTATAGGCGCGGTAGAAATAGGTTGTATAGAGCTGAAGATTTGTCAGCTTTGCAGAGAAAACATAATTACCTTTTCCTTGGTTCTCAGTTAGGGTAAAATCGTTTGCAATTATCCTTTGTGAAAGATTGTTCTCATTGGTTCCATAGTCAAAACCGGCGGTTACCGATCTTGGCTCCAAGGCAGTAAAAGTGCCGCTAATGGTAACAGCGTTGTCTGTGTTGTACTCCTGTGCAACAGCACTCAGGTCAGCCTCGTTGGTGTAAACGCCAAAGAGGAAGCGTTTCATGGCTTCATCATTTCTATCGGGTAGAATTTTCAGCTCAGCGTCGTATGGCCCTCCTTCTTCATAGACAGATTGCTTGTCTGGATAATTACTGTTCTCTAAATTTACTCTAGACTCGACCTTAAAATGGGCTGGAAGCGTTTCATAGACTCCTCCAATCGAACTACCATCATTGAGCAATTTATTTAGGAATTGTGGCATAACACCTCCTCCGAAAAAGTTGCTTTCAGTGTAACCTGCATATATTGAAAGGTTCTTATCAAACAGTTGGTTGGCAAATGAATAGGAAGGCTGGTCAGGACCACTATCCCCCATTAATGACTGGCAAGCTGTATTAAAAAGGATGGAGTTGTCTGGAAATCTTCCAGTAGCAATGTCACCGAAGAAAAACTCTGTCAATATTGGATGGGCAATCCAACGCTCTTCTCCGCCACGTATTTCTTTAATGAATTCAAAGTTAAGGTCAATATCTGAAACATTCTTAAATTGGGAGTTGTCTCTCCACTCCTTGAACTTTGCATAACATTCTTTCCATTTGTCATCGTATTTTCCTTTAACAGGTATGTTTTCTATTTCTTCTGCTGTAGCAATAGCATGGCATTTTAAATGGTATTTTGCAATATCTTCGTAAATTCCGCTCCATACACTGCTCTTTTGAATAAGATATTTAGGCTCCATATAAGCACCGTGTGTGTTAAGCATGATAATGTCATAATCATAGATATGAAGATTGTTCGGGTCGTTGGAATTGTCATAGAAGAAATCTACCGTCGGCTTGTCAACGTAACGAGCATCGATACCACAATCCAAGAAAGCTTGTAATAATGGTTCTTGAAAGTTTTTTCTGTCATTCACCCTACTTTCTTTTTCATCATAAAACTGCTGATTGGCAATGACAGCTTTCAACTTTTTGTTTCCTGTCGATCCAACTTTTTTAGCTTTTTCGGCTATTCTTTTGGCGATATTCTGATAGCCGCCGGCAGATTCCGTCCAATTGCCTGTGGTTTCTGCGCTATGGTCAAAATGGAAAGAGAACGTCTCACCCTCTTCTATCTTCACATATAACTGGTGACCATCACTCCAAGCGTCTTCCACTCCGTCGTTGGCTTTTATCTGGCCTATCTGTGCCTCAGCATCAGCGATGGTCTCACAATCGGACAAGGCATTCGCAACCTTGGGCATTGCCTTAACAAAGTTTTCCTCAGCCTTGGCCTCTTCGTATTTTGCAAAGCCTATGAAGTTGATGTTGCTTAGTTCGTAAACAAACTTTTCGTATTTTGTCGTAATGTGCTGGTATTGGTAATCACTATGGGCCGTACCATGTTCATCAAATTGCGAGGTGTATATTTCCACGACATCCCGCAAATAGAACTTACGTAGGTTACCGTCATTGAAGAAAACGACGATCGCGTCCTGTGCAAAGATGGAATTGGCAAGAAATGCCATTACCATGACCAATATGCATTTTAAGATTCTCGTTTTCATCGCTTTGTGATTTTATAGGTTGCATCATTCATTTTAACGACATAGACCCCTGTGGGCAGCTTGGAGACGGAAACGGCGGCTTGGCCTTCCGTGGTAGGAGTGACTTTACGGAGCAGTTGGCCTGCTACGTTGTACAGCATGATAGATGTGCCGGTCTTGATACCTTTGAACGTCAGTGTCTCGCCATCGGCAGAGAACGTGGCCTCGACGCCCTTAGGAGACGTAATGCCGCTGGAGGCAGAGGCGTAGGTGTAGCGCTTGACTTTCTCCAAAGGGTAGGAGATAGTCGTCTTGGTCGTCGTGATGACGAGGTTGCCGTCGTTGTAGGTGGTTCGCGGCTCCTCGTTGAGGTTTATCGACATGACCTGACCGTCTGCCAGCCAAACCTGTAGTACCATGTCTTCTGCCATCACCGTCGATGCAGATAGACACAACATGGACAGCAATAGCAGCCTCATACAAAATAGGTTTCGTTTTTTCATAATAAGTCGGTTATATAAGTTATTGATTCGTTTTAGGCTGTTGTCCAAAGTACGGAAAGCGGTTATTTAAACACAGGTCGGACGGTTGAGCCGCCAATACTATCGTAATTTGGATAAAATTCTATACTCTCATTATTAAATCCAAATCCTTGGGCGCAAAAATCATATTCGTTGCTGATGACAGATGACCAATAATAGCCCCCAATTTCATCATTGCAAATTGCACCTGAATACCATCCTGCGGCAGGAAGGAAAATGATACAGCCATTAGGTCCTGTCATCTTACGCCCATTTACTCCGTTCCACGTAATCCAATCTGAGCTACAGTTGTCAATGAGTTCCTTAATTTGTTCTGATGTTGGCGTCTTCCATGGAGCACCCCAATTAACTGTCGCTGCATCATATTGAGTGCCTGCGATATCTGAACCAATATTAATATAATCGTCTCTTTGTTTAAACTGGTATGTTTCACCTGTATATATGTCCTTCATTTTTGTCTCACCCCAGGCAAAATACCAACCGTAACTCTCTGGCTTGTGAGCCCCTACATTACAGCACGCCCATTTAGTACCACTCGGCAGACCAAGGTCAATCATGTGCGGGTGGTTGTTGTCAGGGCAGCTGCTGTGTTTCGGAGGTATGTTCCCTAAAGTCACTGGGCGTATAGATTTACCAATATAGCAGCCGCCATATTCCTGAAATTTTATATAACCTCTATTATCTATGTAAATTCCCCATGCATCAGCATGATCGTTGAGGGTAGATGTCCAATAGAAGCCCCAATCGTCGTAACTTGGCATATCGTCACATCGTCGGCCAGCAATTGGAAGAAATATGGAAAAGCCATTAGGACCTATTAACTTATCTCCTTCCACACCATTTTGAGTTATTAATTCTGACGTACAATTGTCAATAAGCTCTCTGAACTGTTCATAAGAGGGCATTAGCCAGGGAGCACCCCAGTTTGATGTAGCGGCATCGTATTCTGACCCCGAAATATCAACGCCAATGTTGTGGCATGTCTCATATGAGCCGTCACAGTAAATATAGTTACTCCAACTATAAGAGTTTTTTGTCTTAGTCTCGCCCCAGGAATAATATCCTCCGAAATCTTCAGCTTTTTTTGCTCCCAAGTTGCAGCATGCCCATAATGTTCCGCTGGGCAGTCCGAGGTCTATCATGTGCGGATGTTTTTCATCTGGGCAAGAGTGAGAAACTGCAGTCCCCACCGTCACCTTGGCCACAGCCATCTGTTTGTTTTGTTCGTCCATAACTCCAATATATGTTTCACCTATCGAAACGCCCGTTACAGTAAGTGTAGTGCCGTTAACTGAAACACCAGCTATATCTTTGTTTAATGTGGCAGTTTTAAATGTATGACCACTATAGCCATCAATGGCAAATTCCTCGCTACTTCCTGCAGCAACCGTTATCTCTTCTACCAACTGACCGTTAGTGTCATTGATTGTTGGAGAGTAAACATCAGCTGAAGAGACAGGTTTCGAGGCATTGGCCTTTAATGAAATCGAATATAGCAGATGTCTATCTGTATTTGATATAGGTACACGTTCAAAGACTCCAGCACTGACATTACGCTCAACCTTATATAGATATAACCCTTCTGGTAAATTGTCATAAGACAAACATACTTTAAAATCCTGATCCCATACACATTTATAAGGCATGGTTCTATCTGGCACAAATAGTGGTTCAAGAGTAATCTTATAGAAATCTTGCTTCCACATATTATTAAACCATCCTTCGATAATGTTGTATTTTTTATTGGTGGACTCATCGACAAAAATGTCGCCATTTACGGTAACCACCATTCCGTTGTCCATGTATTTGTTCTTTTCACCATCCAGTTTAATCTGGTCATTAACAGACTGGGACTTGTATTTATGCGTAGAATATCTTGGGTCAACCATAAATGAGGAGACAAATGCTTTCTCTAAACCATAGTCTTCATAAAGGAGATAATAGAATAGTAAAGCAGCGTCTGCTTGTGCCACACAGTTTTTGCCATTCCAACCGATAAAAGCTGTATTGTTTTCATCAAGGAACGAGAGGTCTTTTGGTACACCGCTGCAAGAACCCAAATACACGATGCAATTTCCTTTTGCTTTAAGCAGTTCTACAGGATAGGTACAATAATACTCATCTTGACCCTCTTGGCCGTAATACTGTAATATTTCAGACTCTGGACCTGGATTAACCTTCTCACAGGTTGTAAAATATGACTTTCCATTCCATTCAAAACCATGTGAGAATATAATGATGGCCTTGTAGTCCCTTGAGTTTTGAAGTACCTCAGACAAATTATGATGATTAAACATCTGATCATATTCGATATTTCCAAGATATGTAGGATTATCTGTGTTTCCGTAGAACTCCACATCATAGCCATGAAGTGTAAACATCCGCTCAATAAAACGGACAATACGGTTCTGGGCCTTATAGTTACTCATTCCCTGAAAATAGTTGAAGATAGCGATCTTTCCCCTATAGAGATCTCCCATATAGCGAGCACGTCTCGCTTTATTTATGCCATATTGAGGAGACTCGTCTATGAAATCATCGCCTGCAAACAAGGAAAAGTCCTCATACAAAGGATAGACTATATGCGTGTCGGAATTATTCATCTTCACGATGACATTCAAGTCATCTTCTGTAACAGCCGACTCAACATTGGGATTGTTCTGCAATGCCGCAGCAACGGCAGCAGCATCGGCATTGTCGGTGCCGGATATTTCTTCCAAAGCGCTGGTCACCTCGTCAGCAGTTCCCGACAGCAGCTCGTTCTTCACGCGAGCAATGAACAGCAGGTTACGGACATCACGATCTGCCAGATAGCCGTCGGCCTCACTGACGGTTTTCCATGAGAACTGATGATTGTTGGCATCGTGCTGGAAGATGAGGCTCTGTACCAGTTGAGAATTGCCATTCTTGTCGGTTAAGACAAACGAGTTCTGAGCCATCATTATGATGGCTACAAAAAGGAATAAAATGGTATTGATGATTCTTTTCATAGACTTTTTCCTCCCCATTTACTTTTTCATGAACTTAAATGTTTGCTTGCCGTTTCTCACCATATAGACACCTGTGGGGAGATGTCCGATATTGATGATTGTCTCACCGCCTGTAGCTGTCACTTGGGCTTTCAGCGCTCCGCCAGTATCGTAGATACCCACCTCGCCAGTCACTCCGATCAGCGTCAGTTTACCTTCGACCAAACGACCCAACATGTTTCCAGACGGCGTCGGCAGCTGAATGTCCGTAGATCCTTGGGGGCCAAAGGACACTTTCAGTACTTTCTCGACCAAAATACTGCCAGTGACTGAGAGAACTGTGAAGTCATAGGCGTCATCAACAGCCACGAGACTGCCAACCTCAGTCATGGGAATCTCATGTGTTACACCATCAGCATCCTGGTAAATCAAAACTATTGGGGCTTCCGTAGGCGCCAGTAAGTTGTAAGAAGGGGATTTTTCATAAGTTGGCACGTTAAATGGCGACGATGAAAAGCACATCGGTGTTGCTTCTGACTCTGAAATGCACAGAGGCAGTAGTAGAAATAAAAAAGTCAAGAAGGAGGATTGTTTATTCATAAGCATTAATAATGTTTTAGTTTTAGGACGTTGCCCAAGTACGCTCAAACGCGTATTTTTGATTTGGACGCCACAAAGATAAGCATTAATAATGAGACTCCCAAAACATTTAAGAATTATTTCTGTGCTATTTAGATGATTCTTAGTTAGGCCGAAAATATCTGTCCTGGCGTTTACCCAAAAACATAGCCCTTGTAGCCAGAGAGCAAAGAAGGGAGCAAAAGGCACTCCCGCTTGGAAAAGCTCAAATATATTTGGCTTTTCGCTCACTTATTCGTACCTTTTCGGCTATGCCGAGAAGCTACTATCGTTCGGATATGAAAAAGAAAATCTTATTTTTCCTTTGCATTTCCCTCACTTAATCGTACCTTTGATATAAATATCGAAGGCACTTCCACTCGAAAGAACAAAAGATTATGATTTTTCTTTTGCTCTTTACTCGTTTATTCGTACCTTTGCAGGGCAATAGAAGAAAACATGGCACTGAAGTTAGACAGGAATCTGAAACTATACTACTCCATTCGTGAAGTTGCCGAGATGTTCGGCGTGAATGAGAGTACGCTACGCTATTGGGAACAGGAATTCCCCTTTTTGAAGCCCAGGACCGGCAGGGCTTCCAAAATCCGCATGTATCGGGAAAAGGACATCGAGAAGATCAGACTAATATATGACCTGGTGAAAGTTCGTGGTTTCAAACTGGCAGCTGCCAAGAAGATTTTCCTGTCTAACCGTGACGGCAGCGACCGTAAGGCCGATGTTCTTATGTGTCTTGAAGACGTGAGAGACCAACTGCAGGAACTCATGAAGCAGCTGGACGGCCATTAGGTTTTCTTTCTAGTTTGAGTATTACATTTCCATCTTTTGGTGTTATTCGGCGATAGTTCACATTGGAACATCGTCATTTTTTGTTCCTGACTCGGGGATTTGAACCTGTTGTATCATATCTTCAAAGCATATACCCCCTTTTTTCATCAAAAAACTCTTGTAGAAATGCTTATAAGACTTTTCGTGTCTTGTAAGTGTTAATATAAGAGATTCTGTGTTCCAAATTCTTGTTTGGCAATGGAACGGAGTTCCTTTGTACCCAATGACGGGCGACGTGTGCCTGTCAGAAATCCTTTTGTTCCATTTTTAATAGTTTCGCATTATGACAAAGAAAAAGGAAAATCCCGATGAGGGTCCCCAGCAGGTCGCTGAGGGTGCTGCCGATCA
>JAEEGL011801881.1_pt1 | contig 16377 bp, 6 predicted proteins | sample 9134231 | NCBI WGS metagenome assembly JAEEGL01 (sample SAMN16246548, study PRJNA631951) | gut metagenome | biome: gut microbiome; feature: rumen; material: fiber-attached | host: Bos | place: Iran: Karaj | collected 2018-10
ATATGATTAAATTTTATTTTGAATTAAATCAATTTAAAAATGAATATTATGTTAAAAAATTTAATGAAAAAATTAAAACATTAAAAGAGGAAACACAAAAAGAATAAAATGAAGTTAGAGAAAAATATAAAAATTTAGATTTAATTTTATAAAAACAATATTTTAACTTATTAAAAAATATTAATTAAATATAACAATTTAATTGATATATAGAATGAATTATAAAAAAGAAAATTTTGGATATATTAAAAAATAAAAGAATAATAAATATTTTAAATATATAATTTATATCAGACCTTTTTGGCTAGACTGGGTTTTCTATCCGAATGATGAGTTAGAGGAAGAGTTCTGCTATACGATTTCCAATTTAGATAAATATAAATAATATCATTATTATTTTAATTAGTTATAATTATAATAAAATAAAATAAAAAAATAATTTATATATATAAAAATTGAATTATTTTATTTATTTTATTTGAAATGGAAGAAGATAAAAAAGAACAAAAAGAAGTAAAAGAACCAAAAGAACAAAAAGGACCAAAAGAAAAAAAAGAAAAAGAAAAAAAAACAAATAAAGAATTAGTAAAGGTAGTAAAAGGTGCAAGAGATTTTTTACCAGAACAAATGATTATAAGAAGAAAAGCTTTTGATTTAATAACAGGGGTATTTAAAAAACATGGAGCAGTTGAAATTGATACACCAATATTTGAATTAAAAGAAACATTAATGGGAAAATATGGAGAAGATTCAAAATTAATATATGATTTAAATGATCAAGGAGGTGAATTACTTTCATTAAGATATGATTTAACAGTTCCTTTTGCTAGATATATGGCCGTACACCATTTAAATTCTTTAAAAAGATATCATATTGGAAAAGTATATAGAAGAGATAACCCTCAAATGACTAAAGGAAGATTCAGAGAATTTTTTCAATGTGATTTTGATATTGCCGGAGGAAATTATGGTACAATGATTCCAGATGCAGAAATAATTAAAATTGTTGTAGAAATATTAGTTCAACTTCCAATAGGTAATTTTAATATAAAAATAAATCATAGAGTTTTACTTGATGCATATATTCAAATAAGTGGAATTAAAGAAGATAAATTTAAAAGTGTATGTTCTTCAATTGATAAATTAGATAAAGAAAAATGGGAAGATGTTAAAAACGAATTAGTTAATGTCAAAGGTGTAACTGAAGAACAAGCTGATAATCTTTATAAATTTGTAATTTTAAAAGATAAACCTAAAGTTTTATTAGAAAAATTAATGAATATGAAAGAATTAATGGAAAATGAAAAAGGAAAAAAAGCTTTAGATGAAATGTCAATATTGATTGATTATTTACAAATAATGGAAATTGATAAATATTGTACATTTGATTTATCTTTAGCAAGAGGTTTAGATTATTATACAGGATTAATATATGAAACAGTTTTAACAGATACTGATGAGGTAGGTTCAATTTCAGGAGGTGGAAGATTTGATAATTTAATAGGAATATTTTCTGGAAAACAAATACCAGCTGTAGGTGTATCAATAGGTATTGAAAGAATATTTAATATTTTAGAAAAACATTATAAAGATGATGATACTATAAGAAGTAATTATACCGAAGTATTAGTATGTGCTGCAGGAAAAAATATGACTAAAGAAAGATTTAAAATTGCTAATGAACTTTGGAAAAATGAAATTAAAGCAGAAATATTATATAATGAAAATCCTAGAATGGACAAACAAATGGATTATGCTATTAATAATAAAATACCATTTTTATTATTTATTGGAGAGAATGAATTAAAAGAAAATAAAATAAAAATTAAATGCTTATCTAATTTTGAAGAAATCACTGTAGAAAGAGAAAAAATGATTGAAGAAATTAATAAATTAAAATCAAATAAAGATTTATTAATTGTTAAAAAAGAAAAAAAATAAAATAAAATAATTTAAAAATATTTAAATTTAATATAAAAAAATAACATATTTATTTATATAATATTCTATATAATTTTTAATTTATTTTAAAAAATAAAAAAAAATAAATAATTTAAAATTATAAAAATTTACTAAAAATTTAACTTTTTATATTTAAGTTAATTTTAATTTAACTTATTTAAAATAAAAATGTTTTTGGAATTCATTGTTACTATTGTTACTATATTAGTAATTGCTGTTGTTTGCCTTATAATAGTAGTTTATAAAATTAATATAAAAGTCAATAAAATGGATATCTTAGTTAATTATATTTATGTGAGAAAAATTTTTAAAAAGATTCTTATTAGCTTATTTAAAAAGTACAAAGAAACAAAATGTATTAAAGTATATCAAAAAAATAATTATTTTTACTTTGATTTTGTTTCACAAAATAATTTATTAAGTGAAGAAAAACAAAAAAAATTAAATAAATTAAAAGAAAGATATTACGAAATTTATTATCAAAAAATTAATAATTATATTCATTTAAATAAAGTTAATGAAAAAATTGATTTTAATGATAAATTTAATTATGATGATAATTCAACTATGATGTTAAAAAAATCAATTGATTTATTACTAGAAAAAAAATACATTAATTTAGATGAAAAAAATTTGCTTCTTGATGAATTGTATTTAAAAGATTTTAATATTTTTAAAAATGGTGAAGAATTTCAAAAACTTTTAAAAGGTTATTATTATAATAAAAAAAATAAATAATTTTTAATATTATTAATATTATTTTTTATTTTTATTTTTTAATTTTTTTAGTTAATTTTTTTTTTTTAATTAAAATTTATAAAATTATGATGTTTTTAAATTATATAAAAAATTAATTATAATAATTAATAATTAATATTGAAAAGTCAATTTAATAAAAAAGATAATGAAAAAGATAAATTGTTATAAAAATTAAAAGATAAAGAAAATCTTTTAAATCAAAAAGATAAAAAAATTTAATTATTAACTAATGAATTAAATAATTTAAAATCATATTCAAATAATAATAATAATGATGAAAAAAATTTACAATCTGAAATAGAGGAAAAAAATTTATTAATTGGAAATTTACTAAAAGAAATTAATGAATGAAGAGAAAAAAATCTAAAATTAGAAGAAGAAAAAAAATAGAAATTATTTGAAAAAAAAGATGAAAATGAAGAAAATAATGAAAATAAAAATGAGGAAAAAAAGAAGAAAAAGAAAAAAAAAATAAAGAAAAAGAAGAAAAAATTGAAGAAGAAACAGAAAATAAAAATAATGAAAATGAAAAAGATAATAAAGAAAAAGAAGAAAAACCAAAAAAAAAAAAAATAAAAATTTTTTAATCCTTTAATATTATTTATTTAAATCTAAATTTTTATATTTTTCTCTAACTTCATTTAATTCTTTTTGTGTTTCCTCTTTTAATGTTTTAATTTTTTCATTAAATTTTTTAACATAATATTCATTTTTAAATTGATTTAATTCAAAATAAAATTTAATCATATCACTTGATAAATTACTATATTTACTTTTAATTTCTTTCATTTGTTCATTTCTAATATTTTTATTTTTTTTAATTCCTCCAAAATTATTAACTTTTTCATTCATTTCTTCATCACTTGATTCATCAATTTTATTTTGTTCTTCTAATAATTCTAATGGATTTATTGTATTTATTTTATCTCTATTATTTTGACTTAAAATATTATCTTTATGATTTATTGCAATAATTTTCATATCTTCTGGAACATAAACTTGTTCTTTAAAAAATTTATTTTGTTGATTAACTCTTTGTAATTTTTCAGCTTTTGAAATCAATTCATCACTTGTCATATCTACTAATCTTTCAGGAGAAAAATGATTTAATAAAACATTAAATCTTAATTCTTCATTTTTTGGATCATTTAAATTTGTATATAATTGAAATAATTTTTTTTTATAATTTTTTGTAATAACACTTTTATTTTTTAAATAAATTCTACTTTCTATTTCTTTTGCTAATTTTTTACAATATTTTTGAGTTTCTTCATTATCTTTAATGTTTTTTTTATTTAATTTTTCATTTTTTCCTTCATTTTCCCAATAACTATCACTTGCAATTTTTAGTTCTTCAATACCATATAATAAACTGAATAAAATTCTATTTGTTGCATTTGTTCTTGTTTTTTCATCTTCACTTTGATTACTAACAACTAAACTACTTTCTTTTTCTAATTTATCAATAAGATTTATTAAATAACTTTTGTTCTCAGAAGGTAAATTTAAATATTTTTCTTCATTTTTATTTAAATTTTCTTCTCTTTCATGTTTTTTTCCTAATATTTTATTATTATTTGTATTATTATTGTTTAAATTATTATTTTTAGTTTTATTCAAAATACTTAAATATTTTTTCATTAAATCATTATTACATAAATCAGCTGAACATTTTTTACTTTCACTTTTTAAAAAACATTCTTTATGCATTAATTCTCCACATTTATCACAAAAAATAAAATCTTCATCATCATCAAGATTAAATATTTTTTTACAATAACACATAGTATCTAAATCAGGGAAAAAAGAATTATCAGTTGAATCATATCTTTGTCTATAAAAAAATGAATTTTCTTTTAATTCGTTTTGAGATTTTAATTTAACATAATCATTAAATTTATAAACATAACATTTTGAAATAATATTAATTAGAGTTGCTTTTTCTATTTCAGATGTTTGATATATTTCACGTTTAGAATTGTATGGAAGTATTCCTTGTAAAGTATCTTCAGGAAAAATTAATTTTTCATATTCAAATGTTTGAATTGTTTCATTTATTGATTTAATTTCTCCTATAATAAATTTTGCTTTTGTTTTTGCTGATTTTATTTTAACAAAATCACCTTTTTTATAAGGTATTTTAGATTTTGGCATATTTAAAACTTAATTTTATTTAATTGGTATAATAAATAGAATAATATATTATATTTTAATATTTTTTTAATTTTTATCATGAATTTAATAAATAATAAATTTTTGAGTTATTAAATTAATATATTAATTTTATTTATTTTTTAAATAATTATTTTTATTTATTACTATTTAATAAAATATCTGATATTTTCTTAAATTATGAGTTTTTTGGACATAAAATATGTTTAAACCTTTTTATGAATTATTATTGAATAATTATAATTTTCTTTTTTATTCAAATAGATTTTAATTGGGTCTAATATTATTTTTATTTATATTTTTATTATCTATAATTAGATAATATGAATACTAAAAATTTGTTTAAATTTTTATTACCAATGGTTTATTTTATTTTAAATTAGTTGTTTATAAAATATTAAATTATATTGTTTTATAAAAAGTCTATTTATTTAATAATATAATTTTATATTTATTTTAAAAATATTTAAAAAAAAATATATATATATAATATATTATTAAAAAAGCAAAAAAAAATTAAATATGTCTTCAATTCAAAATTTAGATAAAATAATTCAAATGAGAGGAAATGCTCCAAATGAATGGAGAAATATCTTAAATCAAATATCAAATAATCAAAATGAATGTTATAACTTTTTATCTATTATAAATACTAGAATAAATAATTTTGGAAAAGAAAATCAATTACTATTATTAGATATAATAGATTATTTAGTTGATAATGGTAATAATACTATTTTATCTCAAATAAGTTCTAAAGAATTTTTAAAAAATTTATTAGATGTATTAAAAAAAACAGAGGATGAAGTTCAATTTAAAATTTTAGGTTTAATTAAAAAATGGGGAACTCAATTTCAAAATCAGCAATATCAAAATTTTATCGAGTTATATCAAAACTTACAAAAAGCTGGAGTTGGTTTTCCAAATAATTATTCATCCACATATCAAAATTATTTAAATAATTATAATTACCCAAATGAATATGAATCAGATTTTAATAATAATTATAGCAGTAATAAAGAATATAATGAAAGTAAAAATGAATATGATTATGTAGGAAGTATTGGTAAAGTTTTAGTACCAAATCGTTTTGAAAAGAAATATAACAAATTAGTAAAATTTTTAAAAAATATGAGTGAAAATATTTCATTGGTTAATGAAATGATGGATAATAATGAAACAGATGCTTTAAGTGAAGTGGTAAGTCCTTTAAGAACTGGAAATAATACTTTAATTGAAACAATTTCTGGTGATAAATTAAAAGATGAAAAATTAATGGAAATTACAATTGCAATTGTAGATGATATTGACAAAACAATGAAAAGATATGAAAAAATAAGAGAAGGAAAAAATCCAGGTTCATTTAATAGTTCTTTTATGGGAAAAAATATTGGAGGAATTGTATTAAAAAAGAAACAAAGAGAAAATTACAACAATTATAATAATAATAATAATAATTATGGAGGATATAATAATGAAGAAAATTATAGAAATAATAATTATAATAATTATAATAATAATTATAATAATGATAATAATAATAATTATAATAATTATAATAATAATAATTATAATAGTGGAAATAATAATTTTGAGCAAAAAGGAAGTAGAATAGAACAATTTAATAATATAAAACCAGATCCTAATATAAAAAATGTTAATGATTTATTTGATGTTTTTTCTGCTCCAATTGTAGAACAACCTTCAAATAATAATGTAAATAATATGAACAATATGAATATGAATAATAATATGAATATTAATAATAATATGAATATGAATAATAATATGGGAATGAATAATAATATGAATATGAATAATAATATGAATATGAATAATAATATGGGAATGAATAATAATGTTATGTTTCAACAACAACAAAAACCAATCGACAAAACACAAGAATTACAAGAAAATTTACAAAAATTATTTGTAGAACAAAATCAATATAATGACCAAAATTATAATAATAATTACATGGGAAATATGCAAGATAATAATAATATAAATATAATGAACATGAATAATAATAATAATATAAATAATAACACAAATAATAATAATATGATGATGAATAATAATATAAATGAACAAAATAATATGAATAATCCAAATATGATGATAAACAATAATAATTATAATATGAATGCTAATAATATGATGAATAATAATATGAATGCTAATAATATGATGAATAATAATATGAATAATAATAATTTTAATAACCAACAAAATATAATGCAAATGAACAATAATAATAATAATCAAAATATGATGATTAATAATAATGACAATAATAATAATAATAATTATATGAATTCTATGCAACAAAGCTCAGCAACAATTAATTATCCTAATTTTGGAAATTCTTCTTTATCAATGAGTAATAATCAATTTTCTAATATGAATAATATGAATAATAATAATAATATGAATAATAATAATATGAATAATCAAATGTTTAATAATAATATGGTAAATCAACAACAAGAAAATTATTTAAATCAACAACAACAAAATAATTTAAACAACATAAATAATTTATTTTAGATAATTTTTATTTATAATATTAAAAAAATAAAATTAATAATTAATAATTAATTATTAAAATAAAAATATAAAAATTTATTATAATAAAAAATACAAAGTTACATTTTATATATAGAATTATAATAATATTAAAAATAATAATATAACAAAAATTTTATATATATTAAATTTTAATAGTTTAATTATTTATTTATTTTTTTTGCATATTTTTCATTTTTATTAACATTTCGCTCAAACTTGAATATAAATTATTACTATTATTAGCATTATTATTAGTATCATTATTATTATTATTATTACCTGTTATTTCATTATTATTATTGCTAATATTATTACTATTATTATTATTATTTTTATTATCTGTTATTTCTTTATTAATATTATTATTATTATTACTATTATTATTATTGTTAACTGTTATTTCATTATTATTGCTATTATTATTATTATTAATATTCATTTGTTGTAATAATAAATTATTATTATTTGTAAGAGGTAAATTATTATTATTATTTTGGCTTACATTTTGATTTTTATTATTGTTTTGCATTATAACATTATTATTTGATTTTATAATATTTTGATTGATCATATTTGGCATATTTGGAATTTTATTATTTTGTAAATTATTCATTCCATTTAAATTATTGATATTTAGATTTTGATAATTATTCATTAAATTGAAATTATTATAATTATTAAATATATTTCTAAATATTTGATTAGGATCATAATTAGGCATTAAATTAGAATTAGATAAATTATTTAAATTATTTTGAACCATATTATTGTTATTATTGTTATTATTATTTATATTTAATGGAATAGAAGCATTTTGTGTAGGAATTGGTTGAAAATTATTATTTGAATTTTGTCGATTAATATTATTATTATTAATAGAAGGATTATTACTTATAATAATATTGTTAAGCATTTGAATATTACCATTATTATTTTGAATATTATTATTATTGATATTATTGTTATTATTATTATTTGTATTTATAACATTATTATTAATATTATTATTAATGTTATTATTATTAGTGATTTGATTTAAATTATTATTGTTAGAAATTTGTTGATTTTGAATATTATTATTATTACCATTATTAATATTATTATTTTGATTTTGAATAGGTCCATTATTATTTGTATTATTTGTGTTATTTAAATTATTATTATTTACCACTACATTTGAATTATTATTTATTACATTATTATTAATGGTATTATTATTATTATTATAAGTTAAATTTACAATTTTTTGACAAGGAACAACATTATCAACATGAGTAGATAAATTTCTTCCAGAAACTTTACTTGCATATCTCAAATTATCTTTATTAATATTATTAAAATACATAGAGTTTATAATATTTTGTTTATTATTATTATTTTGAATATATTTTTCATATTTAGGTTTATAAACATAAATATTTAATTTTGAATTAATTTTTTTTCTACAAATTTTATTAATATTTCCATTATATTTATTAGAAAACAAGGTTGAATTATTATTATTATTATTCTGAAATTTTAATATTTCATTTAAATCAAATTTTTTATTTTCATTATATTTAAAAAATAAAGAATTAATTTCAGGAATGTATTCTAATTCATTTGATAATAAGAAAATTTTATTATTAATTGAACTTGTAATTTTATAAGAAATTTGACTAAAATTATAATTAATTAAATTATTATTAAAAATAATATTGCAATATTGTTCAAATTGTTCATTATTTAAATAATAATATTTTTTATGCAATTCAAAAAATTCATATTCATTAATGTTTTGAATTGAACTATTATAAATAAAATTATCTAAATAAAATATTTTTTTTCTTATTGTTAAATTATCTTTTTTGCTTAAATAAATTCTATGTTTCTTCCAATTCAAAAGTTTTTCGAAATCATTAGTAGATATTTTAGTATAATCAATAGAATTATTTTCATTTATATTATTATTATTATAATTTTTATAAGGAAAATTATTATTTTCAATTTCTAAAGGAAAATTCATTCCATAATTTTGAATTTTATAATTTTCATAATATTTATTTATTAAATAAAATTTATCATTTAATTGTCTAATATTAGGAAGTTTTGGAATTTTTATATCTTCATTAATAATACTAACTTGATTTTTTTCAAAAATTAATTTTAAATTTAATAAATAAATATATAAATTATCTGCATTATCATTAGAATAATACAAAATAATATCAGACATATAATGAAATACTTTTTTTATATTATTTAAACCTTCATCATTATTTTTGGGAATAGAATTTGATAAAACTTGATTCAAAAGTTTAAATCTATTTTTTGTTAAAACAAAAGATTCTTCTTGTTTTTTTTTATTTGATTCATAATAATTTAAATCATATGTTAAAAGCATAATTAATTTAATTAATTTCTCTGATAATTTATATAAATATTCTGATTTTATTTTATTCTGTTTTGATTCATATAATTTTAATATTAATGGATTTAACATAATTTTTGGAAGAATGATGCTTTGTCCATAAAAATTGCTTGAAATTTTAGAAAAAATATCTATTATTTTTGATATTAAATATATTAATTTATTTTCATTTTCTGAAAATATATTTTTATTAAAATTTATTTTTTCTATTAAAATTATAATTATTTTATTTAATTCTTCTATACATGTTGATATATATTCTTTATTAGGTATTTCTTCTACTAAATCATATCTAATTCCTGATTTATTATATATATTATTATTACGCTTACTATCCATTAATATATTAAAACTCTCTAATAATAAAAAAATTATATCAAAAATTGTGTCATTAAGATGTTTTTCCCATTCATTATTATTATTATTATTATTTGAATTTGGTTCGTTATTAGTTGTATTATTATTAACAATAATATTATTATTAATTAAATTAATAATATATTCTTTAAAATATTTGAAGCATTTCAAATAACTTTTTGTTATCTCTTTAAATATAAATAAAAATTTATAATCACTTTTTATCATAACAATTAAAAATTTTAATGTTTTTACCATAGATTCTAAATCGGGAATATATAATTCATAATCTTTATCATTTTCAAAAACAAAGTTAGTAATATTACAAATTTTATTATAAATTTTATCTAAATTAGATTTAATAATATCTGTTATTTCTTCACATATTTCTAATTTATCTTTATCTAAATATCTTCTATAAATCACTAATAAAATTTGAGCTATATTAATAATTAAAAAATCATTATTTGTATTTAATCCAATATTAATAATATAATGTAATATTTTTTTTTTATTAAAAACATTTGTTAAACTCTTAAAATTTATAATTTTCATGTTATTATTATAATTTTCATCGAAAACTTTATTTAAATAATCAATTTCTTCTGTAAAATTATTATTATTATTTTCATTATTATTAATAAATATTTTTTTATTTAAATCTTTTTTTAAATAATCAACAAAATTTTCAATAGTGTATTCATTATTAACTGTAACAAACATAAAATTTAATAAATAAATCATCGCAAGAATATTTTTTGGATTTTGAATAATTTCTTCTACAATTTTTTTAAAATTTAATTTAATAGTCGTATTAAACATACAAATTTGCCTAAAATTATTTAAACTACTTTCAAATAAATTTTGGATAACATTTAAAATATAAAAATCATTTGAATTTATTTTTAAATCAGTAGAATAAATTTCATATAAAAAATTAAATGTAATTATCAAACATTTAACATTACTTTGAATTATAATATCATCTCTAAAATGATCAACATGAGAACTTAATAAATTATTTAAAATTAAACTATAAATATCAAAACAATTAGATAATAAAATACTATATTGTTTTATTCTTGCATATTTATCAATAAAAAAATTATTTTCATTTTTATTTAAATTTCTTTCTATATTTTTATTTTTAATTCCACTATAATAATAATCATTTATAGTATTATTAAAAGTATTCGAATTATTATCATCATTTATTAATTTATCATGTTTATTTAAATAATATTTTAAAGATTGTGTTGTATTTACAATTAAATATTTTAAAGCTAATTGAATATGTTCATTAATACAATCAATTAATAATAAAGGATTTATTTTTGTACTTATATTAATTATTTTAATAATAGAAAAAATTTCATTTATCAACGATTTTTGATTTTCAATGTTTCCTAAATAATTATAATCATCATTATTATAATATAAAATATTTAGTTTATAACTATATAAATAATCTCTTAATTTTTCATTATTAATTTGAATATATTTATTTAAATTATATTTACATACATTATTATATAATTTTTCATTCAGTTCATTAATTAATTTTTTAATATTAATTTCTTTATCAATAGATTTTAAAAAATTAATTAAACTTTCAAGAGAATCAGTTAAATAAATATTAAGAGGTTCAATATCATTTTTATCATAAACTTCATTTAGTTTATTTTTCAATAATGTTAAAGTTTCATATAATTCATTTCCATATTCAATTAACATATAATCACTTATTGAATAATAACTATTAAAAATTTTAAATAATAAATTTATTATTAAATTTATATGACCTTCATATTTAATAATATCATCATTAGTTTTAGATAAGAAAAAATTCATTATAGAAATTAATTTATCTATGAAATAATTATTACCTGAAAAATAAATAAATGATTGAATTGATAAATTACTTAAATCAATATTTTTATCATATAACATTAATATATTCAACATTTTATCATCTATTTCAACTTCATCGTATGTTTCATTTTCATTTAAGTCTTCTAAATCATCGAATAAATTTAAATAATAAAAAGAATATTTTAAATATAATTTCAATTGATATAAATGTAATTTTAATATATATTCATTTTTGAATTTATTTTTAGGAATATTATTATTTAAATTACTATTATTTTCATTTAAATTAATAAGAACTTCATTTATTTTATCAAATTTAATATTTTCATAAATAGATTTATTAAGTAATAAATCATTACTTCCTTTTATAATATCTAATTTTAATTCTTTTATATTTTTTTCTATTAATTCATTTTTAATATCATTTGATATTAATTCTAAAATATTTATTAAATTATTAAAATCTTCATAATTTTTACAAAAGTAATTTATACCGCCTTTACTCAAAATAATAAAAGATATTATATTTTTAATAATCATTCCAATTTCGTAAAATTGAGGAAGAGATTGAATATTACTATTTGATAAAATAATATTAATATTAGATAAAAACGAAAATTGATCTAAAATATTTGCTATTTCATTTGTTATTATTCCTATATTTAAAATATTTGTATTTGAATTTGTTTCATTTGTAAATATATTATTATTATCATTATCATTATTTTCAACTTCATCTAAATTTTTTTCATAAAATTTTCTATCAGTTTTTATATATTCAATCCAATTATATTTAAAAGGATAATCTTTATCTAAATAATAATTATTATTATTATTATTATTTTTTTTAAAAAATGGAATTTGGATTTTTTTAATTAAATCGAAAATATTTTGTAACTGAAAAATAATTTTATCATAATCAATTTTTCTATAATCTTTTTTAGAAACAATCAAACAAGAAGACAATGTTTCATTTAATGTTTGTAAATATAATAATAAATTTATTTTATTATTTATATGTTTTATTATATTATTTAATAAAGCATTTTTTTTACTTAATATTATTAAAGTAGCTAAAATTTGATAACCAGATTTAATACTAATTATTTTCTTTTTTTTGCTCTTAATTTTATTCTTTTCATCATTTGAAGAAGATCTACTTCTACTTCTACTTTCTTTTGAATTAGAACGACTATGTTTATCATGATGTTTTTTTTTATGTTTTTTATCTTTTGAGTCTTTTTCTTTCTTATTTTCATTAACATTATTATTTGATTCTTCTTTAATTTTCTCTATTATTGTAAAATTATAAACAAATTTTTTTTTATCAATGTTTTCACTTAATAATTTTTTAAACGCTGAATTAAATGTTATTAAACGATATATACATTCTAAAGCTAAAGATTTTAATAATATGCATTCACAGTTTTCATTTGCAGTGTTCATATTATTATTATTATTATCATTAATGTTTATGAGTATAATATTATATAACAATTCCATTCCAAAATTATTAACAAATATGTTAACAAGTTCTTCTGAATTTGATATATATTTTAAAAGTTTAAGAGAGTATTTTATTTCAGTGTAGCCATATATATTTCCTTTTAAACCATTTAAAATAATATCAATACAATTGTTTGGAAATTTAGAATATATTTCAAGATTTTCTTTTCGGAAAACACAATCATTGTCTAAGAATGCTTCATTTCTATTTATTAAAATAAATAGTAAATCAAATAAATGTTTAAAATTTTTTTGATGATTAACAATAACTTCATTGGTAATATTTTTATTTTTCAAAGTGTAAATCTCAAGTAAATTATTAATTAAATTTGCAATATCATTTTCATAATAAATATAGCCAGTTTGTGTTTTTTCAATCATATTTAAATTAGGTTTTTTAATATTAAAAGCTCTATTAAGTTTATATTCATTAATATTTACATTATAATATTCAAATCTATTTAAAAGTTTTTCTATAGGAAATTCTTTAGCAATTTCTCTTTCTTCTCTACTAATTTTTAAACTCTCTTCAATATTATCTTCATTTTTCGATTTTAAATTTTCTTCAATTTTCTCTAAATCAATGTCATTCTTGGCATTTTCTAAAATATTAAATTTATCATTTCCTTCATAAGGCGTCCCATAAATGCACATTGTAATTTTTTCAAATTTTCCTCTAAAAACAATGTGATTAGTCACAAATTCATTGTAAAAAGGAAAAATTGAATCAGTTTGACCATTGTCAGTGTTTATATTTTGGCATTTAAAAAGAGTTTCAAATTTATCGCTTGATTTTTTCAGATTTCGCCCAAAAATTTCAAAATCAATTATTTTTTCTTTTTGAGTTATACTGACCATGCTTTTCAATTTTGTATGTGGATTTGAATCAGGTTTTAATATTCTAATTTGCTGCAATGTGATTGGATTATTAAAAAATATTTCTTCGACAGAATATTGAACAGATTGATAAATAAAATTATCAAAAAACACCAAAGTCGTTTCTTCATTCATTCCATTCGTTGACATTTTTTACTTGTATAAAAGATTTTAAATAAAAGTTATTTATTTATAAAATTTATTCAAAAAAAATAAAATATTTTACTAAAATTTAAATTAAATTAAAAATTTAAATAAAAATAAAAAAATAAATAATATTTTCTATTATTTATTAAAAAATTTATATATTATATATTAATATTTATTTATGAGTGAATTCCGCGAATTTCTTCAAGAAATTTTAGGTGATCACAATCCAGTTGAAATAGAAGAATTAGTTTTAGATGATATTGCTCATGATTGGAAAACATTTTCTTTAGCTCAAAAAACTGCATTAGAAGAATACAAAAATTTAATTCATTTAAGCCTAAATAATTTAAATCTTTATTCATTAGAAAATTTCCCTTCAATTCCTAATTTAATTGTCTTAGATTTAAAAGGAAACAATCTCACTGGAAATGATTTTAATGTAATTCCTAAATTGTATCCTGTTTTACATAAATTAAAAGTTTCTTATAATCAAATTTCTTCCATTGATGTATTTAAACAATTAGAAAATTCAAATATTGAAAAAATTGAAGTTCATGACAATCCTTTTCAAATAGATAAAAAAAATTATAGAAAAGATATTTTTAATATTTTACCTAAAGTTCAAATTGTTGACCAAATGAATGAAAATGGACAAGAAATTGATACTACAATTTATAATGAAAGTAATGAAGATGATGAAGAAGAATATGCAGAAGATAATGAAAATGGAAAAGATGAAGAAAATGAAGAAGAATATGATGAAGAAGAAGAAAATGAAGATTAATTTTAAGATAGTTAGTTAATAATATTAAAATTATTATTATATTATTGTTATTATTTTTTTAAAATAATAAGAAAAAATTTTAAAATAAAAAATATATTCATTATAATAATAATATTTTTAATATTATATATAAAATAAATTATTATTATTTTAATTATAAAATATATAATAAATTTATAAAAAAATTTTTATTAATTATTATTATTATTTTTAATCATCATCATCTAATAAACTTTCAAAATCTATTTTAATTTCTTTTTTATTATTTAATTTTTTACTACTATGATTAGTAATATTTAATTTTTTATTTTCATTATGATTATTATTATTTTCTTTATTAACAAATAAATTTACTGATTTATTTGATTTTTCAATTTTTATTTCATTTTCTGCATTTAAATTATTATGATTTTTTAAATTACTTTTTTTATTTAAATGTTCGTTTTTTTCTTCTTTATTTTCTTCTTTATTTATATTAAGTGTTTCATTATTATTTTTTTCTTTAGAATTTGAATTATCATTTTCTTTTACATTATTCAAATTTTCTTCTTTTTCTTTTATTTTATCAGAAATAAAAATTTCTTTTTCGAAATTATTTTTATTCACTCCATTTTTTTCTTTTTTTTTAATTTCTTTTAATAATTCTTCATCATCTTCTGATTCACTTTCATCCCATTTTTTTGCATTATTATGATTAATATTATTAGTTTTTTTTTCTTTATTATCATTAACAAAACTAAAACTTGATTTTCCTGTATTATTTTTTTTAATATTTTCAATTTTTATTTGTTCTTTGCTACTTAAATTTTTATTTTTTTTTCCTAAAATATTATTAAAATCTTCTTCATCATAATCATTATCATTTTCTAATAAATTATCAAATAAATTTTTTGGTTTTTCTTGATTTTTCACCGAAAAAAACGATTTACTTTCTTTTTTATTATTATTTTTTTCTGAA
>JAEEGL015191484.1_pt1 | contig 16377 bp, 12 predicted proteins | sample 9134231 | NCBI WGS metagenome assembly JAEEGL01 (sample SAMN16246548, study PRJNA631951) | gut metagenome | biome: gut microbiome; feature: rumen; material: fiber-attached | host: Bos | place: Iran: Karaj | collected 2018-10
CGGGGATCAGGTCCGTATAGGAGCTGACGTCAAACCTGGGCAGGGACAGCCGGATCATGCCGTGCATCTGATCGGTCCAGTAGCTGCCGGCGGAACTGTCCTGTTTCTCGGCCAGCAGAAAAGCGGAAAAGCGGCCGTCCAGAAGGGCTTCCGGAGAGACGCCCTCGTCCGGAAGGATGAACCACATTTCGGCGTCCCCATTCCGCATGGGCTTGGATACGGCGGAAAAGCCGTCTCCGCGATAGAGGATACCGGCGCCGGTCTGATGCATGAAATCGCACGTCACGTCGCCTTTCGGAGAATGGAACGTGTCGGAAGAGGTGCCGTTTTCCTCAAACGGATCGCCCCAGCCGCCCTTGAAATAAACGGTGGTAGCCAGGGCAATGACGGTACGGGGATCCAGTTTCTCCCCGCTGGCATAGTCTTTCAGCAGGCCGCCGGTCTGCTCATTGAGCCAGGCCTGCAGGGCATTGTTATAGGCGTCGGAGCCCATCTCCCCCCGGAAAGAGGAGGCGTAGCAGTGCTCCGCCAGGGAATCCAGAGTGGACTGGATATAATTCATGTCATTCCGGAGCCAGAGAGATCCTGCCAGCAGGCAGGTTGTTATGCCGTCATCCTGATAGCAGGCGTTCCAGAGGGAGCTCACCCGCTCCCGAAGGACCTCTATGCTCTCGGCACCGAGGGCATCCAGGATCTGCTGGCGGCTCCGGCCGTCAGTCGTCTCTGCCAGCATGGCCAGTGCCATATAGACGTTGATGGGTGAATAGACCCGGTTTTCCCCGCTGCTTTCCGCCAGAAACCGGGGAATGCTGCCGGTAAGGAAGCTGTCCAGCGAGCCGCGGCAGGCCTCTGCCAGGGATAGCCGGTTCTCCGCATCGGCTATCCAGGTGTTGAAACTGCCGGAATTATCATCGGAGGGATAGGCTGCGCGGTCCGGATACCGGGCGAGAGCGGCAATGAATTCGCTCTGAATACCGGCGGCCCCGGGGACGCTGCCTTCCTGGCCGCCGGGAGCGGAAACGGTGCCCCCATACCCCATCCGGGGAAACAGGTGCAGGAAAAGTCCTGCCGCCACAAGGCAGAGGCAGGCGGCCATCGCGCCCCATCTGAGCCAGGGACTGCTCCGCTTTTTCAGCGGCGCTGTCTGAGCGTCCTCGATGAGGTCTTCATCGACATGAGTGATGCCGTCGAACAGCTGCTTTCTGTTATCATTCATGGGAAAATACCATTCCTTTCCAGTTCCGCACGGAGAGACTGCCGCAGGCGGTATGTCCGCTGAGCCAGCCGCTCCGGCGCTTCGTTCGATTCTTTCGCAAGATCCTGCAGGGACTCGCCGTTCCAGTAGCGGCGGAGAAAGAGACGCCTGTCTCCGGCAGGAAGGGTCCGCAGCCAGGCACTGATCAGATCGCCGAGCGCTTCGGCCTCCAGATGCAGCTCCACAGTCTGAGAGGAGGGAACGCAGTCCGCCAGTTCATCCAGCAGCAGTTCCATGCCGGCATAGCGCTTCTGCGCATGGTTCTTCTGCCACAGGTTGATGGCCAGGTTCCGGGTAATCCGCCCCAGAAAAGGTCTCAGCATCCGGGGACGCTGAGGCGGTATGGCGTTCCAGGCATGGAGCCAGGTGTCGTTGACGCATTCCTCGGCGTCCTGCCGGTCTCCCAGTACGTTCATAGCGACAGCCGTGCAGAATGCGCCGTATTTTTGCTGGGTCTGTGGGATGGCATCCTCGTCCCGCTGCCAGTACAGATCGATGATCCGGGAGTCCTCCATGAGCGCCCTCCTCTCGCGAGTAACAGAAGGTCCTTCACTGTTAAAGACAGTTTTTATCTGAGAATATTGATGCAGAAAGGAAATTTTGTGATCCGGCTTTTCCGGGGATCCTGATACCCATGGTAGCACGAAATCCGGAAAAAGGGAAGACGGCAGAAAACCCCGCCTGAAAGACACCGTCCGGCATAACGAAAAGGGAATACCGGAGCAGTGTTTTTGCAAAAAAACACAAAGGAGCCGAGGTGACAAAAGTGACAATTTCAGAGCGCCTGGAAAAGGATTATTCTACATTTCGGGAGGGTGATCCGAGATTGACAGGGAGGGGGTTTTTTGAGATAATTTTAACGGAAGAAAACAGCGACACGAAACAGGAAAGAGCACCGGCAACTGACGGAGATGTGGAGTACCACGGGGGAACCGGATGTGATATCGTTTTGTCGACCGTCTGGGCAGCCTCATTCTCATCACGGAATGCGACTGTCCTTTTTTGTTTTTTCGGGACTATATACATGACAGGAGAGAAACGCTTATGAGAAACGTTGCGATCGTCATGGGCAGCGACAGCGATCTGCCTGTGGTGAAGAAAGCCATCGACACCCTCTCCCGATACGGCGTGAAGACGGAGGTCCACGTCTATTCGGCACACCGCTGCCCGGAGCAGACTGCCCGGTTCGCCAGGGAAGCCCGGAACAACGGGATCGGCGTGATCATTGCCGCTGCCGGAAAGGCGGCACATCTGGCCGGCGCGATTGCGGCCAACACCACCCTGCCTGTGATCGGGATCCCCATCAAATCCTCCTTAGACGGCATTGACGCCCTGTTGTCCACTGTACAGATGCCCGGCGGCATCCCTGTAGCTGCAGTGGCCATAGACGGAGCAGTCAATGCCGCTTTGCTTGCCATTCAGATCCTGGCGCTGTCTGATCCGGCTCTGACGGAAAAACTGGAGGCGGAGCGGCGCGAGCAGCTGGAAAAGGTCCTGGAAAAAAACGCCGCCGTCGAGGCGCAGTACAACAACTGAAGAAAAACCAGATAAAACCACATATAAAGGAGCTTCGACTATGGAAAACAGACTTGTTTACACCGGAAAGACCAAAAACGTCTACGCATTGGACAACGGAAACTATCTGCTGAAGTTCAAGGATGACTGCACGGGCAAGGACGGAGTGTTCGATCCCGGTGAAAACTCCATCGGGCTGACTATCGAAGGCGTGGGCGATGTGAACCTCCGGATGTCCATTTACTTTTTTGAGAAGATCAACGCTGCCGGCATCCGGACTCATTTTGTCAGTGCCGATCTGGAAAACACCACCATGGAGGTCCTTCCCGCCAAAGTGTTCGGCCATGGACTGGAAGTCATCTGCCGCCACAAGGCGGTGGGCAGTTTCCTGCGCCGCTATGGCGAGTACATCGAAGAAGGCGCCGACCTGCCCGCCTACGTGGAGACCACCTTCAAAAACGACGCTCTGGGTGATCCTCTGGTCACCAAGGACGGCCTTATCGTGCTGGGTGTGATGACGGCTGAGCAGTACGACGACATCAAGGACATGACCCAGAAGATCACGCAGATCGTGGCTGACGACCTGAAGGAAAAAGGCCTGGTCCTCTATGATATCAAGTTCGAGTACGGTTACGACGCTGACGGAAAGGTGATGCTCATCGATGAGATCGCCTCCGGCAATATGCGGGTCTATAAGGACGGTCAGTACATCGATCCCATGACGCTGTCCCGCCTGTTCTTCGCATAATGGGCGGTTTCTTCGGAGCGGTCTCCCACCGCGACGTGGCGCTGGACCTCTATTTCGGAACCGACTACCACAGTCATCTGGGTACCCGGAATGCCGGAGTCGTTGTCTGGAGCGCCGAAGAGGGGTATCAGAGGCAGATACATGCCATCACCAAGACCCCCTTCCGCACGAAATTTGAGGGAGATCTGGAAAAATTCAAGGGCAGCACCAGCGGCATTGGCTGTATCAGCGACGCAGATCCCCAGCCGCTGCTGGTCCGTTCCCACCTGGGTGTCTACGGGATCGTGGCTATCGGGCTCATCAACAACGCCGAAGCCCTGGTGGAGGAGTATTTTGCCCAGCACGGCCATCAGTTCATGGCGATGAGTTCCGGAAAGGTGAACTCAACGGAGCTGGTGGCAGCCCTCATCAACGAGGGGAAGGATCTGGTAGACGGCATCCATCACGCGCAGGATGTCATCGACGGCTCCATGACCATCCTGCTTTTGACGCCGGGAGGGGACATCATCGCCGCCCGGGATCCCTTCGGACGTCTGCCGGTGCTGGTAGGGCGGGACGATGACGGATACTGCGTGTCCTTTGAGTCGTTTGCCTATCACAAACTGGGCTATCATGACGTGTACGAACTGGGCCCCCGGGAGATCGTCCGCATCACGGCAGACGGATACCGGACGCTGTCTGCGGCGACCGGCCGGATGAAGATATGCGCATTTCTGTGGGCTTATTACGGCTACCCCAACTCCAACTATGAAGGGGTAAACGTGGAGGTCATGCGCTGCCGGAACGGCGAGATCATGGCCAGGGAAGAGATGAAGCGGGGCACATTGCCTGACGTGGACTACGTGGCCGGCGTACCGGATTCCGGCGTGCCCCACGCGATCGGCTTTGCCAACCGCAGCGGAAAGGCATTCGGACGTCCTTTCGTCAAGTATACCCCCACATGGCCAAGATCCTTCATGCCGTCCAACCAGGAGGTCCGCGACCAGGTGGCGAAGATGAAACAGATTCCGGTCCCGGAACTGATTCAGGGGAAAAAGCTGCTGTTTGTGGACGATTCTATCGTTCGGGGGACCCAGCTCCAGGGCACGGTTGAGTTCCTCTATGAATCCGGTGCGGCGGAAGTGCATATGCGTTCCGCCTGTCCGCCCATCATGTACGCCTGCAAATATCTGGACTTTTCCCGGGGCAAATCCGATATGGAGCTGCTGGCACGCCGGATGATCCGGGAACTGGAGGGTGAAGAAGGCGACCGGCATCTTGCTGAATATGCCGACGGAGATACCAGGCGGGGCAAATGCCTGCTGAAAGCCATCTGCGAAAAACTGGGGTTTGACTCACTGGGATATCAGTCTCTGGACGGAATGCTGGAAGCCATCGGCATCGACAGAGAAAGGGTCTGCACCTATTGCTGGACCGGAAAGGAGTAATCCGATGGAAAAATCATTCTCGGAATCCTACGCTGCTGCCGGAGTGGACATCACCGCCGGCTATGAGGCGGTCAGGCTCATGAAACAGCACGTGGAACGGACCTGCGTCCCGGGTGTCATCGGGGGCGTGGGAGGCTTCGGGGGCCTGTTCGCCCCGGATGTCAGCGGCATGGCTGAGCCGGTACTGGTTTCCGGTACCGACGGCGTGGGCACCAAACTGAAGATCGCGTTCCTGATGAACAGGCACGATACCATCGGCATCGACTGTGTTGCCATGTGTGTCAACGACATTATCTGCTGCGGCGCCAGGCCGCTGTTCTTCCTGGATTACATCGCGTGCGGCAGAAACGTGCCGGAGCGGATCGCCGAGATCGTCTCCGGCGTGGCGGAGGGCTGCGTACAGGCCGGGGCCGCTCTCATCGGAGGCGAGACCGCCGAACACCCCGGCATGATGCCCGAGGAGGAATACGACCTTGCCGGTTTTGCCGTAGGCGTAGTCGACCGGGCGAAGATTCTGGACAACTCCGGAGTCACCGAGGGTGATGTTGTCCTGGCCCTGCCCTCCAGCGGCGTCCACTCCAACGGCTTTTCTCTGGTGAGGAAGGTTTTCGACATAGACAACGCTGATCTGACTGCCCCGCGCGCAGAACTGGGCGGAGCCTCTTTGGGCGAGACGCTGCTGACCCCCACGAGGATCTATGTCAAGCCCATGCTGGCGCTGATGGAGGAGGTTGCCGTAAAGGCGGTATCCCACATTACCGGCGGCGGTTTCTACGAGAACATCCCCCGCAGCATCCCCGGAGGATATGCGGCACGGATCAAAAAGAGCGCCGTCCGGATCCCTCCCATCTTCAGGCTGATCGCCGAAACGGGAGATATCCCCGAGAGAGATATGTTCAACACCTTCAACATGGGTGTGGGAATGACCGTGGTGGTGTCCAGACGCGATGCCTGCCGTGCCGCGGCGATTCTGCGCCGGAACGGGGTGGAAGCCTATAAACTCGGCGAGATCGTCCGGAGCGACGAGGGCGTGATCCTATGCTGAAAACCAGGATCGCCGTATTTGTCTCCGGCGGCGGAACCAACCTGCAGGCCCTCATCGACGCGCAGGGGCGGGGAGAGATCCCGTCCGGAGAGATCGTTCTCGTGCTCTCCGGCACAGAAGGCGCCTACGCGCTGGAGCGGGCGGAAAAAGCGAACATTCCCGCAGTCGTCTGTTCCCGGAAAGCCCTGGGCTCTCAGGCTGCTTTTGAGGAGGCTGTCAGCAGGGAACTGGAGAAGTACGCGGTGGATATGATCATTCTGGCCGGTTTCCTGAACATCCTCAGCGCCGATTTTACCCGCCGCTGGCCCCGGCGGATCATCAACGTCCATCCGGCCCTCATCCCGTCCTTCTGCGGAAAAGGATTCTACGGCCTCCGGGTCCATGAGGCTGCGCTCCGGTACGGAGTGAAGGTGACGGGAGCAACGGTTCATTATGTAAACGAAATCCCCGACGGCGGACAGATCATCCTCCAGAAAGCTGTGGAGATCGAGGATGGAGATACCCCGGAGACCCTTCAGCGCAGGGTGATGGAGCAGGCGGAATGGGTCCTGCTGCCCCGGGCTGCGGAGATGGTGGCACGCCGGATCGCGGAAGAAGGAGAAAGAAAATGAATATTTATGAAGTCAGGACCATGGGTGAGCGGATCGCCGGAAACCCTTATGTGGGACGCGGCATCGTCATCGGCCGCAGCGCAGACGGAACAAAGGCCGTATTCGCCTATTTCATCATGGGGCGCAGTGCCAACAGCCGGAACCGGGTCTTTGTGAGGACTGACAGCGGGATCCGTACGGAGGCTTTCGATCCGGCAAAGCTGTCAGACCCCTCCCTGATCATCTATGCCCCGGTGCGCCGGCAGGGCAGGAGCATCGTGGTGACCAACGGCAACCAGACCGACACCATCTGCGAATATCTGGCGCAGGGGAGCGACATGGAATCCGCGCTGGAGATCCGAGCGTTTGAGCCTGACGCGCCGAACTATACGCCGCGCATCAGCGGTGAGCTGATCCTCGGGAGCAAGTTTACCTATAAACTCAGCATCCTGAAGAGCATGGATGAAGCGGGCAGTGCCTGCACCCGCCAGTTTTTCCGCTATGCCGGACTGGCCGGCCTGGGACACTTCATCCACACCTATGTCACCGACGGAAGCCCCATCCCCAGTTTCGTGGGGGAACCGGAGCGGGTGAGCATTCCTGACGACATCGATATCCTGACCCGGGACATCTGGGACAATCTGGACGAGAACAACAGGATCTCCCTCTACGTCAGCTATACGGATCTGGAAAGCGGCGCTGAGGAGACCCGGCTGATCAATAAGAACTGCTGAGGAGGAGAAGGCGTGAAAAAACTGGAACTGAAGTACGGCTGCAATCCCAACCAGAAACCCGCCAGCATCTTTGTCAACGACGGCCGGGATCTTCCGGTAGAGGTCCTGTGCGGCAAACCCGGCTATATCAACTTTATGGACGCCTTGAACTCCTGGCAGCTGGTCCGGGAGCTGAAAGAGGCCACCGGCCTGCCCTCTGCCGCGTCCTTCAAACATGTGTCGCCCGCAGGTGCGGCGGTGGGGCTTCCCCTCTCGGATACGGACAGGCGGATCTACTTTGTGGATCCTGATGCGGAACTGAGCCCGATCGCCTGCGCCTATATCCGGGCGCGGGGCGCCGACCGGCTGTGCTCCTACGGCGACTGGGCCGCCCTGTCCGACATCTGTGACGCTGCCACGGCGTCCTATCTGAAGGCTGAAGTGTCCGACGGCGTCATTGCCCCCGGCTACACCGACGAAGCTCTTGAGATCCTGCGGACCAAAAAGGGCGGCCGGTATAATGTGGTCAGGATCGACCCGGACTATGTACCTGCGCCTGCAGAGCATAAGGACGTGTTCGGCATCACCTTTGAGCAGGGGAGAAACAACTTCCGGATCGACCGGGAGCTTCTGTCAAACATCGTTACCGAGAACCGGGAACTGCCGGAACAGGCGGCGACCGATATGATCGTAGCGCTTATCACGCTGAAATATACCCAGTCCAACTCCGTCTGCTATGTGAAGGACGGCCAGGCCATCGGCGTGGGAGCCGGCCAGCAGAGCCGGATCCACTGCACCCGCCTGGCGGGCAGCAAGGCAGACAACTGGTTCCTTCGCCAGCACCCCAAGGTACTGGCGCTGCCCTTTGTGGACGGGATCCGCCGCCCCGACCGGGACAATGCCATCGACGTCTACACCTCCGACGAATACGAGGATGTGCTTCGGGACGGAGAGTGGCAGAAGGTGTTCCAAACAAGGCCGGAACCGCTGACGGCGGAGGAGAAGAAGGCATGGATCGCCACCCAGAAGGGCGTCACCGTAGGGAGCGACGCGTTTTTCCCCTTCGGGGACAATGTGGAGCGGGCGCGGAAGTCCGGAGCGGCATACATCGTGGAGCCCGGCGGAAGCATCCGGGACGACCACGTCATCGCCACCTGCAACAAGTACGGTATCGTTATGTCCTTTACCGGCATGCGGCTGTTCCACCACTGATCGGAGATGCGGAGAAACAATCATGAAACTGATGGTTATCGGCGGAGGCGGGCGGGAGCACGCCATCATCAAGAAACTGAAAGAGAACCGAGACGTTGAGACGATCTACGCCCTGCCCGGCAACGGCGGCATCGCCGCTGACGCTGTGTGCGCGGATATCGCCGCCACAGATATCGACGGAGCGGTGCGCTTTGCCGGGGAGCACAGCGTCGACTTTGCGGTGGTGACACCGGACGATCCGCTGGTGCTGGGAATGGTGGATGCGCTGGAGTCTGCCGGCATCCCCTGCTTCGGGCCGGAGAAGAAAGCGGCTGTCATCGAGGGGAGCAAGGTCTTTGCCAAGGACCTGATGAAACGGTACGGTATCCCTACCGCCCGGTATGAGGTATTCACTGACCGGGATGCCGCCCTGGCCTATCTGGAGGATGCCCCGCTTCCGGCGGTCATCAAGGCCGACGGCCTTGCGCTGGGCAAGGGCGTTATTATCGCGCAGACCCGGCAGGAAGCGCGGGATGCCATTACTACCATCATGGTGGACAGAAAATTCGGCAGGAGCGGGGATCAGGTGGTCGTCGAGGAATTCCTTACCGGCCCGGAGGTTTCCGTCCTGGCCTTTACCGATGGAAAGACTCTGGTCCCGATGGTGTCCTCCATGGATCACAAGCGGGCGCTGGACGGAGACCGGGGACCCAACACGGGAGGCATGGGTACCGTAGCCCCCAACCCATACTACACGCCGGAGACGGCGGAACGGTGCATGGAGGAGATCTTCCTCCCCACGATCCGGGCAATGGCAGCGGAGGGGCGGGCTTTCCGGGGCTGCCTGTATTTCGGCCTCATGCTGACCCCCGAAGGACCAAAGGTCATTGAGTATAACTGCCGGTTCGGTGATCCTGAGACCCAGGTGGTGCTGCCGCTGATGGAGAGCGACCTGCTTACCGTCATGAGGGCCTGCCGGGACGGAAAACTGGCGGAGACGGAAGTCAGGTTTTCCGAAGGAGCCGCCTGCTGCGTGGTGATGGCTTCCGCCGGCTATCCCGGCGCCTACGAAAAGGGGTTCGAGATCACCGTCGATCCGGATATGGAGGCGACGGTATATGTGGCTGGTGCGAAGCAGAAAGACGGAAAGCTGCTGACCGGCGGAGGGCGCGTCCTGGGCGTGGTGGCTTCCGCGCCGGACCTTCGGTCCGCCGTGACGAAGGCCTATGAACAGGCAGGTAAGGTCCACTTCGCCAATGCCTATTACCGCAGGGATATCGGGCGCCGGGCGCTGGAAGCCCTGGCCTGAAAGGAACGAAGACATGGTATATCGAGTATATGTGGAGAAGAAGGCGGCCCTGGCCAACGAAGCCGGGAACCTGAGGGAGGATATCCGTGAGTTTCTCGGGATCGGCGATCTGACGGAACTGCGGATCCTGAACCGCTACGACGTGGAGGGCATCGATCCGGAACTGTTTGACCATGCGGTGCGGACGGTGCTCAGCGAACCGCAGCTGGACGATGTATATACCGAGCTGCCGGCATCAGAGGGAACGGTGTTCGCGGTGGAGTATCTGCCGGGACAGTATGATCAGCGGGCAGATTCAGCAGCCCAGTGCATCCAGATCATTTCCCGAGGGGAGAGACCTGCCGTGCGGACGGCAAAGGTCTACCTGCTGTACGGCGCCCTGACAGAGCAGCAGGTCGCCGCCGTGAAGAAGTATGTCATCAACCCGGTAGAGAGCCGGGAAGCGTCCCTGACGCTGCCGGAGACGCTGGCTATGGACTACGGCAGGCCGGAGAGTGTGGAGAGGCTTACCGGATTCCGGGACATGGATGAAACCGCGCTGGCCGGATTCATCCGCGAGAGAGGCCTTGCCATGGATCTGGGGGATATCCTGTGTTGCCGGGACTACTTCCGCAGCGAGAAACGGGATCCCACGATCACCGAGATCAAGGTGGTGGATACCTACTGGTCGGACCACTGCCGCCACACCACCTTCCACACGGTCATCGACAGCGTGGAATTCGAGGACGAGGAGCTCCGCCGGACATATGAGGATTATCTGGCGGTCCGGGAAGAGCTGGGACGCACCAAACCGGTGACCCTGATGGATCTGGGCACCATTGCAGCCAAATACCTGAAGAAGAAGCGAATCCTGACCAAGCTGGACGAATCGGAGGAGATCAACGCCTGTACGGTCAAGATCAGAGTAAATGTGGAGGGAGAGGAACAGGACTGGCTGATTCTCTTCAAAAACGAGACCCACAACCATCCGACGGAGATCGAGCCTTTCGGCGGCGCTGCCACCTGCATCGGCGGGGCTATCCGGGATCCCCTCTCAGGCAGAAGCTACGTCTACGCCGCCATGCGCGTCACCGGCGCGGCGGATCCCCTCCGGCCACTGGAGGAGACCATTCCGGGGAAACTGCCACAGCGGAAACTTGTAACGACCGCCGCTGCGGGATATTCCTCCTACGGCAACCAGATCGGCCTTGCGACCGGCCAGGTGGATGAAATCTATCATGACGGTTACGCCGCAAAGCGGATGGAGATCGGCGCTGTGATCGCCGCCGCTCCGGCGGAAAACGTCCGGCGGGAACAGCCCCGGCCGGGCGACGTGGTGATCCTTCTGGGCGGACGTACCGGGCGGGACGGCATCGGCGGCGCGACCGGGTCCTCAAAAGCCCATGACGCCCACTCGGTGGAAAACTGCGGTTCTGAGGTCCAGAAAGGCAATGCGCCTGAGGAGCGGAAGCTCCAGCGGCTGTTCCGCAATGCCGAGGCGGCAAAGATGATCCGCCGGTGCAACGATTTCGGCGCCGGCGGCGTATCGGTTGCAGTAGGAGAACTGGCAGACGGGCTGGATATCGACCTGGACAGGGTGCCGAAAAAGTATGAAGGACTGGACGGAACGGAGCTGGCCATTTCCGAATCCCAGGAACGGATGGCTGTGGTCGTGAGCCCGGCGGATGCCGGCCGCTTCTGCGCCATCGCTGACAGCGAGAACCTGGAGGCGACCATCATCGCAACGGTGAAAGATGAGCCGCGTCTGACCATGACCTGGCGGGGCGATACGGTGGTGGATATCTCCAGGGCGTTTCTGGACACCAACGGCGCCGAAAAGCACGTGACCGTAAAAGCCGCAAAACCGAAGCAATATGCCAGGATGATCCCCGGTAACTTTGCCGACGGATACCGGGCGCTGGCCGGAGACCTGAACGTGTGCTCCAAGAGAGGCCTCTCCGAGCGTTTCGATTCCACGATCGGGGCAGGAACCGTCTTGATGCCGTTCGGAGGCAAAAACCAGCTGACGCCGGCTCAGGCCATGGTGCACAAGGTCTCTGTGGAGAAAAAAGATACGGACACCTGCTCGGTGATGGCCTGGGGTTATAACCCGTATATCGCCGAAAAGAGTCCTTATCACAGCGCTTATCTGGCGGTGGTGGAGTCGGTGTCGAAACTGATAGCCGCCGGCGCCGACCGGAAGGACGTCTATCTCACCTTCCAGGAATACTTTGAAAAGCTGGGACAGGACAGTCTCCGCTGGGGCAAACCGCTCTCCGCCCTGCTCGGCGCTTTCCGGGCCCAGAAGGGCCTGGGCATGGCTGCTATCGGCGGCAAGGACTCTATGAGCGGTACCTTTGAAAACCTTTCCGTACCGCCCACGCTGGTGTCCTTTGCCGTCACCACGGCAAAACTGGCGGAGATCGCCTCCGGTGAATTCAAGAAAGCAGGCCATGACGTGGTGCTGCTTTGTCCTGAATACGGCGCGGACGGCCTGCCCGCGGCAGACAGCCTTCTGCAGAACTTCGACACCGTCCATGAGCTGCTCGCTTCAGGAAAGGCCGTGGCGGCCTATACGCCGGTTTACGGCGGCGTGGCCGAAGCGATCATGAAAATGTGCTTCGGCAATGGGGTCGGTTTTGCCTACGATGAGGCTGCTGACGATGAAACGGTCTTCGGCTACCGCTACGGTTCGTTTGTGCTGGAACTGGCAGAGGGTACGAAGAATGTGGGAATCCCGCTGGGTTCTACCACGGCGGAACAGGGCATCCGAAGGGGGAGCGCGAGCCTGCCGCTGGAAGAACTGCTGTCGATCTATGAGGGAAAGCTGGAAAGCGTCTATCCCTGCAATATACCGGTACAGGACGTGCAGATCCCGTGCCTGGACTATACGGCGAAGAGCCGTGTTCCGGCAGTCCTGCACTGCAGCCGGCCAAGGGTCCTGATCCCGGTTTTCCCCGGCACCAACTGTGAATACGACAGTGCAAAGGCGTTTGCCGCCGCCGGGGCGGAACCGGAGACGGTGATCATCCGCAATCTGACTTCCGCCGCCATCGCCGACGCGACCGACTATTTTGCCGGACGTGTCGCTGACGCACAGATGATCTTTATCCCGGGCGGTTTTTCCGGCGGTGATGAACCGGACGGTTCCGGAAAGTTCATCACGGCGTTCTTCCGCAGCGAAGCGGTGAAAAAGGCTGTGGGAGAGCTGATGGACCGGCGGGGCGGCCTGATGGCAGGCATCTGCAACGGATTCCAGGCGCTGATCAAACTCGGACTTGTACCGTACGGAAGGATCATCGATACGGACGAGACCTGCCCGACACTGACCTACAATGTCATCGGGCGGCACCAGTCCCGCATCGTGCCGGTCCGGGTGGCTTCCGACAAGTCACCCTGGCTCGCCGGCACCCGGGTGGGCGATGTTTACCGGGTGCCGATCTCCCATGGCGAGGGCAGGTTTTACGCCCCGGAGGGACTGATCCGGTCCCTTGCGGAGAACGGACAGATCGCTACCCAGTACGTGGATCCCGAGGGGCACCCCACCATGGATGTCCATTTCAACCCCAACGGATCCGCTTTCGCCGTGGAGGGGATCACATCCCCCGACGGCCGCATTTTCGGAAAGATGGGACATGCCGAGCGGATCGGCGCCGGTCTGTACAAAAACGTACCCGGTGACTACGACATGAAGATGTTCGCCTCCGCTGTTGCGTATTTCAAGTGATGAAAGGAAGATGACGATGGCATTCTATTACAACGAGCCCTCCCGCACGTTCAGCGAATTCCTGCTGATCCCCGGCTACACGTCGGAGAACTGCATACCGGACAACGTATCCCTGCGGACCCCGCTGGTCCGTTTCCGCCGTGGAGAAGAGCCGGCTATCTCGCTGAATATCCCCCTTACCTCCGCTATTATGCAGTCTGTATCCAACGACACCATGGCGGTGGCGCTGGCAAAGGAGGGAGGCCTGTCCTTCATCTTCGGATCTCAGAGCATCGAGTCCGAGGCGGCCATGGTCGCCAGAGCCAAAAACTACAAGTCCGGCTTTGTCATCAGCGACTCCAACCTCACTCCGGAGAATACCCTGGAGGAAGTCCTGGAACTGAAGGCGAGATACGGACACTCCACGATGGCTGTCACACATGACGGCACCGCCAACGGCATCCTGCTGGGCATGGTCACCAGCCGGGACTACCGGGTCAGCCGCATGACCGGGCAGGAGCAGGTGAAGACCTTCATGACGCCTCTGGAGAAGCTGATCACAGCCCCCCTGGGAACGACCCTCAAGGTGGCAAACGACATCATCTGGGATCACAAGCTCAACACGCTTCCCATCGTGGACGAGGACGGCAGGCTGGCCTACTTCGTGTTCCGGAAGGACTACGCCAGCCACAAGGAAAACCCGCTGGAGCTGCTGGATAAGGAAAAACGCTATCTGGTCGGAGCGGGCATCAACTCACGGGACTACGCCCGGCGGGTCCCCGCGCTCGTGGAGGCCGGCGCCGACGTGCTCTGCATCGACTCCTCTGAAGGCTATTCCGTCTGGCAGAAACGGACCATCGACTGGATCCGCGAGAACTACGGCGACACGGTGAAAGTCGGCGCCGGCAATGTGGTGGACAGAGAGGGATTCCTGTTTCTGGCGGAGGCAGGCGCTGATTTTGTGAAAGTGGGCATAGGCGGCGGTTCCATCTGCATTACCCGGGAAACCAAGGGGATCGGCCGCGGCCAGGCCAGCGCCCTCATTGACGTGGCGGCAGCCCGGGATGAATACTTTGAGAAGACCGGTATCTATGTGCCCATCTGCTCCGACGGCGGTATCGTCCATGATTATCACATGACCCTGGCACTGGCTATGGGAGCCGACTTCCTGATGCTGGGCAGGTATTTTGCCCGCTTTGACGAAAGTCCTACCCCGAAGCTGACGATCAACGGGACCGTCGTGAAGGAATACTGGGGCGAGGGATCCAACCGGGCCCGGAACTGGCAGCGCTACGACCTGGGCGGCAAGGAGGGACTGTCCTTTGAAGAAGGTGTGGACTCCTACGTCACTTATGCCGGACCGCTGCGTGAGAATGTGCGCAGGAGCCTCTATAAGGTGAAATCCACCATGTGCAACTGCGGTGTGCTGAGCATCGCTCAGCTGCAGAAGGAGGCGAAACTGACGGTGGTATCCTCCACAAGCATCGTGGAAGGCGGATACCATGACGTGACGCTGCGGACCACCAGACAGAGCCAGTGACGGAAAACGGAAACCGGAAGGCAGAACCGGACGAAGAGACAATGACAAAAGCCGGCGTGACCACTGAGGTCACGCCGGCTTTTGTCATTGTCTATGAAACCCTTCTTCAGATCATTCCGGCAGATCGCAGAGCCGGTCCAGAAGGGCGGTAAACAGAGACCAGAACACGGGCATGGTGTCCAGATACAGGTGCTCGTTTGTGGTATGGGCACCGCGGGATTTGGGAGCGAAACCGACGGCATCCATGTCGGGGATGGAGACCGTGATGACGCCCACCTCCACAGAGCCGTTTTCCACCTGAATGCGCATCTCCTGCCCGAACAGTTCCCGGGAAAGAGACTGGCACAGATCCCGAAGGGGAGAAACGCTCTTTTCCACCCATGCGGGGCTGGGTTCGGAACGGGGGACGGCTTTGACGCCCGTCATGCGGCAGATTGCCTCCATCCGGGCAATGGCGGCGTTTCGATAGGTGTCACGATTTGCCCTTATGGTAAAGTAACCGCTGAAGACGCCGCCGGCAAAGGAGGCGCTGGCCAGCAGGGTGGAGCACAGGACCCAGGCGGGGTTTTCGGTGGAGCGGTGCGAGACCCCAAAGGGGATCAGCAGCAGAAGGTCCGCCAGAGTGCGGGTGTCCGCGGCAGAGGCGGCTTCCGTCACATCGCAGTCTTCCACAGTCATGCGATAATCCGGCTCCACCCCGGCATGCTCGCGGGTAAACTCGCTGTCCACCTCCGACAGGATCTGCCGGGCTTCTTCGACGCGGCCGGAGGGTACAGAGAGAAACAGCTTCTGCCAGCGGGGGAAACCGTTGGCGGCGCCGGGAGTCTCCATCGCAGCCAGACGCACGGGGATCCGGTCGCACAAGGCTGAAAGAAGACGTCCCGCCAGATCCACGGAACTGGCCCGGTTTTTCCCGGCTTCAATACCGGAGTGCCCGCCCCGGAGACCGGAGATCTCCACGTTCAGGCCGGGTCCGTCAGCAGGGGACAGAGGGAAAGTGCCGGTAATATCATACTTGGATCCGCCGGCAGCACCGATGACCAGGACATCCGGATCGCCGCAGTCCATGTTGAGCATCCGGCGGGAACGGATCCCGCTCAGGTCCGCCTTCCGGACGCCTACCAGCCCGACCTCCTCCTCCGTGGTGAAAAGAAGCTCCAGCGGCGGATGGCGCAGATCCGAAGGCTCCATCAGCGCCAGCATGTGGCACAGGCCGACCGCGTTATCGGCGCCGAGCGTTGTGCCGTCGGCGCGGAGGATGCTGCCCTCGAGAACCAGACGGATAGGTTCCCGCTCCAGATCGAGATCCACCCAGGGCTCCTTGGCAAGGACCATGTCCATATGCCCCTGGATCAGGAA
>JAEEGL010057029.1_pt1 | contig 16376 bp, 15 predicted proteins | sample 9134231 | NCBI WGS metagenome assembly JAEEGL01 (sample SAMN16246548, study PRJNA631951) | gut metagenome | biome: gut microbiome; feature: rumen; material: fiber-attached | host: Bos | place: Iran: Karaj | collected 2018-10
GCGGCATTTGAGGGAAAGACTTTTCAGGGAACTGAACACCGATGTTTCTCTGCGTGTGGAGGAAACGGAATCCACCGACTCGTTCAAGGTATCGGGAAGAGGAGAATTACATCTGTCGGTCCTTATAGAGAACATGCGCCGCGAAGGATATGAGTTTGCCGTAAGCAAAGCTGAGGTGTTGTACCGTGAGGATTCAAAGGGCCGCAAGACGGAGCCCATGGAGATTGCGTACATAGATGTTCCCGAAAGTTATGCGGGAAATGTCATCGAAAAGCTCGGATCAAGAAAGGGCGAACTTCACAATATGACTCCGATCACGGGCGGATATCAGAGACTTGAATTCTCAATCCCCGCGAGAGGACTTATAGGATACCGCGGAGAGTTTTTAACCGACACAAAAGGCGAAGGTATCATCAATACGATCTTTGATGAATACGCTCCGTATAAGGGCGATATACAGTTCCGTAAGCAGGGGAGCATTATCTCGTTTGAGACGGGAGAGTCCGTCACATACGGTCTTTTCCAGGCACAGGAGAGAGGAGTGCTGTTCATCGGCCCCGGTGAAAAGGTGTATGCCGGCATGGTCATAGGACAGACCGGCAAGACCGAAGACGTTGAGATCAATGTGTGCAAGAGTAAGCACTTAACGAACACGAGAGCGTCGGGAAGCGATGATGCGCTGCGGCTTTCACCGCCCAGGATACTGTCTCTTGAGCAGGCACTTGAGTTCATTGATACGGACGAGCTTCTTGAGATCACACCGGAATCCCTTCGGATACGAAAAAAGATACTCGATCCGACACTTCGGAAAAGAGCGGGTTTTGCAAAAAAGAATAATCAATAAATATAAAGACATTTTGCGAACTTTTTTGTATAATATAACGCAAAGTGAGTTGTTTGCCGACAGTCCTTGAACAAGTAAAGGAGATAACATGTTTGCCAACATTTTCGGTAATTACCTTGTCAAGAAGAATATCATAACTGAGGATGAGTTCTTCTCCATCAAGATGCAGTTTGACAGGACAAGAGTCAAGCTCGGCCTTATCGCTGTTTCCGAGAAGCTCATGACGGAAGAGCAGGCCGATGAGGTCAATATGAAGCAGCAGCTGATGGACAGAAGATTCGGTGACATAGCCGTATCGATGGGGTATCTTTCCGAGGTTCAGGTCGAACGTCTCCTGGCACTTCAGGGAAGCGAATACATGAGATTCTGCCAGAGCGCGGTAGATAAAGAGATACTTACACTCGAACAGATTGAAGGTTCGATGGATTACTTCAAGAAGGAGAACGGCTTTACTTTCGCCGATATGGAAGCGATCAAGTCGGGTGATGTCGACCGTATCCTTCCGTTGTACCTTCCCGAAATCCCGGACGGTCCTTTTGTTGATCTGATGTCGCTTACTTTCAGATGCATTAACCGTCTCGCGTCGGATGATATTTCACTCAAGAGAGGCTACAAGACATCAAACTACAGGACAGGTGCGGTGGCTATGCAGAGGATCATCGGTGATTACACCGTTTCCACTGCATTCTCGGGTGATGACAAGGGAATACTTGCAATTGCCGAAGCGTTTGCCAAGCAGTTTTTTGACGGCGTGAGCGTAAACGCACTTGATTCAGTAGGCGAATTCATCAATATATGTAACGGTCTTTTCGCAACGGAAAAGAGCAACGAAGGGATGAACATCAATCTCGAACCGCCGCTGCTTTCAAAGGATCCGATCGATATCAACGGATCGATGGTGATAGTCGTTCCGATCTTCATCAATCAGCAGCCGCTTGACTGGATAGTCAGTCTCGGATGAAAAATACAAACAGTCTTGATAATTAACGGAGGATGAGAAAATGTCGGTTTTTAAAGGAGCTGCCGTAGCAATATGTACACCGTTTCTTGCAAACGGGGAAGTCGATTACGACAAGTTCAGAGAGCAGATCGAGTATCAGATCGAAAACGGTACGGATGCAATAGTTGTCTGCGGTACTACCGGAGAGGCCTCGTGCCTGTCTCATGAAGAACATCTTGATTGCATTAAGTTCTGTGCCGAGGTTGTTGACCACAGGATCCCGGTTATCGCAGGTACCGGATCAAACTGCACGGAGACGGCGATCTACCTTTCTCAGGAAGCTGAGAAATACGGCGTTGATGCACTTCTTGTAGTTACACCTTATTACAATAAATCGACCCAGAAAGGTCTTATAGAGCATTTCACGATGGTCGCAAACAGCGTGAAGCTTCCGATAATTATGTATAACGTTCCGGGAAGAACGGGATGCAATATTCAGCCTCAGACCGTGGCAACACTTGTTCATGATGTTGAAAACATCGTCGGCATCAAGGAAGCCAGCGGTAACATTTCACAGATTGCAAAGCTTATGAGCCTTTGCGGCGATGAGATCGAACTGTACTCCGGAAACGACGATCAGATAGTTCCCATCATGGCACTTGGCGGTATAGGTGTTATTTCGGTTCTTTCAAATGTTGCCCCGAGGAAGACTCACGATATATGCCAGGCATTTTCTGATAATGATCCGAAGCTTGCGGCCAAGAGACAACTTGATGCGATACCTCTTTGCAATGCGCTTTTCTGCGAGGTCAACCCTATCCCTGTCAAGAAAGCTCTTGAACTTCAGGGGAGGGATCGCGGTGTATTAAGACGCCCTCTTTGCGAGATGGAAGAAGCCAATGTTGCTGTCCTGAAAAAGGCCATGGAAGAGTACGGGGTACTGTAATGGTTAAGATGATCATGCACGGCTGTAACGGCCGTATGGGTAAGATGATCTCACAGATAGTCGATGAGGATCCGCAGATAGAGATAGTTGCAGGTGTCGATTTAAACACTGCATCCGATGGAAAGTTTCCCGTTGTCGACAGTATCGAGAAGGTGAACGCAGAAGCCGATGTCGTCGTGGATTTCGGCAACGCTTCGGCAGTGGATAAGGTCATAGACTGGTGTGTCGATAAAAAGATCCCGCTTGTGGAGTGTACAACGGGACTGACGGATGGGACGCTTGCTAAGATCGAAAGCGCCGCAGGATCGATCCCCATGTTTAAGTCGGCAAACATGTCGATGGGCATAAACATCATACAGAAGATTCTCAGGGAGAACGCAGCAAAGCTGGCTGAGGCCGGATTTGATATCGAGATCGTGGAAAAACACCACAGGACGAAACTTGATGCACCGAGCGGAACAGCTCTTGCTCTTGCGGATTCAGTTAATGAGTCGTTGGATAAAAAGAAAGACTATGTCTTTGACAGATCACAGAGAAGAGAAGTAAGACCCGATACCGAGATAGGTATCTCTGCCGTAAGAGGCGGAACGATAGTCGGAGATCATGACGTGATATTTGCCGGACGCGATGAGGTCATTACTTTTTCACATACCGCATACTCGCGCGCAGTGTTCGCAAAAGGTGCCGTTGAGGCTGCAAAGTATGTAGCGGGAAAGCCGGCCGGACACTATGATATGAGTAATGTGGTTGGCCTTCTTTAGAAGGGCAACCATGTAGCCTCAGCCCATCGACGAAGTCGATTCTAATGGCTGAGGTTCCCGTAATGTTCTGGAAGGATAAGCAATGGATTTTCGCCCCTGTATCGACATACATAACGGCAAGGTCAAGCAGATAGTCGGAAGTACGCTAAACGATAAAGACGGAAGCGCGAAGGAGAATTTTTCTACCGACAGGGGAAGCGTTTATTACGCGGATATGTACCGCGGGTTCGGATTAACGGGCGGACATGTCATCAACTTAAACGGCAGCGGGAGCGAATACTACGAAGCATCCAAAGCCCAGGTGATAGCAGCACTGAAAGCATATCCCGGTCATCTTATGGCGGGCGGAGGTATAGGTGCCGGCAATGCACGCGAATACATTGAAGCAGGCGCCGGTCATGTGATAGTGACAAGTTACGTGTTCTCCGGCGGTGTGATAAACGAGGATAATCTGAAAAGGCTCACGGATGCGGTCGGAAGTAAAAGGATCGTTCTTGACTTAAGCTGCAGGATGACGCAAGGCGGTTACAAGGTCGTCACCGACAGATGGCAGAAGATATCCGATGAGACGGTTGACGAGAAGCTCTTTGAAAGGCTCGGCAGATCCTGTGATGAGTTTCTTGTACATGCCGTTGATTCCGAGGGAAAAGCTGCCGGAATAGACGAGCGGCTCATAGGCATCCTTGCAAGGGCAGAAAAAAAAGTGTGTTATGCGGGTGGGATATCATCATATGACGATATCAGACGCCTTAAGGATATAGGAAATGACCGTGTTGACTTTACCGTAGGTTCCGGACTTGATATATTCGGAGGGAATCTAAGTATAGAGGAGATCATTGAATGTATACGGTAATGATAATCGATGACAACAATACAGAGCTCCTTGTTGCCAAGAAGGCACTTGAGAAACAGTACAGGATCATCGACATAGACAATCCCAAATCGGCGTTGCAAAGACTTGCCAAATCAACGATCATGCCGGATTTTATCCTGCTTGATGTTGCGATGCCCGGTATCAACGGCTTTGACTTTATCATGCGTCTGAAGACAAGTGAGAAGACGAAGAACATACCTGTATTGTTCGTATCGGGTGATAAAGAGAATACGACCGAGATGGAAGCGTACAGGCTCGGTGCGGTCGATTTTATCCGTAAGCCCATCATTCCCGACCTGCTCAGAAAGCGTATGGAGATACAGTCCGGTTTCCTTGAGTACAAGAACCAGATGAACACATACAATAACCAGTTGCAGCAGGCGGCAAGTTTCCAGGCCCGTAATGCGATGAACCTCGAGTATTTCATCATCGGTATCATTACAGACCTTATTTCGCAAAAAGATCCGTATACCGGCATGCATACGATATGCGTGAGCAAATATATGGAGATACTCCTGAAGGAAATGCTCTTATCCGGTGTCAATTACGGTATTGATCCTGCGGATTTCGAGCTGATACTGCTTAGTTCCAGGCTTCATGATATGGGTAAGATCGGGGTTCCCGATGCCGTTTTGTCAAAGGTCGGCAAGTATACGGACGAAGAGTTCGCGCTGATGAAATCCCATACGACGATGGCTGCGGTGGCTATACAGAAATACGCATATCTTCTTCCGAACAACAAGTTCCTGTATTATACGTTCCAGATGGCGAAATATCATCATGAGAGAGTGGACGGGAACGGATATCCGGACAGGCTGGCCGGTGCAAACATACCGATACTTGCCAGGATCCTCGCGGTCGCGGATGTTTATGACGGACTTGTTGCGGAGAGAAGTTACAAAAAAGCCAAGACACATGAAGAGGCATATAACATAATCACTCAGGGTGCGGGAGTTCAGTTTGATCCCCAGGTAGTTGCCGCATTCCAGCGTGTACATATGGATCTTCGTGAAGCAGGCAAGCAGATCGAAGCGCAGATGCAGCAGAACATGGCGATGTCACAGCAGGTCATGAACAAACAACAGTAAGCAATAAAAAAGGAACCGAAAGCGGTTCCTTTTTTATAATCCCTTGCGCTGATACTTTTTCCCCACATAATCCTATATAGTTAAAAAGGCACATGTCTCGGAGATTATAACTTTGTTACGTTTGTTGCCTGAGGGCCTTTCTCACCGTTGACTACGTCAAACTCAACAGAAGCGCCTTCGTCAAGAGACTTGAAGCCTTCCATGTTAAGTCCCGAGTAATGAACGAAAACGTCATTGCCCTGCTCATCGCAGATGAATCCGTAACCTTTCTGGTTGTTAAACCATTTTACTGTACCTTTCATTGCAGATACCTCCGAAAAATAAAAAGAATGAAACATAGTGCTTTGCGCACTATCGAAATACTAGCACATCGCCCTTTAAATGTAAATAAAAAAGTTTGAAAAATCGTGATTTTAATAGTAAACTAGATATGTTAGTCATACCGAAAACAGGATGGGAGAGAGTGGATTTGTTCCGTAAAAAAATCAAAGAAACAAAAACGAAGAGAGCGGACACAAAAAAACAGACTACAGGATATACGCTTTTGCTCATCCCCAATTCTTCGGATGCGGCCAGGACCATAGAGGTTTCGTATGACAGGCTTTTACAGCTTCTGACAGGTGCGGTTGCGGCTTCTATCATAGTGATCGGACTGATCATATCGATGATGGTTCACAACCGTAAGTTAAAGGGAACGCTCGATGATGCGCAGAATTCGATAACTCAGCTTTCGGAGACAAACAGGAGTCTTGAGGGAACGGTTGCCGCGTTGTCCGATCAGGTTGAAGCCGACAAGAAGGTTTTTTCCCAGATAGAAGACACCATTTCGAAAAAAGAAGAAGAACAGGCCATTGAGGCCGAGGAAGCGGCAATCCCCAACGGGATACCGATCAGGAACGCCAAGGCGATCATGATCGAGGATCCGTATATTGACTCGAGAGGCGGACAGACATCCGGGATCGTATTCACGACCCTTAAGGGTGCAGTTGTTGTTGCCGCTGCCGAGGGTATCGCGATACATGTCGATTCGGATGACGGGAACCCGTACTATACAAGGGGCGTGACGATAGATCACGGGAACGGATATATAACATACTACAGGTTTAACGGAGATGTTTCGATCGAGGAAGGAACGATGGTTTCCAAGGGCGATGTGATCGCCGTGCTCACAGAGGACGGATTCGTAGCATATGAGATCAAGAAGGACGGCGAGTTTACCGATCCGAAGACAATGATGAAACAGGAGTAGAAGATGCTGTTCAGGGACGATAACAAGGTAAGAGTCAATCAGACATCGATCTCGACATTTGTCGGGACGGATACGAAGCTTGAAGGAACACTGATAACACGCTCATCCGTCAGAATAGACGGGATCGTGCTTGGCGGTGTTGTGGCGGACGGTACCGTGATCCTTTCGCAGAACGGGCAGATACAGGGAAATGTCATTGCGGAGAATATTGTTGTTGCCGGTGTGATAGACGGCAATCTTACGATAAAGGACAAGACAAATATCGAGCCTACGGGAGAGGTATACGGGGACATTACTACGGCACGCATTCTGATAGATGAACAGTCGGTATTCCAGGGCAAGTGCAACATGAACGTTGACAGGTCCAAGTCCAAAAAGAGCAAACTGAAACTTCGCGAGATCCCCAAGGAAGAGAAGGCGAAGGAAGAAAAACCCAAGGAAGAAAAACAGAAAGAAGACAAGCTGAAGGAAGATACAACAGACAAGAAATCCGAGACAAAGCCGGAGTCAAAACCTGGGAATGAGCAAGACATCGGAACAAACGAAACAAAATGATGAACTGTTAAAGAAGATCGAAGAGCTTACCGAAGCCAACAGATCCAAGAATGCGTTCATAGCCAACATCTCACACGAGATCAGGACTCCGATGAACGCGATAACGGGTTTTGCAGAGCTTCTGTTGCAGCTTGACGCGTCCGATGAAGTAAATGAATATGCATCGGAGATCAAAAGCGCTTCAAACAACCTGCTCGCGATCATCAACGATCTTCTTGATATATCGAAGATAGAGTCGGGACATATGGAACTTGTTCCGGTCCCGTATTATCTGCATTACCTGTTTACCGATATAGAATCGGTAATGTCCATACCTACCGGAAAAAAAGGTATAGGTTTTCGCATCAACGCAAATCCGGAACTGCCCAGTCAGTTGTACGGAGACATCGTAAGGATCAGACAGGTCCTGACGAATATATGCAACAACGCGGTCAAGTTCACAAACGATGGCTACGTCGAGTTATCGGCAACCTTTTCGGAAACAGACGATCCGGATACTATAATGCTGGAGTTCGGGATAAGGGATACCGGTATCGGGATCAGGAAGGATGATCTCGAGCTTATCTTTGATAAATTTCGTCAGGTTGACATGCGTCTTAACAGGAATGTTGAGGGAAGCGGACTCGGGCTTTCGATATGCAGACAGCTGACCGCGCTTATGAACGGAACGATAGAGGTTGACAGCGTATACGGCGAGGGAACGACTTTTACCGTAAAGATCCCGCAGAAGGTCCTTGACCGCAATAAGCTTTCCAACTACCTTGTCGTTCACAAGCAGGAAGAAAAAAAGAAATCAATGATATATGCGCCGTCGGCAAGAGTTCTTGTTGTCGACGACAACCCCGTGAACGTTAAGATACTTCGCGGGCTTTTGCTTCACTACGAGATAGATTCCGATACGTCACTTTCCGGAGAAGAAGCGGTCCGGATGGCCGGAGAAAGTACATACGATCTGATACTTATGGATCATATGATGCCCGGGATGAACGGCGAAGATGCGCTTAATGCCATAAGAGCGCTTGATGATAAAGACAGATCAGAGGTTCCCGTTATCGCCGTTACGGCAAATGCGATAAGAGGTATGAGGGATGAGTTTCTCAGGAAGGGATTTACCGATTATCTGTCAAAGCCGGTGGAAACCGATAAGCTTGAGCAGATACTCAAGGATCATCTTCCTTCAAATCTGTTTGTTGCGCTCGAGGAAGAAGAGAGCGAGAGTGAGCAGGAACTCGATCTTGAGATCAAAGGCATAGACGTCGATGCGGGACTTGCAAAGGTCGACGGCAATACAAAGGATTACATGGAGATACTGGAGATCTTTGTCGAGTACGGGCCGGATAAAGCCGGAGAGATCGAGAGTTTTGCGAAGGAACATGATTATACGAACTATGTGATCGCAGTACATTCACTCAAAAGCGTAGCGGCCAATATCGGCGCACACCAGCTGTTTACGATGGCCAAGATACACGAGTTTGCCGGCAAGAACGGCAATACGGGATTTGTTGATTCCAACTATCCCAAGCTTGTACAACTTTACAAAACGATCATAGGAAACATAGAGACATCACTTGATGAGATGTCTCAAAAGGAGCAGTAGTAAGATGTCTCAGTTACGTGCGATCATAATTGATGACAACAAAAAAAAGCGCGAGGAAGTCAAGAGCGTTCTTCCGGATTATATCGACAGCGTTGCAGTCGGAGGTGCAGAAGGCGCCCTTAATTACATAAAGCGTGATGCCGAGGGGAATCTTCCTGATTTTATCATCTTAAACGGAGACGACCCCAAGAACTTCGGATTGTATGTTTTTGACTGGATGATAAACAAGTCCGGTGATCCCGAGATAGCAGCGATCCCTGTCATAGTCCTGACAGAGGATGAGTTTTCCGACAGCAGCCTTGAGTTTCTTGAACTCGGAGATGTAACTTTCTACGAGGGAGAGATCAATGAGAGTGATCTGTTCGGTGTTATAAACGATGCCATAGAAGAAGCGGAGTTCATGCCTTACCCCGCTGTCATGTCATATGAAGAAACGAAGAATATCGACAGACTGATGGGACATTCGGTCAAAGCGCCTGAGGGAGGACAGCGATCGGTTGTGCTTGATATGGATGCACGGGTTGCAAATCTTGAAGTCGCACTTGCCCGTGGCAGAAAACGTGTGACGCAGATCAGGAACCTTATAGATGCCGCTCAGAATCTCAAAGAGAGTAAAAACGACGATCTTGAATTCAGACGCAGGAAAAACAGGAGCGTCAAGGAGGAGGACAGATATGTCATCAGAATGTCCTCTTTTCTTGAAAAAGCAAGGAAGAAAGCAAACGTCGAAGAAGAAATACTTAATCAGATGAAAGCGGCCGCAAAGAAACCGGCCGGCGGAGTTATCAAGAAAGCAGACCAGGCTTCCGTGAATAAGAACGAGCGTGTTATTACCAGACCGGAACACGCACCCGGAGGAGAGGGTTCTGCGGATGCGATCGGAAGACTGAAGGCAAAAGCACTCAGCAATCCTGACGGAGCGTTCAAAGCACAGGGGACCATAAAGGTTGAAGAGCGTCCGAAACAGGAAGCACCTGCGAAACAGGCCGATACCGACAAGAGGACAGTCGTCATTGTCGATACGGATCTCAAGACAAGGAAGCTTTGCACTCTTTTCCTTACCAAGAATTATAATGTTGCAGCATTTGATTCCGGTATAAAAGCTATCGATTATGTTGTCAGAAACCGGGTCGATCTTCTGATAATCAATCCGGTCCTTTCGGGAATGAGCGGATTTGCAACGATACAGTCGGTCCGCATGCAGCCCGGGGGAGCGAATATTCCGGTCATGTACCTGGTCGGTGATGATTATACGGCATCAAGAACATCGCTTCTCGGACCGCTTGTTGCGGGAATACTCAACAAGCCGGTATCTCAGGGAGTTTTGTCACAGTCGGTAAACGGTTTTTTTGAGAACTACGACAGGATAACGGGAAAATATACATGAAAAAAAGGATACTTATAGTTGATGATGACATAATGACGCTCAAGATACTCAAGAAGTATCTTGAGGACACATATGACGTGGTTACCGAGAATGCGGGCTACAGGTTTGTCGAGAAGATGGGAAGCTATAACGCGGATCTTATCCTTCTCGATATTGAGATGCCCGTCGTGAACGGCCTGCAGGCGTTTGAAGAACTGAGCAGGAATCCGGAGCTTGCGGATATCCCGGTAGTTTTCCTTTCGGGCGTATCAAATCCTAATCTTGTAAGGGAACTGATGGGAAAAGGGGCCGCGGGTTATCTTGTAAAGACGATACCGAAGGGAGAGCTCCTCGCAAGGCTTGAGAAGATATTCAATGAAAAAAGCGAGCGCAGGGTCACACCGGAGATTCTCATCCTTGACAATGATATCGAAAAGCTCAAGGCTATGCGCGAGAATCTGATATCAAACGATTACAAGGTTAAGGTCGTACGTACGACGGTCGATGCCATCGACTATATCAAAAACCATCATCCGAATCTGTTCATCATCGGGCATGACAGTGCCGGTGTGGCACCGCAGGAAGTATACAATTCACTCGACAAGGTCATCCGTGACGAGAGGGTCATACCGCTCGTTATGGAAGAAAGCTTCTTTTCGTCCGAACTGATCGACAGGGTAAGATCGGCGTTGGACGTGTGATAAAAGATCGATAAGGGGAATACTGTGGGAGAATCTTTCGAGTCAAATCAGCAGGGCATTAAGATGCCTCCACCTCAAAGAAGGCGAAAACGCAGGAATTACGGCACGATGGTCATCATGCTCGTGCTCGGTTTTGTGATCGGACTGATCGTGGGGATGCTTGTCATCCATGAAAAAATGTCTCAGGAGATCGCGGCCGTGCAGGATGAGCTTGCGACCGTAATAGAAGAGCAGAGCCACATCAATGTCACGAATGTATATGTTCCCGAAAGAAAACTGAAAGAGGGTCAGATTTCGGTCAATCCGTACAACACGGAAAACTTCCGGATAGACAACGGGTTCATGGCTTACTTTGACGAGAACGGCGAGAAGATCAGCCACCTCGGATGTGATCTTTCCTATCACAACAAGTATGTAAACTTTGATGAGCTTGCAAATTCGGGATGCGAGTTCGTGATGCTGCGATGCGGATACCGCGGATACTCAGCGGGCGGACTTGCCAAGGATGAGAAGTTTGAACAGTACGCTTCGGAAGCAGAGCGCGTCGGGTTAAAACTGGGAGTGTATTTCTTCACACAGGCACTTACCGTTGAGGAAGCGGAAGAAGAAGCCGAATATACGCTCAAGCTTATAGAAGGACATAAGATATCGTATCCCGTTGCGTTTGATACCGAGTATATCGATGATGAGACCGCAAGATCGAACACGACGGAGATATCGGATGAACTCAGGACCGAGATAATAAAGACATTCTGCGATAAGATAAAAGAGGCCGGATACTGGCCCATGGTATATGCTTCGGAAAACTGGGTCAGGAGATATATGAATATCGAAGATCTCAGACATTACGATTTCTGGGCACCGCAGTACCTTGAAGAGAATGATTTTCTCTATGATTTCACGATGTGGCAGTATACCGACAAGGGAAGCATTCCGGGCGTAAAAGGTGAAGTGGACCTGGATATTTCGATGGTGGATTACGCTTCGTTCGTGCCCAAGCTTAGGGAGGCAGTGGATACAGGTGGGCAGATCATAGAAGGGGCAGAGGAGAATATCAATATTACGGCTGAGAGCGAAAACAGTGAAGAAAATTCAGAGGAATAGAGCCTGTGTTCCTGAGACTTCGTTCTTGTATTATTATGTAAACTTATGTATAATATATTATTGATTTTATACTGTCTGTAAGTGTAAAAAAGTGTGTCGGGGAGAACCGTCCCCGATGGCACACCAGGGGAAGGTTATGGCGATCATTCGTAAGAAAGTCCGTATCGGCGACCTGATGATCAGCGAGGGGCTGATCACACCGTCACAGCTTGAAACGGCACTCAAAGAACAGAAGATAAGAGGAGCCAAGCTCGGTGAGACGCTCATTGCTCTCGGGTATGTATCACAGGAGGATTTTTCCAACATACTCTCGACACAGCTCGGTATAGACACTGTCGACCTTCGTAAGGTCGGCCTTGATGATAATGCGATCAAGCTGGTTTCGGAAGAACTGATGAAGAAGAACCAGTTGATCCCGTTCGGATTCGATGAGAAGAATCCGAACATCCTGAAGGTTGCGATGGCAGACCCCATGAACATAATGGCCATCGACGATGTCACGATCATGACCAACATGGAGGTCATCCCGTATTTTTGTCCGAGCGCGCAGATTTCCATCCAGCTCGACAGACGTTACGGTAAGCAGCAGGCAAGGGCCGCAGCCGCGCAGTTCCAGGAAGAACATGCCGCGGAGATCGCATTCGACACATCAGCATCCGATATAGAATTTGAAAACATTGAAGATGCACCTATCGTTAAGCTAGTCAACACAATGCTTGAGACGGCAGTCAGGGAGGGTGCATCCGATATCCATATTGAAGCGCTTGATCGTGAGGTCCGCGTCAGGTTCCGTATAGACGGTGTTCTCGTTGAGAACATGGACTATGATAAATCACTTCTTCCCGCACTTGTTGCCAGGATCAAGATCATCTCAAACCTTGATATTTCGGAAAAGAGAAAACCCCAGGACGGACGTCTTACGGTCGTTGTCGACAGTAAGGAATACGATGTCCGTGTATCCATACTCCCCACTGTTTTCGGTGAGAAGGTTGTTATGAGGCTTACCTCAAAGGACGGACTGACAAGGGACAAGAAGTATCTCGGACTTAACGAAAAAGAGCTTCCGCGGTTTGATGCGATAATGTCAAACCCTCACGGTATCATCCTCGTTACGGGACCTACGGGTTCCGGTAAATCAACGACATGTTATACCGTTTTGTCGGAGCTTAATTCCGACGAGGTTAATATCATAACGGTTGAGGATCCCGTCGAGGCAAATGTTAACGGTATCAATCAGGTACAGGTTAACGTCAAGGCGGATCTGACGTTTGCATCTGCACTTCGTTCAATCCTTCGTCAGGACCCCGACATCATAATGATCGGTGAGATAAGAGATACCGAGACCGCAGAGATCGCCGTCAAGGCATCCATCACAGGTCACCTTGTTATATCGACACTTCATACGAATTCGACCGCAAGTTCCATCACGCGACTTTTGGATATGGGTGTGGAGCCTTACCTTATCGGTGATTCTGTCGTGGGCATAATAGCGCAGAGACTTGTCAGGAAACTGTGTCCGAAATGCCGCAGGCAGAAACAGGCAACTTCCGATGAAAAGAGAGCGCTCAGGATTCCCGAAGAGCAGGACTGCATCATTTACGAACCCGTCGGATGCAGCGAGTGTTCAAAAGGATATAAGGGACGTATCGGTGTATATGAGATCATGCCGATATCCCACAGGATAGCAGGAATGATTTCGCGAGGAGCCAATGCCGATGAGATAGAAGAGCAGGCGATAAAAGAAGGAATGACAACACTACGCCGCGCAGCCGCGGAATACGTTTTGCAGGGTATAACCACGATAAGCGAGATGCGCAAGGTCGCATACGAAGACGAGATCAATTAGCAATCCGGAGATTAACACATGGAACTACAGAGTGCAGCTTCAACAGTTACTATTGAACAGATCCTGACTGTGGCCAACCAGTCGGGCGCCAGTGACGTGCATATCACGGTGGGTATACCGCCTAAAATGAGAGTATCAGGACATCTGACCGAGATGAATTTCCCGAGACTTATGCCTGAGGATACTCACAGACTTCTTTACGGGATCATGAACGAGAAACAGACAAAAGCCTTTGATGAAAAAGGTGAATGGGACTTCTCTTATTCGATTTCCCAACTCGGACGTTACCGTGTAAATGCATTCAGGCAGCGCGGAACTTGCGCGATGGTATTCAGGCTTGTGGGAAACAAGATTCCCAGACCCGAGGAACTCAGCGTTCCCGAATCGGTCGTTCAACTCTTTGATAAAAAACGCGGACTCGTGCTTGTAACAGGTCCTACCGGATCCGGTAAATCCACAACGCTTGCATCCATAATCGGCAAGATCAACAGGGAACTCGATGCTCATATCATTACGCTTGAAGACCCTATCGAGTATCTTCATCGTCATGATAAGTCAATAGTCAACCAGCGTGAGGTCGGGATAGATACCGATGATTATTCGATAGCTCTCAGGTCCGCACTGCGTGAAGATCCGGACGTTATCCTTGTCGGTGAGATGCGCGACCTTGAGACGATAAGTACTGCGATAACCGCAGCCGAGACCGGCCACCTTGTTTTCTCGACATTGCATACGATAGGTGCCGCCTCTACGGTCGACCGTATCATAGATGTTTTCCCGCCGCATCAGCAGCAACAGATCAGAACGCAGCTTGCGAACGTTCTGGAGGCGGTTGTTTCACAGCAGCTGATCCCGAGAGTGGGCGGAGGACGCGTGGCAGCATTTGAAGTCATGCATGCCAACTCGGCGATACGTAACCTTATTCGTGAAAACAAGAGCCATCAGATCACATCAACGATACAGACAAACAGAAAAATGGGTATGATCACCATGGATGATGCGATAATGGATCTGTATATGCGCGGTGAGATAGACAGGGAAGATGCTCTGTTGTTCGCGCAGGATAAAGTTACAATGGGTAACAGGATATGAGCGATAACTTTTGAAGCAGACGGATTCGAATAAGGCGTACTGCAAGCTGGCTTGCAAGGACGCAATATTCGAATACGAACAGTTGCGAAAGCAACGGACATGAGCATGCAGCGAAGCGGAGTGCGAATAGTCTGCTTCAAAAAGGAGAAAGGATATAATATGCCGGATTATATGTACAGGGCCATGGGGCCTGACGGTAAAGAAAAAAAAGGAAGCATAAGCGCAACAAACCAGGAACAGGCAATGAGCAAGCTCAAGGCCGACGGAATGATCGTTATGAAGATCGAGCCTCAGAGTGCGCTGAACAAGGATATCCACCTGGGAGGAAGCGGAGTCAAGACAAGAGACTATGCCGTGTTCTGCCGTCAGTTTGTTGCGATATTAAAAGCCGGTGTCAGTGTCATCAATGCTTTGCAGATGATGAGTGAGCAGACCGAGAATAAGGCGCTTCGTGCTGCGACGGTATCACTTGTTGATGACCTGGGAAAAGGAGAAACGCTTTCGGGTGCGATGCGTAAGCAGAGCAAGATATTTCCGTCGATATTCGTCAACCTTGTGCAGGCAGGTGAAGCAACGGGTTCACTTGAGACAGCATTCGAGAGAATGGCACTCCAGTTTGAGAAGGAGGCCAAGCTTAAGGCTATAATCAAGAAAGCAACTATTTATCCCATCATCGTTATGATCGTTGCGATCGGTGTCATCATTGCAATGATGACCTTTGTAATCCCTAATTTCATGGCTATGTTTGAAGATATCGATGTTGAGATGCCGTTTATGACGCGAATGGTCATTGCAATGTCGGACTTTTTTGTTGCATACTGGTGGCTTTTGGCCATAATAGTTGCAGGTTTGGTTGTTGGAATTAAACTGTATTCCCAGACAATAAGCGGAAGAGTGTTATTCGGAACACTAAAGCTTAAATTGCCGGGTATGGGACAGCTTCAGACGAAGACAAACTGTGCAACATTCGCCAGGACGCTTTCCACGCTTTTGCGTGCCGGTGTTCCGATGATGGAAGCACTTGAGATAACAGGTAATTCCATGGATAGCAATATTCTTTTCCAACGTGCGGTCTATCAGGCGAGAGACCAGGTCGGAAACGGTACCTCGCTTTCAAAACCGATCAAGATGAGCGGGCTGTTCCCGCCGATGGTCGTTCACATGACTTCAATCGGTGAAGAGACCGGTGAACTTGAGGATATGCTTGAGAACATTGCCGAGTATTATGAAGAAGAAGTTGCTGAGGCTACGGAACAGATGATGGCCGTTATGGAACCGCTTATCATAGTTGTGCTTGCACTCATAGTCGGTGTCATCATCATGGCTATCCTTCAGCCGATGCTTACGCTATACGATTCGATCGGAAATATGTAATGACTGTACATAAGAGAATTGTGATCATTCCGGCATTTA
>JAEEGL014789262.1_pt1 | contig 16375 bp, 16 predicted proteins | sample 9134231 | NCBI WGS metagenome assembly JAEEGL01 (sample SAMN16246548, study PRJNA631951) | gut metagenome | biome: gut microbiome; feature: rumen; material: fiber-attached | host: Bos | place: Iran: Karaj | collected 2018-10
TCCTCGGTGTGAAGATGCTCAACGCTTTCCCCCACCAGTGGATGACCTGGGGCGTGTTTGCTATCTTCTGCCTCATTTCGATGGGCGTGATGCTGGGCATGCTCAAATGGCTCGAGCGCATCACGGCTGACAACAAGTAATCTTTTCAAAAAAATACATCACTAAAGAGGTGTCTCATTTGAGGCACCTCTTTTTAACCCAAATCGGTCATTAGAACGGAAAGGACCAGATAATCGATAGTATTTATCCTTTTCATGTCATAGTAGCATTTCTTTCGGAATCTTTCTGACAAGACCATCTCGCCGTAGCCCGCTACGCCTTCGCTGGTTTTGCCAGCAATCTTCTCGAAACAAATACTACTCTGACATGAAACCTAATGACCGATTTGGGTTTAATTGTCTGGTTGAGCCGTAATTCAGCTGAACTTGATGGAGAAATCATTGTGATACCGCCACCCCCCGCTCGTAGAGCGATTCAGGTGCAAAGCCTATCTCGTTGTTCCAGTCGACAGTGAAAGGGTCGAGCGTGAAGTTTTGGAAATAGTCTAGGTCTTGAAGTTTGCGACAAATGCCTTTTTGAATCAATGGTGTAAAGTCAACCAACTTAACTGCACCATCGTTGAAGGTGAGTTTCAGGATATGGTCTCGGATATACTCAGCAGAGGTTACGCACAAAATAAAGTAGTCTTCCATGGTATATTAATCAAGTGGTTCAATGTTAAATGGAGACTTGTTATTCTTAAGGTTATCCCAGTTTTGAAGAAGTTCGTCCTTATGTAGGTCGAGCCATTCATACACAAGCGACAATACCCTTCGAGGCAGGGTGCCTTTAACAAGTCCGTTTTTTATGAAAATAATGGCCTTGTAGTTGTTGTACCACACATGGAAATGGGGAGGATTGTGGTCGTCAACATACATGTAGATGATTATCCCGTAAAATTTGCTTATCTCAGGCATGACTAACTTGTTTTTTGTTTTGCAAAAGTACACAAATATTTTGAGGTGGAGAAATTTTTTTGTGAAGCGGAGAATCGAGAAAGCGAAAAAACAATTAATATTTACAAGAAATGCTACCTATTAATGAAAATTAATAACTAATTTAGTTTTTCAATTAATTGATTCAAATATATTTATAAAGAATCTTATCTAAAAAAGGCGTTAGTATAAAAAAAATGTGTATATTTGCATCCGTTTTTCCAGCGAGAGTCATGCTGGTCAATGCGAAAAAGCATTTGTATAAGTCCACTTTCTAAATTTCGCCAAAATTTATTCCAAGGACTGTGATATTGATACCTTTTGCCTTGCCTTTATGTTTAGTCGTTCTGGCTATTGCATATTGGGGGCATAGGATAAAGTTCAAAATTAGTTTTATTTGGGAAAGGCATTTGGCGATGCCTAGAAAGTGTAGAACTAAAGCAACACGAGTTCTATGCTTTTTTAGTATGTATAACCGCCAACCATTGGGAACTCAGGAAGGCATGAACCATAGAAGCAACATTATGGCAAACGAGTACAAACAATGTCCTAACGGTCACTATTATCAAGGATCCCAATGTCCTTATTGCAAACCAACTACACCTTTTGACGGCGGTAAGGCAACATCAGCGGAGACGCAAATGTTTGATGTATTAGGTGGTCAATCTGGAGAGACTCAGCGTCCCACCGAACCCATGCCTGGGTTGGGAAATAGTACAGGAAGTGAAAAGACCACCGTTATAGATGGAGGTACTATTGTTAGGAATCCTGGTGTTCGTACACCCAATGGGGGAGGCTCAGCCCCTATGTCGGGTCATAATACGGTATTTATCGGTGATGAAGACGAAACAGAAGTAGTTATCACTCCAACAGGGGAAAAAGTACAGCGAGTCTATCGTGAGGCCCGTAAACTGGTAGGTTGGCTGGTCAGTTACACCCTTGATCCTTTAGGTGTAGACTTTAAACTCTACGAAGGTCGCAATATTATCGGTCGCGACCAAGAGTGCAGCATCACGGTGAGTGACAATATGGTTTCTTCAAAACATGCTGTGCTGCTGTTCCGAGCAGGTAAATATTCCATCACTGATAGTCAGTCGTCGCATGGCACGTTTGTCAACGACCGCGACATTGAATTAGAGCCCTGCTATCTCTCCGACGGTGATATTATCAAAATTGGACAGACTCTCTTCAAATTCCGTTCGGCACTATGAAAAAACTTCTTTTTGCCAGCATACTCACGACACTTTGTCTTGTGTTGCAGGCACAGCCGCAGCGTGGGATAAGAGGCGGTTATGACGTGACGGAGTTCCCCAAAGTCACATTTGTATGGAATACACCCAATCCCGACTTGCTAGAGTCTGGTCATTTTGTTCTGACCGAAGATGAGAAGTCTTTAAATCCTATTGTTCAGGCAATCCCTGTGGACAATAGCAAAACTCTCAAGAAGAGTATTCTTGTGCTCTGGGAGGACATGGCAAGTCATAGTCGTCAGAGCGAGTTCACACGTACCATGCTCAGCCGTTTCTTTCAAGAGGCATCGCTGAACATAAACGACCGTTTCAATGTGGCAGTATTCAACCGTCAGCGTGACAGCCGTCCGCATGTCCTAACCCCACTTCTCAGTAGTTTCTCCACTGATGGGGCCAGACTTGCAGATGCAGTGAAAGAATACCATAAGAGCGGAGAACGTTTCTCATCCTTCCCGATGCAGAGCGACCTTTATCTGGCCATCAATGAAGGCATCGATATGCTCAAGAAGGAGGATGCTGACCGTGCCGGTGTTATCGTTGTGGTTACTGCTGGGCTCAATGTCAAAGCTGCCGGTGCCAGCACCGAAATGGAGACTGTTCGCAAGAATGCATTAGAGGCTGGCATACCCGTCTATGTGGTCAAATATCCCTTGACGGGCAATGCTCCTGAAGTCAACACTCTGGCCGAGAGTACCTATGGACTTGCTGTTTCGAGTGTCGACTCTGATGTCGCTACGAATAACCTGAAAGACCTTTATCGTCAGTTCGACAATCGTCTGCGCGGACGTGATTACAGAATTACGTTCACCACCGAAAGTAAGCGTGATGGCAAGCCCCATCCGCTTCGCCTTACCGTCAACAAAGTGCGTCAGCCAATACCGCCATATATGGCTCCGAATATGACTTTGGGTCAGTGGTTGGCTGAATATTGGTGGTTGGCATTGGTTGTGGTGCTGTTTTTTGCAGGTGCCATGGTCTTTATCGTGATATTGGTTAAGAAGCGCAAAAAAAACAACCAAGCCATGCAAGAGCAGATGCGACGTGAACAGGAGGAGAGTGAGCGCCGCAGCCGTGAGATGGTGGAAACCATGCGACGTGAGCAGGAGGCCAAAGAGCGTGCAGCCCAAGAAGCTGTTGCCCGTGCACAGTTGGCCGCCGAAGAAGAACGTCTTGCAAACCTGATGCGTACCAAGAATCTTTATCCTCGTCTGCAATGCAAAACAGGCAACACTGGATTTACTTTTACCATAGGGAAACCCCGTATCACCTTGGGTCGTGATGCCAAGAATGATGTGGCATTTACAACCAAGAATGACAGGTTTGACAATATGACCGTCTCAGGCCATCATGCCGAGATAGTATTCAACGGCTCCGCCTTTGAAGTGGTCAACGTCAGCCGTTCCTATACCCAAGGTATTGTTGTCAACGGTCAACTATGTCAACGTCATACGTTACGTAGTGGTGACATGATGGGTCTTGGCGAAGCTGTAATAACATTTTATTTATAATTTATAGATGAAACAATTAATATTATGAAAGTAATTACTATTGGAAGAAGTGAGGAGAACGATGTGGTCATTAGAGACCCACATGCTTCGCGCCATCATCTACAGATTATACAGCACGACGACGGGCACTTTAGCCTTTCGGATTTCGGCAGTACTAATGGTACGTTCGTCAACGGGCAGAAAATCAGTGGTGAAGTTATTTTGAGGGAGAATGACTTTGTGCGGATTGGGAATACTACAATTCCGTGGATTAGGTATTTTGAAGCAAAAGGTCCTGTTGATCCACCACATCCTCCATTTTCGCCTGTTCAAAAACAACGACACGGGTTTGTTACATTTTGGTTGTGGCTAATGATAATTGCAAACATTGGAGGTGTTATCTCACAGGTAGTAACTGCCCAATACGCCACATGGCAATATGCAACAAAAGAAAATGCAGAATTGTTCTTTTATGTGAAACATGGAATGGTGGATTATTACACCTATGCGGCCTATTTCATGATAGTACTGTCTATAGTGAATGTGGCTGGGGCAATCCTGCTTCTTAATTGGAAAAAAATCGGGTATTGGTTATTTGTCGGCAGTGCTGCTGTCTGTTTTGCAATCATGGTTTCATTTGCAATCATTGGTGGCTTTACAATAGCTGTAGGTTCATCTATGTTTGGTGCAATTGCAGGACCTGTTATTCTATGGGTCATTCTGCAAATTAAGAAAAACGGTATAAGCTGTTGGAGATTGTTAGCTCTTGAAAATGAACAAAAATAGAATGAATCGAAGTACCTTATCAACGCATTGAAGGACTCCCCCATTATGGGACAATACGACTTTCAAGCCGAAGGTCTTTTTTAGAAAACAATACAATTAATAATACTTATGAACAAGGCAAGACTAATATTTATTATAGCAATCTGTCTTTATTTTTTCATTATTGGATTTTCTAAAGGAGACACCTTCAACATAATATTAGGTGTCATTATGCTATGTTGGTTAATAGTCAATTTGTTAAGTAGCAACCATCATATTTTTGAAATCATCAAAAACATTTATGGTATCTGTGCTGGCATCGTATCCATTATATATGGAATTGCTGGTTTGAGTACTAGTGTATTATTTGTCTTTTTTATTGTTATTGGTGGAATAATCATTTTCAACTACATTATCCCTCTTATTGACAGTAACAAAAAAGAAAAGATAGAGGGCTATTCCATTAATTATTACAAACATTACAAACAATGCCCCAACGGACATTACTACCAAGGTGACCATTGCTCGTTTTGTCCAGACATGGATGTCCCCACAAAAAAGGAATACGAACTTAAGGGGTGCAACAATCTTCATGCTTATGACGCGGAACTTGATAAATGCCCTATTTGTGGCTCATCAATAGTCATTGACGAATTCAGATATAAAAGCTCCAATACGATGTTGACAACATCAATACGTTTAGAGAAATCTGTCATAATCAAGTCTAAAGAAAAATCACTTGAATGCAATTTCATTGAAATAAGATTGGAGGCTGCAGGATGGATATTTAAATATGCCTATTCCTTTTCAACCAGTGATGATTGGAGACGAATAGCAATTGAGCCTGATTCAGAAATACAATTTGGAGGGACGGTCATGATGGGGAAGGAATTTATTAGAATATGTGATCTTGTATTGGAAAACAAGTTGTCGGATGAGAGTGGCTCTACAGTAGCTGTAAACCCAGATGATCTGATACAATTGCATAAATTATTTAAATGTTGGAAAGGAGAACAGGATAAAACCCGGAAAATACGTATTTTGGAGTATGGTCATAATGTGTTTATCTCAACTCCAGGTTCAGACAATGTGCCTGTTTTTCACGTCAAAATCTGTCCTGAAGGGCATGGCTATGATTCCTGTTTACAGTCATGTCCATTCTGTGGCAGTGAAGTGGTTTCTTCTGAGGTGGATGCGCGAGCCGGCTTTACTATAGGTATAACTAATTTGCCTTTTGAAAAAGACGGATCAATTGTGTCTTGTGATTTTGCTGAGGTGGATGGACGCTGTCTGTCAGGGGGACTGTGTATGCGAATAGTACACACAGGATCGTTTAAGTACGCTTACTATGTTGCCCAAGAAGGAATAGATGGAGGATCTTTACTCATAAAACCGGAAAGCCATGTTAGATTATGTGGAGACGGTTTCTCTGAGACCATGACAGGTCGTGAATTTTATAAAATATGTGATATGGTATTTAACAAACACGAAATAATATGAGCGTCTATAAGCAATGTCCTAATGGACACTACTATAATGAAGAGTTTGACCAATGTCCGTACTGCGCCAGAAAATCAGGAAGTAGTTTTGTAGATTGGGATCCATCCCCAACCTCTAATAGCAAAGGCAAAGTCTGTCCTAATCATCACGCGTATGATGGAAGGGGGACCTGCCCCTATTGTGAAGAAAAAGAAGTGGTGGATTCTGTAGATATGGTCACGGGACAAGGGTATCATATTATTGCAAGAAGTGCAAGCCAAATCATTAAGGTCATAGTGGATGGTAAAGAATACTCTGGCTATGATGTGAAAATTGGGTATTGGGTATGGGATTGGGCAAGAAGAATCAAAAGTAATTATATGATTGAATTAGGAGATGAGCCTTTGTTTATTAATTATAATACAAACATACAATTTGGAGACACACATTTGACTGGAAAAGAATTTATAAAAATGTGTGATGTGATTATTGATAATCAATTAGCAATAATTGGAATATAAAAAATATTAAAATGAGTTTGATATCAGGAAACAAAGACAAAATATTCGACAGGGACGAAATTGGTAATGTACGTAAGGCGCAGGAAGAGACCATGACAGGTCGTGAATTTTATAAAATATGTGATTTAGTATTTGACAAACACGAAATAATATGAGCAACTATAAGTTATGTCCTAATGGACACTACTATAATGAAGAGTTTCACCGCTGTCCGTACTGCGCCAGAAAATCAGGAAGAAGTTTTGTGATTACAGGAAACAAGAGCAAGATATTTGCCAAAGGAGAAATCGGTAATGTGCGAAAGGCACAAGAAGATAGTCATGGTTTGAAGCTGGGAACACCCAATGGCGACCTCTTTGTGGTCTGCGACGGCATGGGGGGCCATGTGGGTGGTGCCAAAGCCTCAAGTATTGCAGTAAAAAGTATCATCAATCGTATTTCGGAAGAGAAACGTCCAACACCAATTGATGCACTTCACGATGCTTTGGATTATGCCAATATGCAGATATTGGGGTTCGCCAATGACCATCCCGAATTCAAAGGTATGGGCACCACAGCATGTGTCCTGCTATTGCAAGATGATGGCGCATGGATTGCCCACGTGGGTGACAGCCGAATCTACCTCTATTTGGGGAAAGAAAAACAACTACACCGCATTACCAAAGACCACTCCTATGTCCAGACGTTGGTCGACGCAAACCAAATGACCGATGAACAGGCGGAGCACTCCCCCTACAAGAACCGCATTATGAAGGCCCTCGGCATCAAGCCTGAGTTACAGCCCACCTTCAACTATGAGAACAGGCCTATCCACCCAAAGAATGGCGACATATTCCTAATCTGCAGCGATGGTTTGAGTGGGATGATTCCTGATAAGACCATAGAAAGGGTATTGGGAGGGAACATGACATTGCAGGAGAAAGGCGATGAACTTATGCGGCTCGCCATGCTGGGAGAGACTGTGCAACCTGGTGGTCAGGACAACTGCACCGTGGAACTGATAGAAATTGACAACAGCAAATGGAAGAAGAGCGAGTTTAAGAGCTATAATCCAAACCAGACTTCAGTAGAACAAATCAAAAAGGCTCCTGTGAATGGAGCCAAATTGGTAAGAATAATCCTTATCGCAATGGTATCGCTGCTGCTGTTGGGGACTGTAGCGTTGTCTCTCTATCCAGGACGCTATGATCCTGCTATCAAAAAAGCCGAAAGTGCTATGGAAGAAACATCCAAGACGCTTGATTCATTACAAAAGAGATATTCGGAAGTTGAATCAAATCCCTGGAAAAAAAATGAAGCAATATTTATAGAAGATACAATAGAAAATGCTCGTAAAAAACATGAAGAATCCAAGCAGAAATTGGTAACCCTGCAAAAAAAGAAAGAGAAATTGTCAAGCTTTTGGCGTAGGATTTTACCCACCCTTAAACGAGAAGAAAAAAATAAAAACTAGAAAAAATGATAGTCAAGACAATCGGCCGAGGCCAGAACAACAACATAGTTGTCTATGATGACAAGGTTAGTCGTATTCATCTGCAGATGATACAGGACGATAGAGGCAACATATCAGTTGTCGATGTCGGCTCCACGAATGGTACATTCGTAAATGGAATTCGTATTGCAGGTGAGACCCGCCTTAAGGCTGGAGATGAATTACGCATAGGTGATACCTCGCTTCCATGGCAAAATTATTTCAACGAATCAATACCCTCACCACCAATTTCGTCGACATCGTCTGCTCCTGTCCCACAAACACCAGCCCCAAAACGAAATCAAACATGGTTATTCATAGCCGGTGGAGTGTTTCTTTTGATACTTATAGGTGGGGGTATTACGCTATATATTCACGCCAAGAAGAATCGCGTCGAACTTGATAAGAAAGAGCTATATAGCAAATTAGAAAAAGATGCCATATCTGCCGACCGTGAGGCAGCGGCAGCGGCAGCCGAGTACGAAGCCGCACAGCGCAAAGCCGCCGAAACGCTGTCTGTCAAAGAACAGCAACGGGCCGACTCACTTCGACAAGTAGCTATTAAAGCGGATAATATTGCAAAAGCAGCGAAAAGAGATAAAAACAATATGGAAAAGAAAATGCAAAATGAACAAGCAGAGAAGAACAAGGCGAATATAGAACGAAAGGAGGCTGAACAGAAACAAGTTGAAGCAGAGACTAGAGAAACAATAGCTAAGAAAGAGAGAGAGGATGCCATCGCAAAAGCTCGTCGGGATTCTATAAACGCTGAAAATGCGGAGAAGAAGGCTAAACTAACAGAGGAATTTTACAGTCAATTGAACAAGGCTAATAAGGATGGAAAATTGAAGGAAGTGTGTGAGACGTTGAAAATAGATACAAAAAAATACAAGAAAAACGAAGAACAATATGATAGCATCGTTGGTAAATTCAAAAGTGCCAAAGACAACGCTGCTCGCGAAAGTATTATCAACTCAATAGAGAATGCCCTGAGTAAAAAAAAGGAACCATCGAAAAAAACGGCAGAAACATCTACCCCAAAGTCGGAGTAACCTGACAGTACTCAGGACGAAAAGAATGAATAATCAGCCATGGACGACTTACCAAGACTTGACAATTACGACATTCTCCGCTTGATAGCAGAAGGTGGCACGGCAAAGGTGTACTTCGGCATTGATTTGCGCAGTGGTTTCCCTGTGGCCATCAAGGAGTTGAAACTGCGTCACATGGGGAATGCCGTTATTCGTGATAAATTCCGCAACATGGAGACTCAACTGATGCTCTATGCCCAGCATCCCAACATCCCTAAGATAGTGGACTTTATTGATTTGCCGGAACGAAATCAGATGTTCCTTGTGATGGAATATATAAAAGGACGTAACTTGTTTGACTATATCCGCCTTGAGATTGGACTAATTCCGGAACAAAAAGCGCTGCCAATGTTTCTGGAGATACTTAATACTGTTGGTTTCCTGCACCGAGCCTATATTCCCCACATGGGTATTACAAACGGGGTACTGCATCTTGATATCAAATCAAATAACGTGATGTTACAATCCGATGGTAAAATCAAATTAATAGACCTTGGCATTGCATCACGCTTGGGCACTAGTGGCTTCACTGTAGGAACGCCATGGTACATGGCTCCCGAACAATGGAGTGGTGGAACATTAGGCAAGTACACTGATATTTTCGCTTTGGGTATTCTGCTTTTTGAGATGCTGACAGGACAGATGCCGTTTAACTCAGATATCACAAACCCTCATGATAGCCGTCAGGAAATCAGAAGTAAGATAGAATATTACCCCACACCTCAAATGAATCAGTTTTATCCGCCAATAGGCTCGGAATTGCAATTGATAGTGGAGCGTGCGTTGGCGAAGAGCCCTTCTGAGCGTTACCAATCATGCGAGATATTTGCAAACTTTATCAAAGACTATATGAAGAGAAAAGGATATAAATAATAAAATATATTGTTATGAAAATCATTAGAGTAGGGAGAAGCCATGAAAATGACATTGTGATAAATGACCCCTATGTCGGTAGAAGTCATTGCGAATTTATCCAAGACGACAGTGATAATTATTGGGTAATTGATTTGAATTCAAAAAATGGAACCTATGTCAATGGTACACGCTGTTCTGGCAAGATAAAATTGAACAAACATGATATGGTTCGTGTTGGTAATGTTGTATGCCCGTGGGAGGGATATTTCAACCCAATAAATAATTCAAGGATAATTACTATAGGAAGGAGTTCTAAGAACAATTTGCCTGTCAATGACCCTAAAGCATCAAGATTACATTGCCGAATTGAATGTAACGACAATGGCACAATGATATTGGAAGACATGGGTAGCACAAATGGAACATTCGTAAATGGTCGACGAATAGGCAGAAGAGTTCCCCTCCGTCACGGAGATGTGATAAAGATTGGAAACACGTGTGTTCCTTGGGAGAAATATTTAGATGACTCTGGCAAGACGGGAACTGAAACTGGTATAGGGACTGAAGTCGGTACTGGTCCCAGCTCCATTGGTGGTCCGAATACTGGTGGAGGGGAGCTTGGTAGTGAAAAAGCATCTACTATCCCATTAGTGATTTTCTTTTGTGGCTTAGCAGCATTCGGACTTATTGTCTATATAATAGTCAATTATTTTACTTCGTTTGCAACACGGATAGGAGTCGCTTTTGGTGGTGAGCAAGCACTTCTGACGCTATTCCCCCACTATTTACGGGGTTGGTATTTCACTAGTGGACAATTGTTCCCATTGATAGCTGCAGTCGTGCTAGGTATTTTGACGAATATTATCGATTTCATGACAGGTGAAAAAGATAATAAGTTAACCTCTGCTGGACAATGGCTTGGAGATGTCGGAGCTTCTATTGGGGTCGCATTCATTATTTGGGCACTTGTCGCTTGAATCAAAAAAAATGGAATAAAGATTATTGTACATGAAAGTCATTTCCATAGGCAGAAACCACGAGAATACCATCTGCATTAATGACCCGCATGTGTCGCGACACCATTGCCAGATTGTACAATACGACAATGGCACTTTTGCCATTGTCGATATGAACAGTACCAACGGAACCTATGTTAATGGAAATCGTGTGCATGGTCAAATGCCATTGAAACGAGGCGATAGAGTTCTTGTTGCACAGACAGAACTTTCATGGCAGAAGTATTTTGACTCCTCCGCGCTAGTTCCTAAGCCACAGAAACGTACTAAGGCATTGTTTTGGATTATTGGTGCTTTCGTTGCAGCGGTTATACTAACAATAGTGATTATTATTAGTACTCAGTCTTCACCAAAAGTGCCAGAAGACATTTTATATGAATGCACTTCTGAAACTTCCGTACAAGTCAACATAACTGCAGACGGAGAGACTTATCCTATTGAATCAATCTATGGAGAAGTGATTATCATATTTGATGACGATATGTCTCATAATGAAGCGGAGCAAATAATAGAGCAGTGCGGCGGCAAAATTATTGCCCAAATGCCAAAGATCCATTACTATGTTGCTTCGGTGACCGCAGGGGAGGAGGACGCTTTCATACAACGGGTGCGAGGAAGAGTCTCTAATCTGTTCATTTATCCTAACGCCATATTGGATTTTTGTATGGCCAAGCCAGCAGTGATAGATAATTTCAATTATATTTACAAAGACTATAATGCCTCTCATGGGGAAATGGTTATATACTCATTCAATAAAGGGCGTGGGAGTAGCATGTCTATAGATACTTTCAACGCAAGTTTTTCTAATTCGAATCATCTTAATTCTGCATCAATTGATAGACATCTCAAGACTGTTTTAGATAATGCATCTGAAAAATACAGCCCAGTTATCAATCTGTCCTTTGGTGCAGGGTTTCTTGCCCATGAAGGTTTTTGGGGTGATGCTCCAATCTGGGAAAAGAAAGTTTATCGATTTGGATATTTATGTGATATTTATAGAACTATTTGGATAGTTAGAAAATATGATGATCGTGATTTCGTCATTGTTAAGTCGCTGGGTAATGAAGGAGTGAAGAATTTTGACAAAGATATTCTACAGCCATTAATGGATATTCTAAATGAACAGGAAAAAGACATCTTGAATCGTCACTTCTTATTGGTTGCAGCCAAAGATGACTCCTATCCCGAATACTCTAATGAGATGTTGCCTGACACATATAATCCATTGATTACTACAACAGACATCTCGGACATGCATTTTAATCGCATGAAAATGCATGGAACATCATTTTCATCCCCTCGTGTAGCTGGTTTTATTACTAAGATTATGAACGACTATAGCATTGGTGCTGTTGAGGCACTCCAATACGCAAAAATAGCAACACAACATAATGAAAACCACCTGCTTACTTTTGAAAATTTTGAATCTATTGTTAAGCAGAATGTGAAAAAGGAACAAGATGTAAAACCGAGTGAGACAGGTTATGTGGATTTGGGCCTTCCCAGTGGGACTCTATGGAAGACGCAGAATGAAGAGGGGCATTTCGACTATGGCGGGGCTGTTAGACGTTTTGGCCGTCACCTTCCTACAAAGGAACAGATGGAGGAACTACTAAGAAAGTGTCGTTGGTCATGGACGGGAGAAGGGTATCGTGTGGATGGTCCCAACGGAAAGTCTATTACGCTACCCGTCTCAGGCTACCGCCAATACGAAAGTGAGGGAGGCAGTGTTGAGTTCACTGCCTTAAATGAAGCTGGATGGTATTGGACTTCTACTATTGATGCTTCAGGATATGTTTGGTTCCTAAAATTCTTTTCTAACGAGGTTGACATGTCTCGCTCTAACGACCGTTCTGATGAATTCTCTGTTCGGCTGGTTAAGGGAGGGACGAGGACTACAAACAAAAAGCCAGTAAATCCAACACAATCACAGACGAATTTGACTGGTACAGTATGGGTATGCGAAAACCAGTATGAATATGGGTATTCAAAAATAACACTTAAATTTTTATCTAACAATAGATTTCGTGTTACAAAATACTCTCGTGACATTGTGGGTGAAGATACAAAAACATATGAAGAAAACTTTAATTTCCGTGAAGGAAAGAATGATTGGATAATAGGTAGCCCAGATGCTTATAGAAGTCAAGCGTTCTGTATTAGAAATCAATTGTTAATAGTCTACGATATCATTTCAGGTCCAGACGGAAATGTTAAGACGGTATATAAACGAGTAAGATAAGAATGAATCAGGACTATGTTGAACACAGATGAATATGACGAAGGATTTCATAAAGGAATAAATAAAAGAGAAAAACAATATGGAAGAAAACGCCAGAAATTATAAGGAACTGCAACCAGGCACGGAGTTGTACGGCGGCAAATATGTCATCGAAAAGAAAATAGGTGAAGGCGGTTTTAGTATTACCTATCGTGCGGTACAGACAGGTCTGAACCGTGCTGTTTGCATTAAGGAATATTTCTTGGCTGGTGGATGCATACGCGACACCTATGCAAAGACCATTCACCTTCAAGGGGTTGACCAAGCTAGGTTCGAACGTTTTAGGCAGGCTTTCGTCAAGGAGGCTCAAACATTAGCCGCATTGCACCATCCTGGTATTGTGGAGGTAATCGATATCTTCGACGAGAACAACACCTCCTATATGGTGATGCCTTTCGTTGAGGGATGCAGTCTACAGAGTACTGTAGAGAAGAATGGCCCGCTAACCTACCCAGAGGCAGTGAACTATATCGCCCAAGTGGCCAATGCGGTGGGATATATCCACGACCATCACATTTTGCACCGCGACATCAAGCCTGACAATATCATGATTACTGCCGACTACAAGGCGGTACTTATCGACTTCGGCTCAGCGCGTGAATTCGAGGAGGATAAAACACAGGCACAGACCTCAATGGTCACTCACGGCTACGCTCCCACGGAGCAGTATACCCGAAATAGTCGCAAAGGTGCCTATACAGACATCTATGCCATTGGCGCTACATTGTATTATGCATTGACAGGAAAGGTACCACTTGAAGCTGCGGCTCGCATCACAGAGACAATGCCAGAGCCGAAAGAACTTAACCCAGACTTGCCAATGGAAGCTAATCGAACGATTATGAAAGCCATCCAACTGAAGCCGCAAGACAGGCATCAGAGCATTGCCGAGTTTATGGATGACCTAAGAAATATCAAGCCTTCAACACCTATCTATGAAAAAAACAGCAACTCAAAAGATGAAACGGATGCTATAGCGGATGAAAAAAACACTGATTTACATCCAAAACAAACTACTGGCAATAAAGAGAGTCCCACTTCTACCAAAAAGAAACCAACCTTAATAATAATTGTCGTTGCAATTGTGGTATTGGTTTCTGGATACCTTATTTTCATCCCCAAGAATAATCATAAGCGAGAGGCATCAAAAGCCGTGTCGCAATATAATGAAGCAGTAACGTTATGTCACAATTATATTAACGACGGCAACGAAAAAAATACTCAAGATTTGATTAAAGCCAGAAATCTATTAGATTCTATTATTCGTCCGATGGATAGTTGTTACGGAGAAGTATACCCAGATATTTTCAAGTGGTCTCTCGACATTCAGAATACCCTATACCCCAAACTTTCCTCGTCAGCAACTGTTTGGGCAGATTATGCCAATACTTTAATAGAAGTGAACGATTATAATGAGGCTGTAAAATATTATGAGTTATCTCTTGCCCTATGGGAGAATCCGAGAGTAAGAGAAGATTATAATGATGCGAAACAAAAGCTTAAGTAGGTATAATTGGATAGTTAGTATATTATAATAGTGAAAGATTAACATTAAAATCCTTAATGCAAACAGTTCGATGCTATTAATGGGAAACACGAGTGTTTAGAAGTTTTATGAACTAGTCGATAATACTATGAAGAACAAGTCACAATTAAACAAAAAATTAATATTGTTATTTCTTTTATGTTTTTTTTCAATGTCTAGTGCTTTTGGGCAATGCAGGGAAACTTCTCAGAAGCAAAAAGAAAAAGCAATAAAAGAATATAATAACAGAAGATACCAAGAAGCAAGAAAACTATTTGTTGTTGCAAGAAAATGTCCTGATTTGACCAACAAAGAAAGATCTAGCCTTGATAGTTGGATTCACAAGTGCGATGCTGCTTCCTCAAAAGGGAATGCAAATAAGCCAGATCCCATTATAACACCTATAACAATCCCCCCAGCTAAAAGCGAAGTGGAATTCTCACATATCAGTTGTTCGACACAATGTAATACTCAAGGTGGGGTCAGCCTGAAGGTATGTTTCCAAGTGAAAGGTATGAAGCAAAAGCACATTGGGGTGAGATTTCTTCTCTCCCCTGAAAGAGGAAAGCCTATTCCGAGGAAAGATTCTGACCAGTCGGAGTATTATACTGTATTTGGAGGTAGGTTGGGTATTGAGAAGGAGTACCTGGTCGCTTCTGATGATGAATATTTCAGTGAGACATATTTCTTTCCATTTAGGGTGATTGACTTTGGGGACGAATATGTTACTCAAGCATTAGATGTCGTTTTTTATGTTTTTGAACCAAGTGATAATACAGCCATAGAAAAGATGAGTCCGATAATGGGGGGAGTTCTTCGCGATATGTTTTCCGTTACACCAGTCGCTTTCACAATAGATGGGTATACGAGAAATTTGAGCATTCCTGTGGATTATGATGGAGGTGTATATTCTCCCCAAATTGCCACTTGTGGCTGTGATATTCAATGGGGAGGAGACATCCCCGATTGGATAACAATAGATAAAAATGGAACGGATGTACATGTTTCTGAAAACAATAGTAGTCAACAAAGAGAGGCAATATTAAGAATCGAGTCAAATGCAGGATGGGGTAATGTCATTATGGTGAGAATACGACAGAATGGGCGTTAGGTAGAAATCTATAATACGTTAGAAGATATATGGGGGAAAGATGTCGTTCTAGTATAACGTATGACTGATTTTTGCCAAATTGTCTCATTGTCGATTTTTTCTCCACTTCGTTGTGCTCCGTTATCGAAGAGCCATTGGCTCTTCTCCATCCTAGGGACGCTAGGATTGTGCTTATTCTGGCATTGCACTGCGCCACGCTTGTACGGTGCTATTGAGACTCAGCCTTCGAGGTTGTAAAAAAACAGAGCCATAGTTTTTTAGATGTGGTCACACGCTATTTATTGACAATCTCCACACGGCTGCGGCCTTCGCCGTGGGGGCTGACCCGTATCTGGGTATGGATGCGTTCGTAGAGTTCTTCGCGGTGGGATATGATGCCTACGCGGCGGTTGCTCTGTCCGGCAATGTCTTGTAGCTTTTCAAGGGTGGCCATGACGCTGTCGAGGTTCTTTTGGTCGAGGGTGCCAAAGCCTTCGTCAATAAAGAGAATGTTGACATTGAGGTCGGGACGGTTGAGTGAGGAGAGGGCGAGCGACAGGGCAAGCGACA
>JAEEGL010673196.1_pt1 | contig 16374 bp, 13 predicted proteins | sample 9134231 | NCBI WGS metagenome assembly JAEEGL01 (sample SAMN16246548, study PRJNA631951) | gut metagenome | biome: gut microbiome; feature: rumen; material: fiber-attached | host: Bos | place: Iran: Karaj | collected 2018-10
ACTCTGCGGATGCAATACGTAGCGAATTTGGCGGGGAAGTAGACCTCTTTGTTTGCGACGGAGACAAGAAGGGGGCTGTACCCTCTACGATTGTAAAGGTTGAAAATGGCAAGATTGTCGTTGTAAGGCAGGGAGCCGTTAGCATATAAAGTCGCGGCCGGGATTGTAGGGGCGAGTTGCTTGCAACTCGTTGCGCTAGCAATGGAGCCGAAAGGCGGAACCCCGGAAAGCCCTAACACGGGGCATGGGAGCTTCTTTTATGATACAGATGTATAACCAAAAAAGTGCCGCCCAGAAGAAACGAATATAGACCCTAAAGCGAGTTCCGGGTGAATGCTAGTCCTGCAGGCCTTTTCGGAATTCGCGGGCAAGGTCTCGCTTTACGTCGCGTTCCTTTATGTCTGCCCGCTTGTCAAAGAGTTTCTTTCCCTTGCAAACGCCCAGGGTTAGCTTTACGCGGCCATTTTTTAGGTAGAAGTCCAAGGGGATTAAAGTGTACCCTTTTTCGTCTACTTTTCGCTGGAGCCGCTTTATTTCTTCCCGGTGCAACAGGAGCTTCTTTTTTCTGTCGGGGTTGTGGTTAAAGACGGAGGAGAAAGCGTATTCTGCTATGTGGAAATTCTGTACCCATACTTCGCCGTTTTCTATTAGGGCAAAACTGTCCGCAAAAGACACGTTGCCCATCTTTACGGATTTTACTTCCGTGCCTTCCAGGGCTATGCCACATTCAATGCTGTCTTCTATAGAATAGTTGAAGTGCGCCTTTTTGTTTTGCGCAATAATTTTCCTGCCTTCTGCCATGGTCAATACAATAGCCTGTTTTTGCAAAAAAGTCCAGTGTGTTTTTTTTTGTCTTTTATGGACGTAGATTTTATGGACGAAGTCCTGTTTGCTCTACCATTCGTTTATTGGTTAATTCGAGATCTTGCCATTTTTTACGGGCTTTTCGGGGTTCCGCGGGGCCCAACCCGCTCCATTCCTCGCTCGAAGCTACGCTGCGAGTTCGGAACGGCTTCGCCGCCCCTCCAATCCCGCGTAGGTTGCAGTGATTTTAAGATTATTTTCTTTTTCTTTACAAATAGGGGATACTGTGCTACCATAATTTGTGTAACTTTAAAGCTATATTTTGTTTCTTTTTATAGGAAAGCTCCAAAAGCTTTAGTTTTTAAGCCTTCCCTTGCAGCTGTACTTTTGCCGCCTTTTCCAAGAGAGATTGATTTTAGCTTTTTACAAGTTTTCGTAAGTGAATGCCAGCCTTAAAAGTTTGTTTTTTGGCTTGCACATAAATGTGGTTTTGTATAAAAAACATGGCAAAAGGGATTTTATCCGCTGTTTTATGCCGGATTGACCGCCGCTTGCCTACAGGAGTTCGCTCATGCAAAAGAAAATAAAGATGCTTAGGGTTTTGGTAAGCGCAGCCCTGGTGCTGGTTCTTGCAGCCTGCTCTTCTATGAAGCAGCTTTGGGATTTGAGGGGTATCATTGTTTCCTCAAATGATCAGATTTTTACTGGACGCTCCACAATCGTTCCAATGGACATTACGACCGGAGACCTGCGCTTTTCTTTTAACGCGACTTCTGATCCTATAGACAACGGCTATCCAGTTACCATTAGGGTAGACGACAGCACCGTTGCTTCCGTAACGCAGAGCGCATCTGATCCTTCCAGGTACACAATTACCGGTTTGAGAAGCGGCTATACGGCTGTAACGGCTTATTGTTCATCCGCATATTATTTTACATTCATCGTTTATGTTGCAGACACATCCCGCGGAATTAGCATTGAATACCTTAAGCGGCAGAGGGACGATGACATTGAGCGTGCCAGGGCAGAAGAACAGGCAAGAAGGGAAGCAGAGGCTTTTGCAAGGCAGCAGGCTAGGGAAGAGGCAGCCCGCCAGGCAGAACTTCGCCGTGCCCAGCAGGCAGAGGAAAATGCCCGCCGTGCTCAGGAAGCAGCAGAAAGGGCAAGAATAGAGGCAGAAAACCGCAGGACCCAGGAATTGCTTGATGCAGCCCGCCGTGCAGAACAGGCAGCCGCAGAAGCACGCCGTGCCCAGGAAGCAGCAGAGGAAGCCCGCCGCAAGCAGGCAGAGGAAGCCGCAAACAGGGCAGCGGAAGAAGCCAGACGAGCAGCAGAAGAAGCAGCCCGCCGCGCCCAAGAGGCAGCAGCCCAGGCCGCAGCAAACCAGTCGTCTTCTGGCCAGGCATCTTCAAACGAAACCTATCTTAATGCCTCTACAAAGGTCAGCATAAATGCAACAAGGACAACTGTTTACGAAAATACAAAGATAACATTCACTTCTAGCGTTACCCCGGAAGCTACGGAAGGAATCCGCTACAAGTGGTACCTTAACGGTAATCCGGCAGCAAACGGAAATGGCTCTTACCTTGTCTGGACACCAAGCAATAAGGGCACCGCAGTTGTAGACCTTGAGGTAACCGGCATAAAGTCTGGCTACAAGGTATTTTCCAATAAGCTTACGATTAAGATTAACGCCCGCGACTTGCTTGCAGGAAACATAGGCTTCTGGCAGGGTGAGGGCAACAATTCAAATCTTGGCGTTTACATTTCTTCGGACGGCAAGCTTTATACTGCCAAGTATGTTACAGAGGCAAACGGAAAGAAGCACTGGGTACGCTCAGAGGACTATTCCCAGACCGTAAACTCAAGCCTTGAATTTAAGCCGCGCACAAGCGAAAGTGCAAACGGAAAGTATATCTACCAGAACGGAAAGATTTATGCCGCCGGAAACCTGGACAATGCTCCTGCAAATACAAAGTGCGTCTATTCAAAGAAGTCGGGTTCCATAATTCCGGATGTTCCAATGCTTGTCTCAAAGCTGCCGTCGGTTACGCTTAAGCTTTCACCTTCTACTTTGACTGCAAATGATGAGGGCCTTGTTTCCACAAACATTTCCTACTTGAACGAAGATGTTACCTACAAGTGGTATGTGAACGGAGTTCGTGTTGCAAATGCAAGCGGAAGCACCTACCGCTCCAAGTTCAACACCGGAAAGAATACGGTTTATGTGGAAATTACAGGAAGCAAGTCTGGTGCTACAAAACGCTCTGAGACCCTTTCCTTTACGGTTAACGATAACATAGACAACATCTACGGTCTCTATAGGAACGGCACTTCTTCCAACGGTCTTTATGTGGCTACGGACAAGAATGTTTACTATGCATACATGAAGGATTCAGTCTGGTACTACGTAAAAGAACCGATTGGTTTCTTGAAGAGCGACGGCACATTCACCACTACGGGCGGCTCTCTTGAGTATGTGGCTTCTGCGTCAAGAATCCAGGGTAGCTTCCAGAATTTTGACGGAAGCAAGCCCCAGGTTAGCGCAACAAAGATTACGGGAACTCCAAAGGTTGCCACTCTTGTAATTACTTCCAAAAAGCCTGTCGTTGAAGTTCCTTCTGGTGTAAAGGAAAATGCGGATGCAAAATTCTACGTAAGGGACTTTACCGCTGACGAGCCACTTTCTTACACATGGAAATTCAGCAACGGAAAAACTGTAACAACAAGTGTTGGCGAATGCGTGCAGAGGTTTGGCGCAGGAACCTACAGCGTTACGGTAACGGTAAAGGGTTCTATCTCTGGAAGAAGCGTCACGTCTGATTCCAAGTCATTTACGATTGCTTCAACGGCTGTTACGCCAACACCAACTCCTACACCAACGCCAACTCCGACACCTTCACAGGATGTTTCAATTACATCTAGCGGTGTATGGGTGTGCAGCTCAAAGACTTCCTACGGATACTACTTTGACGGCAAGGGGGCAATCTACCAGGCCTACGAGGTAAAGAAGGGCGGCAAGAACGAATTTGTCTACATTCCGGTTCAGCTTGGATCCGTGGGCAGCAACTACATCAACGTGCCTTCTCCATACAAGATGTCCTATGCGGACGGAAAGATTAACGCATCGGGAAAGATTGCCGGCGTTGAATGCAGCGGAACCTTTACCAAGCAGAACAAGTCTATCCGCAAGGCAAAGCTTGTAGACGGCAACGCATGGTCTTCCTACAAAATCAACCTGAATGCCCAGCACGGCAACATTGGCAACGGCTTTATTGGAGACGTTACGCTTCCAGACCTTGACGAAGACGTTACATACGAATGGTATGTAAACGGTTCCAAGGCTTCTACGGACAGCTCCCTTAAGGGCAAGATTCTAAAAGAGGGAGACAATGCCGTCTACTGCCGAATCACAGGAAAGATTTCCGGTGTTTCAGTTGTTACGCAGACTGTTACCATAAAGGGAAACAAGTAGCCTAAAAAATCCTGCTCCGGTACTTTTGCCGGGGCATTTGTGGAGGATATATGAGAGGTTTTCGGAAAATATTTTTAACAATCCTCACTGTGATTGCACTTTCTCACACTCTCTTTGCCATGGGGTCAAAGGACTCTGGAAAGCCAAAGCTAAAGGGAGTTATGGTTTCCAAGGACGGTCAGATTTACCCCAAGGGTACAAGCTACCTAACGCTTGACGTTGCGGGGGACAATTCTTTTACCTTTACCGCAACGAGTGATCCTGTGGCAAACGGAACACCGGTAAAAGTTACCAGCGCAAATCCGTCTGTGGCACAGGTAACGCAGAGTTCTGCAAGTCCTTCGGTTTTTACAATAACCGCATTAAGGCAGGGCGGAACTTATGTTGAAGTAAAATGCGACTACTACAAATTTGTTTTTAGCATAACTGTAAACGACACTTCTGAGGCTGGAATTGCAAGGGCAAAGAGCGAGCAGCAGAGAAAGGAAGAGGAGCTTAGGGAAATTCAGAGGCAGGCAGAAGCCAACACCCAGGCAGACATCTTGCGCAGGGAAGAGGAGGCCCAGAGGCTGGCAGAAGCAAACGCCCAGTCAACTTGCAGCCCAAGCACAGGTTCAAGCGGCTCATCTGGTTCATCCGGCTCTTCTTGCACAACTGCCCCTGCAACAACTAATGCTACTACAGCAACGGTTATATGCACCGCTGATTCAAAAGGCTTTGTGACTGTTAAGGGTGCAACTGTAAAAGGCCCTGTTAGCGGTTCCGAAGTATTTGTTTCCGGCCGCACGGTAACTATTCCAGACCTGTATGTATGCGACCACGAGGTAACCCAGGCTGAATACGAAAAATACTGCACCTACAGGGGCAATGTTCCAAACTCTGACTGGGGCAATCCTCTGAACGGCCATTACGGGGCAGGTTCAAACTATCCTGTTTTCTTTGTGGACTGGTACGACGCTGTAACCTACTGCAACAAGCGCAGTGCCGCAGAAGGCTACACCCAGGTCTACACCATTTCCGGGGACAACGTAACTGCAAACTTTAATGCAAACGGCTACCGCCTTCCCACCGAAGCTGAATGGGAATACCTTGCACGCGGCGGTTTTGGAGGAATACCTAGCAGCCAGACCACATATTCTGGAAGCGACAGCATTTCCGCAGTCGGCTGGTACGAGGAGCCGCACGGAAGCAGACCCCACCTGGTAAAGCAGAAGGCTCCCAACAGGCTGGGGCTTTACGACATGAGCGGCAACGTTTTTGAATGGTGCTGGGACTACTACGGAAATATTAACAGCAGCACAAGTGCATACGGCCCTTCTTCCGGCTCAGAGCGCATCTTGCGTGGCGGTGCCCTTAACCTCTTTGCTGGCGGATGCTCAGTTTCTTACAGAAGCCATTTGCAGCCCTACAATGCCTGCAACAGCAACATCGGTTTCCGCGTAGTGCGCAATACAAAGGGCACTTCATCCCAAAGCGGTTCCGGAACTTCTGGAACTACAGGCAGCAGCGGAAGCTCCGGCGGAATTACATCAGGCTCGTCTTCTTCCGTTAATGTGGGCGACATAGTTTATTCAGACGGAACAATTTCTTCTGCCGCAAACTACAACAGGTCAAAGACTGCGGTTGCGGTTATATTCGATCCTTCAAGAAAGCTGGGCGTTGGCCTAAAGAAGCCTGTCGTAAAAACATTCGTCGCCTCAAATTCAACAAAGGGCTACAGAACCAACCTTGGAACAAGTTCCAGCGACGGTTCAAAGAACTTTGAAACTGTAGCAAGGCTTGACCCGACCGGAGCTTTGAACCAGGCAACCGATTACCCGGCATTCAATTACGCCAACACCTACAGCGACAGCGGATTCAGCGAGGGCTGGTACCTTCCTTCTTTGGATGAAGCAAAAAAACTCTTTGACAACCTTGCAACCGTAAACGCATCCATTGCAAAGATGAGCGGAGTGTCCCAGATTACCCAGTGGATATGGTCTTCAACACAGGTTCCTAACAATGACACAAGGGCTTATTCCGTAAGGGACGGCACAACCTACTTCTGCGAAAAGTACGTTGGCCATTACGTTGTGGCAATACGTTCCTTTGACCCGGCCATTGCATCAGCGACAATTTCTTCCTACAAGAATGCACTTTCAATAGCAAGGGCAAACGCTTCGTCTTCTGGCACAGGATCTTCATCCGGATCTTCTGGCGGAAGCAGCACAAACCTTTCGGGGCTTACCGAGGCTGCAAGAAATCATACGGCGGAAGAGATTGCCGTCTTGACGGAACAAAACTATGCGCGTACCAACCCCAAGGAATACGTTCAGACAAGGCTTATTCCGCTAAGGCAAAGCTACACAGGAGACAAGCTTGCGGCTCTTAACGAATGCATTGCCGAGATGAACGCAATGGCGGCAGTTCCACCCTTGGACTGGGGAGAAGGCCTTTACAAGGCAGCCGACGAATGGGCGCGCAAACAGGGGCCAACAGGGCAGACAGGGCACGCATCCGACACCTGGGACCGCGTAAAGAAATACTGCTCCTATTCTACGTCCGGCGAAAACATTTCCTACGGGCCTAATGCCGGCAGGGACATAGTGATTCAGCTGCTGGTTGACTACGGCGTTCCTGACCGTGGGCACAGAAAGAACATTCTTGCCGGAAAGTTCACCCATGCAGGGGCTGCAATAGAAACCCACTCCTACTACCGCTACGAATGCGTAATTGACTACGCCGGCGGTTACAGGGAGAAATAAAAATAAGGTGTTTTTGGACCTGCTTTTATATGCTAACCCGCTTTGCAGGGCTGCGCTAGCGCTCCGGACCGCCTTTTCAGGCGGTCTTGCTACGCAACCCTTCCAATCGGGGGTAGGCTTTTGTTTGCTGAACATATGCGTGCTGGAGGAAGCAAAAGTGCATAAAAATTTTTTTTCTCTAGTTTTAATTCTTCTTGCATTCTTTCAATTGCATGCCCAAGAAAAAAATGATGGCGATATTTCTTTTAAAACAGATAGCATGGGGCTTATAAGCGTTACAATTCAAAAGGATACGATTGTCAAATTTAATCTGGACAGCAATGAAAAAGAAGAATATCCCGCAAGTGCGTTAAAACTAAATGCCAACGGCTATTACTACTTTACAAGTAATAATAATAAAAGACCCATTATATTTGGAAATAAGTTTTTTGGATTTTATTTGGATATCGAAAAAGAATCGCAGAAAGTTATGAGCGGTTGGTTTGAAACCTGTAAAAGGGAAGGTTTGTATTACAATCGTATTAACCGCCTAAAAAATTTCCGCATAGAATTTTCAAGCAGCTCGCATTTGGCAGATGGAAAAAATGTGTATGAAGCTCAGAATCTAAAAAAATTATTCTTTCCTACAGACTGTGTTGATTTGATAAAGCCTTATTGGAATCCAGAGCATAAGCCCTGGGCAGAAGGTGTAAAAGGAAACGGCGAAGGCGAATATATAGAAATTAAGTCTGAAAGTGCATTCGGGAATATTATGATTCTAAACGGATATGTAGACATAGAAAGGCTTGATTTGTATAAAAAGAATTCGCGGGTTAAAGTATTCACCGTAGAAGATTTGGATAACAATATAACTTCCAGCATCAAATTGGCAGATGAAGTTGTCTTTCAGGATTTTAAATTGCAAAAGCCCACAAAGCATATTAGGCTTACAATAAAAGAAGTGTACAAAGGCAACAAATGGGAAGACACTTGTGTTTCTAGTATTATTCCCCATTAGATTTTTAGAAGCAAATAAGACATCCGCTCTAGTTGAAAGCTTTGCCTTTTTGTGCTACAATAATCCGCATGAAACAGAAGGCTTCGGATTTTGACTATAAGCTGAGCAGGCAGCGCAGCATCTTTATTTCTCACGTACTCACAATCGGTATTTTTGCAATCATATTCATTACGCTTGTTTTAAACATACTTATTTTTCCTGTCCATGTTCGCTCAGACACGATGGAAAAGGACATTCCCCGTGACAGCGCAGTTTTTGTCTGTCCCTTCTTGCGCACACCACGCAGGGGAGATGTTGTTTACCTTGACCGCACGGACGGAGTAAAGCTTTCCGTTATGAAAAACGTTGTGAATTCCGTTGTGGGATTTTTTACAGCCCAGCGTTTCTTTCCTTTTGGATACACCCACAACATGTCCGGTAAGCCTGTCCTTCGCCGCGTTCTTGCCCTTCCTGGAGACGAGATTTACATGAAGGACTATGTTCTTTATGTTAAGCCGGAAGGAAAGGAGCTTTTCCTTACCGAATTTGAGCTTGTCCCAAAACCTTACAACACGCAGATTTATTCTGTTCCTGCAGAATGGGACGGAATTGGCTCTTTTGGAAACATGCCCAACACAATCCTTAAGGCAGACCAGTATTTTGTTCTTGCGGACAACCGCATAGAAGGTGCAGATTCACGCGTATGGGGCAGCATAAGCTCTTCCCGCATAAAGGGGCGCGCGGTTCTTGAATACTTCCCATTCAGCAAATTCAACATTTTCTAGATGGACGGCACAGGACTTTACGTCCACATTCCCTTTTGCCTTGCCAAGTGCGCCTACTGCGATTTTTTTAGCGTAGCTTCCGCTTCTTCTTTCAGCGGGGGCGCATTTGTCCCAGATTCCTACATAAAAGCCCTTCTTTGCGAGGCGGAATTCTATCGTAAGTTTTACGGAATTGACTCTTGGCGTACCATTTACATTGGTGGCGGAACCCCCAGCCTGATGAGCGCAAGCCAGATGGAATGGCTTTTGCAAGGTCTTTTGGCCGGTACGCGGAAAGCCCCCCTGGAATTTACCATAGAGATGAACCCGGAGACTTTGAGCGGGGAAAAGCTTTCGGTTGCAGGGGATTGCGGCGTTACTCGTCTTAGCCTTGGCATTCAGAGCCTTTGCCAGAAAGCGCTTGATGCGGTGGGGCGGCACTGTACGGCGCTAAGGGCGGAAGAGGCACTTAATCTTGTGCGCTCCTCTTGGACAGGAGATTTAAGCCTTGACGCAATTGCGGGCCTTCCCAATCAGAACCGCAAGGAATTTGAGTCTTCCCTCAAACGAATCCTTGACTACAAGCCTGAGCATTTTTCCCTTTATTCCCTTATGATAGAAGAGGGAACACCCCTTGAGCGTTCAATTTCCAGCGGAAAGATTGCCTTTGATGATGACGAGGCGGACAGCCAGTGGCTTTTGGGCAGGAGCATCCTTGAGCAAAGGGGCTTTTCCCAGTACGAGGTTTCCAATTTTGCGCTTAAGGGGCATGAAAGCTTGCACAACGGCTCTTACTGGAAGCAGCTTGACTATGTTGGCATAGGGGCTGGGGCTACAGGTTCGCTTTACGGCTTTGACGGAAATGGCGCCGGGCATGGAATCCGCTGGACGGGCAGCAGGGACATTGGGCGCTATACTTCCTTTTGGAATGAATTTTTCATGAATGAATTTTGCAAAAAGAAAGGCAGTCTTGCTTTTGGTCAGGGGGGCGAAGGGCATTCTTGCGTTGGCAGGGGGGCTTTGCTTTCATCACTTTTGCCGGGCATTCCCGCAGATTTTGAAAACCTTGACCTTGAAACCCTTGAATTTGAATACCTTATGATGGCTCTCCGCACCCTGGAAGGGGTGAATGAAGCTGAATACGCAAGGCGCTTTGCAAGTCTTGAACCCTGGAAGGGAAACCTTAGGAAAAGGCTGTTGGAGAACCCCCTGTGGAAGGAATTTGAGGGAAAAAAAATGTGCCTTTCCCGTGAATCGGAATGTGGCGGCAGGAATTTTGCCCTTAGCAGGGAAGGACTTCTTTTTTTGAACTCCCTTCTAAGGAATTTTTAGCCCATTTTTCAGAAAAGCTTTGTTTTTCTACTTGACGAAAAGGGAAAAAATCTTCATAATTATAGTACCATTTTATGAAGGAGTTCTATCGTGCCTTGTGGAAAGAAAAGAAAGCGCGCAAAGATAGCGACACATAAGCGTAAGAAGAAGCTTAGACGGAATCGGCATAAGAGCAAGTAATTGCCCTAAGCGACTATTATTTGAACATTTGCCAGAAAGGCCGCGGTTGTTTGCAAGACTTACTGCGGTCTTTTTTTTCGTGTGTTGTTGTTTTTATACGCACGCACCGTGGCCGGGTTTTTTCCCGGCTTTTTTTTTAATTCGTCATTTTATTCTACATGGGGAAAAATGCTGCAGAATATACATTCACCGCAAGATCTGAAAAAAATTCCAGAAAAGAAACTCACTTCCCTTGCAGAGGAAATCCGAACCAAAATAATTGAGGTTGTTGGAAAGAACGGAGGGCATCTTGCAAGCAACCTTGGCGTTGTTGAGCTTACGATTGCCCTTCACCGCGTCTTTGACAGCCCGCACGATGCTATTGTCTGGGATGTAAGCCACCAGGGCTACCCCCACAAGCTTCTTACGGGGCGCTACGAGCAGTTCCCCACGATTAGGACAAAAGGCGGAATTTCCGGTTTTACCCGCATTCAGGAAAGCCCCCACGACTATTTTGACGCAGGCCACGCATCTTCATCCATTTCTTCTGCCCTTGGGCTTCTTGCAGCATGGAAGATAACAGGCAGAAAAGACAAGGTTGTCGCTGTTATTGGGGACGGGGCGCTTACAGGCGGAATGGCGTATGAGGGGTTGAGCCACGCAGGCCAGCTTGCCCAGAACCTTATCGTGATTGTGAACGACAACAAGATGTCCATAAGCCGCAACACTGGCTCCATTTCGCGCTACCTTTCAAGCCTTACCACAACGGCTTCCTACCACAACTTTAGGCACAAGATTGACCGCCTTATAGACGACATTCCCTACGTTAACCGCCACATAGGAAAATTTGTCTACAGGCTAAAGCGGGGTCTAAAAGGCCTGTTCTTTTCCAACAATTTCTTTGTTGACCTTGGCTTTGAATACGTAGGCCCGCTTGACGGACACAACATAAAGCTTCTTGAAGACACCTTCAGGCGTGTTCAGCGGATTCCGCGTCCGGTTGTTATTCATGTTGTTACCAAAAAAGGCCGCGGCTACAGTCCAGCAGAAAATGACCCGGCAACTTTCCACGGTGTGGGGCCCTTTAACATAAGCGACGGTGTTGTGGAAAAATTCGACACTCTAAGCTTTACCGAGGCCTTTAGCAGAAAGATTGTGGAAATGGCAAAAAAAGACAGCCGTATTGCGGCCGTTACTGCTGCAATGTCCAAGGGTACAGGCCTAGACTCCTTCTCGCGCCACTTTAAGAACCGTTTCTTTGACGTTGGAATTGCAGAAGAGCATGCCGTTACCTTTGCGGGAGGCCTTGCCGCAGGCGGTATGATACCTGTTGCCGCAATCTATTCCACCTTCATGCAGCGTTCCGTTGACCAGATTATAGAAGACGTTGCCATGCAAAAGAGGCATGTGGTGCTTGCCTTAGACAGGGCGGGGGCTGTTCCTTCAGACGGAGAGACCCACCAGGGAATTTTTGACATAGCCCTTTTCCGCACAGTGCCTAACCTTGTTATTATGACCGTTTCCAGTGCGGTAGACCTTGGTCTTTGTCTGGAATGGGCTGTCTACGGAACAAACATGCCGGTTTCCATAAGGTGGCCAAAAATGTCCTGTCCGTCAGAAATTCCTTCATTTTCAAAGCTGGTGGAAGAGGGGCGGGGCCTTTTTGTAGAATCAGACGAATTTGCCCCGGCTCTTAGCGCAAGGCTTAGCGAAGAAATGGAAAGCAAAAGCCTTGAATCTTCGGATGCACAGGCGCCTGCTTCCAGGGACAAGGTGCTTTTTGTCTGCACAGGAAGCATGTATTCAGAAACGCTTACAGCCGCACGCTCCCTCTTGCTAAAGGGCACGGAATGCGCAATATTCATCCTAAGGTTCATAAAGCCCTTTGACGAGCAGTTTTTCCTGCAGTCAGCCTTACCCTTCAATTCCATTGTATTCATAGAAGACGGAATGAAGGCCGGAAGCTTCTCCTGCTATTTGGAAGGTCTTGTTCACCGCACAAGGGAAAACGGCTGCAGGACAAAGGTTCTTGCCTTCCCGGACAGCTTCTTTGGATGCGGCACAAGGGACCAGCTCTTGGACGAAGCGGGTATTTCTTCCGCAAAGATAGCGGAGGCCGCTTTTAGCCTTGTACAAAAAGCGTCAATTCAGCATAATGATAGTATAGACACATGAGGCGGCAAAAGCCTGACCGTGCCGTAAAAGAATTTTGTATGATTTAAGGAGGAAGAGGCGTGAACAGTTTGGATTTCTTAAGAACCGTCTACAATTCCTACATAAGTCCGGTTCTTGACGTGCTGATTCTAGCCTTTTTGCTTTACAAGTCTTACGAAATGATTGTAAAGACAAACACCGTTCAGCTTTTCAAGGCGGCTCTTATTGTAGCCATGGCATGCCTTGTCGTATGGATTCTTAACCTTGAGACCCTTCAGTGGATATTCCGCACACTGGTTCCAGTGCTTGCCGTAGGTTTTGCAATCGTCTTCCAACCGGAAATAAGAAAAATCATGCTAAAGCTGGGGCAGGCAGAATGGCTTACATTCGGTTCAAAGTCCCGCCATACATCCGTTGATGCAGTAATACAGGCTGCGGAAAAGCTGTCCGAGATGAGGAGGGGTATGCTGGTAGTATTCCTCCGCACCACCAAGCACGACAACATAATCAATACAGGAACCACCCTTAATGCGGATGTGTCTGCCAGTCTGCTTCTTACCATTTTTGCCCACGACACAACTTTGCACGATGCGGCATGCTTTGTGCAGAACGGAAAAATACTTGCTGCCGGCTGCTTTTTGCCGCTAAGCGAGCAGTACGACATAAAAAAGACTTTCGGAACCAGACACCGTGCGGCCCTTGGCATGAGCGAGCAGGGGGACTGTGTTGTAATGGTTGTAAGCGAAGAGACCGGGGCGGTAAGCCTTGCCTATGACGGTGAGCTGCACTACGGACTTTCAGTTGCAGAGCTAACCCGCAAGCTGGAAGAGCTTTTGGACACTTCAAAAGAAACAAAGCGGAAGGATACACTGGATGAGTACAAAGTTTCTTGAACGGCTATCTAACAACTGGCTTGCAAAAGTCTTTAGCCTCCTGATTGCCCTCTTTATCTGCATAAGGTACCAGACATCCCGCCTTTCCGAAAAGGATTTTGTGGTTCCACTAAAGATAATTCAGAACGGAAACCTTACCCTTGTTACTTCCAGGTCTCCTGTTTCCGCAGTAAAGGTTACATTGCGGGGAAAAAGTTCCCAGCTCATGGAAGTTACGGAAAAGGACATAGAGGCCTATGTTGACATAAATTCTCAGGTGAGCGGAGGAACATACGATTTTCCTGTCTACGTAAAGCCATCAGGCCGCCTTGTGCTTATGGAGCCACTGGAAATAAAACTTGGAAGGGAAAAAGTCACCCTTACGGTGGAAGAGCGCATCTTCCGCTACGTACCTGTAGACGCAACCCTTGCAGGAAGCCCGGCCCGCGGCTACCAGATAGAATCTGTATCCGTAAACCCAGCCTTTGTAAAGGTTACAGGCCCAAAGTCCATAGTAGACGGAATTTCATTCGTTCAGACGGAAAAGGTGGACATTCAGGGAATTACCAGGAACAGCGTGCAGGAAGTTTCCCTTGACTACGAGAACGACCTTGTAAAGATAGAATCCGGCATTGTGTACGAAGTAACTGTGCTTACAGAGCCGTCCCCGCTTACCAAGGAATTCCCCGGGGTTCAGATTGAATACAGGAATCTTGACAGCTCTTTTGAAATAACAAGTTCGGTGCAAACTACCGATATTAGGTTAAAGGGGCAGATGCTCCAGGTTGAAAATTCCGATGCCTCTGTATTCAGGGCGGAAGCGGACTGTTCAGCCATAAGGGAAGAGGGAACTTTTGAGGTTCCAGTTTCTGTCGTAGTACCCCAGGGCTTAGAGGTGGACAGCCAGTCAAAGAGCAGGATACGCATAACCGTTTCCCGGCGCGCCATTCCTCCAGAACCGGTAGCTCCGGAAGCCGTGCATGAGGAGCTGGTGGAGCCGGAGGTGCATGACCAGTGATTTTTGGCATAGGCTGTGACATTACCAAGGTTTCGCGCTTTGAGCGGTGGGTAAAAGACGAATCCCTCTTGTGCCGCTTCTTTAACCAAAAGGAGATGCTTTCCAGCAAGACTGCATCCCTCCAGAGGCGGTGCGAATACTATGCGGTGCGCTTTGCCGCAAAAGAATCTTTTTCAAAAGCGCTGGGTACGGGTTTAAAAGGATTTTGTCTTACCGATATTTATATAGAAAAAGATGACGAAGACAAGCCTGTCCTCCGTGTTACCGGTAAGGCCGAGAAACAGCTTATAAAATATTGCGGGGCAGGATGCAGGGTTCATGTTTCTTTGAGTCATGAAAAGGAATATGCCCTTGCGTATGTTGTCATAGAGCGAGGTTAAAAATGATACGTAGAACTCCAGGTTCGAATGAAAGCGATTCGGAAAAAAAGCCAGCCATTACTTATTGGGCAAAAGAGCAGGTAAGGTGTCCCGTGTGCAAGAAGCCCTTTAACCAGGAAGTCATGCACAAGGGTGGTGGCCGTATGATAGCAGGAAATCTTACGGAGGAACTTCACCGCAACTTTGAGCCTTCCAAAAGGTTTGGACGCGTTTATCCCCTTATTTATGACATCGGTTGCTGCCCCAAGTGCCACACCGCCTTTTTCTGGAAGGACTTTGTGGACATAAAGGATGCAGACAGCCTTGCCCGCATAGAAGAGGACGAGGAACACCGCAAGCAGGAAGTGGAAACAATATTCCCTTACTACAACCTGCGCGACGTGCGTAGCCTTTACGATGGAATCGCCATGTACTACCTGGCACTCCTCTGCTACGAAAAAGTGGACATTGCCTATGCCCCAACTTTCAAGAGGGCAATGATTTCTATCCGCCTGGCATGGCTTTGCAAGGACTTGGACAAGGCATGCCCCGACCACAACTATGACTACATCTCGCAGGTCTTCTACAGAAAGGCCCTTTTCTTCTACCAGCAGACGCTCATAAACGAAACAGGCCGCATTGAATCCATTGAGCCCATACAAAACTTTGGCCCGGACATGGACAAAAACTACGGCTACGACGGAGTAATCTACCTTTGCGGACTTCTGGAATACCGCTACGGCCAGAGACAGGATGGAGAGCTTCGCCTTAAAAAACTTGACGAATACAAGCGTGCCATTGCAAGAATCTTTGGTCTTGGTAAGTCCAGCAAGGCAAAGCCGGGACCACTCCTTGACACAGCAAAAGACCTGTACGACAAAATTTCGGCAGAGCTAACCTCCAGCAACGTATTCTCTGACCAAGGTTAAGCCCTGAATGACAAACATTCTGCTTACCATTTCCTACGACGGCACCGATTTCTGCGGCTGGCAGCGGCAGGACGGTCCTGAAGGGGAAAACTACGTGCGCACCGTTCAGGGAGAGATTGAACTTGCCCTGCAAAAAATGCTAAAGGCAAAGATTCCCCTGTACGGTTCAGGCAGAACAGACAGCGGTGTTCATGCGGCGGGACAGGCTGCAAATTTTATTTCGCCGGTTGATTCTGTTCCCGAAAAAAACTATATCCGTGCCCTTAATTCAATCCTGCCACGGGACATCCGCATCATGGACGCAAAGAAAGTTGACCCGGAATTCAACTCACGCTTTAACGCAACAAGCCGGGTCTACAGGTATTTTATTCTGCCGCAGAAAGTTCCCCTTGCTCGCGACAGCCGCTACGTGTGGGCAATACCAAACCTTCCAAACCTTGACACGCTGAACCAAATGTGCTCGCTCTTGCACGGAGAACTTGACTGCGCATCCTTTGCCTCTGCCGGCGACCAGAGCCTTTCCACCTTCCGCTACATAGAAGGTGCCCGCTTTTTTCAGCAAGGGAACCTCCTCGTTTTTGAAATAGAAGCAAATGCCTTTTTGTGGAAAATGGTTCGAAGCATTACCGGAACCCTGATTGGCCTTGAACAGAAGGGCGGCACAAAAGAAGACTTTGCAAAAATCCTCAACGCCCACGACAGAAAGCTTGCTGGCGTAACGGCTCCCCCCGACGGACTTTTTCTCTGGCAGGTAAAATTTGACGGTGTAAGGCGGCATGTGTAGGATG
>JAEEGL013345110.1_pt1 | contig 16374 bp, 15 predicted proteins | sample 9134231 | NCBI WGS metagenome assembly JAEEGL01 (sample SAMN16246548, study PRJNA631951) | gut metagenome | biome: gut microbiome; feature: rumen; material: fiber-attached | host: Bos | place: Iran: Karaj | collected 2018-10
GGATTTTCATATAGTTCTAGCCCTTTATACATCAGCAATGGTTCCCTGTCAACTCTTTCCAGAACAACATCATTCTCATCTGACTGTTCAATTTCTGACAGTATTCCCTCTTCATATTCTACATTACTTTTAAAATCATTTCTCACTATAGCATTAATCATATATCCAGTAGAATACGCCTTAATACCACCTTTTGAACCAACCATAACAATTGCCGTCAACAATAAAGCCAAATATACTGAAAATTTCCCAGATTGATTTAGTGAAAAATCTTTATATTCTTGTTTTATCCATCCTCCCAGGTATAAAATCCAAAAAAAGGACAAAATGTACAGAGCGATATCCTGAATTAACATACATCTGCCGGGAAGTACCGGCGTCGAAGTTCCCAAAAGGACAGGAAAATTAATAATTACTATGCATACAGGAATAAGAAGCACCCCCACAAAAGGATATTTATAGCGTATCTTAAATGTGCTGTAATCCACGTTCTCAATAACAAGTAATAAAGATAAGACCATTGCTATTAAGTATGGAGAACTTACAATCCTGTTCTCTATTTCGTCCAAACTAAGTATTATTGTAGATTTCAATGCCCCTATAAGCGGGAACGTATCACTTCCATAGCGAGCATAATTTCCTGGTGCAACAAGATTGATTAATCCTCCTATAAGTGCTGATAGAAAAAAAACACAGCTTTCCTTCTTCTTATTCATAAAGAAAAAAGCAAATATACTAAATATAAGAATAATGCCACAATTCATCGCCACAACATTAAGGCTTGATCCGCTTGCGAGGAATGCGCATATGCAAGCCAAAATTAGTACTCTCTTGTTATCAAATATACAAAGAATAAAAAGAGAAAATGCAATAAACATCACTGCAACAGGAAGAACATATGCTGCCAATACGCAGTACCATGTATAAACTTCTTCATTCATATATCCATTAACAAGAATAATTATAAAAAGGCAATATAGGAACCACCCTTTTGAACTGTCTAGTTTCAAAACCTTTCTAGCAAAAACATTTATAACAAGGAATAGTGACGCAAAAAAAGCAAAATCCGCAATAACGTTAAAAATTCGTACTCCTAATACTCCTCCAAATAAAAATGGCGAAAAAAAGCAATTGATAAATCCTCCAAAATAATATCCGCCGACAGTCATGTAATAATCATAATCCCTCGCAATAGCAGCAACTAAATGCGATGAATACTTCTCGAGATATACCCCCATGTTTAGCGAATTCCCAAAGTCATCCCCTGCAGGAACTGATCCGCTAGCGAATATCATAGTAGGAATAATTATAATCGCTGCCAAAATCATATACCGAACATTCTTTTTAATATAATCAATCATTGTTCATCCCCTTCACCTGAATAACTTCACTGATTAAAAAGACTGGTCTTTGACGAGCAGCATCAAAAGTTCTCCAAAGGTATTCCGCAATAATCCCCAAAGAAATATTTGTTATTCCAAATCCCGAAGTGATAAGTGAAGCAAGCGTAGAGTAACCTACTGGGACTAATGGATTAGTAATTCTATTGATTACAGTTACTATCCCAATAATAAGTCCAAATACAAACATCAGAATACCTATAATGCTTACAAGCCTAATTGGCAAATAAGAAAATGAAACAAAAGAATCAATAAACAGTTTCATTTTCTTTGAGAAAGTCCATTTAGATTGACCAGTTACACGCTTACCATAATCAAGTGCTATTGAACACGACATAAATCCCGCATTCATTATCTGGAGCATTATTGAAGAGTTACCTTCAATACTCTCGTTCAAATATTTCTTTATCTTTTTATTGAATACAATAGTACTTGTTCCGCCCGATGAATAGTTCTTCACTGCATAACGTTGCATCAGTTTTGAGTATATTCGCGAAAATAGTCTGCTAGAGCCTGATACATCAACAGTTTTTTTCTCAAAATACACAGCATCATACGATTCAGCAGTAATCTTCTCATATCCTATAGATATAAGATTTAGAGGCTCCTGAAGGTCACTTCCAAGCCAAGTACATATATCATAGCTTGCTTTAGTTAATCCGGCTCGTATCGCTGCATGTGAGCCGAAGTTTTTGGATAGTTCAACTATTCTAACAATTCTAACATTTTGAAAATCATACTTCTCAATTTTCTCAACAGTTTCATCCACTGATCCATCATTTACAAACACTAATTCAACATCAAATGACAATTGCGATGCATAACTATCTATTTCCCTGCAAAAAATCTCTATCCCATCTGCCTCATTCAAAAACGGCACTATTAGTGACATGCCACCTATAGATTGCACTTTATCCATTTTGCTTATTTCTCCCAACTAACCATTAAAGTATTCAAAAGACACATCGCCATTTTCAGCAGTGATCACCCTGCCTATTATTTTTGCCGGCACTCCTGCAGCGATACTGTTATCCGGAATATCACAATTAACAAAACTATGGGCTCCAATAACACACTTACTACCAATTGTCACTCCACATCCAATCATCGACATAGTTCCAATTACAGTATTATCCCCTATTGTCACATCTCCTTTAATTACAGGTGATACCCCGCCTGAAATATATTTTCTGGTTGAATCATGCGTATATATCATAACGCCAGCATCAATACTCACATAATTTCCAATCTTTAGTCTTGCATTACTTCCTTCTAGCAATGTATATGGACCTATCCAAACATTCTCCCCGACTTCTATATCTCCCATTACTACAGAGGTGTCATAAATTGATGAATTCTGCCCGAAACCCAAATAAGCTGCTTTATCAAATCTGTTAAAGATGTATTCACCGCTTGGAAGAACCCGATTATAGTCTTTTCGCATGCTGTCCCTGGAACTCTTCATGTAATCAGCAAATGCTGACGAAAACTCCTTTGTTTCCATATGCCCCCTCAAATAACGCTGTTATGTTTATACCATTCAAGGGTCTCTCTGATTCCATCTTCAAAACTCATTTCAGGAGAAAAACCCAGAAGTTTCCTAGCTCGATCTATATTTGCGCACAAATTTCTAACATCGCTTGTACGTTCCTCTTTATGAATCCATTCGCCTGAATAATTCATATATTCACAAATCGACTTTAAAAGATTGTTCATTGAAATATCAATTCCAGAACCAAGATTAATTATCTGCCCGCGAGACTCTTCATGTTCATATGCCAAAATAATACCTCTGACTGTATCTTTTACATAAATAAAGTCTCTTGTCTGCTCTCCATCACCATTTATTACAGGTTTTTCACCATTTTTTATTCTTTTTGCTGTCACGGGAATAATACCGGCTAGCGGTCCTTCAGCATTCTGTCTTGGACCATAATTATTAAACGGCCTTACTATTGAAATATCTAATTCTAAAATTTTAGCGAAAGAGTGTACCATAAGATCCGCTGCGGCCTTGCCCGCAGCATATGGAGTAGTTGGATCAGTAGGATGATTTTCGTCCATCGGAGAATATTGCGCAGTACCATATGCCTCTGATGAAGATGTATGAATCAGTGTTCTGTATGCTCCTATCTTTAATAATTCCAATAATGTGTTAGCAATTTCCACATTTACCATATATGCATCAAACGGATTAAAAAAAGAATAATTGAGCGCTATTGTCGCCATGTTAAAAACTACGTCAATCCTCTCTTTTTCAATTATCGACTGCATAACGCCAAAATGTCTGGCATCATCTCTATATAAGACAAAATTATCATTTTTTAGGGCATCTGAAAGGTTTTCAAGTTTACCAAGAAAGAAATTATCAACACATACAACCTTTCCGGCTCCTTTTTGAATTAAAGCATCGCACAAATGACTTCCGATAAACCCCGCTCCTCCAGTTACAAGAACATTCTTATCTCTTAATGATGGCATAAATCGTCCCCTTACATTTCATCAATTGTTTTTCTTATCGTATCAATGATGATTTCTTGATCATCATCACTTAATCCAACATACAGAGGTAGCGTTATTGATAAACGGTCGCAGGCATATGCATTTAAATAATCCTCAAGATTATATCCAAACCTGCTTCTATAATATCCCAGCGTATGAACTGCGTGTGTTCCCTGTCTTGTGGCAATGCCTTTATCCTCTAAGATTTGCAACATCTCGTTTCTATACTGCCCACCTTTTTCGATATTATCTATGCCTAATCTTTCAATATCTAACATACAAACATAAGATTGATAAGTATGATAATACCCTTCAGGTTCATATGGTGCTATAAACTCAGGTAGTAACTTACTAATTAGCTCATTGTATTTAAAGGCTCTCGCTCTTTTATACTCAATAATTTCATCTAACTTATCAATCTGCGCAATACCTATCGCAGCCTGAACATCTGTCATTCGATAGTTAAAACCTGCTTCATTAAACTCAGGAAGTAAGAAACCCTTTCCTTTATCTCTAGTGTCAGCTGAAACTGTGCTTCCGTGTGTTCTCAGTTCCCTCATTTTCTTCGCAAGTATGGGATCATCCGTTAATACCATACCACCTTCGCCAGTCGTTATGGATTTTCTCGGATGAAAACTCACACAAGAAATATTCCCAAACGCTCCTTGATGAGTCTCGCCAACTTTTGCGCCTAATGCACATGCAGCATCTTCAATTATCTTAAGCCCATGTTCTTTAGCAATATTGTTTACATCAACAATATCGCAGCAAAGTCCAAACTCATGAACAGGTACTATACCCCATAATATATTTCCAGATTCCCTATTTACCAAAGCCCCTTTACTTAAATTATACTTTGTCTCAATAATTCTTTTTAACTCAGAAGTATCTATATTGAAAGTTCTTCTATCTATATCGCATAAAACAGGTGTTGCTCCCGTCATCACAATAGCATTCTCAGTAGCTACAAAGGTAAACGCTGGTGCAATTACATCCATTCCCTGTTTCATTCCTTGCGCAACCATAGCGAGATGCAAAGCCGTAGTACAAGATGTAGTAGCAACACCTTCTGCTATCCCTTCGTGTGCAGCTATCTTTTTTTCAAATTCTGAAACTTTAGGTCCTTGAGCCACCCATCCTGAATCAAGAACATTACTAATATTATTTATCTCTACATCTGAGAAATAGGGTTTTGTAACAGGATATTTTATCATTCTTAGTTCATCCTCAAATTATATTTTTTGCCACACTCTTCACATGTTCCACTATCGTCTAACTTAAAGCCACATTTACATACCCATCCAATTTGACGAGCCGGATTTCCTGCCACCAATGCTTGGGAAGGAACATCCTTTGTCACAACACTTCCAGCACCAATAGTGGCATATTCGCCTATAGTTATTCCGCATCTAATGGTAGCGTTGGCACCAATTGATGCCCCTTTCTTAACACATGTTGCAGATATCTTCCAATCTTTATTAAACGATCTTGGATACATGTCATTAGTGAATGTCATCGAAGGCCCCAAAAACACATCATCCTCAATCACAACGCCATGATATACATTAACATTATTCTGAATTTTAACTCTGTCACCAATAGTTACATGCTCATCAACATACACATTTTTGCTTATTATACAATCATATCCAATACTCGCATCGTTTCGAACCTGAGCCTGATTCCAAATCTTTGTACCTTCCCCGATTCTTGCAGATGAATCAACTTCAGCAGTCGGATGAATAAACACTTCGCCCATCACTTCTCCTCATAAAATCTATTAACAATATCAATTACGTAATCCACCTGTTCATCGGTCATTTCTGGATATATTGGTAAGCATACTGTCTGCGCTGACAATTCTTCAGCTATAGGCAAAGAATCTCCTACAGTTCTACTGTTTGAGGTATTAAAAGCCTTCTGCCTATGCAAAGGAACTGGATAGAATGTTCCATTTCCAATACCGTTTTCTGATAGATAAGCACATAATTCACTCTTAAACTCAGAGCATATGACAAACTGATGCCAACATGTTTTGCTATCCGATGAATAAACCGGAAGACTAAGCTTTTTAGTCAATCTCTCATAGTATCTTTTAGCTATAGATGCTCTTTTGGCATTATATCCATCCAGATATTGCAGCTTTACAGTTAACACGGCCGCCTGAATTGCATCTAATCTAGAATTATATCCAATCTGATAATTATAATACTTGTAAGGATTATAAAGTTCGGTAGCCTGCTCAGAAATGTTGATTGATTCCTTCACACCTTCCTGAAGTTCATATGCAATAGCACCATTCTCTCCGGCACCATGTTCTTTATATGCTTTGAGAATAGTGCAAATATCATCACTATTAGTGGTGACCATTCCTCCATCACCAGCACATCCAAGATTTTTAGTTGCATAAAAAGAAAAGCATCCTACATCACCTAGCGTTCCAGCTTTTCTTCCCTTGTATTCGCTTCCTATCGCCTGTGCATCATCTTCTATAACCTTAAGATTATGCCGTTTTGCGATTTCCATTATCCTATCCATGTCGCAAGTTGCTCCAAAAATATGAACAGGTAAAATAGCCTTGGTCTTGGACGTGATTGCTTCCTCAATCCTATCCGGATCAATGGTGTAGTCATCCTTCTTAACATCTACAAAAACCGGTATAGCCCCAACAGCAGCGATTGCTTCAGCTGTTGCAAAAAAGGTGAATGGAGTAGTTATTACTTCATCTCCATATTTTACGTTACATGCTTTAAGACCTAACATCAATGCATCTGTTCCGTTAGAACAGCCTAATACGTGTTTGACGTTAAGATACTCTTGCATCTTATTCTCAAACTCATTAACGTAACGTCCTCCAATAAAACAGCAGTTATCAAAAATGTCAGTAATAAGTGGATCAATCTCATTCCTTATATCTTTGTACTGTTCTTTCAGATTTAAAAATGGAACGTTCATAATTGTACCTCTTTTCTTTATCGTTTAGCCCTTGCGGAAACTTCTTCACATATCTTGATGGCGCGAACCCCGACTTCACCACTAACAACAATTGGCTCATTATTACTAACAGATTTATAAAACGCATTCAATTCTGCTCGAAGCGGTTCTTCAATTGGTACATATACTTTCTGCACCACGCCATCCTGCTTATATGAGTTGTTATTATCCAAATCTATCGTAAGATTGGTGCTTCTATACACCTCTAGACTTCGTGTAAGCAAATCCGCACATATACATTTATCAGCAGTATGCACTACTATTTTTCTCTCTTTATTCTGTGAAATCCTACTTGCATTTACTATTGCATGCGAGTCTCCACCAAAATCCAACAAACATGTAGCAAAATCAGTTTGTCCAGACACCACAGCTTCGCCTCTTCCGTGCAAAGAAGTTAGTTTTTTACCTTCCATTAATGCGCATACAAGATCCACGTCATGTATCATTAAGTCCTCCACAACTGAAGTGTCTGTGATCCTGCCACTACCACTATAAGGACTATACCTGCACGCCTCAACAAATACAATTTCGTTCGCATCTGTTAATTTATGTAGTTCGCGAAAAACAGGATTAAAACGCTCTATGTGCCCCACAGCCAGTTTTAATCCTTTTGCATTAAAAGCATCTACGATGTCCTGCGCATCAGCGCTACAAGTAGCCAATGGTTTTTCTACTAAAGCATGAACGTTATGTTCAGCCACTCTCAATGCCATTTCTTTGTGTAAAGACGATGGCACGGCTACAACAACAGCTTCAACATTATTTAACAACTCATCTGCTGATAGATATGCCTTTGTATCATATCTATCAGCAATCTCTTTTGCATGCTTAGTGTCTAAATCATAAATACCAATAAGGTCAAACCTCTTCTCTTCAGATAGATTTCTTACATGGTTGACCCCCATGTGTCCTGTACCAATAACTCCAATTTTTAATTTATTCATTTAATCCATCCTTTTTTCAGTCAAGTTCCACTTGCTATTATACTTGCCATAATACCAATGCACAATCAATTTAGTTCTGGGTACTTATTATATATATAGTCTTCTATGCATGTATATTTCTGAACACGATAATAATTATCAATTATAGCATCCCTCCTGTTTGCATAGTCATCTTCGTTACATTGTTGAATTATAGAGTCTATATACGAAAAATCATTCAATTTGTTTTTATCTATCTGAATAATACCATCTACGTTGAAAAAATCCCCTATTTTCGTAGCTCCAACATAGATTGGAACAGTCATAGATGCAAAACAATCCATTATTTTTTCAGTGAAGTAATAAGAAGTAACACAATTCTCAACTGCGATACTGTATCTATAAGATTCGAGAGCCTCTGCTTTCTGCATCACAAACTTTCCGACTGCCGCCCCATATGCATCCACTCTAGGATCCTTATCATAATGTCTCGCTAAACCACTCCGTAGCTTGTGTAATTCACAACTTTCTTTGGCTGATGCAATGACTGATATGTTCCTAATCTTTTTGTAGCAAGCATCTGCGTCCATATTTCCGCCATTGATATTTGTCCCATACCATACTCCACATGCAGGAAAGAATTCTGCATTTTCATATTTATTTAATATCCGTTCTGAATGTGTCAGTATTTTCGAAAACTCTTTCATTATATAATCTTTTTTCATAGCTAAATCATAATATCTAGGTATTATCTCCTCAGACTCTCTAAGAACCGCAATTTTATTCTCGCAATCATATGTCTTTTCAAATATTTGTTCATGTACATAAAAATGTGTCTTTAGAGCAATATTGAATCTGTCCCATAGAATATATCTTGGAACACGTCCAGAGCTTAATGTGTACGGAGTGTGTAGGCAACCCGTATCTTGCAAATAAAAAACCTTCATCCTTTCCCCATAAGCATTATAAAGATCAGGAGGAAGACTATCCTCACTACCGATATACTTAGTGCTTTGAATCTTATCCTTAACCAACCAGTACGGAGCCATTCTCAAAAATAATTCCTTTATATTCTCCATTTCCTATAACCTCGACTTACTCAGTTGCTTTTATTATATTGAAATGACTTGATGTTTACACTCTTATGCAATACACATCAACTGCCCCTATACTACATACGAGTTGCCAATTTTTAGTATGGGCTAAAGCAACCATTTCTTCACTCTCATTACTAATAGCAATATATTTCGAATGTAATTCATCTGCAAATTCCATCACGTACTGATCTGCACATATGTTTATCCCTACTCCGCCAGGCAGGGCATATAAATATCTATAATCGCACCCCAATGTCCAAATAACTGTGTTATCCCATGCATTATCAGCAAAATTTATATCCAAATCACTTGAATTTACCTCCATCTCAATTGTTAAATCTTTCTTAGGAGGCATTAGTCCAAATTCATCTTCCCCAAAATATGTAACAAAAAGCATAATGCATGCAATAAAAAACACAAAACAGTTTAGCAAACTTTTATTTTTTAATAGACAGACATAATTAAGTAATGTCATTGCAAACATGCTTGCAATAAAATGCCTAACTCCTGTACGCACATCATATAATAGCCATATAGATACAACCATTAGCATAAAACACATTCCAAGTACATATACGGGCATAGATCTTCTTACAAACCCGAAAACTATCGCGCATATTATTGAAACAAAAGTTAATAAATATAATGCCCCTACATATGACCCGCCCTGTTTTATGCTTAATATATAATCTACCGATTCTTTAATACCCAAATTCAAAAGCGCTATGCAAGACTTAATAAAACCTATCGGAGAAGTCCAAATCATCCGAACAAGATCCATATTAATCAACGGCGAAAAGTACTGAGCACAAAAAAAATGAACAAGCATATAATATGCAAGACAAGAAGAAATAGTACTTATTATAATTAACATCTTTTTCTTCTTGTTTTTGGCTAGTACACACCCTGCAATTCCATAGATTGCATAGTACCCACGTGACAATGTAAGAAAAATCAGAATAATTGAAAACCAATCTAAATATCTATCATTATTCGTACGATAATACTTTATCAATACTGAAAATAATAACGAAGTGCTCAGGATTACTATTAGTTCCGGGGAAATAGACATCATGTAACGAGCGTAATTAGCAAACCCAACTACTGCCAGTACTATAGCCATCACTCGCCATGACTCCAGTTCTAAGAGTTCAATGCAGATAAAAAAAGCAAAAAAACTCAGTATAATGTTCGTAATAAGTATCCTATATGTACCTATACCGATCACCTTGAATACTACTGAATAAGGAAATAACAGTACCGGCGACCAAGGGCCAAACGTTCCAATCAAAGCTTTAGATTCATTATACCCAAAATACCCCTTGGGAATGCCATATTTTATTATGCCTTCTATTTGCTTATAATAGCTTAATTCATCGTTCCACTGCGAACAATAAATCGATATATTAAGTAAAGAAATATTATATCTTAGCAATAAAAGCCAAACGCAACAAACTAAGGATGATATTATAAATACTATCTTTTTCCAAATTGAAACGCTATGTTCATTCACTACTTTTTTCTCCACTTATCAGATATACGCATTCCTTACCATTCTCTTTAAATGTGAAAATATAAATTCAATAAATAATGGTCCTATTATTAGTACAGCAAAACCAATAAATCTTACTATCCACTTATTAAAATTCAAAGAAAGTAAATTATCTGTAATAACAGGCACTACTTTTAATAAAAAAAGAAAATGATACAAAAAAATATATAAAGTATGCCTTCCAATGTAGCTTAAACAATCATGAATCTTACGAATGACCGCACGACTAGATTTTTGTACTCCCTTAAATGTCCATGCTATAGCAAGCATAATTAATGCTCCGCAAAACAGTGTAATACTTGGTGGATTAATTCCACTTCCAAAAGGGAAATACGAATCGATTTTGAACTGATTTATATTAATAAATGAACTCCATAATATGAATAGGCTAAACAAAAACATATCTACAAATACATTAGTCACCTCAACTTCAGCAAAGTATTTGGCAAAAAGCATGCCAAGATACAACAATATCATATAACTGCCGCCAAACATCACCCCTCCACCGCCATATATTTCTAATATATTTGTGCGCTTTGTACATACTGCCGAAAATAGAACTATTATCGCAAACACCACAAAATTATATAACATGCCCCCAAAGCCTTTGTATTCACTCTGCAATAAATACAAAAAAACAGGTGCAACTATCAGCAATCCAATATAAAGCAGAACATAGTATAGTGGTGGTGATGCATTAAAATGAATCCATGATGTTAGATATAACTGTAAATTAAAGCACTTATATTCAACAATAGAATAAATTGCAGATGCCATGCTATATGGAATAAGAATTCCTATAATCTTTTTGGCCAATACCTTATAATTCCATTTGGTTCTCTTATTTGATAAATATGATGTAACCCACATGCATAGTATAAACAAGCTAACACTGAAATATGAAGGATTATGAATAACATAATCCTTATATAACACCCCATACGTATGGTCTATCAATACTGCGAAAATAGCAAACGCTTTCGCTACATCAATCCATTCTTCTCTTTGAACATTGGACATATTGTCAATAATCCTTTCTTTCAGTGTGATTTGAAAAAAACCGATTCTCAATACCCAAAATCATAATTCAAAGTATACACAAGTTTCTCCATGTATACGCCGTAATGCCACATATTCATGAAGTATATTGTACCAAAAAAAGTATGCGCCAATAAAAAGACAAGGCATATTCCCGCCATAATTCTATCGCTGCCTACATTTTTTGACCAACGTAGAATCTCACCAGTAGCAACAACAAATACAATATTAAGTGCCAGTCCGATAGCCCAACTAAAATCAGCAGCAAAAGGATTTATCTCTATATAAAAAAGGATATACGTAGCAATAGCTATAAAAATCAGCCAGCCCGACAATTCCAATTCAGCATTCCATCTATTCTTTATTAGACATAAAGAAAAAACCAATAATGGAAATAATAATGACAGAAGAATACAAAGCACCCAATTATCTGTATAATGTTTGATTACATAGAATGGGCCATAAGATACACCTGCTCCTCCCAAACCACTAATAGCAAGACTAGACTGAGCAAATGCAATTAATGCAACGGGCATACAAGTAAAAGCAATTTTCAAATACTGAAAGAAAACCTCTTTTGTTCTACTAACAATCCATTTAACCATACAATAAAAAAACAATGCCGGAACAAAGCATTGATAAAAACTTGGCTTGCATAAAGCACTTAAAGTGAGTAATGCCGATGCCCCAATATATTCTTTTATACTAACTTCTTTACTTTTTAACACTTTTATATACGTAAAATAACATGCTATAGCGCAAGGTTTAACAGCAAGGTATGTAGGGTTATGCCAAATGTTTGGGGTAAATGCTCCTAAATAATATGTATCAAACAATCCAAAATTATCAAGCGGTCCACAAAACATTAAGCATACGCTTGCAATTATGCTCATCACGCTATGTGATATATTCATTAAATATTTCGCAATAATCAAAAATGAAAACACCAACAATAAAGAATTCGTTATTGAAATAGTATATGTGATTAGCGACTCCTCATTTTTTAACACCGCAAAAGGTTCCAAAACGCGAGATAGTACCATAACAACTATGTGCCACATAGGGTATGCTATTACATGAGAATAAACGCAATTTTCCTTAAACATATCAATAGCTTTACTCCCATATTGAGTATACTTAAGAAACTCCATAGCAGTATTTATATGATTTCTAAAATCATTCGCAGTACCTTGAGCGTTTTCTGCTGTTAATATACAAAAATAAAATTTATAAAAACATACCCCTAACGCCATGGAGAAAATGCCTAATATCTCTACTAATCTTTTGTCTTTTTTCATTACAAATACCCTTGGCATTATAACACTCTCCATTCTCCACATCCAATAAAACAGCTTAAAATAATTACCTCATTTGCCAAATCCAATTATAGTATATTTTCATAACCAGAAATAAATATAATTCATGAATCTTAGGCACTCAAAATATTATCTTTTTGCTGCACTACTTTCCAATATTATTTGTTTGGTCATTTCCTTTACTTGTTTATCAGTATCAAAAAACTCATCAACAGATTTATTCCAATCTTCATAAGCTTGGTCTAATCTGTGATCAGATAATTTGTATGTCTCACTAATGTATTTTTCCAAAAACTCTGTGTATTTTTGAGCACCAAATATATTTACATGATTATCTTCATAAAAGTCTGTTGCAAAATCAATCCCCATTTCATCGTAGTAATCATTGGTGTTAATAAAGTCATATCCATGCGATGTTACTTGATCCATAATCGTATTATATATTTCATAATGCTCTTTAGAAATAGCATATGGGCAAACAACGAATAAAAGCTTAATGCCATTTTCATCGCAATATGAAAGGAGTTTGTTCATTTCCTTCTGGGCATTCGGAAGTAAGTCTTTTCTCTCATTTGTTTTAAAATCATGAGGAGTATCAATATAAGACCATAATGCAGGTAACCCCGTTATTTCATTACCTTTAAACTGAGAAGTCCCAGTATTATCAATAAATCCCCAAGCATTTGGGTTCGCCAAGTTTTCATAATTAGTATGATACTTTGCAATATCAAGATAGTACGAAACTTTATCTGTGTCTTGTTGCAAGTTTCTGTTCTCCAAATACTCTCTTATCATTTCATATCTTGGAGCAGATAAAATGTCCATACTATCACTTGCATAACGTAATCCTTGATCGTACTGATCGTCTGAATAGTATTGAAATGCTCTAATACCTATGACAAATAATTGTGGCTTATGATACTTCAACGCATACTTAATGTATGGCAATATATTCTCTACTCCGATAGAATTGGTAGCTAACATATATGATGTAAAACCACAATCATTAAATGCTCTTAACGGCTCAAAATAAACAAATGCTGCGCTCCCACCAATATAAACTACATCTATATTCTCTTTTTCACTCTTAATTCCTACCACATGATTTCTATCATATCCTGCATTTCTAAATAGATATGTGATATTTGAGAACAGCCCAAATAATAATGAAAAAAAGACAAACATGCCTATTACCTTGGTTATTCTCTCTTTATAATTTTTCGAAACACTGTTCATTGCCGTTAAAATCCTTGATAAATAAACTCAGCAGCATTATATCCTGGTCCATATTTTCCATAAACCAATATGACTGCAAAAAGAAATAGCCATATAGCCCATCTCAGTATAAACGACTGCTTTTTAATCCAAATCCTTGCATATCCATACTTTTCTCTTAGTATCGCCACCGTAAAGAGCGCCAAAACTCCAAATATAATAATATTCAAATCACGATAATCTATTCCAAGGTTTAAAATACTATCATTAAAGAAAATCCATGGATTTGCATACCTTTCAGCATAAAACACCATAGCGCAATCATGTAGAAGCTCGAGGCCTTTGCGTATCCCACACAAGAAAAATGTTGCACCTATTGCATAAATTAAATATGTTCTTATTGACTGAAACAGATGCCAGCTGAAACTATCTGTCTTCATCTCCAGCGCCTTTGTAGTCTTATCAAACACTGGTGCAAAAAGATTTCCGAGCATAAGAATAGTCCAATACCATAAACTAACGCCTAAAATATATCGGAATCCACCATGCCAGATGCCCATAACCATCCATAAGCAGAACATACCGACACAATTCTTTATAAAGGCTCCCCGTTTTCTGCCAAATTTTGTACGCGTATACTTACCCAATCTGACCATTGTATCACATTTTAGGAGTGGATAGAGCACATAATCCTTTGCCCATGTGCCAAGCGTAATGTGCCACCTTTGCCAAAATTCCTGGGATGTCCTAGCGAAGAATGGATTATTAAAGTTTTCTGCAAGATTGATACCAAACAGTTCCGAAACGCCCAATACTATATCCATACACCCAGAAAAGTCTGTATACATCTGCAATGGATACAATAGAACAGCCATCCATGAGTAAAATCCATAATAGTCTGTTGGATTTCCAATTATTCCAGAGACAATTATCTCTACTCGCTCAGCTATAACTATTTTCTTAAAGATTCCCCAAAGGATTCTCTGCGCTCCCATACATATGTTATCGTATTCAAACTTATGCTCCTGCCATAAGGATTCAAGCTGATTATACCTGCTTATAGGTCCGGTTGTAAGTTGTGGAAAATAAGAAACAAACAAGAATAGTTTTATTGGATTCTTCTGTGGCTCTATGTTTTCCCAATAGCTGTCGATAATATAGCCAAGGACCTGTAATGTGAAATATCCCATGCCAAGAGCAGCTACAATATTAATTCCATCAATTTTATCTACATATTCAGGATTTATCCTATAGAACACTCCTGACACTATGGGGTACCACAATCCTCTGCCTTTAACGACAAGCCAAATCACCAGAACGATAACTATCGATAAGATTGTAAGTAGATACGGTTTTTTTTTGTTTGTTCTTGTTCTTACTTTAATCCCATTTGTCACCAGATACGCTATCAAAGTAACTGCAACCAAATATATGATAGTGTATGGCGTTGCTGCATAATAATAAAAAACCATACTCAGCACAAGAAGCTCCATCCACTGAAGCTTCTTAGGAATAACATAGTAAATTGCCGTGCCCACTGATATCAACACAAAAAACCAAAATGAAGTAATAGACATTTATTTCCCAAGCTCCAATATAATATCTACCATCTCTCCAACGTTCTTCATGGTTACAACCTTTCCCATAGGGATTTTGAACCCAAACTCTTCTTCAACACCAACTATAAGGTTGATATGCTCAAAAGAGTCCCATCCATCTACATCATCAGCAACTGTTTCATCATGAAGTTCAATAGTCTCATCATCAAGGTTTTCTCTGAAAACCTTATTTAATCTCTCATAAACCTCTTCCCTTGTCATATCGTCTTTCTCCTTCCTTATACTTTATTTCATTACCAAAACTTTCATTTTCGCTCTGGACACAACCTTTTTATCTTGGTTTTTTATTACCACTTTCAAAACAATAAACCTTAAATCATCATTTTTATCAATAACTTTTCCATTAACTTCAAGCTCATCTCCCACATAGACAGGGTTCAAAAAGGAAAGCTCATCAAAGCTGTGAATTAGGCTATATTTTCCTGGTAAATACATCCCAGCCATAGTCGAATAAAGCGATGCTGTAAGCATTCCAAACGCAATATGAGACTTGTATTTCCCATCACTAATGTCTCTGGCAAACTTGTCATCTCTGTGCAATGGATTATCATCACCAGATATCTTCCGGAATCTGTTCTCCATTTCAACCATCACGGTTCTAGTAAAAGATGTCTCCATACCAATATCAATCTCACTTAACGTATACTCATTCATCTGCCATTGCCTTTCTTATCCTGACACAGATACTTTCAGCATCCAAGCCATTCTGTTTTCTTAC
>JAEEGL012346481.1_pt1 | contig 16373 bp, 15 predicted proteins | sample 9134231 | NCBI WGS metagenome assembly JAEEGL01 (sample SAMN16246548, study PRJNA631951) | gut metagenome | biome: gut microbiome; feature: rumen; material: fiber-attached | host: Bos | place: Iran: Karaj | collected 2018-10
CTCATAAAGCTCTCAGGCTTAAGACCTGATGTCGATATCAAGATCGAATACACGGGCTTAAGACCGGGTGAGAAGCTCTACGAAGAAAAGCTCATGGCTGAAGAGGGCATGAAGACTACAAAGAATAAGCTCATCTTCATCGGCAAGCCCATCGAGATGGACGACGAAGAGTTCAAGAAAAAGCTCGGAAGGCTCGATGACGACAGCCAGGAAGACGATGAGAACATCAGGGAATACGTAAAGGATATCGTGCCGACGTATCATCCGTGTACATTTATTTAATGGTTATTTGAGAAGCACTCATATGCAAGCAAATCATCTCAACCTTTTCTATATTACTAACAAGCCTGAGATAGCGTTGATTGCAGAAAAATATGGCGTCGATAGGATTTGGGTAGATCTTGAAACCCGCGGAAAAGAGTTACGTCAAAAAAATCTGGACACAGTTAAATCTCAGCATTCAATATCTGATATATCGATAATTAAACCGTTATTGAGAAAATCAGAAATGCTGGTAAGGATTAATCCTTGGTATGAAGGTTCTCCTAAAGAAGTAGATGATGTAATAAATGCTGGTGCAGACATAATAATGCTCCCTTTTTGGAAGACGCCTGATGAGGTAAATAAGTTTGTAAATGCTGTAGATGGAAGATGTAAAACCACATTGTTGTTAGAGACAAAAGAAGGTGTTGAATGCATAGATAAAGTCTTGGATAATGGCGGTTTTAATGAGATTCATATAGGGTTAAACGATCTTCACCTTTCATATGGTATGACTTTTATGTTTGAGTTATTGGCTAACGGAACCGTTGAGAGTCTTTGTAAGAGATTTAAGTCTTACGGTTTACCATATGGTTTTGGTGGAATAGCTCGTCTGGGATTTGGCGATCTTCCTGCAGAAAAAGTCATTCTAGAGCATTATCGATTAGGATCTACCCGTGCAATTTTATCTCGTAGCTTTATAAATACTCAATCTGTTGAAGACTTAAGTGCAATTGATAATTCTTTTTGTATTGAAATGAAAAAACTGCGAGCATTTGAAGACTCTATAAGGAGTATTACGGATGAAGTTATATTAGAGAATAAAGAAACAGTAAAAATGTTAGTCAACGATATTGTTCAAAGAAAGAAGAATAATTAAATGTATTTTGTTTTTAGACGTTGTATAGACACAATTATTGCAATTATAGGATTGATTATTGCATCTCCAATTCTACTAATTGCTTCAATTGCGGTTAAAATAGATTCTCCTGGACCTGTTATTTTTAAACAAGAAAGAATAGGAAAAGATTTCAAAACCTATAAGATGTATAAATTCCGTTCTATGGTAGTTAATGCACAGAATATGGGAACTGGAGTATACAGTTTTTCTGGAGATCCCAGGATTACACGAGTGGGCCGTTTTCTTCGCAAGACTAGTATTGACGAATTACCACAACTTTTTAATATCATTAAAGGTGATATGGCATTTGTTGGCCCAAGATCTCCTGTAGTAGGTCATTTTCCTGATTATAAAGATTTGAACGATGCTTATAAGAGACGTTTTACCGTTTTACCCGGAATTACAGGACTTGCTCAAGTTACTGGAAGAAATGAATTAGCATGGGACGATAAAGTGAAGTATGACAATATCTATATAGATAAAGTCAAAAAATATGGATTGTTCTATGATATTAAGATATGGTTTTTAACTTTCATTCGTGTTTTTTCAATGAAAGACGTTGAAGAATCTCAGGAAAACATGGAAAAAAACAAAGAATCTATGGGAATTGATAATAAGTGAGGTTACTATGAAATACGATGTTTCTGAAAGACTTATTTGGTTAAAAGGAGAGCTAGTTCATGTTAATGACGCTAAAATAAATGTTCTTTCACCAACTTCACAGTTCGGTTTAAATGTATTTGAAGGTATTCCTTGTTATTGGAATGATGAAAAGAAACAGTTATATGCTTTTCGTTTAGATGATCATTATGATCGACTTCTAAGATCAGCTAGATTGATTCAAATTAATTGTCCCTATAGCAAAGATGAACTTAAGAAGGTTTTTATTGATGTTATTAAAGCTAATGAATACGATGAGAACCTTTCGGTACGTCAAACACTATTTGTTGATGGGTTTGGATCATGGGGATCTGATGGCCCTACAGAGATGTTTATAGCACCAATTCCCAGAGGACGAACAAGTGCCGAGTATAACAAAAAAGGATTAAATGTTTGTGTTACGTCTTGGAGAAGAATTAGCGAAAATGCTCTTTCACCAAGAATTAAATGTGGGGCAAATTACATTAATAGTCGATATGGTCAGAGAGAAGCCCTTAGAAATGGATATGATACCTGTATTTTCCTGAATGAATTTGGAAAGGTTTCTGAAGGACCAGGAAGTTGTTTCTTTATAGTAAAGAACGGTGCGGTGATAACTCCGACTTTCACTGATGCAGTGCTTGAATCTATCACAAGGGATACTGTTATTCAGATTGCTAAAAGTATCGGATATAACGTTGTTGAGAGAACCATTGATAGAACTGAACTCTATACCGCTGATGAAGCGTTCCTCTGTGGCTCAGCAATGGAGCTTACTCCTGTGTTGAGTATTGATCGATATGAACTTGGCGAAGGTGAAATTACAAAGAAACTACATAAAGCTTATGTAGATGCCGCAAGAGGTATGAATGAGCAATTTATTAATTGGGTAACACCCATATATATGGAGTGAAATTTATGAAAATAACATTTATTACAGGACATCTTTGTAAAGAAAGACATGCATTATTAAATGAATTAGCTCTTGATTTAGGTGAAAATGGAGCCGAAGTCACTGTTCTTACAGGGTTTCCTTCGCGGCGCATTTCTGAGGAGGTAAAGGAATATTATCTAAATCATCCTGTAGAGAAGATTGCAGATAATGTAATTGTTAAGCGCATAGGTTCTCGAAAAGGTGAAGGTAATGGTTTATTTGAAAGAATGATTAAATATCTTCTATTAACAAATCATTTGTATAGAGAAGCTAAAAACACACCAACTGATGTTTATTATATTTATAGTTCACCGCCATTTTTGGGTTGGATGGGCGCTAAGCTTTCAAAATTCGCACCTACACTTTATAATGCTCAAGATTTATTCCCCGATACCCTAATGAGAATTAAGGGTATAAAGGAATCCAATCTTCTTATAAAGTATTTTCGTTATAGGGAGAGAAAAGCATATTTAGGCAATACTAGAATCGTAACTATTTCAAACGAAATGAAAGAAACTATTTCTTCTCACGGCTGTCCTAAAGATAAAATAGATGTTATTTATAATTGGGCAGATACTGAAAGTTTACATCATGTAGAACGTGAGAATAATATGTTGATGGATGAACTTGGTATTAGTAAAGATAGATTCATTGTTTCTTATGCAGGTGATATTGGCTTATTCCAGGGTTGGCCAACAATTATTGAGGCTGCTAAGAAAGTTCATGAGAAAAATAAAGATATACAGTTTGCAATCATTGGTAGTGGATCATATAAACAACAATTGGAAGATCAAATAAGAAATGAAAACTTAGACTATATAAATACATATCCTTTACAACCAGCCTCACGTTTGTCTGAGATTTATAGTATTGGCGATCTCGAAATTGTATCAATAGAACCGGGTCTTTCTAAAATGGCTTTACCGTCTAAAACATTTGTAATCATGGCATCTGGTTCTGCTTTACTTTGTCTAGTCGATCAAGATAGTGACATTGCAGAATTAGTTAAGACACGTGATCTGGGATATACATTGGAGTTAAAGGATAGTGACAATTTAGCAAATGTAATTCTTCAAGCGTATGACGAAAAGGATGATTTAGTTAATAAGGGTAAAAATGCTAGATTGTTATGTGAAGAGATTGCTACAAGAAAAAAGCAGACAAGTAAGTACTATCAAGTTTTAAGGGGATTGTTAGAACTGAATGAAACTACTAATAATTAATTCTCTTTGCGATTCCAAAAGTACTGGCTCGATTTGTTTAAGTATAGCTAAGCAATATAGAGACTTAGGCTTTGATGTAGCTATAGCATATGGTAGAAGTGGTGTAACTAAAGAAGATGGAATATGTAAAATTAGAATTGGCTCAAAATTCGATGTTTTTTTGCATACATTAAAGAGCAGGTTATTTGATATGGCGGGTTTCGGTAGTGTTCAATCCACTAGACGATTCATTAAATGGGCTGAAACTTTTAATCCTGACATAGTATGGATTCATAATTTACATGGGTACTATATTAACGTTGCTCTGCTTTTTGATTGGATTAAAAGTAGACCACAAATGCAAATCAAATGGACATTACACGATTGTTGGTCCTTTACCGGTCACTGTACTCATTTCGAATGCATTCAATGTGAAAAATGGAAGAGTGGATGTCATGATTGTCAGCAAGTACGTAATTATCCAAAATCCTTATTCATTGATAGATCTAAGCTGAACTATAAAAGGAAGAAAGAGGCTTTCACTAGTGTATCAGATATGACAATTATTACACCTTCTATTTGGTTGAGGAATTTGGTTAGTCAGAGTTTCCTTAAGGATTACAGCATTGAGGTTGTTAACAATAAAATTGATCGTAACGTTTTTTTCCCTAGGGAAAGAAATTACTTTAAAAAGAATTATGATTTAAACAATCGTATTATTATTCTTGGTGTTGCAAGTGATTGGGATGAGAAGAAAGGCCTTGAAGATTTCATAAAATTGTCATGCTTATTGTCAAATGAATACCAAATTGTTTTAGTAGGATTAACTGACAAGCAATTGAATCAAATCCCTAGAAATATTATTGGAATTAAAAGAACTAATAGCGCAGATGAACTTGCTGAAATTTATTCTTCTTCTGATCTATTCTTGAATCTTACGTATCAGGATACTTATCCAACTGTAAATTTAGAAGCTCAAGCATGTGGAACGCCGTGTATAACATATAGAACTGGTGGAAGCCCAGAAAGTGTTCCTGCTCAAAATGTTGTATCTCAAGGTGATTTAGTTGGAGTATTGGATTTAATTACTCAGCATAAATACAGTAATTCATGTGAGGGTATTTAGTTTTATGAGTGATGATTTTAATGTTCTTACAATAACGAATGTTGCTGTGCCTTATCGTGTGGACTTTTTTAATGAAATATCTCAATATGTTCATCTCGAGGTTATATATGAACAGAGCATTGAACAACAAACGCATCGAGATGCAAGCTGGTTTGTAAAGAAAGATCTTAAATACGATGTGATTTCAATAAGGAATAAGTCAAATAGAATATCATATTTTAAGTTATTCAAAGAGCTTAAAAAGCATAGAAATTCTGTTGTCTTTATGATGGGATACAGTAGGCCGGTTGCAAGAGCAGCTTTAATTTGGCTTAAACTCCATAAAATTCCATATGTTTTGACATGTGATGGTGGTTTTGTTAGAAATGAAAGTTTTATTAAAAGGAGTATAAAACGTTTTTTCATTAGCGGAGCTAGTTTGTATTTAAGTACAGCTGATGAAACAGATGCTTTCTTTCAATATTATGGAGCTGATAAAAATATTATTAAACGCATACCATTTACCACTTTATTTGAACGAGATATATTATCAATTCCACCAACAATGAATGAAAAGATTGAAATAAAGAAAAAATTAAATATATCTGAAAAGCGTGTCATTATTTCTGTTGGTCAGTTTATATATAGAAAAGGATATGATGTGCTTCTTAATGCATGCAAATATATCGACTCTTCATATGGTGTATATATTATTGGAAGTGATGCTACAAAGGAATATCTTGACATGAGAGAGCAACTAGATCTGAGAAATGTTCATTTTGTCGGATTTAAAAGCAAAGAAGAATTAAAGAAGTATTATATGGCAGCAGATTTATTTGTTCTTCCAACACGAGAAGACGTTTGGGGGTTAGTTATTAATGAAGCGATGGCCAATGGATTACCAGTAATTTCAACAGATAAATGTATTGCTTGTGTGGAATTAGTTAAAAACGGAGTAAATGGTTATATAGTCCCAGTTAATGATTCAAACAAATTAACTCAAAGTATTATTGAGGCAATGAATGAAATAGAGAATAGTAATCGGATGTCCGTTGAAAGCTTAAACAGAATACGTGACTATACTATAGAAAAAATGGCCCAGTGTCATTATGAGTATTTTTCTTCAATGCGCAAGGTGATAAATCATGATTAAAAGTATTCTGTTTTTTGGAGATTATCCAAATCCTATTGATGTTACACACACGATTTTTTATCAGAAATTAATTTATGAAATTGCTGATCTTGGCATCGAGTGTACTGTTATAAGTCCTGTTTCAATAGCAAAATATAGAACTAAAATTTCGAAAATACCAATTGAAAGATATGAATTGACTCGAAAAGGTAATAGAATTCGTGTAATATCGCCTAGGTGTATGTCTTTTTCTTCTAAACGTATAGGGCCTATTGATACTCATGTGTTTACAATTAGAACATATAGAAAATGTGCGATAAAACAAGTAAAGAAATATAATTTAAAATTCGATGCTACATATGGTCATTTTATAAATGTTGGCGGAATTCCTGCATGTAAAATTGGTACAGAATATGGAGTTCCATCTTTTGTAGCAAATGGAGAAAGCGACCTGCGACCATCAACATATAATTATAGTAGTCCTTATGACTTATCTGCTTTTAAGAATTGCTCAGGTGTTATTTCTGTTTCTGAAAAGAATAAGAATGAACTTATTAGCTTATCTTTGATTGAACCGAATAAGATCAGAGTGTTTCCTAATGGTGTTGATCATACGATTTTTAATCCACGTAATAAATTTGAATCTAGGAAGAAATACGGTTTTCCACAAAATGCAACAATAGCTTGTTTTGTTGGATCTTTTTCTGAAAGAAAAGGTGATAAACGAGTTCTTGAAGCAAGTAAAAATATCGATGGTTTGAATTTAGTTTTTGTAGGTAATGGCGAGCCTAAACCTGTTGGGAACAATGTGCTGTTTTGTGACCGAGTTAATAATTTGGAACTTCCTGAAATACTTAGTGCATGTGATTTTTTTGTTCTTCCTACATTAAATGAAGGATGTTGTAATGCAATTTTGGAAGCGTTATCCTGTGGGTTACCTGTAATATCATCTAATTTACCTTTTAATGATAATGTTTTAACAGAAGCTAACTCCATTAGAATTAATCCGAATTCTATAACTGAATTGCATGAGGCGTTGCTGAAGTTATCTAATGATACTCAATTACGAAATTCTTTATCGGTTGGAGCTTTACAGTCTTCAAATCAGTTTAATATTTCTGAGAGAGCGAAAAAAATAGTTGATTATATGAACTGCTTTTGTTCGAGTAAGGAATAATCATTGTAATGGCTACTGTGTCAATAAAACGAAGTTCAATCCTTAACTTTGCGTGTGCAGTTTTTATAATATATTACACGCTGGTTAGTGTTATTTGGCCAGTTACTAATGGATTATTAATTCCTTTATGTGGCATGATGGTTTTACTTATTTTTGTTGATTTAGTATTAATGCGCCACGTAAATCTTTATGATCTATTTGATTTCCCAATTAGATGTTGGTTGGTTTTTGGCTTAATTGCATTATTAGTAGCTCCGTTTGTAGCATTAAAAAAATCTATGGCTATAGATTCGACCCTTACTTTTTTAAAGTTGGTGTTGATGTGTTTTAGTATTATTTATATAGGAAAAAGAAATAAGAATATATCTTTTTTTGTTTTCTTAATGTATATAACTTCTCTTATATATGTTTTGTATATGTATTTGTCCGGAAATTTAATTGGTGGGAGACTTGCTTTAGTTAATGCAAATGGAGATGCAAATGTTTGTCTTATTGGTATTGTTACAGCTAGTTTGCTTATCGGCGTAACAAAAAATAGATTTTACAAACTATTTATTCTTTTGTCGTGTGTCCTTTTTCTATTTGTTAATCTCATGACTGGATCTCGTAAGTCGTTGTTGTGTTCTTTGTTTTATATTATGTTTTGGATTGTTGTAGATTATAAAACAACATGGAAAACTATTAAAACGCATACAAAAGTCTTTATTGTATTTTTGTCTTTGGCTGTGATTGGTTTGTTTATCATATATGGAATTCCAATCTTTATGAATTCAACGACTTTTTTACGTTTTTCTGATGCTCATGCTATGCAAAGTGATTCTGGAAGAGTTGAATTATATAGGGAAGGTTGGCGGCATTTTGTAAGCAATCCTATCTTTGGAATAGGGTTTAATCAATTTAGGGTTTATAATTCAAGAGGTCTATATTCTCATTCTACATATACAGAAATACTTGCTAATACTGGCATTGTCGGAACTATTCTTTTTTTTGCTCCGCATGTTTGGTGCTTAAAATGGCTTATGTTCTTGTCAAGAAATTCTAAATCATATAATCAATTAAGGGATTCGTTATTGCTTTTAGTCTATATGATTTCTTCATTAATTCTTGCTTTCGGTATGAGCCAACTTAATAATGAGAGAGTGCTTATGATGTACTCTCTCATGTTTGCATACATTATGTGTGAAAGAGCGCGGAGGACTAATGAGAATAATTAAGCCGTTATTACCGTTGAACATATTCCTTTTTGTTATCACGACGAAATTCTTTTCTAGAATTCTTCCGTCCAAATTATATTTGAAACTTCTATTTTATTTCAGATTTAAAAAACATTTGAATTTGAAATCACCGCAGACATTTAATGAGAAGTTACAATGGTTAAAACTTTATGATAAAAATCCTGAGTATCAGATTGATGTAGATAAGTATTTGGTTAGAAAAAAGATATCTGAATTAATAGGAGATCAGTATTTGATACCACTTTTAGGGGTATATAATAATCCAAACGAAATTGATTTATCAAAGCTTCCAGCTAAATTTGTATTAAAGTGCAATCATGGCACACATTGTTCATTAATATGTAAAGATAAAGAGAGTTTCAATTTTATAGAATCAAAGCGTCAACTTTCTAAATGGATGCGTCACAATTATTTTTATGATGCTAGAGAATGGCCATATAAGAATATTCGACGTGTGATTGTATGTGAGCAATATATTAGTGATATTAATGATGAACTCATTGATTATAAGTTTTTGTGCTTTAATGGTATCGTTAAGTTAATTCTTGTACACCAAGATATTAATAATGTAGCTGGAAAGCATACTCTTGATATTTATACCCCGGATTGGGAGAAAACTAACATAGAGTGGGGAATACCTAGATCTAATTCTATTATAGAAAGACCTAAATGCTTAAATGAGTGTATCAAATTATGTGAGATATTAAGTAAAAACCGGAAACACGTAAGAATTGATTTATATATTGTGGATAATAAGATTTATTTTGGTGAAATGACTTATTATTCTGCTGCAGGATTTAAACCTTTTAGTGATCTTAATGATGATATTACGATAGGAAACTGGATTAATTTAAATGAAAAATGAGAATAAAAAAATTGATTTAGAAGAGGCCAAGAGTTTACAGCTTGGTATTTTGGATAGTATAGATAACTTTTGTTTGTCGAATAATATTTTATATTATCTAAGTTTCGGAACTCTGTTGGGTGCTGTTAGGCACGAAGGTTATATACCATGGGACGATGACATAGATATTACTATGCCGTATCCTGATTATGTTAAATTCTGCAAAGAGTTTAGTTCTGATAATTATCGTGTTCATGTTTGGTTCTTGGATAAGGATTTCTTTTGCAATTTTGCAAAAGTAGAAGATGTGCGAACAATTCAAATTGAACAAGTTGATTCCAAACATCAAATTGGTATTAATATTGATTTAAGTCCAATGATTGGATTACCAGAAGATTTATCTGAAGCTAAAAAACACTTTGAACGCATAGTTTTTTATCGAAAAATATTAAATTTAAAACAACTGAAATTGCGAAAAGGTCGGTCTATATTGAAATCACTTATTATAATTGGATCTAAAATTTTACTTTTTCCTGTTAGTTATTATTTGATTAATAAGAAAATTAACAAGTTGGCAAGCAAATATGATTTCTATAGTTCTAAATATTGTATATGTGTTGGTAGTTTTAATCCTTCAAAAGAAATTATTGAACGAAGTGTAATTGGAAAAACTATTAGACTAAAGTTTGAAGACAGATATTATAATGCTCCGGCTGGTTATGACGCTTGGTTAAAGCAGATGTTTGGTGATTATATGAAATTGCCTCCAATCGAAGAACAGATTACGCATCATATATTTGAAACATATTGGAAAGATTGAATTCTTAAATTTTGTTAAATTCTGTTATTACTGGTTTATATGATAAGTTTTTATGTTATTTATCGTTCACTTAATAATCTATTCTGTCTATGTATTTTCTAATATATTATTGGAGAATCCTTAATGCGAACTAAAAAGGCATTTTACAACATTATTACATCTCTAATTGCTCAAATTGTTTCAATTGTTTGTGGTCTTATTGCACCGCGTCTTATTCTTGCAACTTATGGTTCAACATATAATGGCGTTATAAATTCTGCCACACAGTTCCTGAGTATTATTACAATTCTAAATCTTGGTATTGCAGGTGCGACACGTGTTGCTTTTTATAAAACACTTGCTGCGGAAGATACTGTAGGCACAAGCAGGATAATGAAAGCTACAAAGAATTATATGAGAAAAGTAGCTTTCTGCTTATTGGCTTACTCAATAGTGCTTTGTATTTTTTATCCGTTGATTTCTCACAATAGCCTTTCTAAATTGGATAATATGCAGCTTATAGCAATTGTAAGTATTAGTTCTTTTGCTGATTATTTCTTTGGCATCTCCAATCAGACTTTGTTGACTGCTGATCAATCTAGTTACATTATGAATTTAGTAACTATATTTAAAACGATTATTAATACAATACTTATTGCTTTATTAATTAAATTGAATACATCAATTTATGTAGTTAAACTTGGCAGCGCAGTTGTGTATTTCATTGCTCCGGTTGTGCTTGAAATTTATGTCAAGAAAAAATACAAATTGATCCGTGATTGTACTCCTGATGATACTGCTATTAAGAATCGTGGTGCAGTAGCATTTCACTCTGTTGCTAATATAATACACAATAATACAGACTTAATTGTTTTGACGATTTTTACTGATGCCAAATTGATATCCGTCTATACAATTTATTATTTAATCGTTGGAAAAATCAAATCTCTAATGACTGTATTTACAGCTGGTCTTGAAGGTGCCTTTGGGAATATGTGGGCAAAAAAAGAATCTGAAGCTATTGATCGTAATTTCAAAATGTTTGAATACGGTATATTTGCTTTTACAACTGTTATGTTTTCGTGTGTGGCGCTTTTAATTATTCCGTTTATAGAACTATACACAAAAAAGGTTACAGATATTAATTATATGAGACTTGATTTTGCTATTTTAGTTACCATAACTGAAGCTACATACTGTTTGCGTCAACCTTACCTTACTTTAGTCCAGGCTGCTGGATTTTATAAAGAGACAAAGAATGGTGCTTTAGTTGAAGCTTTGCTTAATATTGGTGTCTCTTTAATTCTTGTTAAACCACTTGGTATTAATGGTGTAATGATAGGTACTTTAGTTGCAAATGTGTTTCGAACAACTCAGTATTCTGTTTTCATTTCTAAACATATACTAAATAGAAGCATTACAAAAGTGATTGTTAGATTGTTGTGGCTTATTGTTTCATCCGCCATAATTATTTCGTGTTCTTTATTGTTGTATAGCTTTTTCTCGTTTCATACTGGCTGGATAGGATGGATTGTTAAAGCTTTATTATCCTTTGTATTTGCGTGCATTATAGTCGTAGTAATGTCAGTTTTATTCTATAGGAATGATTTTAAATATCTTCTTAGTGTTTGTAGCAGAGCTGTAAACAAAAGAATAAAAAAATAACAGGTAATTGGAGATATTATATGAAGGCAAGATCTATAGTAAAAAGAGAATTAATTAAGTTGTTTTCACTGGGGAAACCCAAGAAAAAAGTGTTATTTGACAGTTTTAGTGGAACACAATATTCTGCAGATCCAAGAGCAATTTCAGAAAAATTACATTCTATGTTTCCAGAGTATGAAATAGTCTGGTTTTTTAAGCCTGAGTCTCGTGAGAAAAACGCTACATTAATACCTGATTACATAAGAATCGTTGACAGTAAATTTGGATATATAAAGGAATTAGCATCTAGTTTTGCATATGTAACTACAGAACCACTTACTGCGAGTTTTTATAAACGGAAAAATCAATTAGTTATTCAAACATGGCATGGCGATCGTGGAATGAAAAAAATCCTAATTGAAGCAGCAGAAAGTATTGGAAAAACGAGAGATCCTATTTTAGATAATGATTACACTGATTTTTGCATTGCAGCATCTAAATATGGTGAAGATAGGTATAGGAATGCTTTTAAATATAGTGGGGCTATACTAAAAGTTGGTATGCCAAGAAATGACAAGCTTATATTTCCGGATGAACAATATAATTATGAATTGAAAAAGCATTTTAATGTTCCTAATGATTGTAAGATTTTAACTTATGCCCCTACTTTTCGTGGCCACGCAAAAATAGAGCAAGATTCTGTAATTGATATAGAAAGAACACTCGCAATACTTGAAGAAAAAGGTGAGCATTGGATCTGTTTTGTCAGATCTCATGAGTATTCAAAAAAAATAAATTATACATGTAGTAGCAATAAAGTAATTGATGTTTCTAATTATCCTGATATGGCAGATATATTGAGTATTACTGATATGTTGATAACTGATTATTCATCATGTGCAGGTGATTTTCTTGTTACAAAAAAACCTATAGTTTTAGTTATTAATGATGAAAATGAGTATGCTCAGTCTTCGCGTAAGTTGTATTTTGATTTAAGGAATATGGGATTAGTTTTGTCACATAGCCAAGCCGAACTAGAAAATATACTTAAGAGTTATTCTGCGATGGATTTTAGAAGTGCGAGTGAAAAGGCATTGCAGTTTTATGAAACATACGAAAGTGGCAGAGCTGCTGAAGAAGTATGCAGGATAATAAATGAACACTTTTTAAGGATTAATATAAATATTTAAGATAATTCGCATATATTTGTTAAATAAATACTAATAAAGAGAGGTGAACATACATGAAAGCTTTAATACTTGCAGCAGGTTTCGGTAAGAGATTACAGCCAATTACAAATAGTATTCCAAAGTCTATGGTCGTAGTAAATGGAACCCCGCTTTTAATGAATGCATTAAATAATCTGACTAGTCTTGGAATTAATGAAATTAGTATAGTTGTTGGTCATATGGCTGAATATATTAAGGAAGCAATTGGTGACGAATGGAATGGTGCTCGGATTACTTATTATGAAAATAAAGATTATTTATCTACAAACAACGTATATTCAGTTTTCAAGGCTGCTGAAAGTTTTAATGACGATATGCTGATGCTTGAATGTGATATATATTATCATAAGGAAATGATTGAAGCTCTTATGCGCGGAAAGGGAGACTGCAGTATACTTGTAAGCCCATTCAATCCAGAAACAATGGACGGAACTGTTATTAGGGTTGAGGGTTGTAAGGCAATAGAATTAATTCTTGGAAAATGGCAGGATAAAAACTTTGACTATTCGGAAACACGCAAAACAGTTAATATGTATCGATTCACAAAGGCTTTTTCAGAAAAATACATAAATTTAATAGAATGGTATGTAAATAATATTGGTTCACAAAGTTATTATGAAAAAGTTTTAGGTAGTTTAATTTATCTTAGAGAAAGTGATATTCAGATTGTTGAAGTACCTGAAGAAATGTGGTGTGAAGTCGATGATTCTGATGATTTATCACGAGCAATTAATCGATTTGGCGCTTAATCCTATTAAGAGAACTAACTGAAATGGGAGAAGATTTTTTGTTTTCACTTGATTTAGAGCAGTTGTGTCTATTAGAACTTATTAAGGCGTCTCTGTTTGGGAAGAGTTCTGAACTGTCTATCGATACAAATTGGAAGACGGTTTTTGAATCTGCTAAAAACCAATGCATCGTTCCGCTTTTAGTGTCTAGTGTTCCTGCTGAGCATCGAGATGAATGGACGGATTTTTCATATAAGAATAAGGCACATTATATGAAGATGATTTATGAACAAAATCTTCTTGTAAAATTGTTCCAAAAATTTAATATCTCTTTTGTTATTCTTAAAGGTACTGCAGCAGCCATTTATTATCCAAATCCGTATTCTAGAACATTTGGCGATATCGATGTTTATGTTTCTGAAGAGCAGTTTGATTTTGCCAAAAACTTGCTTGAAACTAACGGTTTTAGATTTTTATCTAAAGATTTAAGGCATTACGAATTTGATAAGAATGGTATCGATTTTGAACTTCATTTTAAGTTTAGTAGCAGACACTATAATGATATAGATCACATACTTTTAAAAGGATTGAATAATGCTATTTCTTATAAGATTGGAAGCGATTCATTTCCTGGATTACCTGCATATGAGAATGGCTTAATTCTTCTTGGTCATATTTTTAAGCATTTAAAGTCTTCTGGAATTGGATTTCGTCAAATAATTGATTGGATGATGTTTGTCCATAGAGAGTTAGATGATTCTGCCTGGGCAGATCACTTTAAATCGTTAGTTGTTGAAGCAGGTCTTGAGAAATTTGCTATTACAATTACATATATGTGCAAGAAGTGGTTAGGTCTTCCTGACAAAATAACGTGGTGTAATACTGCTGACGAGGAAGTTGCTGATCAGCTTTTAGCACGTGTATTTAATGACGGAAATTTAGGCTGTGAAAGAGCTCCCTATGATAGTTTTATCAATGATATAAGAAACGAAGGCGTTTTTAAGACCCTTCGACGTTCTGGTATTGCGAACTGGAAATTAGCGCAAAAATATCCAATCTTAAGACCATTTGCTTGGGTTTATCAGTTGTGTCGATTTGTATTTAAAGGCTTTTTGGGACTAATTAAGGGCAAGAAAGTCTTCAGAAAAGATAAACATAACATGAGTCTCAATGATTTATTGGACAGATTGGAATAACAAAATTGTAAAAGCATATCTAGTAAGCATATAAATGAAATAGAAATACTCTAATAAGGTAATTATTATTTATATCTTGTATACCACTCCGCAAACTTTCTCAATCCTTCTCTGATCCCAATTGTCGGCCTGAATCCATAATCGTCTTCCAGCGCCTTGCTGTCTGCGTAGGTGACAGGGACATCGCCGGGCTGCATGGGAACTAATTCACGGTGGCCTTCAAAGTCATAGTCTTCAGGTAATACGCCTGCTCTGACAAGTTCTTCCTGTAATGTGCTGATGTAATCTAACAGGTTCTCAGGTGTGCCGCCGCCAATGTTATAAACGGCATAAGGAGGCAAGGGGAGACCGTCTTCTCCGTTAGCTTTTTCAGGAGCACCCTGCATAACTCTATAGACACCTTCGACGATGTCATCTATGTAAGTAAAATCCCTTTTGCAGTTGCCGTAATTGAAGATCTGGATGGTCTTTCCGGCAACCAGTTTCTCTGTTGCAGAATAGTAGAACATATCAGGTCTTCCAGCAGGACCGTATACGGTAAAGAATCTTAATCCTGTAGTAGGGATGTTATATAACTTGGAGTAGCAATGAGCAATGAGCTCATTGCTCTTTTTTGTTGCGGCATAAAGAGATACCGGGTTATCTACTTTGTCTTCTACTGAGAAGGGAACCTTCTTGTTGCCGCCATAGACAGAAGAGCTGGAAGCATAGACAAGATGCTCTACAGGATTATATCTGCATGCTTCAAGGATGTTATAGAAACCGATGATGTTAGATTCGATATAAACATCAGGGTGGTCGATCGAATAACGGACACCTGCTTGAGCTGCAAGGTTGACTACTATAGAAGGTTTATATTCATTGAAGATATTGTCGATAAGTTCCTTATCTGCAATGCTTCCTTTGATGAAAACATGCTTAACAGGTGAATTCTCAGCAACCTCTTTGATCTGCTCCAAGCGGTATTCCTTGAGCTTCGGATCGTAGTAATCGTTCATGTTATCAAGAGAGATGACCGTACCGTCGGTCATTTCCTTTAATAATCTGATAACAAGATTTGCTCCTACAAATCCGGGAGAACCTGTTACAAGAATCGTTTTTCCGTTAAGTTCAACCTTAGTCTTACCCATATTAATCTCTCCTGAAGAGGTCTCTTGTGTAGACCTTGTTTTCGACGTCGCCAAGAACATCGCTATCAAATCTGTTAGCAAGAATTACGTCAGATTCTGACTTGAATCTTTCGAGGTCATTTACTACTTCTGAATGGAAGAATTCTGAACCGTTCTCTAATGTGGGTTCGTAGATGATTACCGGGATGCCCTTTGCTTTGATGCGCTTCATAACGCC
>JAEEGL014427450.1_pt1 | contig 16373 bp, 21 predicted proteins | sample 9134231 | NCBI WGS metagenome assembly JAEEGL01 (sample SAMN16246548, study PRJNA631951) | gut metagenome | biome: gut microbiome; feature: rumen; material: fiber-attached | host: Bos | place: Iran: Karaj | collected 2018-10
CGCAGCTTCTTGCGGATCAGCTCCGTGCCGCCGAGCATGTTGCTCCACTGGTCGTCGCCGCCGAACTGCATGTTGCAGTCATAATGCTGGAAGAGATAGTAGAAGTCGTAGGACTGCATGATCATATAGTTGAACTCAAAGAAGGTCAGGCCCTGCTCCATGCGCTGCTTGTAACACTCCGCCCGCAGCATATTGTTGACGGAGAAGCACGCTCCGACCTCCCGCAGCAGCTCCACGTAATTCAGCCCCAGCAGCCAGTCGGCGTTGTTGACCATAAGGGCCTTGCCCTCGCCGAAGTCGATGAATTTCTCCATCTGGCGGCGGAAGCACGCGGCGTTGTGGTCGATGTCCTCCCGGGTGAGCCTCTTGCGCATATCCGTGCGGCCGGAAGGGTCGCCGATCATGGTCGTCCCGCCACCGATCAGCGCGATGGGAGTATTCCCCGCCTGCTGCAGGCGCTTCATCAGCGTCAGGGCCATAAAATGTCCCGCCGTCAGCGAATCCGCCGTGCAGTCAAAGCCGATGTAAAAGCGGGCCTTGCCGTTATTCACCATCTCGCGGATCTCTTCCTCATTCGTCACCTGAGCGATCAGGCCCCGGGCCTGCAGCTCCTCATAGATTCCCATGTCTGTCATTCTCCTTATTTCTTTTCTTTGTTCTCTCTGATGATCTCCTCCGCCGCGCCTGCCGCGAAAGCGATGCAGGTGTCGCAGAGATCGTGGTCGTGCTCGCGCAGGATGTCCGCGCACAGCAGCGTTCCGAATTCCGCCTGAAAACGCGCCTGCAGCGCCTCGCAGAGGGCCACGGCCCGCGGCTTTTCCGCCGCCGGGTCCGTCCCGTCGGTGCAGGCGGCGCCAATGGCCATCATGCCGCCGCTGACGGCGCCGCAGACGTTCCCCGTCAAAAGGCCGCCGCCGAAGCCATAGCCGATCTTCGTCGCTGTCTGCTCATCCAGGCCGGTGTAGTCTCCCAGAGCGCACAGCACGCTCTGGCAGCAGTTGCATCCCTTCGCATGGAAAGCGGCGCTCTTCTCCTTCAAGGCCGGATCGACGCTCTGCCCCACGACGGCATAACCGCCGTAAGTCAGCGTCACGACGTTCATCGTCTGCGGGAAGGCGTGCATGGCCTCGTCGATATCGCCGATGACGTCAAAGCCCGTCGTCTCCGTGCGGTAATGCATCGGGATCACCATCCGCGCTTCGATGTCCGCGGCAATGGCAGCCGCTCTTTGCGCGTCAATGGTGAAAAAGCCGCCCACGGGGATCATCGCGCAGTCCAGTCCCCGCAGCGCCTCGGTCTCCTCCGCCGTCAGAGCCCGGCCCAGATCCCCGAAATGGGCGACGCGGATCCCGCCGAAATCAAAAATGCGGATCATGTTCTTTCCGCGCTGGCTGCCGCCGGCGTCGTCATGATCGGTCTCCAGCTCAGTGAGGCGGAACTTCGGCGCGCCGCCGTCGTGAAGCGTCACGCACGAAACGGCGTTGTGGTCGTGGTGATCATGGCTGCAATAGACGAATTCCGCGTCCAGCCGCAGCGGCGGACAGCCCGGAACGCAGCCGTCGGCGTAGGGGTCCAGCACGATGCGCTGATCGTCGCAGCAAAGCCGGAAGCATGAATGACCGAAATACTCGATTCTTACCTGTTTCATAGTCTTTCCCTTCCTCCTGAAAAAATCAAAGCCCTCTGCCCGGTATGACCCGGACAGAGGGCGCAGAATTACGCGGTACCACCTCTGAACTCGCCCCGGCGTCGCCGCCTGGGGCCTCATGACGTTTCCAGCAAAACGTCCGCGCTGTAACCGGGCGCGCCCGTCGCAGCCTACAGGCCGGACCATCCGGCGTTCGGTGCGCCGCTCGGGGCTGTATTCGCCGTGCGCGCCCTCTCCCCCTCGCAGCAAAACCGGGGTCTCTCTTGGCAGGGCATCGCGCGCTTACTTGCGCCCGTCATCGCGTTTCACGTATGGCTGATTGTATCTTGATTCGCCGCTTTTGTCAACTGTTTTCAGCACAAAGAGGCAGACCGGAAGGCCGTCCTCCCGCCGCAGGAACTCCGCCAGCGACCCGGCGCGGTACGGCGCGGGCAGGTCGTTGGCATAATTAAAGATCTCCACGCCGTTTTGCCACCGCTGTACCGCCACCGTGTGCAGCGTGTTCCAGCTCCCGTCTGTCCGCCGCAGCCGCCGCCCGGTCCAGTAAGAGAGGATCGCGCTGTCCGACGCGCACAGCGCGGCGTCAAAGCGTTCTCGCTCCCCGCGCCGCAGGACCGTGACGCTGATCCCCTGCCCCCGGAGATATGCAGCGACCGCGGAGAGGTTCGTGCCGCCGAAGCCGTTAAAGAGCAGTCCCCGCCGTTCCAGCGCCGCGGCGATCTCCGGCAGCGGGACGGGTCTTCCCAGCGCGAGCAGGGCGTTGTAGATCGCAATGACCTCGCAGCCGTTGTTGCCCATGTTCCACGCGCCGTAAGGCAGGGCGCTCAACGGGGCGAGCCCCTGTCCGTTGAGGCGCCCCGGCGGAAGCTCGGCCCGGGCGCGGGCGGCGGCGTTTTCCTCCCGGTCAAAGCGCCGGCAGAACAGATTGACGACCCTTGTCGCCCCCGCGAGGAGCCGCAGCGCGCCATAGCTGCCGCGCAGCGCATTCAGCAGGCCCATCGCTTCAGCGGATCCTCCGGCATTCCAGATAGTAACGCTTGTCCTGGGCATGCCCGATGGAGAAGCTCTTTTTCGGGAAGGGGCCGGAACGAATGATGGAGGGGAACAGCTCGCCCTTTTCCATCCGCGGCAGCAGGATCGCCGCGCCGTCGGGCCTGCGGCCCATTGCGACGGCCGTGTCGTCATTGTGGATATAGTCGATCTTTCCGCCGTGGCTGGCCAGGAAGCTCTGGCAGGCGTCCTCGGCGGCGGCAATGATCTGCCCGATGGTCAGGCCGCGGATTGTGATCTCCCGCTCCCCTGCCGCCGTCAGCAGACGCAGGCTGTGGCTGCTGTCCGCGTCTCCGGCGCAGGCGGCCAGCGCGTCGCCCGCCTCGTTGAGGAAGTCCGCCGGGTCGGTCTCGAAAAGCACCTTGTGGATCGGCTCAAAGCCGATGGCCTCGTCGTGGATGTTGACGAGCTCCACCAGGCTGTAGCGCGCCGGGTGGGTCTCCCGCTCCGCGGCGCTGAGTCCGCCCTTGACGGCCTCCCAGCACTTTTTCGCCGTGGCGAGGGAGTGGTTGCCGTCGCCCATGGCAAAGATCACAGGCGCGGCGTCTCCATAGCGGGCGCGGAGCGCCTCCGGATCGGCCAGATCGTCCATCACCCGCTCCAGCGCCTCGGCCTCCGCGCCGCTGACCTGCCAGCCCCGGAGGTGTCCGCCCCCGGCGCAAAGCTCGAAGTCATAGAGCTGCGGCATGGCCGTCTTTCGCCCGTCCAGCAGGCCCATGACGCTGTTCGCCGGATCGTCGATAAAGACCATGATATGCGGCATCTCCAGTGCCGCGCCGGTCCGCACGCGTACCCGGGGGGGCAGGCGGCTCTCGATCGTCCCCTCCGTGGCGCGGATCGGCGAAACGGAGTCTTTGGAATAGTCATAGGCGTCCAGGTCCAGCACGCCCAGCAGTCCCCGGCGCACTGCGCCGGAATCCAGGGTGCGCTCAATGTAGATATAGCTGTCCTTCACCGTGCGAAAAACGCCGCCGGAGAGATAACGCTCCATTTCCGCGTTGATCTTCTCCGCCTCGGCAAACTGATCCCGCGTCTCTAGATAAGCCTCCGGAAACATCAGATGCAGCGTGCTCGGAATGCCGGCGGTCTCCCGCTCCAGCGCGTCCCAGTATTCCGGCTGGGAGGAAAACTGGTCGCAGGCCACCACGCTCCACTTCGTCATATCGCAGTCACGGGGCAGAAGGATGTCCGCCCGGTCAAAGATTCGTCTCATGGCTGTTTTCCTTTCATTGTCGCTCCGGGCCGGGCATTTCCTTTGAAAAAGGATTGCAAGTTCCGGCGGCGGTGTGGTATGATATGTGTTGCAGTCGTTTGCAGGGTCCGCATGCGCAGGCGCTGTGTCAATGTATTATATCATCTGAACGGATCAAATTCAATATCCGGGTGTAGCGCAGCTGGTAGCGCGGGTGGTTTGGGACCACCAGGCCGCAGGTTCGAGACCTGTCACTCGGACCAGAAGGGGACTTTTATCGTGAGCCGACGTGAAACGATTGGAGTCCCTTTCACTCTATATGCGGGAGGCCTTCCATGTTCTCTGTCGGACACATCGTTTTTATTCTTATCAGCGCCGCGCTGATCGCGTTCGGCACAGTCGTGTGCGGGAAGAAAAAGCCCCCGATGCGCAGGATGCTGGCCGTTTGCCTCGGCGTCGCCCTGCTCTCCGAGTTCACCAAGATCCTGGGGAACATCGACATTGTGCCTGTTGTGAGGCCTGTCGTGGAGAACGGGGCGCTCATCTATGAAGAGACCGGCGCTTTTACGCCCTATCTGGAGGCGGAGCATTTTCCCTTTGAGCTGTGCTCCTATCAGATCGTCTTCATTTTTCTGGCGCTGGTGATCAAAAATCGCCGGTGGAAAAAGCTGCTCTATGCCGTCATGTATACGACCTGCATCATCGGCGCCGGCATGGGGATCCTCTTTTCCTCCGCCGCGTCGGGGCTGACCAGCCTCCGGGACTTCGCCGCTTCTCTTCAGGTGTGGCGCTCGTTTCTTTATCACAGCATGCTGGTCGTCCTGGGCATTTACATCGGCCGGAGCGAAGAATGCAATGTACGCTTCCGGGACCTCCGATGGACGTTCCTTGCGGTCCTGCTCCTGGACTTTTGCTCGTTCTATCTCAACTCCATGATGTCCACCCCTTATTACGTCGGGGACACGCTGGTCGGCGTGGGGAACGCGATCAACTATTTCTCCTCCTACGGCAACCCGCTGGGCATCGTCATGTCAAACAAGGCGCAGTGGTTTATCTATCTGGCGATCCGATTCGTGCTCGCCGTCGCGTTGATGACGCTGGTCAGCCTGCCTCTGCTGAGGAAGGAGAAAAAGGGCCGGAATGAAAAACGATAAAAAAAAGAAAGCCAGGCAATACCTCATCGATCTGCAGCGGTGGAGAAGCGCCGTCGCGCTGATCGCATGCAGCGCCACGTTTCTTTTCTCCGTCGTCGCGATCACGGCCTCGCTGATCCGCTATATCCGAATGGGCTGGAGCATCACGGATTACTTCCGCTATTTCACCACGATCTCCAATATACTGACGGCGCTGGTCGCGGCGTTTATCATCCCCTTCGCCGTCAACGGGCTGCGCAGGAAACGCTTTGTCTATCCGAAGTGGCTCTTTCTGCTTCATTACACCGGGGTCATCTGCACCACCATGACCTTTGTTTTCGCGATGGTCTTCATCCTCCCGTGGGATCCGGTGTTCGCTGTCGGCAACGGAAACCTTTATCTCCACATCATCTGCCCGATTGCCATTCTGATCGCCTTTGAGCTGGTGGAGAGCGGGTACCGGCTGACGAAGCGCGATTCGCTTTTCTGCCTGATCCCCTTCTTCTCCTATTCGCTGATCTACTGCGTCATGGTCGTGGTTCTCGGACAGGACAAGGGCGGCTGGGACGATCTCTATATGCTCAACACCTTTGTCCCGTTCTACGTCAGTCTCCCCGCCGTCTATCTTCTGGCCTTCGGGATCGCGACCGCCATCCGGATCGTCTCCAACCGGCTCGGACAGCGGCGGCTGGACCGCATGCTCGCCCTCTGGAGCGAGGATTTGGATCCCATCGAGGTCAATATCGAGGTCTTCGGACTGGGGCGCTACAACGGTCTGCATGACGAAAAGAGCGAATTGAGTATCCCCTATGATATTCTGGAGGCGCTCGCGGAACGCTACGCCGTGACTCCCGATGCGCTGCTGAAGGTGTACACGAAGGGATTGCTGGACGCGGCAGCGGAAAAAAGCGTGAATAGCTGATCCGTTCCGCCCGTTGGATCAGCGGCTTCCCTGATGATCGGGCAAAGTATTCACGGCTCCTGACACGGACGCGAGGTGGACAGAATGTGCGGACAATACTTTATCAGTGACGACAGCGGCGACGAAAAAATGAAGGCGCTGATCGACGGGATGGAGAAAAAGTATGCCGGAGCATACAGGACCGGGGAGATCCATCCCGGCGACACGGCGCCGGCCATGATCGCCGTCCGGGACCGGATCCTTCCCTGCCCCGCCGTCTTCGGTTTTCCCGGGTTTCAGAAGAACCGGCTTCTGATCAACGCGCGCTCCGAGACAGCCGCGGAGAAAAAGACCTTTGCTTCCCTTCTGAAGACCCAGCGGATCATTCTTCCGGCCAGCAGCTTTTATGAATGGAGCCGCGATGAGCGGAGAACCAAATACTGCTTCACCGTTGCGGATCGGATCACGCTGTATCTCTGCGGCATATATCAGATCATCGAAGGGAGCTGTCACTTCGTCATTCTGACGCGGGCGGCAAATGCGTCCATGGCCGAAACCCACGATCGCATGCCCGTCATCGCAGCGGCGCAGGAGGTCCGGCCCTATCTGACAGACAGCGAAGCGGCGGCGGAAATCATTTCCAGCGCTGCGCCGACGCTGACGCGGCAGAGCGCATAGCGATTAAGTAATATTATGTTAACCGAAATCCGGCGATCTGTCCGCGCAGCCGGTGATCCACGCGTCCAGAAACTGCAGCTCCTCCTCCGTATGGAACCAGTGTCCGCCGGTCTCCATCACGGTCAGACACGCGCCGCAGCTCTTTGCGAAAGCTGCGACCGTCTCATACGGTATCAGCTCGTCGCGTTTCCCGTAGAGGATTTCTGTATCCGCGCCCCAGCGGATGGGATGCGCCCGGACATAACACAGATAGTTCCAGGAGAGTTTTTCACCGAGTGCGGTGCAAAGCTCTCCCTTTGTTTTCAGTTCCTCTTCCGTCACGCCTGCCCGGTCCATCATGCCGCGGATCAGGCGCTCCATATCGACAACGGGAGAAATAAAAAAGGCCTTCCGGATCATCCCGCCGATCCCGGCGTGCATGCTGAAATAAGCGCCGATGCTGTTGGCGATCAGCGTGACGGGGCCCTTTTCTCTTTGCAGCTTTTCCACCGCCGCCCGGATCTCCGGGCCCGTTTCCCAGGGGGTGAACGTCTGATAATCCAGTCCGACGACCGCACGACCGGGTAACAGCGGCTGAAAGCGCCTGCACTCCGCGGCGCTGCCGCCCATGCCGTGGACATAGAGTACCGGCCCTCCCTCAGGCATGGTATGCATATCCCATTTCCCCTTCCGAATATCCGTCATTTTTTATTATTGAAGGGACGACGGCGGGAAACATTTGATCCTCCGGCCGTTCGTCAAACGCGGAACAGCGTCCGGATCAGCAGCATATAGACTGCCGTGCCGGAGAGAATGCTGATAAGGGAATTGCGCTTCCATATCTGCGCGGCGACGACGCAGGCCGCCGCAATCAGCTCCGGGAATCCGAACGGACGTACCGAGAACGTCACATCCTTCATGCAGAAGACCACAAGCATCCCGATGATCGCCGGCGGGAGCACCCTGCCCAGATAGGACACATACTTCGGCGTTTTCTTTCTGAACAGGAGGAACGGCAGGAACCGAAGCAGCATGGTCACAGCCGCCATAACGGCGATGAGTCCGGCCGATCTCATGTCCGTCCCTCCTCATGCCCGCGAAGCAGCGTCAGCGCCAGGGTGATCAGCAGCATCGCGGGGATCAGAAAGCCGTCTGCTCCGAACACAGCGAGGCTCGCCCCCGTGCAAATAAGCCCGGTGAGCGCCGGGAGGTGGTCCTTTGAGTTCAGCCACTGCTCGGTGAACGAGGCGATGAACAGCGCCGTCATGGAAAACTCGATCCCGTTTGTGGAGAAAGGCAGCACGGCCCCGAGCAGGCTTCCGATGACGCTCCCGGCCACCCAGTAGCAGTGGTCGAAGAGCGAAAGGAAAAACCGGAAACGATCCGGCTCTGTTCCTTCGGGAACGGTTCCGTCGCACAGAAGCGAATAGGTCTCGTCCGTCAGCGCGAAGATCATATAGGGCTTATACTTCCCCGCGCTTTTGTACTTGTCGACCATGGAAATGCTGTAGAAAAGATGCCTGGCGTTCACCATGACGGTCGTGACGGCGGCGGTCAAAAAGGAGGCGCCGCCCGCGAGCAGACCGACGCCCACATACTGCATCGATCCGGCATAGATCAGCGCGCTCATGGCTCCCGCCCACCACACGCCGTAACCGGCATTCCGCATGAGTATGCCGAAGCCGATGCCCAGGACGATATAGCCCGCCATGACAGGGATGGACTTATAGAAGGCCAGTCGGATCGTCTGACGGTTCATGGCTGCGTCCCGCCCTGCGCCCGCGTCTCCGCCAGCCGGGCCTTTTTGGAGGAAGCCCGGATATCCCTGTTGTTTGAGATCGCACGGCAGATGGGCTCTGTCTCCGGATTTCCCTTTGTCACCCTGATATGCTCCATATGTTTCCTTTCTCACGGCCTCTTTTTCTTCGGCGCCGGCAAATCGCCGTACATGGCCTCCAGCAGCGCCTTCAAAAATTCCCGATCCTCCGCGGGGTCAACGGCAAGCATTTCGCCCGCGCCCTCATACGGCTGAGCCGGCTCAGCGTCCGGCATCATGGCTTTGGCCGATTTGGTCGGTTTTACAAGAAAGCGGTCGTCATAAATGCCGCCGAATACCTTCCCGCGGTAATAGAGGATGTATTCGCCCATCATGGCGCGGCAGGTGACCTCCCCCGCTTCCGAAAGCTGATCCAGGATAAAATCCAGATAGCCTTTGCTTGACGCCATTATCTTCCCTCCTTTGATCGGCCTTACGGCGTTTATCTCGGTTTCAGTCTGAACGCCGGACACGTCACATGCTCCGGATACGCCCGGAACCGCTCGCAGATACGTCTGTTCTCTAAACCGCTGTCCGGTCCCAGGCGCAGGCCATCATATCAATGCCCGGCTCGCCTTTGCGGAGTTTCACGACCTCCTCTGTACAAAACTCCACGGCCTCACCGATGAATTCGTCGGCCATATCTTTTGTAAAAAAGAAAGCAGGGTTTTCATCTGCGGGCAGAAAATATGATTTCATGTTCTGCATAAGCCCCTTTATGTCAAAGGCGCTGATCTGATTCAAATCCTCATCCTCAAATCTGTCCGGAGCTGTAAGATCGTTTTTCAGCCGGTACTGATCGATAACATACTGATTTATGTTCTCATAATCTTTATGCAGCCGCTCCACATTCCCCGGGATCGCCGGATCCCAGTGATATCTGCCATATACATAATTCCGGTACAAAGCATCCTGCACCAGGTGCAGATAATAGCCCATATACAGATCATCCGCGAGCATTCGCTCCCCGAACATTTCACGGTATCTGTCAAAATCATAGGTTTTCTTTTTTCCGTCCAGAACATTTACCTTCATATGGGCGTTGCCGTTTCGGTTTCCGCCGACTCCGGCGTCAACGACTACCGCTCCAAACTTCAGCCTGCCCGCGTCAGCAAATGACAGTCGCTTTGTCAATTCATTCGTGATCGCAAAATGTATGATACTCGATGCCATACGGTTCCCCCTCGCCCCCGGATCCGGTCGCCGTTTCCCGGCGCCCTGACGCGATGCTGTATACTATGAACGGAAATCATTCGATCCCCTCCAGATGGACAATGGCAGGCACGATGCCCAGCGCCGGGAGGATCTTCTCCGTCAGGTCCCGAGTGGCGAAGCGGATGGAGCTGGTATTCTCGCAGGGGTGGCAGCCGAACAGCGGCTCCTTCAGAACGTCCTCGTCGATCACCAGCCGGACGCTGCGGTCTTTGTCGTTCATCAGCCCCAGCACAGAGACGCTGCCCGGGTGAACGTCGAGATAATGCTCCATCGCCGTCTCATCGGCAAAGGACAGCCGGGTGCTGCCGATCTGGGCAGAGAGCTCCTTCGTTTTGAAGGGCTTGTCTCCGGGCATGATGAGCAGGTAATAGCTCGACCTGTTCCGGTTGCAGAGGAAGAGATTCTTGCAGATGTGGACGCCCAGGATCGCGTCAACGTCCGCGCAGACCTCCATCGTCGTCGCCGGGCGGTCCGGGTGATCGGTGCGGTCAAACGAAACGCCCAGTCTGTCCAGAAGCGCGTAGGCTCTTTTTTCTCTGTCGCTCCGCCCGGTCAGGTCGGCCGGGGATCCGTGAAGCAATTCCATCCGTTCATCCTCCTCTTTTTTTATCAGCACGCCGCTGCAGCGATCGGTCTCCTGCCGCCGAAGCTCATCATCTGCTCAGTTCTCCAGAAACCCGAGATATTCATTGAACACATTGAACAGCATATCGCCGGAGCAGACCGGCAGCACGGCGTCCGCAGTCCCGATCTGCTCGAAGCGGAACAGGTCTGCCGCTCGCGTCAGAACGAGGACCGGGATGACCTCATAGTCCTGCCCGAACATGATCTCCAGATACGGGCAGTCGTTTGCCGCCTGCAGCACCTCGTCCGGGTCGACGGCGTCCTTCATTTTGAATTCCAATGAGAACACGCGATCCTCTGATATGACCAGAACGTCCGCGTAGATGCGGACATGGCGGGCGCGCTTCAGCCGCAGCTCGAAGGCAATCTCCCAACCGAGGCAGCGTGTGCCCAGCATTTCCTTCAGGTCGCGGAACAGCGTCAGCATCTGCGTCCGGCAATCCAGAAAGGAATGGATCAGGCCGCGCGTATCGCTGAGGCTGCGTCCGATGTTGGCGCAGCCCTCCGTCATAGCCCGCAGCCACGCCGCTTCGTCGAGCGCGAGGAAGTCCCCCACCGGCGCGTAGTAGCCGGCGAACTCCTGCAGGCCGCTGTGGGGCCGCGTCTGGCGCACGATACCGTGCCAGCGGTATTCGCCGTCCTGCCAGCAGAGCTCATGCATCAGCGGCGAGCGGCTCAGCGCGCGGTTGACCGTGGTGTGGTCAAGGCCGAGCGCTTTGGCGATCTCTCTGGCCTTGAGCCCGTTGCTGCGGCAGATCGCGGCGCAGATCGCCCGATCCATGTCGTCTGCATACTTCAGCATGGCGCGTAATGAACGTCGCTGACGTCGATCGGGCGAACATCCAGCCATGTGGGGCAGTCCAGCGCGTCCTCCACGGTGTCCCCGGCGCCTGTCACGATCCGCTTTACGTTTCCGCAAAGCGCGATACCGATGTCTGCCCGGACCAGCCGCTTCATGTATCTGCCGGCGTTTTCCGAAACCAGGCCGGTCTTGACAAAGCCGATCGTGACCGTCAAATCCGAGCGCACGGCGATCTCCGCTTCTCCGGTGTCGCCGTTCATGCCGCTGTTGATGTCCACGCTCAGGACATAGGCGCCGGAAGCGTTGATCTCTCGGATCGCCGATACATAGCTTTCCCTGACCGCGCCCTGAAAGCCGGTGCCCAGCAGGCAGTCCACAAGGATATCGCTTCCCCGCAGGCAGCCGGGAGCGTAAGGGGCGATCTCGACGCCGAGCGCCGCGGCCCGCCGGGCGAAATGGGCGCTGTCGGAAGATCGGGGCTCACCCAGCGCCGCTATGCGGCAGTCATGCCCGTGTTCCCGCAGGATGCAGGCCAGCGCATAGCCGTCTCCGCCGTTGTTCCCGGAGCCGGCGACAATGGCGGTCTTCCCTCTCCACTGCATGGAGCGGAAAACGCCGAGCGCCGCGCGGTACATCAGCGTCATCCCGGGAACGCCGCTCTGAATGGTGGCGGCGTCGCTCTCCCGCATGGCCGCGACGGAGACGCAGTCGATGATTTGGGCTTTGTCTTTCATATCTGCAGTCTGTTTATCTCTCATCTTCGCTCCGGATGATCCCGCCCTCGCCGGCGCGGCGGGGTCTCTCGTTCAGCCGGTCGCGCAGCTGAAGGCGGGTGGCTCGCACCTCGTCGATCAGCGCTTCCCGGTCCCGGCTCAGCCGGCCGCTCATGCACACCACATTGGACGGGTGCAGCCCGAAGAACCGGCAGTCCTCCAGCGTCAGCGCCCGCAGCAGCGCCTCCTCTTCCTCCAGGTATTCTCCGAAGGTGCTCTCCCGGAATGCGCCGCTTTGCATATCGTCATAGAGCGGGCAGCCCGGGTCAGCGTGGATCGTACCGGTGAAGATCAGATTAGGCCTCGTCCGGTTCAGCAGAAGCGCGGTAGCCTCGGCGTTTTCAAAGCGTTTCTCCGGTCCGGCGCAGCCGAAAATGATATTTGCGCCGTAAGCGATCCCGGCGTCGCCGAGGCGCTCCAGTTCATAGAACGCGTCCCGCGCGGTATAGCCCTTGTTCATTCTCTCCAGCGCCTCGTCCAGCCCGCTCTCCACACCGATGTTCAGTTCGTTGACCCCGCAGGCGCGCAGCCGCCGCAGGTCGGCGTCACTTTTGCCCCTGATGTTCTTGACAGAGGCATACATGGCGATCGTCTCCACCTTCGGCAGGCAGGAATGGATCATCTCCGCGATCTCGAAAGGGCGCTCCGCCGGGAGAGAGAACGGGTCGCCGTTTTCCAAAAAAACGCGGTCCGTATCCGGCCGGCGCGCCTTTGCCCACGCGAGCTGCGCCGCAATGCATTCATCCGTCTCCACGCTGAAGGGCACGTCGCGGTACATCGTGCAGAAGGCGCAGCGGTTGTGGGAACAGCCGTGGGTCACCTGCAGCAGAAAGGACGCCGCCTCGTAGGGTGGCCGGTAGACCAGTTCGTCAATGCTCATGCTCTCTCCTCCATCCGTGGATCCATCTAAAACGCGTATGACTTCACAAATTTTCTCAGATCCGCTCCGCTGTCCATATACCGCAGAAGGACCTCCGCGCAGGCGTGGCTGTCGCTGCCGGCGCGGTGGTGGTCCAGCGCGATGCCGTAATAGCGGCAGAGCGCGTCCAGCTTGTGACTGACGTCCGGCAGCAGGCGCCGTCCCGCCTGCACAGTGCAGAGATAATCCGCGCTGCTTTTCCATTCGATGTCATATTCCCGGAGACAGCAGCGCAGCACCCGCAGGTCGAACGCGGCGTTGTGGGCGACCAGGATCCCGGAGCCAAGATAGGGCTCAATGACCGGCCACAGCGCCGGGAAGGTCGGCGCGCCGCGGACGGCATATTCGTCGATGCCGGTCAGCCAGGTATTGAAGGGATCAAAGTCCGTCTCCGGATCGACAAGAGACTCAAACTCCTCCGTGATCGGGCCGTCTTCTATCACGGATATTCCGATCGCGCTCATGCGGTGGTTCAGCCGGTTCGGCGTTTCCACGTCAAAAGCGATATAGCGTTCCATCTGCTTTGCTGCCGTGTCAGCCCATGGCCTCATACTTTTCGAGGACCATATCGCTGACATACGCCGTCTTCAGTTCAACAAGTCTGGCCGTGTGGGCCTGCCGGACATGCTCCCCGACCGCCGCGTCGTCCCGATACTTTTCTACAAGGAACAGATCGTCGCTGCTGTCTACGGGGATGTAATAGTCGTAGGCGAGGTTCCCCTCTTCCCCGCGGGCAGCCGGGATGATCCCTGCAGCCATGATCTGATCCAGAAACTCATCCCGCATCCCGGGTCTGCATTTGAACGTAACATTGAATACCAGCATGGCGCTGCGCCTCCTGTGATGGAATCGAGGCTATTCTACCACGATTCCGCACGATAGTGCAATTCCAAAATCGGAAGAAGGGCTCGCGGGAACGCGCGGGACGCGGCGAGATTGGCGCGCTTTGCCGTCGGAGCTTCCAAACGCGCCGCGCGCCGGGCGCGAATGAAAAAAGCGGAACGATCGGATGTATTTCTCCGATCGTTCCGCTGCATTCTTCGGTTCCGGATGGATCCGTTCAGTTTTGCCTGACCGAGCGCAGAAAAGCGACGATCATCAGAATATAACAGACCGTTTTCGGCAGCATCAGCATCCCCAGGACGGGCACGACGCCGGCCGCCACGGCGACGGGGATATAGAACAGGAAGGACAGCAGGATGTAAAGCCATACCGGGCGCAGGGTCCGGTCCGTCTTCCGCTCCCGGAAATACAGCGCGCAGACCGCGGCGCCCAGGAGCACGAAGGGAATGTTGCGTATAACGCCCCAGAGCACACTGCTGCTGTTTTCCAGCCAGCCGTTCTGCGGAAAGAGACAGAGCGCGATCCGGATCGCCGTCAGCGCCCAGAGCGCCGCGGTCAGCCCCCGCTTCTCCTCCCGATGGAAATGCTCCAGCCAGACATAGTAGAGCAGCAGATAGAACACCGTCATGGTGACAGAGGTGATCAGCTTGCCGACGCCAAGAGCCGCGGTGAAGTCCGCGTCCGCGAAATAGTTCAGCACCCGGGGGACGAGGTGGAACGCGTCGCCGCAGCCCAGGATCAGCGCCGCGAGGCCCATGCGCTTCCCCGCCCTGTTCTCCGCTTTCCGCAGCATCAAGATGCCGCTGACGACGGCGAACAGCAAATAGAGAATGTCAAATGTGGATTCGCCGTATTTCATTTCTGCTCCTCCGACGCAGCGGATTCCGCAAAGTCCGTATCCATCACGGCCTCCAGCGTATAGTCCGGAAAGGCGCTCTGCACATCCGCTACCGCTTCCGCAAAGGCGGCCTTGCGGTCCCCCGCGTCGAAGCTGATCACGAGGTCAAAGCGCAGGGCTTTCCGCTCCCGGATCAGATAAAAACCGTGCATCTGCCGCACAAACGGATGGGCGAAAACGATCTCCGAGACCTTCCGCTGCACCTCGATGGCTTCCTGATCCGTCGTATTCACCGAATAGACGCCGATGGCCGTCAGAATGACCCGGTGCTTCTGATACACCGCGACCTGGATCTCCCGGATCAGTTGGTCGAGCCGGTCCGCCGAATAGGTGTCCGGCACCTCGATGTGGACGGAGCCGTTCCAGGCATCCGGGCCGTAATTGTTCAAAACGAGGTCATAGGCCCCCTGCACGTCGGGAAAGGCGGTCACCGTCTGCTTGATGCTTCTGGCCAGATCCGGGTCGTTCTGCTCGCCGAGGATCTGGGAGATCGTGTCCCGGAGCATTTCAAGGCCGGACTTGATGATGACAAGAGATATGATCGCGCCGAGCCAGGCCTCCAGCGAGATGTGGAACAGCAGAAAAATGCCCGCCGCGACCAGGGTGGACGCCGAGATGACGGAGTCCAGCGTGGCGTCCTCGCCGGAGTTGATCAGCGAATCGGAATTCACCTTCACGCCCACGCCCTTGACATAGCGCCCCAGCAGGAGCTTGACCGCCACGGCGACGGCGACGATGATCAGAGAGGCGGCGTTATACTCCGGCGTCTCAGGATGGATGATCTGCTTGATGGATTCCACCAGAGATGTGACGCCGGCATACAGCACGATCACGGAGATGATCATTGCGCTCAAATACTCGATCCGCCCATAGCCGAAGGGGTGCTTCTTATCCGGCTCCCTGCCCGCCAGCTTGGTGCCGACGATCGTGATGAGAGAGCTGCCCGCGTCGGAGATGTTGTTCACCGCGTCCAGTACGATTGCGATGGAGTTGGTCATGAGGCCGACCGCCGCCTTGAATCCCGCAAGAAACACATTGGCAACGATGCCGATGACGCTGGTTTTGACGATCTTTTTCTCGCGGAAGCCTTCGTCCCGATCCATGACCTCCGTCTCCTGCAGATTCCTCACAGCGACGCCTCCCGGAACGCTCTGGCGAACGCCGCGGCGGCTTCCAGGTCCTCCCCGTTCGGTCTGCCCTTGTGAAGCCCTTTGAATTCGCCTTTGCAGTGGAACTCACGCTCATCCATTGCGATCCCGGCCTTGTCCGCCTCCGCCTTCACTTTCTTCCATGTGGAGTTGAGCATGGCAGCCGAGCCGGAATTGACGATCCGTCCGACCAGACTGCTGTCCAGCGAGCGGATGAAATCCCGGACCTCCGGGTCGATGCTGAAGGCATAATAGGAATTTCCCAGAAACAGAATATCCACTTTTTCGGCAAGCGGCTCGCTGATCGGCAGCGCATCCGTGTCCAGCGCCGCGGCGACCGCCTCCGCCAGTTTTTTTGTGTTCCCTGTTTTCGTGTAGTATCTGACTGCGAATTTCATGACCGGCTCCTTATTTTCAATAAAGTTTTTCCCGTCCGCGCCGTGTGTTTGCCCGGCGCGGGCGGGAATTCGCTCGCGGCATCTGCCCCGCCGGGCGCGGCATTACAGCGCAGCGGCGACGGCCGCCTTCACGTCCGCCATATCGACGGTCGGCTCAAAGCGGGCGACGACCTTGCCCTCGCGGTCGATCAGGAACTTGGTGAAGTTCCACTTGATATAGGCCTTGTCGCCGAACTGCTTGTTGTTCATCTTGGCGAACTTGTCCAGGGCTGCGTTCTTAAGGCCCTTGCCGAAGCCCTCAAAGGGCTTCTCCGTGGCGAGGAAGGCGAAGAGGGGGTCGGCCGTTTCGCCGTTGA
>JAEEGL015691642.1_pt1 | contig 16373 bp, 30 predicted proteins | sample 9134231 | NCBI WGS metagenome assembly JAEEGL01 (sample SAMN16246548, study PRJNA631951) | gut metagenome | biome: gut microbiome; feature: rumen; material: fiber-attached | host: Bos | place: Iran: Karaj | collected 2018-10
ACTCTCATTTTGGAAATTGAACAATATCTAATCTGAAGTTAGTTATGTCAGAAAGTATGGCTTTAGAGTTTTTTGCGGAATTGTTGCTTTTCGGAGTTTTTGCATTTAGTTTTTTTGATCACTTTAAATAAATATATATAATGAATATATTATTTGCATTTAGTCCTCTAATTATTCTTGTTTTTTTCGCACTTGTAATGCGATACGGGTGGTTGCGTGGTATAATATGGTTTATCAGCATTGCCTGTTTATGTATAGTTTATTACTGGTGGGCTACCTTTATTTTTAGATAAGTAGATTTTTTAATTTTAATTGAACTAAATGCATATTGCATATTCTTCTGATAACTATGTTGTAGATTTCACTAAAGAAAGTGATGAACATAGTAATTTGAAAATCCAAAGTTTGACTGTTTACAGATCTTATTCAGATTATAGTAAAGATTTCAAGTATTCATTAAAACCGCTTGAAAAGAAATACGAACATAAGTGGCTTTATCATGTTACAAAAGATACAAATATTGAATCAATTAAAAAGAACGGACTTATTCCGAATGTTGGAACTTTATATATAAATCATTGGTTGGCTTTTATTGACGATGAGCATTTTAATGAGATTCGTGATAATTTGACGCCTGGAGTTTTTCTGTCAATCGGCCAACCGATTAGTGAACGATGGTATGGTTTAAGTCTTTGTAAAATCAATATTGATGATTTAGAAAAAGAATTTTTATATGTTGACGATTCATTAGAAGATTCTTTAATTTATTTAAAAACTATTGCTCCAGAGAATATACAAATTGCAAGTTTTTCGCCTTAAATGTTAAATAATGTTAAATTCAAGAAAAAAATTATATAAAATAGTTTGTAATTAAAAAAATTGTTATACCTTTGTCATCGAAAACAATAAAACAAGTCAAATTTATATAATTTAAAGTACTATGGACATTCACATCAATTTGTCACTTTCAGAGAGTGAAATTAAGCAGATTGTCGGTTCTGCTATCAGTGAGTTGAAAAATGCGGATTCTGATTTTATCAGTACTGTCGTAAATGCTTTGATGAAGCATTCATCAAAACGCGGTAGAGTCAGCGTGACGATGGATGAAGAATCTAAGAAAACTTCTTCAGACGCCGTCACCATTTCTTCTGTAAAGAGAATTATGTCTGACGATGCAGCAAGCGATATTGCTCAAAAAGTTACGGCTATCATTGTCGAAGACTTGATGTTCGTTGACGCTGATTATAAGAACATCGCTGAAGTTAACAAAATGCTCGACTCTGACGTTAAGCGTATCTGCGACATCATTAACGTGCGTTTCGGCATTTTTAAGGGCAATGTTCTTGCGAATTTCAGAGAAACTGAATGCATGCTCGCGCGTCATTCAAAGAAGTGGACCGGATATGTGAAGCTTTCTAACATTTCCGAAGAGATTCGTCTTGCTCTCATTGGTGCTTCAGCAGATATCGCTCCTGCGGTAGTTGATGAGTCTAAAATCGTCAATATTGACGAACATTCGACAGAACTTTTTACTACTCACAGTAGAAAGTTTCGTCACGCAAGGGGATACAACAAGATTTCTTATACGAGAATTGTCCCGAATAGCAATATCATTCGCATGCGCAAGAACCGGACCGGAAAGCACAATGGTCCGATGCTCATTGATCGTGAGTTTGCAAACGATATGTTTGAAAAGCATTTGACGAACGTATCTGTCGCTTCAGTTAACTCCGATAGCGTAGACCTTCTTTTCACGAAAGAGATTGCTATGACACCTTCTCCCAGAAACAGTGATAAGAATTCTAAGTTGCGCGTTCATGCCGTCAACCAGAATAACGGTGTTCCCACTACGTTCTGTATTAACGGCGTAGCATTTCAGAATACAATTATGAATGCGTTTAATACATCTTTGAATGTCGGCGAAGAAGCTATGTTTAAGTTTAGCGTTATTGCTGAATCTAACAATCTCTGCCGCATTCGGATGAAACGATTCGATTGTTAATTTGACATGTTTATATTGTTTGAGACAGACGCTCGTTCTTTAGTTAGAATGAGCGTCTGTTTTTAATTTAAATCAGAAATATTTGATAACATTAAATTGAAAATGTAAGATAAGAGTTTTCGTAATGAAGAAAAATAACGTTTTGTTGCGCTCTGGGGACAAAATATATCGTAACCCGATAGAATCTCTACTTGAAGATTTTTGAGAGAATATTCGAAAATTACAGTATCATTTTCCTTTATTCCGAATAGTTGTATTTTTATAGAATTATTTTTATATAAATATTCCGCTTTGCATTTTATAAAATCTATTTTAGAAACTTTGTCAATAAATGGATCTATGCGAATCCAATCTTTGTCTGATAAAAATCCATCCAGGCTGTTTTCTAAAATAGAATCATGTATCGCCATCCATCTTGAAAAACTGCTATCTTTGTTTATTTTCATTTCGTTCGAGAACTATTTGTTCGAGTTTTATTTAATTATTTATTAAATAATGTTAAATTTTAAAATATTTTACTCATTTATGTAAACAATTAGAATAATTGTTGTATATTTGCAACAGAAATAATAAAATTTAAATGTATAGCAATATGATGTACGGAATTATTAAAGATTTTACTAAAGAACTCACACACGAAGAAGTATATAATATACTCAAAGATTGCAGTTCGACACTTATGTGTTTTGATTCTCAATATAATGGACTTCCTTCCGGTAAAATTGAAAGAGTTCACGTTGGAAAAAATGGAGAACTCGTTAAAGAAATTCTGAACTTCAATTATTCGACATATTTGGAGATGTTTGCTCGTCATCGCAGTGTTGATAAACCGCTTCCCCGGGGACCTTGGTATTTGGGACACATCGAGGAAATTGATGTTTAGCGCATAAAATTCAAAGGAATGAAAAAATTGTTAATCAATCGCATTTTATATACATCTACAGATATTCAGAGATGGATTAACCCGCTTCTTCCAGAATTTATGAAAATTGATTATGAAAATCTGGTTAAACGTGGCTATGCGAAATCATTTAAGTAAATAATTTTTAAATATAATAAACAAATGGCTATTGTTCAGCAAAATATAACAAAGAAGACAAAGTTTTCAGAACTTTCAGTTGGAGATTTTATATACGAGATTCGTAAGGACGCAAATCGGTGGTGTGCCTTGAAGTGGGTTATCCGAAAGGATATCAATCCTCTTGATATGTGCGGAAATAATTATCGCATAGAAGTATCTGATTCTAACGGTAAGCGTCCGGATGTAATTTTGTTGATTGGAAAGTCTTCATTCAACAAGAGCAAGTATTCTTGTGGAACACACAAGTCTACTTTGTTCGCCGTTCGTTCTGAAGCTGTTTCTTCATATACAGAATCTATAAAGGCCGCTCTTAAGACTTCACAAGAAGATGCTGCCCGATGGTATTCTCTTTATGAACAGTCTCAAAAAGAAATCGAAAGATATGAATCAATTCTTAAGAAGATTGAAGAAGTTGGATAGTAATAGTAAATCAAATATAATTGGTAGTAATGACTAATGAATAAGATAGCACTTTTACTTTCTGGTGGCGTTGACAGTTCTGTTGCGCTTCATCTTCTTTGTAAATCTGGAGAGAGGCCGGATTGTTTCTATATTCACATCGGTCCCGATGCGAACGATACATATAGTTGCACGTCTGATGAAGATGTTGAAATGTGCCGCGCTATTACTGCTCGTTATGGAGTTAACTTCGAAATTGTTGATCTCCATAACGAGTATTGGGCCAATGTTGTGAAGTATACTATTGATAAAGTCAGCAAGGGCTTCACTCCGAATCCTGATGTGATGTGTAACACCCTTATCAAGTTCGGCACTTTTTATGATAAAGTTGGTTACAAGTATGATTATATTGCAACTGGACATTATGCAACAATAGTAAAGTCCGAGAATCTGGCTCGTAAGAATATTGACAATTTAAATTGGAACAATGTAATTACAAATATAAATTTATATCCGGATGAATGTTGGATAGCACCCGCTAAGGATCCTGTAAAGGATCAAGTAGACTTTATTGCAAACATTGATACCAAGAAAGTTCCTGTATCAAAGTTATTGTTCCCAGTCGGTAATTTGATGAAGAACGAAGTTCGAAAAATTGCTGAAGAAAATCATCTTATTAACGCAAAGCGTAAAGATTCCCAGGGCATTTGCTTTTTGGGAAAAATCAATTACAATAAGTACATTGAACAATATCTCGGAAAGAGATATGGTCCGATTATAGATATTGCTACCGGACATCGCATCGGAACTCATAATGGTTATTGGTTTCATACTATCGGACAGCGTAAGGGTTTGGGTTTGTCTGGTGGACCCTGGTTTGTTGTGAAGAAGAATATAGAAGCGAATATCATTTATGTTTCGAGAACACACGACGACGCACAGATAACAGAGTTCGAAGTTGGAGACGTAAACTGGTTGACGAGAAATCTTATTGATGATTACATTGGAAGAAGAACAGCTGATTCTACTATTGCAAATATTAAATTTAAGATTCGTCATACTCCGGATATTTATGACGGAGTTATGAAGCGTTCATCTGAAAACTCTGTAAAAATTGTATCTGAAGTTCAGTTGACAGCAGCTTGTGGCCAGTTCTGTACCATTTATGACGAAGATTATAAAGTTTGCTACGGATGTGGAGAAATACGTTAATTTGATTTGAGAAAATTGTGAAATGATTGTATTAATTAATTCTTTAAAAGAGTTGCCGGCAATATTGCAAATTCTAATTGTTCTGGCTACAGCCGGAATTATAGAAAGCGTTTTGGTATTCATCGCATCAATTTTGTTTTATTGTTCGGGAAAAGAAAAAATATCAGAAATTCTTGATGATATTATAGTTGATGCGATTTATATTACATTAACAATAGTAATCCTTATTATATTAAATGTTTTAATTTATGCGATTTGAGTTATGGAACTGTTATTCTCATATTTGACGTTTGTAGATAAATTTCTATTTGTCAGAGTGCTTTTTATTTTGTTATGTATTTCATTAATAGAGTTGTTAGTCGCTCTTTTTTGTATGCTTGTTTTCCAAGTATTTGCAAATGAAAAGTTACTTAAGTGTATTAATTCTATCATGATATATTCAGAATTGATTTTTAGCATATTGTTACTGATTAATTTTATTGTAGATATAATCGTGACAATTTTTTATTTTAGTTAATTTAAAGCAGAATTAATTATTTAAATTTGAAATTATGGAAAATTTTTTAATTGGGGTGAGTTTCGTCTTTGTATTTGTGCTTGGAATTGTTATTGGAAATGCTGGTCCATCAGCAATTGATGTATATCGTGGAAAAACATCATTGCAGATAACATATGATCATGGTCGAATTGACTCTGTTGTCGTATATAAAAAAGATTTGAAAGATTCTATCATCATTAAGTGAAGTAATTTTCCATATAATTAAACATAGAATAGAAGAAGAAAACAAAAGAAAATGAAAACGAAAACGCTGAAGAATAAATCTATTAAAGAATTGTCTATTGGAGACAATGTATATGTCATCCATACTGTGTCTCAGATGGGATTGATTATGATTTATTCTGTCGAAAAGTTTAAGATAACTGATATCCAAGAAAATATTTGCAATCGCATATTAAATTGTTGCGGAGACCGAACTATCATTTTAAACATTTCAAAAGATGATATTGATAGTTGTCTTGTGAGAACTTTGGGAGATATCTATATTGTGTGTTCTTCTGACAAAACTCTTTTAGATTTGCTCATAAAAAACAAAAGAGAAATTATAAACAATTATGACAATATGATTTCTGAAATAGAAAGCATTTAACGTATTTAATTTATAGAAAATTGCGATATGACGACAGTTACTCTTGAGAAGATTTCAGATATATGTCCAGAGCAATATTGGGCAAAAATTTCGAGCCGCACAATCGGATATATTAGATTACGTTATGGACATCTCACCTGTGATTTTTTACCGGAGTATCGTCTTTTTTATAAAGAAGTGAGACTTATTGATCATAATTTTGAGGGGGAATCTTATAAAGGTTCTTTCGATAACGAGGAAGAAAGAACATATTGGCTAGATAATTGTAAAAAACTTCTTCTCGAAGAATACAAAAAGAAAGAAGCAGAGTATAAACAAATAAAATTAAGACGATGGAGAAGATGGAGACAGAAGAACTCAAAACGGCACTGACTCACTGGCTTATATGTGAAAGAGATTGGGGAGTTTTCAAGAAGAAAGAATATTATTGGCTTGAACTTCTTTCTAATGGAAATATGTATGGTCGCAGCGATAACATTAAGGACATAGAAATTAAAGATTTTCCATATGATGATTTTTATGAAATTTTTTCTCTTTCTCATATAAGAATTTGATAAATAATGGCTAAAACTAAAAAACAAAAACAAAATGAAGTTGAAAAACTTCTAATAGATGATTTTGCAACTCATCAACTGGCTAATGTGATTTTAGGTAGTATAAAACATCAATATATAGACAAAGATTTACAAAAAGTATTTGAACGAGCATTTGTCCAAGGATTCAAATGGGGTTATGGTATTGGACTTCAAGATGCTACTGATATATTTAAATAAAGATTAAATAACAATAAAATTACGATTAATGGTAAACAGTATTTAGATATAAATTGGAAATGATGGTAACAAAGGAAGAATTAAATAAAGCTTGGCGTGAATATTATGATTACCGGGATTATTTATATAGTGATTCCGGTAATGGCTGTGATGATTATAGAGATTTGCCAGCTGAAAACATAAACAAATTGAGACTGTTAGAAGATACTGCTCGTAAATTACAAAAAGAGTACGACGAATCACAACATTATGTTCCTAATGATGTTTGGAAATTTAGGATTTCTTTAAAAAATGATTCTGTTGAGAAAACAATTTATACAAAACCATTTCCTGAGCATACTTGCGATGAATACGAAACAGAAGAGCAATATCGAGAATTGCTTGACAAAGATGAAAATTTAGTTAAAGAAAAATATTTTACTGCGGAACGTATTCAAGAATATAAAGATTATTTTTGCAAGTTAATTCAAGAATCTGAAAATCCATTTGATATTAATTGTGTAGATTGGGACGGAGGATGGAATGTAACCGAAGAAGAATTATTTAATATAGATGACTCCAAACAATAAACAATATAAAGATTATCTATATTGTTTCAAATTTAGTAACTAATTTAAAGATTAAATATGGACGCAAAAGATTTAAAAAGCAAAATGCCGTTAGATTCAATTAAGATATTAGTGGCCAAGAAAAAGAAACGCGGCGGTTATACTGTATTTCCACAGGTTGTCGATGTTGTGCGTTCGAATGTACCATTGGTCGGAGATTCTTATGTTATCGTTTTTGAAGATTGAATTGATATATGAAAAACATTGATTTTGATAAATTTATTCGTGACTATGTGGCTATTAATAGTAAAATAATCGGTCATATAGATGGTACTCTTGTAAAAGCATTGGAGCAACAGGGCTTTGGAGTTAGTGAAGATGGTGAATTGTTTCAAATACAAAAGAAACAAACAAAATTTAACATCGGCGACTGTGTTAAACATGAGAGCGAACCGAATATAATTTATCAAGTTAAAAAGATATTTGATGATGGAACATATCGCATTGAACCTTTCAGTCAAAAAGATATAGGCAAATCTATAACCGGAGCCACCGAAGATGCTATGTGTTTGTGTTCTGTTCAAAGTTCCGAAAACAAATTTAAAGTCGGAGATTGGATTACTGATGGTGTCCGTACAGTTCAAATTAGTAGCATAGACAATTGGCTTTATTGGGCTTCGGATCGTTTGATAGGTTCTTTGGGAATTGTTGATAATACTTATCATCTGTGGAGTATACAAGATGCTAAACCGGGTGATATTCTCACAACTCTTGATTATATTTTAATATTTAAGAAATTAACAAAAGATAATGGCGGCGTAAGTTATTGCCATTATGATTTTACGGCTTCTACTCCACAATTTAATTGGAATGAAGACAATAGCTGGTATTTTGGAAAAGAAGCCAAAGTATGGCCCTCTACTAAAATGCAGCGCGAATTGTTGTTTTCTGAGATGAAAAAGCGTGGTTATACTTGGAATGATAAAGATTTAAAGTTAGAACTCGAACCGAAATTTCATATCGGTGATTGGATTATATCCGATGATGTTGATAAAAAATGCAGCATTTGTAGAATTGACTTTATTAATAATTGTAACCGTTTTTATGAATATGAAAGTAATAGCGGTAAACGCCTTCGAGATTCATTAAAATGCGTTGAACAAAAATATCGTCTTTGGACTATTAACGATGCTAAATTTGGAGATGTTCTTGCAAATAGATACGGTCACGTTTTTATTTTTAAAGAGTTTGCTCCGGGTTCTCGTATGTCTGTACTTTCTTATTGTTATTTAAATGCTAATGGAGATTTCTGTGAGGGAAATTATGAATTCTACGTTCCCGATATTATGCCGGCAAATAGATCACAAACTGAACATTTGTTTGAAAAAATGTTTGAATGTGGTTATAAGTGGTGCGCTGATGAATTAAAATTGGAAAAACGAACAAATAGAAATAATGCTTTATATGAGTTGAAATCTGATGGAAATTATGAAAAAGTACCTTCAATAAAAGTCACTGGAGTTTTGAAAAAAATGATTGATGAAAAAACTCTTGAAAGAAATTCAAATACACAAAAGAAAGAAAGAGAAGATGACGATGAAAAAATGTTTAATGCGTTTTTACATAAAATAGAAGTTTGTGATTTGCTTTCAAATAAAGAAGTGATTTGGGCCAAAAACAAATTCAAAGCATTTAACTCTCTGTCACATTGGAAACCAAGCGATTTGCAAATAGAAGCATTAGAATCTGCTACTGCAAATTGCGCATATAGTGAATATGAAGATTGTCTCAAAGATTTGATTAAAGAATTAAAAAAATTGATGTGATAGATATAAAAGATTTGAAGTTCGGTTAATAGAACCATAGTATGAATTTTGGAATGTCAGACATTTCGAGATGACAGCACTATAAAGCGAAATATAAAATACTATTATGAGAAGGGACGACATTTATCGTCCCTTCTATATATGATGACATTGAACATATTTATAGAAAATTATGTTAATAAATCATAAAAGTATCTCTTTTCTTTGTTTATTTAGAGATTTATTTGTAATTTTGCAAAAAATAAAGTTAAAATAAGATGAAAACAAAAGAAGAATTGATTAACGAGTATGTTAACAACGAAACTCGTATTAGAGAACTCAAGAAAAATAATTTAGATATTCTTACTGAAATCAGCAAACTTTATGAACATCAAATTGGTGAAATTGTAAAGTGGACAGAAATGGGCCGTAAGAAAAATGTGGGCGGGCTTCTTAATCCCAAATTTGAAGAACTTCCAGATAAAGAGCATTGCGCTGTTTTATCATCAATTGAACCGATAATAAATGTTTGGATTAATGGTGAAGTAACATTTAATTGGAAAATCAGATTTAGAGAAATTAAAAAAGACGGGTCAATTTCTTCTCGTATTATTAAGGGCATCGATGTTCCAGAAGATCCCAAATGTATAATATGGACCGGAGAAATTCATAAAGATTATAAATGTAAGTAATAATTTGATCTGATGAAAGTTTTTGGTTGTAAATATCAAGGAGCTTGGGGAGGCGGAATTATTCTTGTAGCGGCTAACAATACAGATGAAGCAATTTCAGTTGCTGCTAATAATTTAAATACAAGCGTTTATTTTAAAGTTTATGAAGAAAATGACCATAAAGTTATACAAAGTTATGCTTTTCCGAGAGAAGATTGGAAAGAGTTTAAAAACTTGATTTCTACTGTTCAAAAACCAAAAGTTATTTTAATAGAAGTTTATACGGAGTAATTGAATATGATTAAAATTCTTCCCTTAAACCCGGTGGTTGATGATGAAATTCCAAGAAATGTTTTCTTTCTTGAAGTAAAACTCGGTTATGGAGAACATAGCGATGATGCATTTTCAGAATCAAGAATTATCATTGATGATGAAAAAGCGAAATATCAGAAAGAACATTTGGATGATGATGACTACATTTATGATGAAACTTACATTACTGCTGACGAAGCAGAAAAGATGTATATTTTTTTCCAAAAGATCATCAAAAAATATAACAACGATCATATCACTCTTAATAATGGCATTGATAAGTACTGGTTTCGTAATTATTATAATATGACTGAAGAAGACATTGAAGAATTCAGTGAATATTATGGAAAATTCTGTTGTGAACTTTTTAGTCCAAAAATTAACAATAATTGGTATGGTTTAAGAAATTGTTCAATTTTATACTATGACGAAAACGGTTTGAAACACGAATGCGAAGTTGTTTAACATTTTGAGATATAAAAAACAAATATCCGTTTATGGTTATTGGTCAAATCATTCGAGAGAATTCTGAAACAAATGTTCTGACTCATATTTCTTTTTCTGGAGTGGAAGTTGGAGATATAGTTCGTATTGACGGAAAGTTATGTTATATAACTAGAGTAGAATGTGCGAATTGTCTTAGTACATTTGAAATATATAGATATGTTTCAGAATACAAAGAACATGATAAAATAGATACCTATACCGGAGGTTTCCGGCGAGTTGAAGTTATATCCAGATATTTTTACCCAAATGCGTATGATCGCGTTCTCGTATTTAAATCTGGACGATGGTTTGCTGACTGTGTTTCTGCTTACAATGAAAGGTTCATATGGACGGTAGGTCACGGAAGAATTTCATTTAAAAATGCAGTTCCATATACAATAGATACGAGAAAATTATATTCTACTGATAAAAAGATTCGAGAGAACTTATTTCATACATACTCATCTGAATATAATTTCATCAATAATATAACAGAAATCAAAAAGAAATACAAAAAGTAAATAATATCTTTTTGGTTCAAATGTTAAATGATGTTAAATTTTTGAAATTAATTGTTGAAGTATTTGTTTATAAATAATTGTTTTTGTACCTTTGCTGATGAAATAAGAGAAAACAAACCAATATATGAATAAAATTATTTATTTCGGTGGCAACTTTGACTTTCAGTACAAAGATTACTCTAAAGATAAATTAGAGAAAGATTATAGGGCCATTATTCTCGGTGGAGCAGATCGAATGCTTCACAGCCCCAAGACCGAAACTAAAACCGTAGAAATTTATCCAGGTGTTGATTATGTTGGACCTTTCTACTTTTATGAAGAAGGTACTACTGCATCAGATATAGTTAACAACGAATTTCGTATGGTAGAATCTTCTACAGATGTTGTGTTTTTGCTTGATAACTTTAATTCTCCCGGCACAATATCAGAGTTGATTCACGCTGCTTATTGCAAGAAAGAAATCCATATATTCTTCATCGGTTTGAACCACGACGACGGTGAACCGGAAAACGATGTAAATTCGATGCATTGGTATCCTATGCGAATGTCACAAATCATTTCTCCCGATACTGTTCATATGTACGAATGTGTGAACAAAGAAGAAGCAACAAGTAAAATCATTAACCTTTTGAAATCATGGAACTCGAAATTTTAGTAACGGTACTTGGCTTGATTCAGGGCGTCTTGGCATTGCTCAATAAGCGTTCTAATTGGATTGTTTATGCTTTGCAGATGGGTGCTTTGGTAGTATTCTCTTTTTATGCCAAGTTATACGGTGATATGGTTCAGAGTGCTGTTTATATGTTCATCTGTTTGTTTTCTTATTGGGCTTGGAAAAACAGCAAACTCAAAAAGACTACACATACTACTAAATCAACATTTGCTCTAATTGTAGCAACGACTGTCGTTCTTACTTATGTTGTTGGTAAGATATTGAGTAAGACAGACGATCCTATGCCCTATGTAGATGCATTTACAACGATTACTACTATTATTGCACTATTGTTGATGTCTGCACACAAAATCGAATGTTGGATTGTGTGGCTTGTTAATGATTTTGCATATCTCTACGAATATTATAATCTTCCAAATCCTGCTTTTTACTTATTCTGCTTATATATAGTATGGATAGTTATGGCAGTTTTGAGTTATTATAATTGGTACAAAACTTATAAAAGCGAACTCAATTAAAACGTTATGATTAAGAAAATTGTTTTTGACGGCAACGACGGAACCGGAAAGTCTTTTCGTCTCAATGAGATGAAAAAAATTTTCCCCACACTCGAATATGAGGATCGCGGAATTTTTTCTGAGATGACGTTGAACGAGAATATCTTTAAGAAAGTAGAAGATTCTGATACAAAAGCCGTCTGTGATAAAGTAAAAGAACTGTATAAGTTCTATAAACACATAGCTGAAGATTCGACGACTCTTTATATTATTTGCGACACTACGCCGGAAATATGTCAGAAGAGAATTTCTGCTCGTGGAGATTCTTTAGATGAAGAATATCACAGAATGGAAGATTTGATAAAATTTAGAGAAAGATTCAATGTTCTTTATTATTTTGTTAAAGAACTTCCGAATGTTATGATGGTTGATACTTCAGATAATATAATTTGATTTATTATGAAAACAATTCAAGAAATAATTGACAATTATTCAACAGATTGGGAAGTTTTTGGAGACGACCGATTTGGCATTCGTTTTAGTGAGTTCCTGACTGTTGAACAGATGGAACAAATCGGCTTTACTTATACAGGCGACCCATCGAAAAGAAAAATTAAAGAGTGGTGCCGGGAAAATATCCTGGAACAACTCAAAGATGATGTTGAATTTGGATTCAAAAAAGCACTCAACCAGCGTGGAATTTCGGCCGGCCTGATGTTTGATGTAGTTCTATCGTGGAACCGCGTGCTTGAAGAGGGTCTTGAGAATTGGCCGGAAAGTGATTATGCTATGTATGGTCTTCCTCTGTTTAAAGCAACAGCAGAAAAATATGGATTCGATAATCCAATCGGAGATGATACTGGCAGAGAAAAATATTATGATTGCGAATAACTATGGGGAAAAATAAACCAAGAACTGCAACTCACAGAGTAACTAATATTCTGATTGAGAAATATTCTAAAGAATGCGAATTGTGGGACGGAGGGTTTCCGGAATGTCTCCTTCCATGGTCACACAGCAGTAAAAACGGATGCAACGGAAACCCCTTTGTTTGTAAGAAGTTATATATGAAGTATTTGGCTTCTACTAAAGAACCGGATCAAAGAATTATTGATATATTCGAGAATCGAAACACAAATAACAAATAATAAAATAATACAAACTATGATTACCAATTCGAATAAAGTTTCTCTCACTTATGAAGATTTAGAAAAATTGTTTAACGACTCTTTAGATAAAGAAATTTCTGAGTGGAAGAAAGAAAAAGACGCATTTATAGCAGATTCTCAAAATAGCGAAGGAAAAATTACCGGAAAGTATATGCCAGCTGCTAATTTTCAAATCTGGATTAAAATTCCGGTAGTTTTATGTCCGAATGAGATTCTCGATAGATTGAAATCTAATATTGAATCTGCTGGTTGGTCCATTAAAGAATGCGAGTGGCAAATTAACGAGCGCACTGGTTCAGAACAACTATATTTATACATAAGAAAAATCTCGTTAAATAAAATTTGATTTTTATAATATGAATACTACTGTAAAAAAATCTAATATTAAATTAGAGGATACATTCCCATATTTAAAATCAATAAGCGGGTTTTTTGGTGTGCCTTTTGACGATTTTGGGTTTTTATGGAATCCAACAGAAATAACTGAACACAGAAATGCATTTGAAAAATATTTTAAAGAAGTATCTTCAGTTATCTTGGGCGTTCCAATAGAAGATATTGATTCTATGATTAAATTAAATAAAGAACGCTCAAAACATTGGTGTTGGAAACATAATGTGTCTTATAATATATATATGAATTCTTGTATTAATGAAATATTTTATATTCATTTATCAGATTCTCAAATGCATTGGCCAATAGAATTAAAAATTAATGATTGGAAGTTGTTTTCTAAATTAAGAATTTATATCCACCAGAACAGGGAACTATATATTGAGTCGAATTTACAGATTGAATCTATAGATGATATACTTCATTTAAAGAATCAAGAAAAATTAAATAAACTATATGAAGATTTATCAAAATTGGAAATTCAGAAAGAAAAACACGAAAAGAAACTCAATGAATATCAATCTAAAATCAAATCTATAAATGAAGAAATAAATCAATTAAAATCTCTAAAATGACTATAAATTATGATGTATATATTGACTTGCAACAATTTGGCCATTTGCGCTTCTGAAGATAAAAACAAATTAGAGAAACAGAAAGCAGAGCGCATAGAATCAATAAAAAACGATTCTAATTTTGAAGTTATCCGTTTTGACGAAGATTCTATTGCATATTATACCGGAATCTCATACGAGGAAAACAAATATGAAATTTCAGAATTAGAGATTATCTGATTTAATGTAAAAAGTTAAATACTGTTAAATTTATATTTTTTATTTGAAATTGTTTGCATAATTAGATTTTTATTTCTACCTTTGTGTAAAGAATTATAAAATTAGTATAGATTAAATAATATAACTATGGAATTCCAAGACAGAATCAGAATCGTAAACAAGAGTAAAGATGGCGTATCTCTTCGAGCTCCGCAAGGTCAAACTGTAAAGATTCCCTGGAAAGAATTTCAGGAACTTTATGAGCCGGCTGGTAAGTTTTATTGCCGTCTGAAGCCGGAAGCCGTAGAAAGAATGAAAACAGTTGATGATAAGTTAAACACTCTTGTTGTGTATTATCTCAAGTCGCGTCCGGCCGTCGTTGAAAAGAATGGTTACACCAAAGATTTTCTTGTTTCGATGGGAGTCATTGGGAAGTTAACTGAAGAAATTAAAGAATTGCTTAATTGTACTGCTGCTGAAGTTTTAAATCTCGTCCAAGAAAGGATAACTCCACTTAGGCCGTATATGATAGAAACTCCGGAATGCGCTAAACGCATTCGAAAAGAGGAGAATAGAGCCCGCGAGATGGAGAAGAAAGCAGCAAAAGAAGAGTCTGTCTATAAAGCGACTCAAAGTCTTTCTGATGCAAAGGGTTTTGATAAACTCAAAAATCTAAAATTTGATTAATTTATAAATTATATGTTAAAGAAAGGCGACAAATTTAAGCAAGCATGGCGTGGTTGTAAAAATCCGATGGTATTTGAAGTTCTTGAAGTTGACAGAGAACGAGATTACTTGAAAGTCAATTGCATATCTTCAGACGGGTACTCTCATGAAGAAGAGTGGCAGGGTCCAGGCGACGGATTGGAATTCACCGAGGGCGTTATAGAAATGGGTGAATATGAAATGATAGAATAACAGAGTTATTTTTGTTTTATATATTATTGGTTTGGAAGAGGCGTCCGGCTCGTGATGAGTAGGGCGTCTTTGATTTATTTTTTATTTAATCTTTGTATAAAATTTTCAATTGCTTTTATAACGTAAATTTTTCGATCATATTTTTCGAAATTATCTAATTTTAAAAGTTTTTTCTTTTCATAAAAAAATTCAATTATTGCATTTGAAAAGTTTTCAATTTCTAAATTAGATGCAATAAATTTGTTATTGTCGTTTTTTAATCGATGATTATTAAAAAAAATACTCATATCAATAAATCCACCTTCATAAGTCAGTTTTTCTTTATCTTTATAAGTCAGTTCTTCGTTACTAATTCTATAATATAATCTATTGATAGTTGTTCTCATATTTGCTATGATATATAAGAAGTGAAGAATATGCATAAGATTGTTGTCGAAGTTAATATATATTCTCTGATATAATGTTTGAGTTTTTAGAATAAAGTTTTCATCTTCTTTCGGAATATATTCTATAAGATTTGAACTATTTTGTAAAATTATCTGATCTTGACTATATATATTGTCATCTATCCAATAAGAATCAAGATAAATGTTAAATTTTTCTTTTATTGAATCAATATCATTTTTAAAATAAAAATTTATCGTTTTTATGAAATCTTTATCGCTATTATATAAAAGTTGGTGAGTTGGGATAAATTCACCTAAATATAGAACGTAATCAAAATCATTTTTATTCGGGATAATTTCAGTGCCAGCAGATAATCTATTTATAACTGAATCTTCAGAAGATTCAATATCTATATCATCTAATATATCTTCAAATATTTTTTTCATAAAGTCATTTATACCAGGCTGGTAGATTTTTTTTAAGCGGGCAATGATCGAACATAAACCTCATATCAGTAACATTACTAACGTTCCACTATGATATATCACCGTTAAATTGAGAATAACGAAACATACCCCACATATTAGTAACTTTCGAAACATTCC
>JAEEGL010494778.1_pt1 | contig 16372 bp, 12 predicted proteins | sample 9134231 | NCBI WGS metagenome assembly JAEEGL01 (sample SAMN16246548, study PRJNA631951) | gut metagenome | biome: gut microbiome; feature: rumen; material: fiber-attached | host: Bos | place: Iran: Karaj | collected 2018-10
GTCTTCCGGGTCCGCGGCTGACCTTGGTCTCACCAACGGAGTATGAAGGGAAGTTATAGTGATGGATATATCTCTTAGCCTTTACGTTGTCATCAAGGCCGTCAACCTTCTGTGCCTCTGAAAGAGGTGCAAGGGTACATACGTTGCAGATCTGGGTCTGTCCACGGGTGAACATAGCCGAGCCGTGTACACGGGGGATTATATCAACCTCTGCTGCAAGCTTTCTGATCTGGGTGATCTCACGGCCGTCGGGACGCTTGTGGTCCTTAAGGATCATCTTACGAACGGTCTTCTTCTCATACTGATAAAGAGCCTCACCAAGGATAGCAAGCCATTCTTCGTTATCTGCAAAAGCCTCTTCAAGACGCTTCTGGATATTTGAGATGTTCTCCTCGCGAACCTGCTTCTCATCGGTGAATACTGCGGTCTCCATCTCTGCGGGAGGAACGATCTCCTTCATCTTATCGAACAGTTCCTGGGGGACAGCGCAGCTTACATATTCGTGCTTAGGCTTACCAACTTCTGCAACGATTTCGTTGATCCAGTTGATGATCTTCTGGTTTACATCGTGAGCGGTATAAATAGCCTCCAGCATCTTTGACTCGGGGATCTCGTTTGCACCGGCCTCGATCATGATAACCTTCTGTGCGGTAGATGCAACAGTAAGCTTAAGATCACCGGCTGCCCACTGTTCCTGGGTGGGGTTGATGATCAGCTCTCCGTTTATCATACCCATCTGTGTCATTGCACAGGGGCCGTCAAAAGGTATATCTGAAATGCAGGTTGCGATAGCGCTGCCCAGCATAGCTACCAGCTCGGGACGGCAGGCGGGATCAACGCTCATTACCAGGTTGTCAAGTGTTACATCATTTCTGTAATCCTTGGGGAATAAGGGACGCATGGGTCTGTCGATAACACGGCTGGTAAGCACTGCGTTCTCAGATGCCTTTCCCTCTCTCTTATTGAAGCCTCCGGGGATCTTTCCTACTGCATACATCTTCTCCTCGTATTCAACTGAAAGCGGGAAGAAATCGATGCCATCCCTGGGCTTTTCGGATGCTGTAGCCGTAGCCAGCACGGTTGTGTCGCCATAGTGCATGAAAGCTGCACCGTTAGCCTGGGCGGATACTCTTCCGATATCTACGGAAAGTGTTCTGCCGCCGATCTCAATACTGTAAGTCTTGTACATGTTTCCTCTCTTTCCGGCTTATCAAGCCTATTTGGTCTTTCGACTGTTTTTGTTTTTTACCGGAGAGGAATGCCCCGAAAACACTGAACAACGTTCAAAAGCTTTTGAACACTCTTCAGTGATCTCGCCGGCTGTTTCCTTTCCGGTTTTAAAAGATAAAACGGACACGGAACATCAAGGATCCGTATCCGTTATTCTTTTTTTGATTACTTACGAAGGCCGAGCTTATCGATCAGTGCACGATATCTCTCAATGTCCTTCTCCATCAGGTAATTCAGAAGTCCGCGGCGCTTACCTATAAGCATGTACATACCACGGCGTGAGTGATGATCAAGAGGGTGATCCTTAAGATGAGCGGTAAGCTCCTCGATTCTTGCGCTGAGTACAGCTACCTGTACCTCAGGTGAACCGGTGTCTCCCTCTGTGCGGGCATACTCTTTCATGATTGCCTGTTTCTTCTCTGCTGAGATCATTGCTTTTTCCTCCTTATTATTATTCGGCCGTATCCGGGATAAGGGTCGGAGTTTCCCTTTTCTCAGATGCGGTTAAACCACAACATTCGGTATTCTACCACAGCTCAGATATTCTGTCAACCGTAACTCTCTGCTTTTCAGCAGCTCTTCCGTTCCACCAGTCTGCCGTTAACAACTACGCTTCCGTGTCTGTAAGCAGGATCCTTCGTGCGCTGTTTTATTATATATATGCACTGTCTGACCATCTCTTCCACATTAACATGCCATGTTGTAAGCCCTATGCCCTCCGGTATGCGTTCGGCATAATCATCATAACCTGTAACCGCTACATTTTCAGGAACCTTATATCCGTACCTGTTAAGATTGGCTATCAGACGGTATGCGGTTTCGTCACAGTTACATACAAAGGCTTCCGGCATATCCGGCGGCATTATGACATCTACCAGAAATCCCAGGCTGTCACGGTCGGGAAGTATCCACCGGTTGTTAATCTCTATATCTTTAGCCATCAGATATTTCAGATATCCCATCATACGGTCAAGTATGGATCTGGTAGCTTTAAAGCTTCCCACAAAGGCGATCTTCCTGTATCCTTTTTCAGCCAGATAACGCGTTAAGCAGTATCCGCCGTTGATATTGTCACCGGATATGGAGTCTATCTCATATTCTTCGTTAACATAGTCAATGAAAATGAGCTTCTGGCCGGCTTTGATAAGCGCGTCAATATAGTCATTTCGCATTTCGCCTATCATCACACACTGATGTGCTTCACCATCGGATATTATCTGTGGGAGTATGCACATTTTTTCATTGGTATGTGATATCACTTCAAGCTGGCCGATATATCCGGCGGCCGAAAGCTCTACCATAAGCTTCTGACAGATCCTGGCATAAAAGGAACGTTCCGACATAAAATGCTCTGCCACAAGTATTGCTATCTTGAGGCTTTCATCAAACTTTCCGATGTTTACAGCTTTTTCTGCCTTTGTTTTCTTATTATCCATAACCCCCTCCCTTCTCTGAATATCATAACCCCGTTTGCTTATCAGAAAGTGAACTTGTCAGCAAAGAATGCTTCCAGCTCATCTATCGCGATCCTCTCCTGCTCCATTGAATCACGGAAACGCACGGTTACCTTGTGATCCTCTTCGGAGTCAAAGTCGTAAGTAATGCAGAAAGGAGTACCTATCTCATCCATACGGCGGTAACGCTTTCCTATTGTTCCCCTGTCGTCAAATTCGCAGTAATATTTCTTTGAGAGCTGTGCAAAGATCTTCTCCGCACCCTCATTTAATTTCTTTGAAAGAGGCAGCACACCGATCTTAACAGGTGCTATAGCCGGGTGGAAATGAAGCACCGTACGTACATCGGGCTTCTCGGGTGTACCCAGCTCTTCCTCATCGTATGCAGCGCAGAGGAATGCCAGCACCATACGGTCAGCTCCCAGTGAAGGCTCTATAACATAAGGAATATACTTTTCGTTCTTGCCCTCGTCAAAATAGGTCATATCCTGCTTGGATACATTCTGATGCTGGGTCAGATCGTAATCTGTACGGTCAGCGATACCCCAGAGCTCGCCCCAGCCGATGGTAGGGAAGAGATACTCGATATCCTGTGTACCCTTTGAGTAGAAAGCCAGCTCCTCGGGATCATGCTCACGGAAGCGAAGCTCCTCTTCTTTCATGCCAAGGGAAAGCAGCCAGTCCTTGCAGAACTTCTTCCAGTATTCATACCATTCAAGATCGGTGCCGGGCTCGCAGAAGAACTCAAGCTCCATCTGCTCAAACTCACGGGTACGGAAAGTAAAGTTACCGGGAGTTATCTCGTTACGGAAGCTCTTACCGATCTGGCCGATACCGAAAGGAATGTTTCTTCTGGAAGTACGCTGTACATTCTTGAAGTTTACGAATATACCCTGAGCAGTCTCCGGACGCAGGTATACGGTAGCGGATGCGTCCTCGGTAACCCCCTGGAAGGTCTTGAACATCAGGTTGAACTGTCTGATATCGGTGAAATTGTGCTTGCCGCAGTTAGGGCAGGCAATGGAATTTTCCTTGATGAAGTTCATCATCTTTTCAGCATCCCAGCCGTCAACGCTGCTCTCTAAAGTCACATTATTGTCATGAGCCCAGTCATCGATAACCTTATCGGCGCGGAAACGCTCGTGGCACTCTTTACAATCCATAAGTGGATCCGAAAAGCTGCTAAGATGTCCGCTGGCGATCCAGGTCTGGGGATTCATGAGTATAGCGCAATCTACACCTACATTGTAAGGATTCTCCTGCACGAACTTCTGCCACCATGCACGCTTTACATTATTTTTAAGCTCAACGCCCAGGTTACCGTAATCCCAGGTATTGGCAAGGCCTCCGTATATCTCCGATCCGGGATAGATAAAGCCCCTACCTTTGCAAAGGTTTTTGATCTTGTCAAGTGTCTTTTCCATGTTACTCCTCCTGTTTCAATATATTATTATATATGTCCCTTCCTCTGAAGCTTCGACTGTCTTTGCATCGGTCTGCTTCATGCTCTGGGTATAAAACTTAACATCCGATGGCATACGTATCCTGCCTTTGCCGGTAAAGATCATGATCTTTTTGTTAGCCATATTCATCAGATCATTCTTTCCGATGACATGCTCCGGCTGTCCTGCATATGCAAGGGCACAGTCAAGATCGTATCCATTATCATAAGCCTCCTGCACCGTTCCTGTAAAGAGGGAATCCGGCATATATGCATCATAATCTTTAACAGTAGCAAAATGCAGATATACGCACATATTATTTCCAAGCCTCTCATGCCCTGTCATGCTTATGCTGCCTTCGCCGTTTGCGGAATTATATGCAGTAAGCTCCTTATTGATATAATCCATGAGCTCGCTTTCATTATAATAGTTCTGTGAAAAATCATCCAGCAGTGCCGCTTCGATACTCCCGTCTTTTGAAAGTGAAAAACTACTCAGATCATTTCCCGGTTCGGAATACTTATCAGCACAAGCCGTAAGCAGAAGCGCCGATCCCAGCAAAGCACTGATCCCGATAAAAGTTTTTGATCCCATATCCTAGAGTGCCTCCGTGACTTTTACTTTGATCCTGACCGTCCTGCCGTTTATCTTTGCAACAAGCTTTGCAGTGCCCGGCTTAAGTGCATGTATAGTCCCATTTTCGTCTGCATAAGCAGTCAGGGCATTCGAGCTTTTGAATACTGCTGGCTGATATAATCTGGCACCGGTATCTTCCGCAATAACTATACAGTATTCCTCACCTGCTGCTAAAGAAAGACTGTAGCTGTTTGTACTGATCGTCTTTAATTCTCCGTCGTTTTGCAGATAAGGTTTTTCAGCATATATCTTAAACCTGAATGTAAATCCCGAGCCTTCGGTCTTATATGGATCATATACGCACTTAACCATGCTCTCGCCGGTATTATGCATCCTGATCTTTCCGTTGCCCCATAGTTCCAGCGGTCCTGCTGTACCTTCTATGCTCCAGTTTGCCTTTCCGGACGGAACCCCTGATACCTTAAGATTTTTGCGCTTATCAACGTTAAGGAATACCTCTCTTTGTACAGGCTCCGGAACTCTCACGTTTATCTTTACGCCGTTACTGCATGTCAGTTCTGTTTCGCCCACTCCTATAGCTGTGATCTTTCCGGAAGGACTGATATAGACCACGCCGTCGGCATAGCCCTTCCCTGTTTTGTATATCTTCATTCCATTATCAGAAGTCCAGTTCACGTTTTTAAATGATACCCCGGAAAGGGAAAGCTTAACGCTCTGAAGCGGTGACAAGACTATCTCATCATTCCGGCTTTGTAACGATACAGTCCTGCCTCTTTCAGTAACCTTGATCGCAGTCTTGTAAACCCGTGAATTGACAACCGCATATAAAACAGCCCTGCCTTCAGAAAGCGCCTTAACTTCACCGGCTTCAATTTTGACTACGGCGGGATCCGAACTGTAATAATATACCGGATAGTGTTCTCTCATATTAACGCCATCTGCAGTTATAAATAAAAGGTCATCAGCATTAATACTGTCACCGCTGTTCATCGGATAGCTCTTTTTTGCAAAATGCGGAGCACATACATATACTTCATATTCACGCCCGCCGACACTTCGTACGATAGTATGTCCCGTATTCCTTGCCGTCAGAGTGCTGCCGCTTATCCTGACGATCTTTTCTTCCTCACTCTGCCAGTTTTCAACAGTATCCAGTCCAAAGCTCTGCCCTTTAACAAGGTACAGAACCTCAGCTCCCAGATCAGGTACAGGGCTAAACGACGAAACATTCTTCTGCGGATCGGGCCCGGGGCCGGGTACAGTACCGTAGTAATCCGAAGTAAGTGCATTGATCACAAAATTGCTGCGCTTGCTGCTTGTTGAAGACCCCAATATATCAGTCCAGTTTTCCCCGTCTGAAGAATAGAAACTCTGTCCCGCATCACAGCCCACTTCATATGCAATACCGTTTGACCTTGAATAAGCTCTCTCATATACTATCGATCTGTTATCGCTGCGCTTTATAACTACAGCAAAGCTCTCGCCTGCTTTTACTATCACACTTTCTTTAAGATCAATAGTATATTTGCCGTCGAGATATATTGTTGCTTTTGTGGTCGCATTACCGGCTATTTTACCGGAAGCCGGACCTTTCTGCGGATCAACCGACTTATATACAGTTATCTCTATTTCCGTCCCGTTTGTATCCAGGCCGAAAACATCAAAGCTGACAGCTTTAAGCTCCTCATAGTCCGCCCCGCTGTTTGCCGTATAAATATTTGCACTGTAAGGAACATTAATATAGCTTTTAGAATGTATCTGGGAAGTATAGAAATAATTATTCTCCGGAACATCTGCGGGATCCGTTATCTCAAAAGTCCAAGCAGATTTCTGGGTACTTCCGTTAGGCTTTGCAAGACCGGAATCTTCATATGAAATCCAGAAATAATTATGATAACTGAGTACATCCGCACCGTTATTCCAGCTGTTGCGGACCAGCCAGGCGCCATCATTCTCCGGTATGGCACCGGCCGAAGCCTTGAAATACTCCCTGGAAAAATCATCATCCCAGCCCACAAGGCAGATCGCATGATTTGTCTTTGTCTGTGTCGAGCAGAAATAACAGTTATTTTCAGGATTGTAATAAGTGTCTGCCGCATGGATTGACACGCCGACCGCACCGTTTTCCATGATACACTGCTTTATAAGCGCAGTATTGTCTATATTGATCTCCATGGCGTTTTTAAGGCGCGCATCACAATTATACTCTATCCCCTCCGGGTTATAAAATCCGGAATTCATCTCTACTGCATAAACACTATACGGAAGCAGATCCTCCGATACCGCTCCGCGCCCGTTCATCATGGTCTGGGACGCAAAATCAAGATTGCCGCCGCAATCTACTATGCCTTCGCTGCCGGTATAGCTGACGATATCACCTGAATCACCTGCGATCGAAGGCGTTCCCTGCCTGTAACAATAGTAAACTGTATGGAGTTCGGAAAGATCGATATCCACACCCTTATCCGTAAGGCCATGATTTATCATATAAAATTCGGTAAGCGCCATGGCCGAATGTGCCCAGCAGCTTCCGTAAGGATTCTGGTTTCTGTTTACCGGATATTTCCCGGTAAAATAATCAATGATCTTTTCACCCTCGTAATAAGGATAAGGGAAATTACTGCTTACTGTCTGCGTTTCCTTTAATGAAGATGCAGACTGCACTGTAAGGCCACTGCTACCCGATATTCCGTTTTTGATATTATCAAAACTTACATATTCGGAAGTTAAAGTGACCGCACCTTTACCGGGAGTCTCAAAGTAGCCCCCTTCGGTATCCTCAATAACCTCTTCCTCATCTATTATAAAGCCTTCGTCTTCCGGTTCTGCGCACAGGGCACTAAGAGTACTGCCGCACAGCACCCAGATGCCCAATATTAATGCCAGAAGCCCTACCAGCTTTCGTTCTTTCATTCCCAAACCTCAAAACAATGCGTTTATTATAATGTCAACATCATTTTTTAGCAATAAATTCTTTACCAGACAGGTGGCTGAAATCCCCTGTTATTTGAGGAAAGATCAATTTGTACGCTCTAAGGTACTGTGTTTTCCTCCCTTTATAGGGATGCCCTCCGTATTTGATATCTCCTGCCAGAGGATGCCCTATGGAAGCCAGATGCGCCCTTATCTGATGGGACTTTCCCGTAAAGAGCTCCACCTCCAGCAGGCTTGTGTCTCCTCTGTTCTCTATAACCCGGTATGCGGTCTTAACATATGCTTCATCAGCGTTTGTAATACTTTTATTCTTTTCTGCCGGATCAATTCGCACTTTGTTGTTCTTTTCGTCCTTATGCCATATTCCCTCAAGAACAGCTTCTCCTTCCATGCTGCCTTCGGCCAGAGCCAGGTAGAATTTTCTCAGATCATGGCTCTTTATCATATCCGAAAGGAAACGGCTTCCGGCATAAGTCTTTGCGCACATGAGCAGTCCCGTGGTATTCCGGTCCAGTCTGTTGCATACCGATGGTCTGAAAGCCTCCTGCAGCTCTCCTTTCGATCCGCAATATGAAATCAGCCATTCGTTTGCACTTTTCTCTCCGCTCTTATCGGACTGGCTTAGAAGCCCTTCCGGCTTATCTATTATCAGGATATCCTCATCCTCATAGACCACTTCGATCTCCGGCCCGTCCCAGGCAGCTGCCGCCACGCTGCAGCCTCTCATTTTATCAAAAGTCTCATCAGAAAAGAAAAACTTTATCGCATCACCTTCAGACAATATATTACTGCCATCAGACTTTGCACCGTTTAAGGTGATGTTCTTTTTCCTGAGCATCTTGTATATAAAGCCGCTGCCTGCCGCCGAAAGATATTTTTTAAGATACTTATCCAGACGCTGGCCGGCTTCTTTTTTATCTATAAATACTTCCTTCATGCTTAAATGGATATCTGGCAGATCGTAATGAGCAGTTCATCACTCTTTTCAGTAGCTTCCGGTGTTCTCTCAACACGCTGGATAAATGCTTTTTCATCGGTAAAGAGCTTGATGCTCACATTACCTTTCCCTTCATTTTTAAGAATGGAGTGTATATGTTCCTCACCTTTTTTTGCATTCTTCTCATCGCCCGGCAAAAAGCCCAGCACTTCATTTTCCGTACACGCACAGCAGTAAAGAGGAAACTCATCCTTATAGGCTGTGAGAAAAAAATCAAATCCCACGGATGCTTTACAAACATTCTTTACCTTTTCGTAAAGTTCCTTAGGGCAGGAATACTTTTTAGCTCTCTCAAACATGATAGCCGAAATGAGGAAGCGTGCCGCCGGCAGGACTCCAAGCACGGCAGCCACCGTCAGAAGATTATTCCTGCTCTTTGACCAGCTTATATCGGGATTCCTGTTTTTGGTGATGATCATGCCAAGGATAAGCATCCCCAGAGATATGCAAAAAAGCAGGAGGGCTTTTATCCACTCCCGCTTTCCCTGGGCTTTTATATAGCCGTAACTGCCTTTTAATATCCGCTTCGTCACTGGATATCCCCGCCTTCTCCCTCAGCGGGATTATCAAATATACTGGGGGGCTGGACCTCAGCAGCCATCTGCTCGGGAACCGGTTCGGGCTCAGGCTGGGCATTGAGCTCGTTCAGATTATCCTGTACGGTCTGTCCGATAACACTGAGTGAATCAAGGAATCTGTTGGTATTACGTGTAGTATTATCAATACATTCATAGATCATGCCGTTAAGATTAACAAGCATATCATTCAGATAAGCCTGGGCTGATGCCAGATATCCGTCTGCCTGGTATTTTGCATCGGCAATAATGCTGTCCGCCTGCTGCTGTGCCAAAGCCACGATATCATCGGCATGTTTGGTAGCCATATTGGTTATCTCGGATTCGCTCACCATCTCGCTTGCCTGCTGATGGATCTTCGCCATAAAGCGTTCAGCCTTATCGTGGGATTCCTTCTCGATGGCATCGGCATTTTCCATCAATCTTCTGTATCTTTCTATCTCCTCGGGAAGATTAGCCTTAAACTGCCTGACATAATCCACAAGCCTTTCCCTGTCCACAGAGATATTGGTACTGCTTAAGAAAACCGGCTTGCTCTGCTCGATGAGCTGTTCCATCTGCTCGATGATGCTCTCAAGCTTGCTGTTAACCCTGTCGTTGACCCTGTCCATTCTTCTCTCCCTCCGAAATGATCATTTACGTTCTTTAAATTTGTCGTATATGCGCTGAACAAGAAATTCAGGCACACACTGGCTTATATCGCCTCCGAAATAGGCAATCTCTTTTACTCCCGACGAGCTCAGATAAGCATACTCCAGGCTGGTGGTAAGAAATACGGTATCCACCGCTCCATGGGACAGCTTACTGTTTGTCTGCGCCATCTGCAGTTCATACTCAAAATCAGTGATAGCACGAAGGCCGCGGATCACTACATGCACGCCTTTATCACGGCAATAGTCAATGACCAGTCCGCTGAAAGAATCGACCTGCACATTCGGAAGATGCGCCGTCGCTTCCTGCAATATTTTAACACGTTCCTCCGTGGAAAACAATGGAGATTTAGCTTTATTATGGAGTACGGATACAGTGAGCGTATCGAACATCTGCGCCGCTCTCTCTATCACATCCAGATGCCCCAAAGTCAGGGGATCAAAGCTGCCGGGATATATAGCATGTTTCATTTTTCTTTTCTCCTAAGGAAGATATGCTTATTAGTTTTATAGACCTTTTCCTTGATAATGTCAAATCCAAGATCCGATGCTATATCCTCAAGCTCTCTTTCCTTTTTCTCCTCGATGATGATGATAGTATCTTCTGTAACAGCCTTGCTTCTCTGTGCAGAGATCAGCACCTGCTCATCAAAACCCTGTCCGTAGGGCGCATCCACGAATACTATATCTACAGCTTCCCTTATACCGTAATTAAGTGCTGCAGCCGCATCCTGTCTGAATACCAGTGCCTTGTCAAAAAGCTTTGTATGCTTTAAGTTATGCTCTATACAGCCTATGGCCGTCTTATCAGTTTCGAAAAAATAGGCTTTTGCCGCGCCCCGGCTCAGGGCTTCTATACCTATCGCCCCGCTTCCGGAGAACAGATCAACGAATACACAGTCAGGTACATCAGACTGCAGAACGTTAAAGAGAGTTTCCTTAACCCGGTCCGTGGTAGGTCTGGTATTATCGCCTTCCGGCGTCATCAGTTGCAGTGAACGGGCGCTGCCCGCTATAACACGCATCATTTGAGTTTGGTCCCCTTAGCATCACGCTTCTGTGCTCTTATCAGAGCCAGATCTATCTTTTTCTCATGGAATTCCACTACGTTTCTTTCCACATGGGTGCTGCCCACAACAGCCATCTCAACGTAATCATCCTTTTCCAGCTTCATGCCTCTTACGCCTACAGCCGCCTTCTTCTTCATAGGCACTTCAAGCGCATCTATCTTAAGAAGATAGCCCTTATGGGTAAACATAGCCACATAAGACTGATCGTAAAGTATATCAACCTTTACCACTTCATCATCATCCGCAAGCTTGGTAGCGGCCACCATACGCTTTGCCACGTCAAACTCATCACCGGTGCAGTATTTTATCATTGCCTGCTTTGTGACGAATAAGAGTCTTAAGGTGCTTACCTCCGCCTGCGGCAGTACGCAGATGATATCCTCCTGGGCGGAGCTGTAATTGCTGACATTATCGATAGGTATACCTTTATCCCTGAAACGTCCGTGAGGCAGATCCGCAACTTTTATTGTATGGAGATTTCCTTTATTTGTAAAGGCACAGAGCTTTCCTGTATTCTTACATTCGACTATCCATGCATTTTCGGACTCCACAGCCTCCCTGTTACGGTCCAGCGTAGCCTGGTCGATGGTCTTGCAGTATCCGAAACGGTCCATCAGGAAGATGACATCCATCTCTTCCATCTTCTTTTCTTCATAGACCACTTCTTCCGCATTTTCTATCGAAGTTTTTCTGGGTACCGCATAAGTCTTCTTCATATCCTGAAGATCATCTATGATAACCTGCGCCATGGATTCACGGCGGTCCAGTATATCTTCATAACGGTAGATGTTTGCAGTGGTCTGCTCATATTCGCGGTTCAGCGCTTCGATCTCCAGACCGATCAAACGGTATAATCTCAGTTCGAGGATCGCATCTGCCTGACGCTCCGTAAAGTGGAGCATACCGGCCATTATCTTGGATTCCTTGCTCTTGAAATTGATACCGTCGGTAACACCTTCCACCAGGCAGGCTTTCGCCTGGGGGCGGTCCTTTGAACCGCGGAGTATCTCAATGATAAGGTCTATCACGTTGCAGGCCTTGATAAGACCTTCCTGTACTTCCTTCTTCTCACGCTCTTTAGCAAGCAGATTGGTATATTTTCTTCTGTTTAATTCAAACTGGAAAGCCACATTATGCTTGATGATATCCTTAAGCCCCATGGTCTCCGGCCTGCCGTCCGCTATAGCCAGCATATTGATACCGAAGGTATCTTCAAGCTTGGTCTTCTTATAAAGCATGTTGGTGAAGTTTTCTACATCAGCATCCTTCTTAAGCTCTATGACTATCCTGATACCTTCTTTTGAGGACTGGTTTGAGATATCAACTACATCAGTGGTCTTTCTGCTCTCGGCTAAAGCTGCAACATCTGCCAGGAACTTGGAGATTCCGGCACCTATCATGGTATAAGGTATCTCATTGATCACCAGCAGTACGTGTCCGCCCTTGGCATTTTCGGTTGTGACACGCCCGCGGATCTTTACCTTGCCGCTGCCGCTCTCATAGATCTGGAGCAGCTCGTCCTTATTTGTAACGATGCCGCCTGTCGGGAAATCAGGACCTTTTACATATTTCATAAGTCCTGCTGTGGTTATATTTTCATCTTTGATATAGGCTATAGTGGCGTCTATAACTTCTCCCACATTGTGGGGAGGTATCTTTGTAGCCATACCAACGGCTATACCTTCGCTTCCGTTTACCAGCAGATTGGGGAAACGTGCCGGAAGAACAGAAGGCTCTTTTTCGGTCTCGTCGAAGTTGGGCATAAAGTCAACGACGTCTTTATCCAGATCTGCCAAAAGGCCTTCCTGGGAGATGCGCGCCAGCCTTGCCTCCGTATAACGCATTGCAGCGGCGCCGTCACCTTCGATATTGCCGAAGTTTCCGTGTCCGTCAACTAAAGGTATGCCTTTTTTGAAATCCTGGGTCATAACCACCAGGGCATCATAGATAGATGAATCACCGTGGGGATGATATTTACCCATGGTATCACCGACTATCCTGGCGCTCTTTCTGTGGGGTCTGTCGTAACGTACGCCCAGTTCATACATATCATACAAAACCCTGCGCTGAACCGGCTTTAAACCGTCGCGCACATCCGGAAGTGCACGGGAAATGATAACGCTCATGGCGTAATCGATATAATTCTTCTGCATTACTTCCGAATATTCGGTCTTTAATATCCTGTCATTTGACTGCTGCATATCTGTCTCCATCCTTACTTAAATATCCAGTACCGCATCGGTGGCGTTCTCGTGAATAAAGCTTCGTCTGGGTGCCACCTCGCTGCCCATCAGAAGTTCCGTGGTATCGGAAGCCAGGATGGGGTCTTCTATATCAACGCGCTTAAGGAGCCTGCGCTCGGGATCCAGCGTGGTCTCCCAGAGCTGTTCGGGATCCATTTCTCCAAGGCCTTTATAACGCTGCAGTGTAAAGCTGCCCTTATGTGTCTTTCTGTATTTAGCCAGAGCAGCATCATCGTAAAGATACTCTTCTTTACCCTTTGAAGGCACAGCCTTGTAAAGAGGCGGCATAGCTATATAAACATGTCCCTCCTGGATAAGCTCCGGCATGAAGCGGTAAAAAAGCGTAAGGAGCAGCGTGCAGATATGCGCACCGTCCACGTCGGCATCCGCCATTATTATTATCTTATCGTAACGGAGTTTCGTTATATCAAAGTCGTTTCCGTAGCCTTCGGAAAAGCCGCAGCCAAAGGCATTGATCATGGTCTTTATCTCGGCATTTGCAAGCACCTTGTCAATACTTGCCTTCTCTACGTTAAGGGTTTTACCTCTTATGGGAAGGATAGCCTGGAATTCACGGTTACGCGCTGTCTTTGCACTGCCGCCTGCAGAATCACCCTCAACTATGAATATCTCGCATTTGGAGGCGTCGCGGGATCCGCAGTTTGCAAGCTTGCCGTTGGAATCGAAAGAATACTTCTGCTTGGTGAGCAGATTGGTCTTCGCCTTTTCTTCGCTCTTTCTTATCTTGGCTGCCTTCTCGGCGCAGCCTATGACATTTTTTAATATCTCAAGATTACGGTCAAAGTAATGAACGCATTCATCGCCGGTCACCTTACCTACAGCCTTTGCGGCATCCTGGTTATCCAGCTTGGTCTTGGTCTGTCCTTCAAAACGGGGATCCCTGTGTTTGATGGACACTACTGCCGTCATACCGTTACGCACATCGGAACCGGTAAAGTTTGCGTCCTTTTCTTTAAGAACGCCCAGCTGTCTTGCGTATGAATTTATAACAGATGTAAACTGGGTCTTAAAACCGGTAATATGTGTACCGCCTTCAGCGTTATAGATATTGTTACAGAAGCCCAGCACTATCTCATGGAATTCATTAACAAACTGGAATGCACATTCAACTTCTACGCCTTCCTGTTCCCCTTTGAAATATACGACTTCATGTACGGCTTCCTTGCCCTTGTTCAGTGCCGCAACAAAGCCTTTGATACCTTCGGGCTCATGGAATTCCACCTCATCAGGCTCCGTTCCTCGCAGATCCTTGAAATAAATGGTGAGCATGGGATTAAGATAAGCAGTCTCATGAAGACGGGATTTGATATCTTCCGCCTTAAACCAGGTCTTATCAAATATGGTATCGTCGGGAGTAAAATTAACCTTGGTACCTGTCTTCTTTGAATTACCCACTTCAGGCAGAAGTCCGTTTATAAGCTCTGTTATGGGATTGCCTCTCTCATATTCATCTTCGTAGATGTGGCCGTTACGCCTGATCGTTACTTTCAAGTGGCTGGACAGTGCGTTAACTACGGATGAACCCACGCCGTGAAGACCGCCGCTGGTCTTATAGGCGGAATCATCGAATTTACCGCCGGCATGCAGCGTGGTAAATACCAGACGTTCTGCACTCATGCCCTTTGCATGCATCTCAACAGGCATACCGCGGCCGTCATCTTCCACTGTCGCAGAGCCGTCCTTTTCAAGTGTTACCCATATATGATCGCAATGCCCCGCCAGATGCTCATCCACGGAGTTATCAACTATCTCATATACCAGATGGTTCAGACCCTTGGTAGATACCGAACCTATATACATACCCGGACGTACTCTTACCGCCTCCAGGCCTTCCAGCACGACTATATTTTCCGCGCCGTAATTATCCTTATTTGTTTCTCCTGCCATAGTCTCCTCACAAGATATTGTATATTTTGACACGCACAAGCGCTATTTTAGCAAAAAGGTCGACATAAGTCAACAGCCAGGCGAACTTTTGTTCGCTTGCCGTTCTCAGAAAAATTTTTCATGATCATTTGAGCTTTTGACCCTGCGCCATTAACATGTTGCCGAAATAAGGCATACTATTCTCTGCGGTTTTCATCTCCGCATACTCAGGATTTAAGATATCCTGTGAATCTTCATAGTGTATCTTTGTTTCGCTGATCCAGGGTTCCCTCTTTTCGTCAAGGTCACACTGGAAATTGATGCACATACTGTCGGCGTACATTTCAAAACCCATGCCGCCCAGCGTCTCAGGCGTGGTAAGGCGTTTTCTTAAGATCTCACGGTATTCAGGGCTTACCAGCTTATCATGCATGGGTCCCTCTGAATATCTGACGGAAAGCTGCTTTATCAGCAGATTGATAAGCTTTTCTGTATCCGTATAGAATTCTGCCACGCTCATCTGATGTCCGTCTGTTGTACTGAAACAGTATGTCTTGTGATCTCCGTAAGGATCCGCATGCATAAGGCCGCCTTCTATAGGCAGATAGTAAGTCTCACCCCTCAGCATCAAAAACCAGAAAAAGCCCTTTCCGTACTTTGCCCGGAAATCGCCCAGCAGGCGTGCTGCGTGACACATACCCGTTCTTTTATCTTCCGGGACCTTTGCCATGGCATCATACAGCCACAGACCTCTGGCCTTCTCTTCTTTATTGACCTGTTCCATCCAGATATCCAGGCTGTTTTTCAGCACTTCCGGCACGTCACCGAAGGTTTTCCATCTGCCGGCGGGATATTCTACATCATAATCATACGCTTCCCCTTTAAGGGTGACAGTTTCCTTATCGCCGCCTTCCTGGCTCAGATAAATACTGTAATCATCATTATCTCTTTTTGAAATTATCCGCAGCATAGGCTTTGTGCTGTGGAATTCCATCCTGCCATAGTCAAGTCCGGCCTTTATCAGAAGATTTAAGATAAATAAATGAAGTGTATATCCGTCTTTTTTCCATATTTCCCCGACAAAGATATGATTTGCTCTTGCATGATAGGATTCTTTATAAAACTGTATTGAAAGATCAAAGCTTTCCGTCGCCCCGGGTACGCCATCCTGCCATGCATCCAAACCGTTTAACTGATCCAGCTTGCCATTTGCGATGCAGAGCGCCAGTTTATTCATCTCCTCAGGGCTTATCTCCACATCCGGGATCTGTTTTGCGCGTCCGGTAGTACCTA
>JAEEGL010863197.1_pt1 | contig 16372 bp, 15 predicted proteins | sample 9134231 | NCBI WGS metagenome assembly JAEEGL01 (sample SAMN16246548, study PRJNA631951) | gut metagenome | biome: gut microbiome; feature: rumen; material: fiber-attached | host: Bos | place: Iran: Karaj | collected 2018-10
CTGGTATGTGTACGAAGGGTCGGAGAGTATCTCCTGATAGCCGACCATGGACGTGTTGAAAACGATCTCGCAGACCTTTTCGCAGTCGGCTCCGAACGCGTACCCGAAGTATTCGGTACCGTCCTCAAATATAAGTTTTCGGTCAAATTCTCTTAACATTTTTTCCTGAAAGTGTTGTAAATGCTTATTTTCAGCGTCTGATTCTATACTTTATCTGTTTTTCACTCGAACGACGCAAGTATCGCGCCGTTCTGCAGCATAATGGTGACGGTCTCGCTGCCGTTGCCGGCCTCGTACATGCTGATGCCCATTATATCCATTTCATTGGCGTCCTTTGTATATCCGGCGTCCTTCAGGCGCTTTACCATCGCCTTGAAGTCATCGGAGCCGCGGTCCTGAAGGCTCAGCACGAAGGTGCCGTCTTCCTCCATGGCGGTGTCGCCGTTCCTCATGCCGTCAGGCAGCAGGAAGGCGTACTTTTCCGGGATCTCGGAATAGAGACTCGCGTCGGTATCTTCCGAATCATAATCATCCGCGGGAGCCTGATCCGCGTCGTCATAATCGAAGAACTGCTCGGGGCCGGGTGCCCAGTCGCCCGGATCGTAGTCATGCCATTCGCCGAGGTCGAAAACGTAATCGGCGTCGGTCTCCGAATCGGAGTAGGGCTCCTCTTCATCCGGCCCTATATCGCTGTCGCATTGATCGAGAGTATCGCTGTCCCAGTTCTCGGGATGCTCGTACATATCCCACAGTTCTTCTGTCGTATAGCCGGAAAGGTCAGGCAGGCCGAACTCGTTCAGCCCGTCCCAGTTTTCCGCCTCTTCACCGGTCTTTACGATATCCGAAGCCTGCGGCTGAGAAGCGCTCTGCTGTGAAGGCTTCGAAGCAGGGCCGGCGTCATTCTGTCCGCAGCCGCAGAGCGCAGTCAGAAGCACCGCCGCAAGCAGGACTGTCAGTAGTCTTTTCATATCCGGTCCTCCTTTCATCTGAGCTTCAGCTCTACGGTGCCCTTGGCGAGATCCTTGAAGATGCTGCTGTTTTCGCCCAGCACGCCTCCGCCTCCGGAACCCGCGCTCATATCCCAGTCATAATTGAAATACGGAACTTCCACGCTCTGCCATATCGTCGCGTTGCTGGACATCGCGTAGATCTGCGGAGTCAGCCCGTCTTTCATCTCGCCCGTCAGGTAGACGGTAGTCGCGGCCTGACCTTCCATGTTAGGGAAGCTGTAATGACCCTGGTTGTCCGTAAACGGCATGACGCCCTTCGGCACGATCCAGATCGGATGAAGGCTCCAGAAGTCCTCCTTGGAATTGAAATTGCCCTTGATCGGCAGTTCCTCTATCGTATCGCCGGGCATCATTTGCGTAATGCCGTCCGGTATGGAAATGCTGATCTTTTTAGCGTACAGATGCTTCTCGAGCTTTGAGCCCAGCTTCCAGCAGTCGTAGAATTCCTCCCACGGGTAGTTCTCGTGGATCTTTGAAAGAACGGGCAGCTTATCGACGACCGTCCAGAGGTACTGCGAGTCGAATTTCCACATGTCGTGGGTGATATCCACGGTCATCACGCCGCTGTAGACGCCGCCGACTCCGTCCCCTTTGCCTTCCTTTTTCAGGTCGCAGTGAAAGCGCCACTTCTGATTGACGGGAGTCCCGAAGAACAGGACGTCCTCGCTTGCGCGGTCATTCGCCGTAAGTCTCCATCCGGTCGTTTCTTTATTCTCCGCCGCGCGCTTTTCCGCTTCCTCCTTCAGCCGCTCGTTGCAGCGCTGATAGAACATGTCGAGGATAACGGCGCTCTCGACGGCAGCCTCCTTTTTCGCGTCGTTGCCCATGGCCTTCAGTATCTCTTTGGCGGTAGGCTCCGCGCAGCTTCCGAGACCGTTGAGCAGCCAGGTGCCGACAGGTCCGAGACCGATCTCGGAGATTGCCGTGCCCATGGCGCTCGGACCGAAGAATTCCGCAACGTTCTGCACGACGAAATGAGTTCCGCTCTGATATCCGCCGACCGGCTTTCCGGTAATGAGGTCGGTCTCAGGCTCCTGCGCCGCGTCAATGATTTTACCCGCGTGCAGCAGTCTGCCTACCATCTCCACCCAGAACTGGGTCTTGAAAGCGGGATCGGCGTTCTCGGCCATGGAGATGCGGGCGTTGTGCGCAATGAGCGACCTTTCGGTAAGATTGAACTCCAGCATGACGTTCTTTATGATGGCGTCCGCGGTCGCGTTGTCCAGATTGTAGCCGTGCCTGAGCGCGCCGTGGAACGACTGTCCGCCTATCACAAAGTCCACGTGAATAACTTCCACGGTGTGCTGCTTTATGCGGTTGTAATCGATTTGCTTCAGGCGGTTAGTCGCGGCGAGGTATTCCTGGAAGCTGCTTGCCGCAGAAGCGGGAACCGCCGATACCAGCAGGAATACGAGCGCGAACAGCAGGCAGAACACTCTTTTTTTCATCGTGATGCTCCTTTGGGGACTATTCCCATTCCACCGTAGCCGGCGGTTTGGATGTTATATCGTATACGACGCGCGTTACGTCGCCGATTTCGTTTGTTATTCTTGAGCTGGCGCGCTCGAGGACGTCGTACGGGATCCTGGTCCAGTCCGCGGTCATGAAGTCGTCTGTGGTAACAGCGCGGAGAACGACGGTGTAGCCGTACGTTCTGGCGTCGCCCTTTACGCCCACGCTTCTGAGCGGCGTCAGTACCGCGAAGTACTGGGAAGGGCGCTCATGAGTCGGGAGCCTGTCCGCTTCCTCGCGGAAGATCGCGTCCGCTTCGCGCAGCAGGTCGAGCTTGTCCTTTGTTATTTCGCCGATGATCCTTACCGCGAGTCCGGGACCCGGGAACGGCTGTCTGTATACCAGCTCATCCGGGAGCCCGAGCATCCTGCCGACTTCGCGGACTTCGTCCTTGAAGAGGTCGGCGAGCGGCTCGGCTATGCTGTCGAACGAGATCACGTCCGGCAGTCCGCCCACGTTGTGGTGGCTCTTGATAGTCGCGGAATCGCCCTTGCCGCTTTCAACTATGTCCGGATATATCGTGCCCTGAACGAGCACGTTGACATGACCGATCTTTTCGGCCGCGCTCTCGAAGACGCGGATGAATTCCTCGCCGATGATCTTGCGCTTCGCTTCCGGCTCGGTAACTCCGGCGAGCTTGCCGAGGAAGCGGTCTTCGGCGTTTACGCGGATGAAGTTAGGCCCGAACATGCCGCCGAACGTCCGCTCCACGAGGTCGCCCTCGTCCTTGCGCATGAGGCCGTGATCCACGAATACGCACGTAAGGTCGTTGCCGATCGCTCTGTAGAGCAGGGCGGCCGCGACGGATGAGTCGACGCCGCCGGAAAGCGCGAGCAGGGCTTTCTTGCCCGACAGCTCCGCGCGGTATTTTTCGACCGACGAGCGGATGAAATCGTCCATCTTCCATGTGCCTGTGCAGCCGCAGATGCAGTACAGGAAGTTTCTGAGGATGTCGGAACCGTGCTGCGTGTGCGCCACCTCCGGATGGAACTGGACGCCGTAGAGCTTTCTGCTCTCGTCGCTCATGGCCGCGCACGGGCATTTTTCTGTCGACGCGGTCACGGTGAATCCCGGAGGCAGGTCCCTGACGAAGTCCGTATGGCTCATCCAGCAGATCAGATCTTCCGGAATGCCGCCGAAGAGGGGACTCTTTCCGAGCCTGATGTCAGTCTTGCCGTATTCGCTCGAGTTTTCGGCGCTCACGATCGTGCCGCCGGCCATGAAGGCCATCAACTGGTGGCCGTAGCAGATGCCGAGTATCGGAATGCCGAGATCCAGCACCGCGGGATCGAAGTGGGGAGACGAGGCGTCGTAGACGCTGTTGGGGCCGCCCGTAAAGATGATCCCCATGTATCCGGCTTCGCGTATATCCCGGACGGAAACGGCGCTGTAAGCCTTTATTTCGGCGTATACGCGGTTTTCGCGCACGCGCCGGGCTATCAGCTGGTCGTACTGTCCGCCGAAGTCAAGAACGAGTATTTTTTCTTTGATGGATGATTTGTCGATCATTGTTCCGTATGCTTTTAAAAACCGCGGCCGATAAGTTCGCGTCGGCCGCGGCGGGTTTACGAACTATAGATTTATCTGAGCCGAGCCCCTGTCAGTTCCCTCCAGGAGAGGTCTTATCGAGGCTACGTAGCGTTCAACCTGCTCCGCGCAGCGTCCGGTGTAGTTCTCCGGAGTGAGAAGGGCGCGCATCTCGTCCTCGGTGAGGCCGAACTCCTTTTCCTCGCTGAGGAATCTGAGAAGCTCGCATTTTCCGCCGGCGTTCATTCCGGCAGTAGCGCGCATAGAGCACTCGCGGATGATCTCGTGGATCTGCTGGCGGTCGCCGCCTTTCTTTACGGCTTCCATCATGAGATTCTCGGTAGCGATGAACGGAAGGTAGTCGTTCACGAATCTCGCCACAACGGCCTCGTTTACGTGCAGGCCGTCGGTAACGTTCTGCGCGAGCCTGATGATCGCGTCAGCGCAGAGGAAGCCCTCAGGCAGCGATACGCGGCGGTTCGCGGAGTCGTCGAGCGTTCTTTCGAGCCACTGGACGGACGCGGTGATCGCGGCGTTCTGAGCGTCGACCATGAGGTAGCGGGCGAGGGAACAGATTCTCTCGCAGCGCATCGGGTTGCGCTTGTACGCCATCGCCGACGAACCGATCTGGTTCTTCTCGAACGGTTCCTCAAGCTGCTTGTCGTGCTGGAGAAGGCGGATGTCGTTCGCCATCTTGCTGAGGCTCTGCGCCACTGAGGACAGGCAGTTCAGGATGCGGCTGTCGAGCTTTCTCGGATACGTCTGTCCGCATACGGCAAACAGGGTGTCGAATCCGAAGTCGGCCGCTATCATTTTATTCATTTCGTCGATCTTCGAGGTGTCGCCGTCGAAGAGGTCGAGGAAGCTCGCTTCGGTGCCGGTGGTTCCGCGGCATCCCAGGAATTTAATGCAGCTCAGCGCGAAATCGATCTCGTCGATATCGCCCGCGAGATCCTGCATCCAGAGCGTCGCGCGCTTGCCGACCGTTACCAGCTGTGCCGGCTGATAGTGAGTATATCCGAGCGTAGGCATCGCCTTGTACTGCTCGGCGAAATCGGCGAGGTTGGCGATGACCTTGAGGAGCTCCGAACGAACGTATCTCAGAGCGTCGCGGTAGATCACGATGTCGGCGTTGTCGGTCACGTAGCAGCTCGTGGCTCCGAGGTGGATTATGCCCGCCGCGGAAGGAGCGACCTTGCCGTACGCGTAAACGTGCGCCATAACGTCGTGACGCACTTCCTTCTCACGCATGCGGACGCATTCGTAATCGATGTCCTCGACGTGCGCTTCGAGCTCCGCGACCTGCTCCGGAGTGATCGGAAGGCCCATTTTCATCTCGGCGCGCGCGAGCGAGATCCAGAGTCTGCGCCACGTGCGGTATCTCGTGTCGGAAGAGAAGAGTTCCTTCATGTAGTCGGAAGCGTATCTCGACGAGAAAGGTGATTCGTAGTTGTTCTGCATAGGTGTTTCTCCTTTGGAACGCCCGCCGCGGATGGGATGTCCGCCCGCGCGGGCAGGGACGCCGGTATCGTCAGATCCCCGGAGTCCTGAGGATTATGCTGTCCCTTTCGGGACCGACGGAAACGTACGTTATCGGGCAGCCTACGGCAGCCTCGATGTAGGTTACGTAGTCGCGCGCCGCCTGAGGGAGGTCTTCCCACCTGCGTACGCCCGATATATCGCATTTCCAGCCGTCGAAGTATTCGATGACCGGTTCCGCGGACGCGAGCGCGTAAGGGAACGGGAAGCGTGTCGTCTTGCTTCCGTTCACGATATACGCCGTGCATACCGGGATCTTATCCATGTAGTTGAGCACGTCGAGCTTGGTAAGCGCTATTTCGGTAGCTGCCTGGACTTCGACGCCGTAAGCCGTGGCAGGGATGTCGAGAGCGCCGACTCTGCGAGGTCTTCCGGTCTTCGCGCCGTATTCGCCGCCCGCCTCGCGGAGAGTGTCGGCTTCCCCGCCGAACATCTCGGAAACGAACGGGCCTTCGCCGACGCACGTCGAATAAGCCTTTACGATGCCGAGCACGCGTTCGATCCTGGCGCCCGGATAGCCGGAGCCGATAGGGGCGTACGCCGCCGACGTGTTGGAGGACGTCGTGTACGGATGGATGCCGTAGTCGAGGTCCCTGAGCGAGCCGAGCTGAGCTTCGAAAAGGAGATTCCTGCCGCTCTTTTCGGCGTTTCTGAGATAAGTGCCGACGTCGGTGATGAACGGCTTTATCCTCTCACAGTATTTATCGATCCATTCCCCGAGCATCTCCATCGTATACGGTCTCGCGCCGTACACGCGCTCGAGGGTCAGGTTCTTCCATTCCAGGAGATCGGCGAGGTGCCGCCTCAGCTCGTCCGGATAGAAGAGTTCTCCCGCGAGAACCGTCTTCTTCTGCGCCTTGTCGGAATAGAAAGGCGCGATGCCCTGCTTGGTAGAGCCGTATTTTTTGTCGGCGAGCCGCTTTTCCTCGAGCTCGTCCAGTTCGCGGTGCCACGGCAGGAGCAGCGACGCGCGGTCGCTTATCTTCAGGTTGTCGGGCGTTATGCTTACGCCGCGCGAGGACACCTGTTCGATTTCGTTCATAAGGTTTTCGGGATCGAGAGCAACTCCGTTTCCGAGTACGTTCACGACGCCGTCGCGAAGTATTCCCGACGGGAGAAGGTGAAGCGCGAAGCTGCCTTTCTCGTTGATAACGGTGTGGCCCGCGTTGCCGCCGCCCTGATAGCGGATGACAACGTCGTAATCCTCGGTGAGAAGGTCGGTCATGCGGCCTTTGCCTTCATCGCCCCAGTTGATTCCTACGATTGCGCAATTGGACATAGTTCAAAACTCCTTAAAGATCCCGTGCGGAGTGTTATTTGATGTGCTCTGTGAGTCTCTTCATTACTTCCTGATAAGCCTCTTCGGTGCCTCCGAGGTCGCGGCGGAATCTGTCCTTGTCCATCTTTTCGCCGGTCTTGATGTCCCAGAGCCTGCAGGTGTCAGGGCTGATCTCGTCAGCGAGGATCACGGTGCCGTCGGAAGTCTTTCCGAATTCGAGCTTGAAGTCAACGAATGTGAGTCCGCAGAGCTTCCAGAATTCCTTAAGGATATCGTTGATCCTGAACGCGTATGTCTTGATCTTCTCGATTTCTTCAGGAGTGGCGAGTCCGAGAGCGATCGCGTGGTACGAGTTCATGAGAGGGTCGCCGAGGTCGTCGTTCTTGTACGAGAACTCGATTGTAGGGGAATCGAATACGATGCCTTCCTTTACGCCGTATCTCTGAGCGAACGAACCCGCGGATATATTGCGGATGATTACTTCGAGAGGGAGGATGGTGACCTTCTTGACTACGGTTTCGCGCTCGTTGAGCTCTTCGACGTAGTGAGTAGGAATGCCGGCCTTTTCGAGCATCTGCATCAGGCGGTTGCTCATCTGGTTGTTGATAACGCCCTTGCCGACGATCTGGCCCTTCTTGAGACCGTTGAATGCCGTCGCGTCGTCCTTGTAGGAAACGATCAGGAGTTCAGGGTCTTCGGTGGCGAAAACCTTCTTGGCCTTGCCTTCGTATAACTGCTTTCCTTTTTCCATGTTGCACCTCTTTCTCTGTATCGTAAAACGAACAATAATGTACTGCTTTAAACAACTAAACATTTTACCATACGGCGGGCGGTTTGACGAGATGATTAATTCAAAAAAATGACATTTTTTTGGCTTCGCGGGTATAAAGCAAACGGCGCCGGAAACTGCCGGCCGGACCGGACATGCCGGACCGCGGAGAAGGCTCGCGCGTATTGCCGAAATATTTCGAATGTGATAAAATAATCGATAGTTTATTGCGGGAGGAGACGGCGCCGCAGGGGCGCCGCGCACGCGGACGGGAGGACAGATATGAGCGAGACAAAAACATTCAGATTCGATGCATTGCCTAAGAATACGGACGAGCTGAAGGCGCTTCCTGAAGCGGACATGAAGGATCCGTACGCCGCTGCGGCACTCGCGGTCGCGGCGCTCTGCGAGTTCCCCGAAAACAGGGAAGCCTCGTACGAAATGATAAACTATCTTAAGGGGCCGGCTGATCTTTCACCGATGGATAAGCAGTTCATCCGCGACCGTTTCATGGACGGAAAGGATTATCTGCCGTTCTCGTATTTCGAGGGCGCCGTACCGGGCAACAACTACACTCCGGACAAGCCTTACACGATCAGCGTTTTCGACAACCCTCACAGCCGCGAGAACGAAGGTTATATCAGGCTCTTCGTGAGATCCGGCGGAGCTGACTCGGAGAGACCGGTGACCCTCAGGAACAAGCCTTCTACCGGCGAATGGTTCCTCTGGGAATTCTCGTCGCTTCTCGTGGGTATAAGAATACCTGTAAAGGATGACGCCTGGGCGTAACGTCCGGGAGTTTAAGAAATCAGGCGCGAATGACGCGGGGCGCCTGAGGATCATTGACCGCGCGATTTGAGAGATATGTTCGCTTTTTCACTGAAAAGGATATCGGCCCTTGCGGCGGCGTTTATCATATCGGCGGCGGCGATGCCGCCGGCTGTGTCCGCCGCGCCTTCGAACGGGTTCCTGGATACGGGCGGAAGGGTCAACTACGTAATAACGGAATACAACGAGGATGACGGGCTGCCGACAGGAGAGGCCAACACGATACTTCAGTCCTCTGACGGCTACATCTGGATCGGAAGCTACGGCGGTCTCATAAGATACGACGGAACGAGTTTCGTGAACTACGGCAGCAGACTGGAGTCGGCTTCGGTCAGATGCCTTTTCGAGGACTCGCAGGGGCGGCTGTTCATCGGCACCAACGACGCGGGCGCTTACTGCCTGGAAAACGATGAATTCATCAGGGCGGCGGCTCACGACAGCCGCACGTTCAAGTGCGTGAGGGACTTTACGGAAACCCCTGACGGAAAGATATACGCGGCTTCCGTATCGGGCGTCGCGGAGGTATCGGGCGACACGCTGGTTCCTCTCAGCTTCAACAGCTCCGCGGAGCAGTTCAAATCGATAGCTTCTGACAGCAGGGGATACGTTGTCGCGGTCACTTCGGTCGGAAAGCTCTTTGTGTTCAAGGACGGTAAGTGCCTCGGAGACGTTGACTCGCAGGGCACGCTCAGCGAAGGCTACGCAACGGCGGTACTCGCGGACGGCGAGCTCTTCTATATCGGAACTTCGAACGGCGAAGTCGTGCAGACAAGTCTGTCGGCGGACGGCGGCGTCAGCTTTACCCAGATATCGAAGCAGAGCACCGGCGTCGAAGCGATAGACCACATGAAATTAAGAAATAACCGGCTGCTTGTAAGCGGACTGGCGGGATTCGGATACTTCGACAGTTTCAACAAGTTCGTCAGGGTGGATAAGGACGAATCGAGCAACCTGTCGGCAAACTGGGCGGAAACGGACTATGAGAACAACTTCTGGGTCGCGTCATCCGCTTACGGCGTTATCAGGTACTCTCCGGGATGCTTCGACAACTTCAACGAAGCCGCGGGGCTTGACGGAGTAATGCTGAACGCGGTGCAGATCGCGGGCGGATACTTCTTCGCGGGAACTGATTTCGGAGTCAGTATGTTCGACAGCGGCTGGAACAGGGTGGACAATGAGCTGACGCGTCTGCTCGAAGGTATCAGGATCAGGAACATAACGACAGATAAGGCGGGCCGCGTATGGATCGCGACGTATTCCGACATGGGCGCGGTGCGGTATGACACGGAAACGGGAGAGATCGAGTATTTCGGCACCGCGAAAGGGCTGCAGAGCTCAAAGGTTCGGGTAGTATACGGGCTTTCCGACGGCAGGATGCTCATCGGCAATCAGTTCGGCATCTCTATAGCCGAAGGGGATTCGATAACGGAACAGTACGGCATGGCTGACGGAATGGTGACTACTTCCGTGCTCTGCGCGGCCGAAGCGGACGGGAAGATCATAGTGGGCACCGACGGCAGCGGCATATACGAACTGACTTATGAACCGGGCGCCGCTAAAGCGCGTCTTACGGAACACAGCGCCGACGAAGGGCTTACGGACGGCGTTATTCTCCGCATAGTTCCGGACAGCGACACGGCCGGCAATTACTTCGTATGCGGAGGAGACAATTTCTACTATTACGAAAACGGAACGTTCAGGAGGCTGAACAATTTCGATAAAGGTTCCGGCGGTCTGTATAACGCGATCGACCGCGACGGGAAGATCTGGATGATGCAGGACGACGGCGTGCGGATGACCGATAAGGCGGAGCTGCTGAGCGGGGAGCACGCGTATACCGCAAAATACGGCGTGGAATGCGGCCTCTCGGGAACGCTCTTCGCGAACACGTGGAGTTACTGCGACGAAGAGGAGGGAATTCTGTGCCTTCCTACGCGAAGCGGTTTCAGCATATTCCGCTTCAGGGGCGTCGATATAGGAATCCCGTACGGGATCGTCAACAGCGTCACGATCGACGACAAGCGCTTCGAGCACCCGGATTCGGTGGATCTGGAGAGCGGGGCTCAGCGTGTGACTATGGATATATCCGCGCTTCTGTTCTCGGATACGGCGAAGTATCAGATAGGATATCAGCTCGTCGGTTTTGACGCAGAGGAGATAGTCACCGACGACAGGCACGTAAGCGTCAGCTACACGAACCTTCCGGGCGGCGACTACACGTTCGCGATGCGTGTCATAGACCCGCTGACCGGATTGTCGTCGCACACTCTCGAAGTGGGCGTGCAGAAGGAAAAGAAGCTGACTGAGCAGACGTGGTTCGCCGTACTGATGCTCGCGGCGACAGTTCGCGCCACGATACTGATAGTACGCGGCATATTCGCGCTGCGGAGGAAGAGGATCAGGGAACGCCAGAAAGAGCTGCAGGACATAACGGAGCAGGCGCTCCTGACCGTAGCCAGGACGATCGACGCGAAGGACAGGTACACGCGAGGCCATTCGAGCCGCGTGGCCGTATACTCGCGCGAGATAGCCAGAAGGATGGGCTTCTCCGAGGAGGAGCAGCAGAACATCTATTTCATAGCGCTCCTGCACGACATCGGCAAGATCGGCGTTCCGGACAACGTGCTCAACAAGAACGGACCTCTCGATCCGGAAGAACGCAAGATTATTCAGCAGCATCCGGTAACAGGCGGCAATATACTGAACGACTTCCGCGCTCTGGAAGGAATCGCTGACGGCGCCAGATACCATCACGAGAAGTATGACGGCACCGGCTACGGAGAAGGCCTGGCGGGCGAGGATATACCGCTCGTCGCGAGGATAATCGGAATTGCCGACAGCTACGACGCGATGCAGAGCACGAGAGTCTACAGACCGTCGCTTACGGACGAGAAGATAATAAGCGAACTGAAAAACGGCGCGGGAAAGCAGTTCGATCCGAACATAGTGCCGATAATGCTTTCGATGATCGAGGACGGCACGGCGCCGGTGGAGGTACAGTAATGGATGAAATGATGCAGGAAATAGCTGAGGCGGAAGAACTGAGATGCCCGTGCTGCGGCCAGCACTTTTTCTCGGAAAAGAACGCGTTCGAGATCTGCCCTGTCTGCGGATGGGAGGACGACCGCGTTCAGCGCGAGGATCCGGATTTCGCGGGCGGCGCGAACAAAATGAGCCTGAACGAGGCAAAGAAGGCGTTCAGGGCGAAGCTTGAGGCGGAGCACGAGTCCGATCAGCAGGGCTTCTACGCCGAACCGGACGAAGACGTACGCACGGAAAGAGAGGGTGATTGACATGGGCGCTTACGGACATAAGAAAACGCTGAGAATACTGTGCCTGGCGCTCGTGATCGTTCTTTCGTGCGCGGGGCTTGCCGGATGCGGCGACAGCGTGTCGAAAGCCGTGACCGAGGCGGTATCAGACGCCGTTCAGAACATCGTTCAGCCGGACGACGGCGCGGACGACGCCGACGACGAGATAATCGGCGGAGCCGACGAGCCGACGACCATAGTCGTGACCGACCGCGGAAGCGATACCGAAGCGCCGGAACTTACGGCGGGTGACGACGAGGATTCCGCCGGCGCGTACGTCGAATACAGATTCAGAAACGCTAAGCTGCTCAAGCAGCACTACGAGAAGCACGGCATCGACATGGGATTCGATTCGCCTGAGGAGTACGAGGCCGCGGCGAGCGACGTGGTAAACGATCCGGCGGCTCTCCACAAGACGGAGAAGGACGACGGAGACGACATCTATTACATAGAGAGCACCAATGAATTCGTTGTCGTTTCGGGAGACGGATACCTTAGGACGTACTTTCTGCCGGATGCCGGAAAGAGGTATTTCGACAAGCAGTAAAAAATGAGCGAAAACGGACACGAAACAGAGCAAAAAACATTTTCTTTTTCTGTTAAGTGTAGTATTATTATAGCAAGGCAAGGACCGATTTAGTTTTTGGAAGGAGGCAACTCAATGGGTAAGTTTATAGTTAAGCAGACCGATAAGGGCGGTTACACTTTCAATCTTAAGGCGGGCAACGGTGAAGTGATAGCTACCACCTCGCAGGTGTACAAATCGAAAGCGACTTGTCTGAAAGGCATCGCGAGCGTAAAGAACCATTCGGTAACGGCTGAGATCGAAGATCAGAGCGTAGAAGGGTTCGAGAAGAAAAAACATCCTAAGTTCGAAGTATATGTGGACAAGAAGGGCGAATTCCGCTTCCGTCTTAAGGCTAACAACGGACAGATTATCGCTAAGGGCGAAGGATATAAGCAGAAGAAGAGCTGCCTGAACGGCATCGAATCTATCAGAAAGAACGCTCCGGATTCTCCGATAGTTGAAGAATAAGGATCGGCAATAAAGCTCCCGGGGCTTGTCCCCGGGACTTTTTATGCTGTGGAAAAGCATCGGACCGCCGCGAAGCGGCGCCCGGAAGGAGAAGGCTATGCCTAACGTACACATTGAGAACGACTGGGACGACATACTCAGAGGCGAATTCGACAAGGAGTATTATCTGAATCTCAGGAGGTTCCTGATATCGGAATACAGAACGCGCGAGATATACCCGTCTATGTACGACATATTCAACGCGCTGAAATACACCGCGTACGCGGACGTGAAAGCCGTCATAATCGGACAGGATCCGTATCACGAGCCGGGGCAGGCGCACGGGCTGTGCTTTTCGGTAAAGCGGGGCGTTCAGATACCGCCTTCGCTCGTCAATATCTATAAGGAACTGGAATCGGATCTCGGGATAAAGCCGCCGGATCACGGCTGTCTGGAGTCGTGGGCAAAGAACGGCGTGCTGCTTCTGAACGCTGTCCTGACGGTGCGGCGCGGAGCCGCGAATTCGCACCGCGGCAAGGGCTGGGAGATATTCACGGATCGTGTGATCGAGCTCCTGAACGAGCGCGAAAAGCCGATAGTTTTCATACTGTGGGGAGCAAACGCGAAAGCGAAGAGGGCGCTTATAACCAACCCGTCGCATCTCGTGCTCACGGGCGCTCATCCGAGTCCGCTTTCAGCGTACAACGGGTTTTTCGGCGGGAAATACTTCTCGGCCGCGAACAGATTTCTGGAGTCGAGAGGAATCGAACCGATCGACTGGAGGATAGAGTGAGATCGTCGGTCCGCCGGTCGGACGGCCGGCGCGTCAGCGCGGCAAAAGCGCTGCCGACACGAGAAGAACAGCGAGGAGAACGCAGTTCATTACAGTGAAAGTGATCAGGTATCTGCCTCTGTCGGCGCCTTCCGACGAGGCGTAATACCTGTATGATATAAGGCTTGCCATGGAAGCGATGAGAGTGCCGAGGCCGCCGATGTCGACGCCCCAGAGAAGGCTTTCGAAATCGGAGGTGAAGCCGGAGAGCAGCATCGCGGCGGGCACGTTGCTTATAACCTGGCTCAGGGCCGCGCCTATAACGAGCTCGTGACCGGAAATGATATGGGCGAGGAGCGTGTGGACGGCTTCGACGCGGCTTATGTTTCCGATGAATACGAAGAAGCCGCAGAACGTCAGCAGCAGGTGCCAGTCCGCTTTCGCGAAAAGCGAGCGGTCGGTAAACGCAACAGCCGCGACGGTTATCAGGAGAACGGGGATATATCCGATCAGCCCGAAGACGTTCGCGACGCAGAGCGCGAACAGGACGGTCATGACGCGGAATTCGAAGCGCCTGCCGTGCTCGCGGAAGACGCCGGATAAGCGGCCGCGGGATTCGAGGTGCGCCGCGAGATCGGCCTCTGCCGTCGGTGCGGTGGTGACGCCTTTTATTACGAAACCGAAGTTTTTGCCGTGCCAGATGAGCAGGGTTATCGCGATGAACGATATCGCGGTCAGCGGCAGCATGTGCAGGACGAAGCGTCCGGCGGTAATCCCGCTGAGCGAGAACAGATAGAGATTCTGCGGATTTCCGATCGGGGTGAGCATGCTTCCGAGGTTAGCGGAAATCGTCTCGAGAGTGATCGCGCGGATTAGCATGTCGCGCCGTCCGGCGGACTCGAAGATGGCTATGGTGAACGGAACGAACGTGATCAGGGCCACGTCGTTGGTTATGAGCATGCTGAGGAAGAAACACAGACCGCAGAGCACGGAAGTCATGCCGTGGCCGGTCGCGACGCGGCTGCTCAGAGCGTGGGCCAGTTTTTCGAACAGCCCGGTTTTGCGCCAGCCTGCGACAATGACCATGAGGCAGAAGAGCAGCGCGAGCACGCGGAAGTCGATGTATCCGGCGTATTCGCGGTCCGGCCTTACAAAAAACGACGAAATGAGCGCCAGCATTATCGCGACGCTCAGTATCGTGTCTTTCTTCAGAAATGCTTTAATACTGTTGAAATCAAGCATACGGCAGGATGTCTCGTTTCCCGGACTGACTGATATCACACGTGGAGCTTGAAAGAGCGGTTATGCGTCTCAGGATCCGCGTTCGGAGTCATTTCGCGCGTGGAGCCCGGCTTGAACGCCATGTAGTTGCCGTTGGACGCGGCGACCACGATGTTTGTAACGGGATCGATCGCCACGCATCTGGTGCGCGCGAACGTTTTGCCGTGGCTCAGAAGCTCTGTCTTGAACCAGTATTCGCTGCTGTTGAACGGCTTGATGAACGCCACCTGCATGTCGGTGGTTATAACGCCGACCTCCGGATAGAACGCTACGCACGTAACGCCCATCGCTACGTCGAACATTGCGGAGACCATGCCTCCGTGGAGGTCGCCCCGCTCGTTCTTTTCCCATTCGAAAACCGGGAAGGATATGGTGGTTGTGAGCGCGTCTATGTCGCAGTGCACGAGCGAAGGCTCAAGCATCGAGTTGAGACGCTTCGACCTGGACTGGCCTATAGATACGAGTATGCGTCTCAGGGACGCGTCGAATTCCTGATTGTTCATGTACGGGCAGTTCCTTTCAAACAAAATACCTAAGCATTGTATCACATATAGTTTCGGAGCGGGAGAAAAAATTGAAAGCGTACGTTTCAGAAAAAGCGGACAGGCGATTGAAGGAATACATAGAGGCGGCGGGTATCGAAACGGTGCCCGTGCGCGCCACGGACAGGGTATATCCGGAGATCGCGTGCCATCCTGACATAGTGATGTGCGCGCTGACGTGCGGCGGCGCTCCGATAGTGTATCACGGCAGCGACGAGCGTCTGGGATATGAGTACCCGGGGTGCGCGGCGTTCAACGCGGTATGCCTCGGAACGCCTGACGAGCCGTATTTCGTGCACAATCTGAAATGTACGGACGCCGGTCTGCTCAGGACGGCGCGCAGGCTCGGGATGACGCTTATAGACGTGAAGCAGGGATATACGAAGTGCAATGTGGCCGTCGTGGATCCGTTTTCGGTGATAACGTCAGACGCCGGCATTGCAAGGAAGCTGAGCTCAGTAAGCAGACGGGGAGGCGGCCGCGTTTTCGACGTGCTTCTGATCAGCGCGGGCAGCGTGGCGCTCGAGGGTTTCGATTACGGCTTCATTGGCGGAGCATGCGGGCTTATGCCCCGCGCGGAGGGGCCGGAGCTCGTGTTCAACGGAAATCTTCCGGCGCATCCGGATTTCGCCGCCATAAAGGAATTCGCCGGAAGCCGGGGAGTCGCTCTGAAATGGTTCGATGAATACGAGCTGACAGATATCGGTTCGGTAGTATTCGAAGAAACGGCAGTGCTCTGACAAAAAAGAAAAAAGGCCCTGACGTCCTGGGGACGCGAGCCAATCCTTTTTCTCCGTGCTTTGATCTGTACCGAAACTACAGCGGCTTAACGTTGATAGCTCTGATCTTGCCGGCGTTTCTGGTGTCTTCTTCAGTGTCGAAAGTAACCTTCTGGCCTTCCTGAAGAGTCTTGAAGCCGTCTACCTGGATCGAAGAGAAGTGAACGAAAACATCGTTTCCGCCTTCGTCGTTCGAAATAAAACCATA
>JAEEGL011248979.1_pt1 | contig 16372 bp, 11 predicted proteins | sample 9134231 | NCBI WGS metagenome assembly JAEEGL01 (sample SAMN16246548, study PRJNA631951) | gut metagenome | biome: gut microbiome; feature: rumen; material: fiber-attached | host: Bos | place: Iran: Karaj | collected 2018-10
GCCGGGCTGCGGCTGCTGCCGGCGGCGCTGCGGGCGGCGGCGCTGGAGGAGCTGGCCCGGCGGTGCGCAGAGCTGCGCAAAAGCGCCCGGCCGGAGGGCTTCGCCGAGGGGCTGGAGGCGCTGTTCACGACCCTGCGGCTCTTTTCGACGCTGGACCCGGAGCCCCTGCTCACCGGGGCGGACCTGACCCACGCCATCCTCTGTGCCGACCCCACGGGAGACTATCCCCGCATGGACGCCTCCACCCGCCGGGACTACCTGCGCCGGGTGGAGGAGCTGGCCCGGCGGGAGGGGCTGGAGGAGCAGGCCTTTGCCCGCCGCCTGGTGCAGATCGCCAAACAGGAGGGGCGGCACCTGGGCTTTCTCCTGTTTCGGGAGCCCTCGCCCGTGCGCGCGCGGCTGTACATCGCCTCCAACGTCCTGGCGACGCTGCTGCTCTCGCTGCTGATCGCCTTCCGCTTCGGCGGGCCGGCGGCGGCGCTGTTGCTGCTGCTGCCGGTGTCCCAACTGGTAAAGGGCGCCCTGGACCTGCTGCTCTCCCGCGTCTGCCCGCCCCGTCGGCTGCCCCGGATGGACATGGAAAAAGGCGTCCCGCCCCAGGGAAAGACCCTGTGCGTCGTCTCCGTGCTGCTCACCGGACCCGAGGAGGCCCGGGCCCAGTGCCGCCGCCTGGAGGAGCTGCGCATGGCCTGCCGCAGCGAGGGGAAGGAACTGCTCTTCGGCCTGTTAGCGGACCTGCCGGAGGCGCAGACGCAGACCCTCCCCGAGGACCGGGCCGTGCTGGACGCCGCCCGGGAGGGGATCGATGGGCTGAACGGGCGCTGCGGCGGAGGCTTTTTCCTCTTCACCCGGGCGCGCAGCTTCAACGGCGAGCGCTGGGCGGGATACGAGCGCAAGCGGGGCGCGCTCCTGGAGCTGGCCCGGCTCTGCTGCGGGGAGGAAAACGCCCTCTCCGTCGTCGGGGACCGGGCGGCGCTGGCCGGGACGCGGTATCTGCTCACCCTGGACGCCGACACCCGCGTCTATCCCGGGGCGGCGGGGGAGCTCGTCGGCGCCATGCTCCACCCCCTGAACCGGCCCCGGATCGACGAGAGGACCCGGGTGGTCACCGGCGGGCACGCCCTGCTGCAGCCCCGCCTGGACCTGGAGCTGGAGAGCGCCGCCGCCACGGACTTCGCCCTGATCTTCGCCGGGGCGGGAGGGAGCGACCCCTACGGCGGCCTGTGCGGAGAGCTGTATATGGACGCCTTTGCCAGCGGAGGCTTCGCGGGCAAGGGCATCCTGGACGCCCGGGCGCTGCTGCAGTGCACCGCCGAGCGCATCAAGCCCGGGCGCACCCTGTCCCACGACGCCGTGGAGGGGGCGCTGCTGCGGGGCGGCTTTGTGGGGGACGCGGCCTTTGCCGACGTCTTTCCCGCCAGGCCCCTGAGCTACTACAAACGGCTGCACCGCTGGGTGCGGGGGGACTGGCAGAACCTGCCCTTTCTGTTCTGCGCCGAGCTGCCGGAGATCGAGCGCTGGCGGCTCTTCGACAGTCTGCGGCGTTCCCTGCTGCCGCCCATGACTCTGTTGGCCATCCTGGCGGGCTTTCTCCTGCCGGGGGGAGCCCTGGCGGTCTCGGCCTGGGCGGCGCTGCTGGCCCTGCTGGACCGGCTGGCTTTGACCCTGGTGGCGGAGAGCCTGCGGCGTCGGGAGGGACGGCGTCTGCGCCGCTTCACCCGGCTGCTCACCGGGGCGGGCGGCGCCATCCTGCAGACCTTCCTGCGGCTTTGGCTGCTGCCCTACGAGGCCTGGATCTGTCTGACGGCGGCCCTCACCGCCCTGTGGCGCATGGGGATCAGCCGCAAAAAGCTCCTCCAGTGGCAGACCGCCGCCCAGGCGGAGCGGGGGAGAGGCGGCCTTTGGGCCTGCCTCCGGGCCATGTGGCCGGCGGCGCTGCTGGGTCTGGGCCTGCTGCTGTGCTCGCCGGTGATCCTGGGCCGCTCGGCGGGCCTGCTTTGGCTGCTGTCCCCGGCGGCGGCCTTCGCCCTTGGCCTGCCCGCGAGAAAAGAGGTGGAGCTCTCCCGGGCCGACCGGGACTATCTCCGGGACGCGGCGGGGAAGAGCTACGAATACTATCGGGAGACCTGTACCCCTGAGGAGCACGGTCTGCCGCCGGACAACCTCCAGGAGCAGCCCCCCGCGGGCACGGCGCATCGGACCTCACCCACCAATATCGGGCTGGCCCTCGTCTCCGCGGCGGCGGCCTGTGCCCTGGAGCTGATCTCCCGGGAAGAGGCCCTGGCGCGGATGGAGGCCATCGCCGACGCCCTGGAGCGACTGCCCCGCTGGCGGGGCCACTTTTACAACTGGTACGACACCCGGAGCCTGACGCCCCTGCTGCCGGCCACGCTCTCCACGGTGGACAGCGGCAACCTCTGCGCGGCGCTGATCGCGGCCCGGGGCGCCCTGGAGGACTGGGGGGAGACGACCCTGGCCGCCCGCCTGGACAGGCTGGCGGAGGAGATGGACTTCTCCCTGCTGTACGACGGGCGCCGGGGGCTCTTCTTCATCTCCTACGACACGGAGAAGGAGCGGGGCGTGGGCGGCTGGTACGATCTGATGGCCAGCGAGGCCATGCTCACCAGCTATCTGGCCGTGGCCCGGGGGCAGGCGCCGAAAAAGCACTGGCAGCGGCTCAGCCGCGCCCAGCTGCAGAAGGACGGCTACCGGGGCCTGGCCAGCTGGACGGGCACCATGTTCGAGTATCTGATGCCGGCGCTCTTCCTGCCCTACTGCCCGGGGAGCCTGCTGCGGGAAAGCGGGCGCTTCTGCGTCTACGTGCAGAAACGGCGGCGCTTCCCCGGCAAGCCCTGGGGCGTCTCCGAGAGCGCCTACTACGCCCTGGATCCGGCGCTGAATTACCGCTACAAGGCCAGCGGCTGCGCCGACCTTGCCCTGAAGCGGGACCAGGACGCGGACCTGGTGACCGCGCCCTACGCCGCCTTCCTGGCCCTGGCCATCGACCCCCGGGGGGCGGTGGACGACCTGCGGCTCTTTGAGCGCTGCGGGGCCCTGGGCCGCCTGGGCTTCTACGAGGCCCTGGACTTTACCCCCTCCCGCTGCCGCAGCGAGGACGGGGAATGCGTGCGCTGTTATATGGCCCACCACGTGGGCATGAGCGTCCTGGCCGCGGCCAACGTCCTGTGCGATGGCGCGGTGCGGACCTGGTTCCTGCGGGACGCTGCCATGGCGGCCTTCCAGCCCCTCCTGCGGGAGCGGCTGCCGGAGGCGGGGGCGGTGCTCCGCCGGGATCTGACCCGGGCCCCGGAGAAGCCGCCCCGGAATCCGGACGGCCGCTGGTCGGTCCAGGGCGGAGCCGAAGACTGGGACGAGCGGCAATGCCTCCTCACCGGCGGCCGCTGGGAGCTGCTGCTCTCCAGCGAGGGGCGCAGTCACGCCGCCTGGGAGGGTCGGACCCTCTACGGCTCGCCCACCCTGGAGGGACCGGGGATCGAGCTGACCGTGGATTGGCGCGGCCGGACCCTCCCGCTGCTTGCCGGGGCGGACCGCTGGGAGCTGTCGGAAAGCCGTGGACTGTGGACCCGGGAGCAGGAGGGCCTCGTCAGCACCGTCGAGCTCTGCTGCGCCGCAGGTGCCGACGGGGAGCTGCGGCGGGTGCGGCTCCACGCCCTGCGCGGCGGGGAAGGGGCGCTTCGTCTGCGCTTTTGCCCCATCCTGGCCCGCTGGACGGACTATGCCGCCCACCCCGCCTACTGGAGTTTGGGGATCGAAACGGAAAGCGGGGAAACCACCCTGCTGCTGCACCGCCTGACCCGGAACGAAAAGGGCTTCTGGCTCTGCCTTGCCGCCGACGCCCCGGCGCGCGGAGAGGACGCTCCCTTCTGTTCCTTCAGCGTCCCCCTGCGTCTGGAGGCAGGGGAGACCCGGGAACTGAGCTTTGCCCTGTGCGCGGCCTGGAGCCGCGAGGCGGCTCTGGCCGGGGCGGAACGCATCCTCTCCTCCCGGGACCGGGCGGAGCTGGCCGGCGCCTTCGCCCAGCGCCTGGGCATGGGCGGTCGGGAGCTGGGCGCGGCCATGGGCCTGCTGCCCCTGCTGCACAGCCCCCTCTCCAACGCCGCGCCCCGGCGGGAGCTGTGGCCCTGGGGGATCTCGGGGGATCTGCCCCTCGTCGGCTGCGACGGCCGCGCCGCCGAGGCGCTGCCCCTGCTGCGCCGCTTCCTGCTGCTGAAAAGCTGCGGTCAGGAGGCGGATCTGATCTATCTCAGCGACGAGGCGGGCCAGTACCGTCAGCCGCTGCGCCGCCAGATCGCCCAGCTCCTGGAGGGCTGGGGCCTGGAGGCGCTGCTGGGCGCCCGGGGCGGTGTGCATTTCGTCCCCCGGAAGGCGGAGGCGATCCTGCGCAGCCGCGCCAGCGTCAGCGTGGGAGACCCCGTCTGGCGCTTTTCGCCGACGGAGCCCCCCGCCCTGGGCGCGCCCCGGACCCCCGGAGCCGTCCCGCCCCACCGCTGGGAGGAGGAGAGCTTCCGCTTCGGCCCGGGCCCCCTGCCCGGGCGTGTCTGGCAGCTTCTGCTCTCCAACGGACGTCTGGGCGCCGTCGTCTCCGACTGCGGTCTGTCCGCCCTGTGGCTGGACAACGCCCGGGAGCTGCGTCTGGTACGGCCCATGACCGACCCAAGGGGAACGGCCGGGGGCGAACGGCTATGGGCGGAGCTGGAGGGCGAGGCCGTGAGCCTCTTTGCCGCCAACGACGGCTATCCCTGCTCGGTCCGCTTCGCGCCTGGCTGGGCCCGCTGGGAAAAGAAGCTCCCCGGGCGAGAGCTGGTGACGGAGGTCTTCCTCCCGCCCTGGCGGGATTGCCGGGTGCTGCTGATCCGGGGCGCGGAGGGGCTGAAGCTCCGTTGGCTGCTGGAGCCGGTATTGGGCCCGGGAGACGCTTCTTCCCTCTCCTGCCGTTATTCCGACGGCCTGTTCCGGGCCGAAAACCCGGAGAGCGGGCGGGAGGGCCTCGTCTTCCTGGCGGGGAGCAGCGCTCCCTGTACCTGTCGGACGGACTACACGCCCCTGGTCATGGACCTGCGCCTGGAGGGAGAGGAGCTGACGGTGCTGTGCTGCGGCTGCTGCGCCGAATCGGAGCTGCGGCAGCTGCTGCGCCCCGGAGCGGCCCTCTCCGCCGGGGCGGACGCCCGGGCCCAGTGGCAGCGTCTGCTGGGGGATCTGAAGATCCGGACCGGGATCGGGGCCCTGGACCGCTATTTGGACCCCTGGGCCGCCTATCAGGTCCTGGCCTGCCGCCTGATGGGCCGGGCCAGCATCTATCAGTGGGGCGGGGCCTACGGCTTCCGGGACCAGCTCCAGGACGCGGTGAACCTGCTGCTCCTGGACGGGGTCTACGCCCGGGAGCGCATCCTGGACGCCTGCCGCCACCAGTACCGGGAGGGGGACGTGCTGCACTGGTGGCACCCCCAGCCCGAGGGGGACAAGGGGGTGCGCACCCGCTGCGCCGACGACCTGCTGTGGCTGGTCTGGGCCCTGTGCGAGTACGTTGACGCCACGGGGGACCTGGGCCTGTGCGCCCGGGAGGAGCCCTTCTGCAGCTCCAGACCCCTGGAGAGCGGAGAGCGGGACCGTTACGAGACGCCCGAGCCCGCTCCCGCCGCCCCGGTGCTGGAGCACGCCCGGGCCGCCCTGGACTGCGTCCTCTCCCGGGGCTTCGGCCCCCATGGACTGCCTTTCTTCGGCAGCGGGGACTGGAACGACGCCATGGACGCGGTGGACGGGGAGAGCGTGTGGATGGGCTGGTTCCTGTCCCTGTGCGCCGGGCGTTTCGCGGAGCTGCTGGACCGGCTGGGCCGGCCCGGGGCGGAGGGCTGCCGCGCCGCCGCCCGAGCGGTGGGTCTGGCCGCGGAGGCAAGCTGGAACGGCCGCTTCTACCCCCGGGGTTTCTGGGCTGACGGCTCGGCTCTGGGCGGGGAGGAGCGGGTCGACCTGCTGCCCCAGGCCTTTGCCGCCATGAGTCCCCATGCCCGGCCCGAGCACGCCCGGGCCGCCCTGGACGCGGCTCTGGAGCGGCTGGTGGATGAGGAGCACGGCCTTGTCAAGCTCTTTGACCCGCCCTTCGGCGAGGAGGAGCGCTCTCCCGGCAGCATCGTGGGCTATGGCCGGGGCTGGCGGGAAAACGGCGGGCAGTACACCCACGCCGCCGTCTGGCTGGCCCGGGCCTGCTTCCGGCAGGGTCGGCGGGAGGAGGGGGAGCGTCTGCTGCGCCTGCTGCTCCCGGAGGAGCACGATCCTCAGGCCTGGGAGGCGGAGCCCTTCGTGCTGGCCGCCGACGTGAGCGCCGCCCCCGGCCATGAGGGGCAGGCGGGCTGGACCTGGTACACCGGCTCCGCAGGCTGGTATTTCCGGGTGGCTGCGGAGGATCTGCTGGGCCTGCGCCTGCGGGACGGGCGGCTTATTGTGTCGCCGGGACTGCGGGACTGGACGGCGGTCTGGAAGGGGCGGCAGATCCGTGTGGAGGACGGCGCCGTCACCGTGGACGGAGAGCCCTGCGAGGGCCCCGTCGATCCCGCCTGACCCGTCCCGCGCCGGGGTGAAGACGCTTCTTTTCGCGTTTTTCTCTTTCCTTTATCCGATGGACATGGTATAATGATTTGATAAAACGATTTGGAGGTGCCCCATGGAGCTGACGAGGAAGGAGATCCTGCCCGGCGTATGGCTCAACCACCTGCGCTCGGAGAAATTCAAGACCGCCTGCCTGAGCCTGAGTCTGCTGACCCAGCTCAAGCGGGAGACCGCCGCCATGAACGCGCTGATCCCCTACGTGCTGCGCCGGGGCACCGCCCGCTGCCCGGACATGGAGGCCCTGGCCGCCCGGACGGAGGAGCTCTACGGCACCGCCGTGGAGCCGGCGATCCGGCGGATCGGCGAGATCCAGTGCGTGGGCTTCTACGCCAGCATCCCGGAGGGGGATTTCCTCCCCGGGGGACAGAGCGTGCTGCACGACGCCTCGGAACTGCTGGGACAGATGCTCCTGGCGCCGAACACCCGGGGCGGCCTGCTGCTGCCCCAGTACGTGGACAGCGAAAAGGAGAAGCTGCTGGACCGGATCCGCAGCCGCATCAACAACAAGGCCTCCTACGCCCTGACCCGCTGCGTGGAGGAGATGTGCTGCTGCGAGGACTTCGCGGTGGGCCGCTTCGGCGGCGAGGACGAGTGCGAGGCCATCAACTACAAGAAGCTCACCAAGCAATACCACAATCTGCTGCAAACCAGCCCTGTGGAGATCTTTTACTGCGGCCGGGCCTCCGTGAAGGAGCTGACCTCCGCCCTCCGGGACGCGCTGGTCACCCTGCCCCGGGGCGAGATCGACGAGGAGATCGGCACCGATCTGCGCATGAACGCCCTGGAGGATCAGCCCCGCTTCCTGCAGGAGGAGCTGGACGTGACCCAGGGGAACCTGGTGATCGGCTGGCGGCTGGGGGAGTGCATGGAGGACCCGGACCAGGCCGCGATCCTGGTCTTCAACGCCGTCTTCGGCGGGGGGATCAGCTCCAAGCTCTTCCGCAACGTGCGGGAGCGGCTGCAGCTGTGCTACAACGCGGGCTCCCTGGTGGACACCCACAAGGGGCTGCTGCTGGCGGCCGCCGGCATCGATTTTGACAAGCTGGAGCCCGCCCGGGAGGAGATCTTCCGGCAGCTGGAGGCCATTCGCCGGGGCGAGATCACCCGGGAGGAGCTGGATACCGCCAAGGCGGGCGTCGTTTCCGACCTGCGGGCCATGACCGACAGTCAGGGCGAGCTGGAGGGCTTCCTCCTGGCGCAGACCCTGGACGGGCTGGAATACGGCCCCCTGGAGCTGGCGGCGCTGGCGGAGGACGTGACGATGGAGGATGTGGTGCGCATCGCCCGGAGCGTGGACTGCGACCAGATCTATTTCCTGCGGGGCGCCGAACAGGAGGAAGCGGATGGAGAGTAAAGTCTATCCCAAGATCGGGGAGACCCTATACAGCGAGACCCTGCCCAACGGCCTGCGCCTGCGGGTGATCCCCAAGAGGGGCTTCCGCAGCCGCTACGCCGTGCTGGCCGTCAACTACGGCGGCTGCCACCGGCGCTTCACCGTGGACGGCCGCAGCGCGGATACGCCCGCGGGGGTGGCCCATTTCCTGGAACACAAGATGTTCGACCTGCCCGACGGGGACAACGCCGTGGATCTGCTCGCCGCCAACGGGGCCGACCCCAACGCCTTCACCGCCGAGGACATCACCTGTTATTTCTTCGAGTGTACCGAGCACTTTGAGGAGAACCTCCGGCTGCTGCTGCACTTCGTCTCCACCCCGTACTTTACGGAGGAGACCGTACAGAAGGAGCAGGGCATCATCGGCCAGGAGATCCTCATGTGCGAGGACAGCCCCGGCAGCGTCGTCTATGAGAATCTGTACCGCCAGCTCTACGCCGCCCATCCCATCCGGGACCGGGTGGTGGGCACGGCGGAGAGCATTTCACAGATCACCGCCCAGACCCTCTACGACTGCCACAAGGTCTTCTACGCCCCCTGCAACCTCTGCCTGTGCGTGGAGGGGGACGTGGATCCGGAGGAGATCTCCCGCATCGCCCGGGAGGAGCTGCCCCCGGAGCGGGGCAGCGTCCCCGCGGCGGACTTCGGGGAACCGGAATCTCTCCTGCCCCTGGAGCGCATCCACCGACAGGAGATGCCCGTCTCCGCGCCGCAGTTCCTCATTGGGGCGAAGCTCCGCCCCGCGCCGGCGGGGGAGAGCGCCCTGCGGCAGCGGCTGACGGCGGGCCTGGCCCTGCGCCTGCTGGTGGGCGCGTCCTCGGACTTTTACAACAGGCTCTATGCCGAGGGCCTGCTGAACCGGGACTTTGACGCGTCCGTCGAGTTTGTCGCCGGGACCGGCACCCTGCTCCTGGGCGGGGAGAGCGGCGACCCCGAGGCGGTGCTCCGCGCCCTGGAGGAGGAACTGGAGCGCGTTTCCCGCCGGGGCCTGGACCCGGAGCGCTTCGAGCGGGCCAAGCGGGCCTCTCTCGGCGCGCGCCTGCGGGGACTGGAGGACTTCGAGAACGTGTGCGTCGCCGCGGCGGAGGGCGTTTTCGACGGCTACTGCGCCCTGGACGCCGCGGAGCTGCTCCAGAGCGTCAAGCAAGCCGAGTGCGAGGACTTTCTGCGGCAGGAGCTCAAGTGCGAGCGCCTGGCCCTATCCATCATTGAACCGAGGAGAACCTGACATGCTGTCTGTTATCACGGGGCTCGTCCCGCTGGAGTCGGAGATCATCGACACCATTCAGAGGGAATCGGAGATCAGCTTTCCCGGACTCGGGATCTTCGGGCTGGATCCCCCCGCTTTTTTCACCGTTTTCGGCCATAGGATCTATTTCTACGGGGTCCTGATCGCCCTGGGCTTTCTGCTGGGCATCCTCTACTGCACCAGAAACAGCAAGCGCTTCGGCATCAAGGCCGACGATTTCTACGACATGGTGATCCTGCTGATCCCCCTGTCCATCCTCTGCGCCAGGCTGTATTTCGTCCTGTTCCGCCTGGACGAGTTCCTGGGCAGGCCCCTTCTGACCTGGCTGGCCGTCTGGGAGGGCGGGATCGCCATCTACGGCGGCATCATCGGCGGGATCCTGGCCATTTTTCTGGTCTGCCGGCACAAGAAGATCCCCTTTTTGGCCATGCTGGACCTGGCCGTGTTCGGCGTGCTGATCGGTCAGATCATCGGCCGCTGGGGGAACTTCATGAACCGGGAGGCCTTCGGCGCAGAGACGGAGATCTTCTGCCGCATGGGGCTCACCGACCCCTCCGGCCATACCATTTTCGTCCACCCCACCTTCCTGTATGAGAGCCTGTGGAACCTGGGGCTGCTGATCGGCCTGATCCACTGGATGAAAAAGGGTCGCCGGAAGTACGACGGGCAGATGGCGCTGCTCTATCTGTTCTGGTACGGGCTGGGCCGCGCCTGGATCGAAGGACTGCGGACCGACAGCCTGTATATCGGGCACACGGATATCCGCGCGTCCCAGGCTCTGAGCATCCTGCTGGTGCTGGCCGCGGGGGCGATGCTGCTGATCCTGCGGAAAAAGGAGCACCCGCCGGAGAAGCTCTACGCCAACCGGGCGCCTGCGGAGGAGGAAGAGAACGCCCCCGCCGAAGCGGAAGAGAAGACCGACGGGAGGCAGGAGGACGAGCCCGCACAGACCGCGGAGCCGGAAAGCGAGAACACCGCGCAGGCCGAAGGGCCTGCGGGGACCGATACATAAGGAGGAACGATCATGGCAGATTACAAAGAGATCCTGGGGGCCCTGGTCAGCAAGGCCAGGAGCGCCGTGGAAAGCAGCGGCGTGAAGGAGGTCTATCAGCAGGGCGCGGACCGGGCCAAGACCTACAGCCGCATCGCCCGGCTCACTCTCTCCATGAACAGCCAGACCGACGAGCTGAAAAAGGTCTACACCGAGATCGGCAAGCTCTATTTCGAGCAGTACCGGGATCGTCCCGAGGGCGTGTTCGCCTCTCTCTTTGCCCAGGCCGAGACCCTGATGAACGACGTGAGGGACAAGGAGCGGGAAGTGCGGGAGCTCAAGGATGGGCTCAACGCGGAAAAGGACATCGAGGTGGAGATCGAAGAGCAGATCGACGATTTTGACGCGGTGGTGGATGCCACCGAGAGCGCGGGCAAGGGTGGGGAGACCTGAGCGCCGACCCGCGTAAACTCCCTGAAGAAAGCGAGGCAAGGTCATGCTTTCTGTGATCATTCCCGCGTACAACGAAGAAAAAATGATCCCTCTGACCGTCCGGGCCGTCTCTGAAGTGCTGGACGGCGAGGGCATTCCCTTTGAGCTGCTGTTCGTGGACGACGGCTCCAGGGACGGGACCTGGGAGGCCATCGAGGAAGCGAGCCGGCAGGACGGCCGGGTATGCGGGCTGCACTTCAGCCGCAACTTCGGCAAGGAGGCCGCCCTGTTCGCCGGTCTGGAGCAGGCGAGGGGCGAGTGCTGCGTCACCATGGACTGCGATCTGCAGCATCCCCCCGAGAAGATCCCCGAGATGATCAGGCTCTGGAAAGAGGGCTACGAGGTGGTGGAGGGCGTCAAGGTGGACCGGGGGCAGGAGAGCGGGACGCACCGCCTGGCCGCCAGATCCTTTTACCGGCTCATCAGCCGGGCCACCGGCCAGGACATGAGCAACGCCTCGGATTACAAGCTCCTGGACCGGAAGGTGGTGGACGCCCTCAACGGGATGCCGGAGCGCGGCGTCTTCTACCGGGCCCTCAGCTACTGGGTGGGCTTCAAGCGCGTCAGCATCTCCTACCGGGTGGCGAAGCGCCCCGCCGGAGAGAGCAAGTGGAGCACCCGTTCCCTGGTCCGCTACGCCCTCAGCAACATCGGCGCCTTCTCCTCCGCGCCCCTGCAGATCGTCACGGGCCTGGGCGTGCTGATGCTGGTCACGGCGCTGGTTTTCAGCATCGTGGCCCTGGTGCAGAAGTTCACGGGCGTGGCCATCGGGGGCTTTACCACGGTGATCGTGCTGCTGCTGTTCACCGGCAGCCTCATCATGATCTCTCTGGGCATCATCGGCTTTTACATCGGCCGGATCTATGAGGAGCTGAAGGGCCGTCCCCGCTACATCATCTCCCGCAGCTGCGGCCGGGAGGGCGGAGAATGATCGAAAGAATCAAAGTCTTCTGTGCCAGACACCGGGAGATCCTGGTGTATCTGGTGGTGGGCGGGCTCACCACCCTGGTGTCCTGGGGGGCCAAGTTCCTGTGGAGCGCGCTGTTCTACGGCTTCCCGGAATTCCCCAACGCCGGGCAGAACCTGGTGCTCTCCGTGGTGGAAAACGCCGCGGGCATCGCCTTCGCCTACCCCACCAACCGCAAATGGGTGTTTCGGAGCAAAAACCCCAATATCCTGGGCGAGGCGGCGGGCTTCGTGGGCTCCCGGCTCTTCACCGTGTTTCTGAGCATCGGCCTCAACCAGCTGTTCACCAACGTGCTCAGCATCCCCTCCGTCGTGGGCACGGTGGTCTCCGCCGTCGTGGTCGTGATCCTCAATTACCTGATCTCCAAGCTCCTGATCTTCCGCAAACAGGACGGGGAGGAAGAATGAAAAACGGGCGCTCCCGGCTGCAGACGGTCCGGGGACGCCCGTTGTTGTCCGTCCCGGAGCGGGAGGTGCGCCCGTGGGGGAACTTTTTCTTTCCGGGTCCGTCGGAAGATAAGCAGAGGCCTGCTTGTAAAGCAGCGGTCCGTCGGGTATAATCAAGACAGCACCCAGAAGGAGGAATTGCGATGCGCAGCATGAAAAAGATCCTTTCCACCGCTTTGATCCTGGCCCTGGCCCTGTGCCTGTGCGCCTGTGACAGCGGCGTGTTTCGTTTCCAGCAGAAGGAATTGAGCTTCGAGGAGCGGCTGGCCAACGCCGCCCAGCAGATGAAGCAGGTCAAGAGCATGCATCTGGACTTGGATCTGAACATCGATCTGGACATGACGGTCGCCATTGGGGAGGCGGAGCAGAGCGAGAACCTGGATATGACATCCCGCTACGGCATCGACATCCAGAACGAGCCGCTGAAGATGTACATGGAGATGGAAGTCCTCTTCCAGGGCGAGGGGGGAACCCTCTTGAGTTACGCCGAGCAGGCAGGGGACGAGGTGCTCCTCTATTCCTCCTATGATGATGGCACCACTTGGAGCAAGACGACGACTGCGTCCGTTGCGGATCTCACGCCCCAGGACCCGGTCCAGCAGACGGCCCTCTTCCTGGCCTGCGCGGGCAGCTTTACGGAAACCGGCAAGGAGACCGTCAACGGCTCCCAGGCCACGGTCTATTCCGGCGTCATCTCCGGGCAGTACGTGGAGGAGGCGATCAAATCCACCGGCGTGCTGGACAGCCTGGGCCAGATGGGCGTCGAAGCGTCCGAGGAGATGTTCCAGGACCTGGGCGACATCCCGGCCAGCATCGCCATTGACGACGCCAGCGGGATGCTGGTCCGTTACGAGATGGACATGAGCCAGGTCATGCAGAACATGATGGACCGGCTGATCGGTTCCATGCTGGCCCAGTACGGGATGACCGAGACATCCGTCACGCTGACGGTGGGCAAGGTCCAGGTCGTCATGACGCTCTCCCGCTTCAACAGCGTGGGAGAGATCGTGATCCCCGAGGCGGCCAAGGCCGCGTAAGGGTCGGAGAACGACGATCCGGCAAGAGCGGGTCGGGCGCCCAAGGGCGCCCAACCCGCTCTTGTTTATTGTTCTGCCCTGTGGTAAAATAAATTGTTATGATTCGGGAGGTGTCCCATGGGAAAGAACGCATATATCGATGCCGGGCGCATCGTGAACACCCACGGCGTGGCCGGCGAAGTGATGATCGAGGTCTGGCTGGACAGCCCCCAGTTCCTCAAGCGCTGCGGCCGGGTCTTTCTGGACGGCACGGAACGGAAGCTCCTGTCTGCCCGGGCGCAGAAGAACTTCCTCATCGCGAAGCTGGAGGGCGTGGAGGACCTGAACGCCGCCATGGCCCTCAAGGGCCGGGTGGCCCGGATCGCCCGGGAGGACGCGCCCCTGCCCGCGGGAGGCTACTTCCTCCAGGACATCCTGGGCGCCTCGGTGGTGGACGAGCGGGGCGGCGAGATCGGCAAGCTCGTCGACGTGCTGGAGCGGCCCGCCTCCAATATCTACGTGGTCCGGGGCGAGACGGAGCATCTCATCCCCGCGGTGCCGGAATTCATCCTGGATACCGACGCGGAGCGGGGGATCGTCACCGTGCGCCTGATCGAGGGGATGTGAGAGCATGCGCATCGACATTCTGACCCTGTTCCCGGACACGGTGAACGCGGTGCTCCACGAGAGCATCATCGGCCGGGCGGCCGCAAAGGGCATCGTGGAGATCAACTGCGTCCAGATCCGGGACTATACCGAGAACAAGCAGAACCAGGTGGACGACTACCCCTATGGCGGAGGCTACGGCTGCGTGATGATGGCCCAACCCCTGAAGAGCTGCCTGGACGCGGTGACGCCGGATTCCGGAGAGCGCCGCCGGGTGATCTACCTGTCCCCCCAGGGGCAGCCCTACACCCAAGAGACGGCCAAGCGCCTCAAGCGGGACTACGACCACCTGGTGCTGGTCTGCGGCCACTACGAGGGCGTGGACGAGCGCTTCATCGAGGCCTGCGTGGACGAGGAGATCTCCCTGGGGGACTTCGTGCTCACCGGGGGCGAGATCGCGGCCATGGCGGTGGCGGACTCGGTGTGCCGCCTGGTGCCCGGGGTGCTGGCCGACGAGCAGTGCTACACCGGCGAGAGCCACTGGGACGGGCTGCTGGAGTATCCCCAGTACACCCGTCCGGAGACCTGGGAGGGCCGCGCCGTGCCGGAGGTGCTGCTCCGGGGCGACCACGCCCGGGTGGAAAAGTGGCGGCGCAAGCAGCAGTTCAAACGCACCATGGAAAAGCGCCCGGACCTGTTCGAGAAGCTGACGCTGGCCGATCCCGAGGACCGGAAGCTCCTGGAGGAACAGAAAAAAGAGAACACCCGCACGCCTTTGACGGAGCCGCTGAGCTTCCGCCCGGCCACGGAGGAGGACCTGCCCGCCGTCATGGACATCGTCGCCCAGGCCCGGGAGAGCCTCCGGCGATACCGGGTGGACCAGTGGCAGGACGGCTACCCCCGGGAGGAAAACTTCCGCTTCGATCTGGAGCGGGGCGAGTGCTTCGTGCTGCTCCACGGGGCGGAGATCGCGGGCTTTTTCACCCTCTCCACCCGGGAAGAGCCCAGCTACGCCGGCATCGCCGACGGCAAGTGGACCGAGGGCATGGCCTGCTGCGTCCTGCACCGGGCGGCGGTGGCGAAGAAGTACCGGGGCGGGAGGATGGCCGCGTATCTCATGAAGTGCGTGGAGGAGCAGACCCGGGCCTGGGGCCTGCGCTGCATCCGCACGGACACCCACAAAAAGAACAAGCCCATGCAGACCCTCCTGCGGGAAAACGGCTACCGCTACCGGGGCAATATCACCGTCCGGGTGAACGCGGACCACGACCCCGCCCGCCAGGGATATGAAAAGATCCTGAAAAAACAGGAGCAGCGCACATGAACCTGACCGATTACAATGAGATCCGCGCCCTTCTGGGCCGCCACGGCTTTCGCTTCTCCAAGTCCCTGGGGCAGAATTTCCTCACCGCCGCCTGGGTGCCGGAGCGCATCGCGGAGGAGGCGGGTCTGGACGAGGGCACCGGCGTGCTGGAGGTGGGCCCCGGGGTGGGCTGCCTCACGGAGCAGCTGTCCCTGCGCGCCGGGAAGGTCCTGGCCGTGGAGCTGGACAAGGCCCTGAAGCCCGTGCTGGCGGAGACCCTGGCCGGTCGGGAGAACGTGGAGCTCCTCTTCGGGGACGTGCTGAAGCAGGACCTGCCCGCCCTGGTGCGGGAGAAGCTCCCGGGCCTGCGGCCGGTGGTGTGCGCAAACCTCCCCTACAACGTGACCAGCCCCCTGCTCACCGCCTTTCTGGAGGCGGACTGCTTCGAGACCGTCACGGTGATGATCCAGCGGGAGGTGGCCCGGCGCATCTGCGCCAGGGCCGGCACCGCGGACTACGGGGCTTTCGGGCTCTTCGTCCAATGGCACTGCCAGACGCAGCTGCTTTTCGACGTGCCGCCCTCCTGCTTCGTGCCCCAGCCCAAGGTGACCTCCTCGGTCATCCGGCTCACCCGCCGCGCCGCGCCGCCCTTTCCCGTTGGGGACGAGGAGCTGCTGTTCAAGGTGATCCGGGCCGCCTTCAACCAGCGGCGCAAGACTATGGTCAACGCGCTGTGCGCCGGGGTGAAGGGCGTCACCAAAGAGCTTGCCGAGCGCGCCCTGGAAAACTGCGGCTTTGACCCCCGGATCCGGGGGGAAGCTCTGGAGCTTGGTGAGTTTGCAACATTGTCAGATGAAATCCGAAGGAATCTTTTTCCGAATTTGTAAGGAAAATGTATTGATTCTTCCCACAAAAATGTGGTAATCTAATCAGTGGCTGAATCATCCATTTTTACCGATAGAAAGGATCAGAAAGATGAGCAAAAAGTACGTTTACCTCTTTACCGAAGGCAACGCCAAGATGCGTGAGCTGCTGGGCGGCAAGGGCGCGAACCTGGCCGAGATGACCAACATCGGCATGCCCGTTCCCCAGGGCTTCACCATCACCACCGAAGCCTGCACCCAGTACTACGAAGACGGCCGCCAAATCAATGACGAGATCATGGCCGAGATCATGCAGAACGTGGAAACCATGGAGAAGATCAACGGCAAGAAGTTCGGCGATCTGAACAATCCTCTGCTGGTCTCCGTCCGTTCCGGCGCCCGCGCCTCCATGCCCGGCATGA
>JAEEGL014762305.1_pt1 | contig 16372 bp, 11 predicted proteins | sample 9134231 | NCBI WGS metagenome assembly JAEEGL01 (sample SAMN16246548, study PRJNA631951) | gut metagenome | biome: gut microbiome; feature: rumen; material: fiber-attached | host: Bos | place: Iran: Karaj | collected 2018-10
GGTCGCCCTGGTAGGATATACCAATGTGGGCAAATCCACCCTGATGAACCGTTTGGCCGGGGCGGACGTGCTGGTGCGGGACATGCTGTTCGCGACCCTGGACGCGGTTTCCCGCCGGATGGTCACCCCCGAGAATACGGAATACCTGCTGACCGATACGGTCGGTTTTATCCGCAAGCTGCCCCACACGCTGGTCAGCGCTTTCCGCTCCACCCTGGAGGAGGCGGCGCTGGCGGATGTGCTGGTGATTGTTTCCGACGGCTCCAGCCGGGAAATGTTCAGCCAGCATGATACCGTGGAGCAGGTGCTGGCGGAGCTCGGCGCAACGGAGCAGAAGCGCATTGAAGTCATCAACAAGTGCGACGAGGGAGATCCGGATCCGGTGTTCCCCGGCGCGATTCTGATTTCCGCGAAAACCGGGGAGGGCCTGGATGAGCTGAAGGCGAAGATTGCCGAAACCCTGCAGGCATCCCACCGTCCGGTCACCTTCCGCATTCCCTTCAGCCGCTACGGCATCCTGTCGGAGATCCGTCCCCTGGGCCGGGTAATCACGGAAAGCCACACGGATACCGGTACGGAGATTACGCTGGTAATTGCGGAGGAAGATGCCCAGCGCCTGATGCGGAAATACGGCGCGGATATCGTGATTGATTCATAACGCACAAATCATTATCCGGAAGCAGCCTGCACCGGAAAGTCGGTGGGGGCTGCTTCTTTTTGCCTGCGTTTTTTTCAGTTCCCAAAACAATTCCGGTCTCCGGCTGCGTCTGTACTGATGAAGAACAACGGTGCGGCCTTGCACCGGATGAAAGAAACGGAGAAAGAATGATGAAACGGATTTCCCTGGCCCTGGTAATCCTGGCCTGCCTGCTCTGCGCAGCGGTCTGCGCATCCGCGGACATCCTGGAGTATACACTGCTGGAGGACGGCAGCGGCTATGAGATTACCGGCTGCGATGATTCCGCTGAGGTGGTTACAATTCCCGCCGAGTATAATGGCCTGCCGGTTCTTTCCATTGACGGTAAAGCCTTCATTTCCTGTGGGCAACTGGAGGAGTTCCGCACGGAAGAAGACCAGCCGGTCTTTTACGCGGAGGATGGTGTGCTTTTTACGGACCGGCCCGTGAAAACCCTGGTCCGCTTCCCGAACCGATATCGGCAGCATGATTACTATAAGGCACCGGCGGACCTGAAGGCAGTTGGCCCGTGGGCGTTTGCAGGCCTGAATTCCATGAATTTCATCCATTTTCAGGAAGGCCTGGAATCTTTCGGGGACCATATGCTGGATTCTGTGAAAAGGGGGCCGATGTTTTTTGTCCCGGACTCCCTGAAAACCATCGGGGAGAACCTGCTGCAGAACCAGCAGAGCAGTGTGGCGTTTTACGGAAGCAAAAACTGTGCCTTTTGTGAGTTTGCCCGGGAGAACAGTATTCCCTACGGGATTATCGGGGAAAGGGTCGTGCATCAGCAGACCGCTGAACTGGCAGAGCCGGATCTGACGGATGCAGGGAATCTTCCGGCTCCGAAAAAAACTGTCCGGATTGATTACGGTGAATTTGTAAGTGATTATTTCAGTATCAGTTATGATTTTTCCGCACGCCAGGGCAAGGAAGGCACAGAGCTGCTGATGGACCTGGGCGAAAAATGGACGGATATCACGCCTGACAGCAACGGACAGGTTGCGGACGGGCTGGATCCCCGTACAGGCATATACGGCATTGGTTTTACCGGCGCGGAAACAGTTCTGCGGGGCTATGACCGGGAAGGAAACCTGACGGGAACCCGGGTGGTAAACGGCGATTTTGTCTTTTCCCTGCCCGGCGCGTATTCGGTCGGCATAACCGGCGGAAAGGATACAGTACTGACCGTGCTGCCGTATCAGCCGATTTTGATTGCTTCCTCCGGGAAACTGCCGCTGGACCAGGAACATTTCCATCGCATGTCGTGGGAGGACGGATGGGCTCAGTATTATGTTGTACCGTTTGGTTACGCTTCAGCCAGTTACGATTATTCAGACTATATGAATGTGTTTACTTCCTCGTTTTATGATGCTGAGGGAAATGAAGCGGTAACTTCCCCTCATTATGCACTCAAGGCGATGTTGTTTTGGGATCCTTATCTGCTGGACCAGATAGACCAGGTCGCCATTGATTTTGATCATCTGGATATCCTGTACGAAGACGAAGGGTTTACCTGTGCAGCGGCCAGCCGGTTTAATCTGGACGGGGAGTTCGGGAAACAGCTTTCCGGGCTTCTGGATACGGTGAAAACCGTTATGTCCGGTACCTATTATCCGGCGGACCGGGGGATCAATCACGTGACCGTGCGTGTTAACGGTGAGTATCCCATGTCATCAAACTCGGTGATTACGGTGGATAAATACCTGGCGGAATATACCGACGACAACATCCTGAGCTTTGCCCATGAGATGACCCATGCGGTGGATCAGAGGCTTACCCTGGGACTGCCGGGTGCCTGGATGGAAGGGCGCGCGGAATATATCAGCCGGAAGGTCTGTGATATCGTGGGTGTTTCTTATTGGGGATATGAGGACGGGTATGACTGGGCTTTCCTGAGCGCGGAGGACCGGGCGGATTTCTTCCGCTATTACACTGAATCCGCGAACAGGGATACAGAATATTCTGTCGGTTACTACTTCTTCAAGTACCTCTGTGATACTTACGGGGAGGATATCTCCGTGAAGATCATGCAGAACCTGTTTGACGCTGCCGGGAAACTGTCCCCGTACGAATGGAGGATGCCCAATGACATATTTAAAAAGTGCGTGACCGACGCCACGGACCCGGACGTCTTCCAGAATTTTGTCCGGGATGTGGTTGAAAAGTAATCTGCGGGACACCGAAAAAGCGCGCGCCGGGTTTCCGGCGCGCGCTGCTTTGCTGAATGGGAAGGGAAACGGGTTATGAAACCTGGCTGTTGGTGTACTTCCGTGTATCCAGCCGGTTTTCAAATTCCCGGACAGGAAGCGGTTTGTCATAGAAGAAGCCCTGGGCGATATCGCAGCCGCATTTGCGCAGGATGTTGACCTGTTCCTGGGTTTCCACACCCTCGGCCACACAGATCAGGCCGATTTCCTTGGCCATGCTGACCACGTGGCGGAACATGATGTTCTGCTTGTCCTTGTCGGAGTTTTCCGATACGGGCAGGAAGTTCTTGTCCACCTTCAGGATGTTCCAGGGAATTTCGCGGATCAGGTTCAGACTGGAATAGCCGATTCCGAAATCGTCCACGGAAGTATAGATGCCGGCTTCCTGCAGGCCCCGCGTGACGCGCTTCAGGTCCCGGAATTCCACGTCCGTGATGGTTTCTGTCAGTTCAATCTCGATATATTCGTGCGGTACCTGGTATCGGTCAATCACTTCGAGGATCTGGCTCAGCAGGTCCGGGTTGATCAGATGGCGGCGGGAGAAATTCACGGATACACGGACGGCCTGCCGTCCCTGGTCCAGCCATCTGCGCAGGTCCTGGCATACCTGCTCCAACACATAGAAGTCCAGCCGGCAGATATCCATGGTCTGCTCCAGGTCCGGAATATAGTCCGCCGGCATGATCAGGCTGCCGTTGCGGTACCACCGACTCAGCGCTTCCGCGCCGGTAAGGCAGCTGGTCCGCAGGTCAATCTTCGGCTGATAGTATACCAGGAAGTCATGGTTCTTCAGGCTGATGGGGAACAGCGCGCGGGTGCGCATGAATTTTTCCTTTTCCTCCATCATCTGGTCACTGGCAAAGACGATATCCCCGGATTCTCCGCGCCAGGCCGCGTTATAGGCGCTGGTGATGCGGTCCATCACATCCCCGCTGTGGAGGAAATAGTAGTTATCCGGGACAACAAAGATTCCGGCACGGGAGGAAATCAGCACCCGGCCTTCCTCGTCGCCGCTGAAGGGGATCTGGATTCCCTCAAAATATGGCAGCACCTGGTTCAGTTTTTCCTTTTTGAAGACGGCGACAAAATTATCCCCGCCCAGGCGGCTGACGATGCCGTCCGGGCTGATGGTTTCTTCTACCTTGTCAATATACCGCCGCAGGACCTGGTCGCAGATATCGCGCCCCAGCTGGCGGTTGATGAGCGAAAAATGCCGCAGGTTAAACCGGGCCAGGGCATACTGGCCGATCATTCCTGAATTTCCGATCTGATCCACGGTGGCGACCAGGAAACGGTTGTTGCTGTATCCGGCATCATCAAAGAGGGTGGCCTGTTCCACCATGCCCGTCGCGCGCAGGCGGCCGAGCACATTCAGGACCAGGCGCTGGATCATTTCAATCCGCTTGCGTTCCTTATCGCTCCACGGATCGGAATTAACTGCGCGGTAAGCTTTGCAGTCAGCCACCATGACGTCGCTGAGTACTGTGCGGCAGGTCATGACCTCCGCTGCTTCCTCCCCGCTGTCATAGCAGGTCAGGACAACGCCGTCACCTTTACGTTCGGCTTCCTCATTGGAATAGTATTCCGTTACGCCTTTGCACACACGAAACGCGACGCACATCTCTTTGAGAATGTCGTATGTTTTTGCTATGTCGAAATTATCAAGATCTGTGATGGCGTCCGTCAGGTCCTCCAGATATTGGGAAAACAAGACGTCCTGATTCATATGCGCAGCGCCTCACTTTGTGTATCGATCAGTTTCCGATGTAATCATACCGTAAATTTGTACGGAAATCAATGCCCCTGTACGAACATTTTTGACGAAAATGTTATAAAACAGACATAAAATTGTCAGAAAACGTTTGCGACCCCTCCGTTCCGGCAACGAATGTGACCAAATCACACAGCGAGAAACCGCCCGGGATAAACCCGGGCGGCTCTGAAACGTATACATAAAACAATACAAATTTCCTTCTTTGGTTTCATCACTGCTCATTTATTGCTCTGACGAACGATGATCCGGATGCCTGTCAGATTTTTTCAAGCGCCTGTGCCAGATCCTCAATCAGGTCATCCTTGTTCTCCAGGCCGACACTCAGGCGAACCAGATCCGGGGAAACGCCGGCAGACAGCAGTTCCTCGTCGCTCATCTGGCGGTGGGTAGCGCTGGCTGGATGCAGGCAGCAGCTGCGTGCGTCCGCCACATGGGTTTCGATGGCGATGAGCTTCAGCTCCTTCATAAAGGCTTCCGCAGCTTTGCGCCCGCCCTTGACGCCGAAGGCTACAACGCCGCAGGAGCCATTGGGCAGGTACTTCTGTGCCCGCTCATAGTATTTGTCTCCCGGCAGGCCGCAGTAAGTGATCCAGGTGATCTTTTCATGTCCGGCCAGGAATTCTGCAACGGCCTGGCCGTTCTCACAGTGGCGCTGCATGCGTACATGCAGGCTTTCCAGGCCGAGGCCCAGCAGGAAGGCGTTCTGCGGGCTCTGGATGGAACCGAAGTCGCGCATCAGCTGGGCGGTTGCCTTGGTGATGAAGGCGCCGGCTTTGCCGAACCGTTCGGTATAGGTGATTCCGTGATAGCTCTCATCCGGCGTGGTGAGTCCCGGGAATTTATCCGCGTGCGCGTCCCAGTCAAAGTTGCCGCTGTCCACGATGGCACCGCCCACCGCACTGCCGTGGCCGTCCATGTACTTGGTGGTGGAGTGGGTTACGATGTCCGCGCCCCATTCAATGGGACGGCAGTTGACCGGCGTGGCGAAGGTGTTGTCAATAATCAGCGGCACGCCGTGGGCATGGGCGGCTTTGGCGAACAGCTCAATATCCAGCACGCACAGGGCGGGGTTGGCGATGGTTTCGCCGAAGAGTGCCTTGGTGTTGGGGCGGAAGGCAGCGTTCAGCTCTTCTTCCGTGCAGTCCGGGCTGATGAAAGTAAAGTCAATGCCCATCTTCTTCATCGTCACCGCAAACAGGTTATAGGTGCCGCCGTAGATGGCGGAGCAGGCGACCACATGGTCTCCGGCGTTGGCAATGTTGAATACGGCGTAGAAGTTGGCCGCCTGGCCGGAGGAGGTCAGCATTGCCGCGGTGCCGCCTTCCAGCTCGCAGATGCGGGCTGCTACGGTATCGTTGGTGGGGTTCTGCAGCCGCGTATAGAAATAACCGGAAGCTTCCAGATCGAACAGCTTGCCCATGTCTTCGCTGGTGTTGTATTTGAAGGTGGTGGACTGGATAATCGGGATCTGGCGCGGTTCGCCGTTCCCGGGGGTATAACCGCCCTGTACGCAGCGGGTTTCGATTCTGGACATAAGAGCACCTCCATAATGATGAATTTATAATTCATAATTCATAATGATTATTGACTGCGGACTGACCATAGAAAAATCCGCGTCCCGAATAATATAGCAGTTTTTATGTGATTTGGGTGAGCTTTTTGTGTTTTCAGGGACTACGAATAATCTATTGGAAGCTATAGATTGAAACTATAGCTGACTATAAACGATATGGAATTAACCATATATAATTATGAATTATGAATTGAAAACAGCGGCTTTCGTATGCCGCTGTTTTCATACGCCGCTGTTTTTCTCAAGCCGCTGTTTCTCAGAAGTCGCTGTTGCCTGTAATCCTGCTCCGCAGTGTTGTCAGATGCTCGGAGGGCAGGCAGCCGAGTTCGGCCTGGAAAGCGCGGCGGAAGGTGCGCATATTGGTAAAACCGCAGGCACCGCAGATGTCCGTCAGGGTCAGGTTCGGATCCCGCATCATCAGGCGGGCCTTGTCGATGCGGATTGCGTTGATGAAGTGGCGGAAGTTGACATGGAGCCGGTCCGAGAAGAAATGGGACAGATGGGACGGGCTGATGCCCAGGGCGCGGGACGCGCTTTCCAGCGAGAGCTCTTCGCAGGCGTGTTCGGATATATAGGTAATAATCCGGTGGCCCAGATCACGTTCGCTGTAGTCATATACAGGACGGTAGGAAAGGCTGTGGAGCACCCCCGCCAGCAGCACGTGCAGATGGGCGACGCACATGGGCAGGTTATCCTCCATGTTCAGGCGGGTCAGCCGGTCCACGGCAAGGCGCAGGTCCACGCTGGTCCGCTCGGCGGGCAGGATGGGTGTTTCCGGCTGCAGGCCATGGAAGGTGCCGGTATATTCAGGAATGATCTCCGGCGGGAAGATGGCGACGATGCCGCCGATGTCGTCACTCATGACATCATAGCTGTGGGGGACCAGCGGGAAGATGATGACCGCGTCACCGGGGTGGATCCGGTATTGTACATCGTCAATGGTCATGACTGAAGACCCGCGGGTCAGGATCAGCAGCTCCGCCACGGAATGCACATGGGTGGGGAAAGGGGAGTGTGTCATCTCGCCAATATACAGTTTTTCCGGCCGGCGTTCATAAAAGGTGCTCACAGATTGCTTCCTCCGTATTGGTACGCACAACAATTGTCCCTTGCGAAAATCTCATACATATCCTTATGTAATTTGCTGTGATATATATTATAGATATATTGGAGGAAAAGTAAATACAATCTCATTCGGAAGGAAACAAATTTTGTCCCACAAACAAAGCAATAAATGACTTTCTGCCTTTTCCTGCTTCCAAAAGTTGATTTTTTTGTTGTTTATGGTGGAAAATAATCCGATTTACTCAAATGTGACTTGCAAATAGTACGTACTAAAAGCTATAATAAGGGTACTTGCTGCGGAGCCCAATTCACGCAGACAAAAAAACATTTCACATCACTGAAAGGAGACCTGAACCATGAAGAAACTGTTGGCTATTGTACTGGCTGTCGCAATGCTGCTGGGCATGGTGTCCATTGCGAGCGCCGAGGAACCCGTCGTTCTGAAGGTTGCTTCCATCTGGTCCGCTGAGACCGAAGCAAACCGCGCTCCCATGCTGAAGACCCTGGCTGAGTTCGAAGCAGCTCATCCGGAAATCAAGCTGGAAGTTGAATGGTACGAAGCAAACGCCTGGAAGGATCAGGGCGAAACCCTGGCTCTGTCCGACAGCCTGCCGGATGTGTTCTACTGGAATGCCGGCGGTGTGCTGTGGAACCTGGTCAGCTCCGGCGATATCCTGGCCCTGGATGAATATCTGACCGATGATATCAAGAGCCAGCTGATTGGCGGCGCGCTCGCCAACATGACCTTCGATGGCAAGGTTTATCAGCTGCCCTACACCAACGCCTGCTCCTGCCTGTACTGCAACACCGAGCTGTTTGACAAGTACAATGTGAAGATCCCCGAGACCCTGGACGAGCTGTACGCGGCTGTTGAAGCTTTCAAGGCTGCCGGCGTGACCCCCATGGCTCTGGGCGGCGGCGACAAGTGGCCGACCAACATGTACACCGACCTGATCACCCTGCGTTTCGTGGGTGATGAGGCTGCCCGTGCCTGCTACTACAAGACCGAAGGCGCCACCTTCAAGACCCAGGACTGGGTTGACGGCATGGCCGCTTTCAAGAAGCTGATTGACCTGGGCGCTTTCCCGGACAACGCCATCGAACTGACCCGTGACGAATCCGAAGTGCCTTACTTCAACGGCGAAATCCCGATGTATGTCCATGGCCAGTGGTTCTCCGGCTCCCTGTCTGAAGAAATGCAGCAGAAGGTGAAGGCCGTGAAGTTCCCCGCTGTCGGCAAGGGCTATGACAACCAGTGGATGGGCGGCCCCGCTGAAGGCTTCAGCGTTGCTGCTTACACTGCACATCCCGCCGAAGCGTTCATCGCCTGCCAGTTCCTGGCTCAGCATCAGTCTGACAACGGCTTCGAATGCGGCGCCGGACTGCCTGCCTGGAAGACCGAAGTACAGTGCGGCAACCCCGTCATGAACCAGATCGCGGAACAGGTTGCCAATGGCGACTCCCTGCTGCTGTGGGGCAACACCGCTCTGAGCGGCGCGGACGCTGACCTGATCGGCGCGACCGTTTACGACGTCCTGGCCGGAACGATCACCCCCGAACAGTGGTGCGAAGACATGGAGACCATCTTTGCCGAATAAGATGTACTCTTCGGGAGTGACGGGTAGTCCCGTCACTCCCCTTTTTTCAATTTTTCAATTCCGATGGGAGGTCCGCCCATGAAGCGTGTTCTGTCGAACAAATGGAGCATCATGGTATTCGTGCTACCGACCGTGCTGTTCTTTACCTATATCGTGATCTTTCCGATCTTCAAGACGCTGTGGTACAGCCTGCTGAACGAGATCCCGGCCAAGGTAAAGGACGCGTCGCACTTTGCGGGGCTGGAGCATTATATCACCATGTTTACCCCGGGCCGCCGGAATCATTTTCCGGGCGCGGTGGGCAATTCGCTGCTGTATGCAGCCCTTTCCATTTTTGTTCAGCTGCCTTTTTCCATGCTTATCGCCCTGATCCTGGCCAACGGCGTGAAGGGGGAAAGCATGTACCGCAACATCTTCTTTATTCCGGTGGTCATCTCGTCCATTGTGGTCAGCCTGCTGTGGGGACGCCTGTATAAGGGCCTGCTGCCGCAGATGTTTGAAAGCCTGGGCTGGGCGGTTCCCAAGAACGGTTTTCTCGGGAATCCCCAGACGAAGATCTGGTTCTCGTTTATCCCAAGCCTCTGGCAGTACGTAGGTTACCATATGCTGCTGATGTACGGGGCGCTGAAGTCGATCCCGGAAGACGTGATCGAAGCGGCAACGGTGGACGGAGCTTCCGGCGCAAAGCTGGCTTTCCGCATTCAGATCCCGATGATCAAGCCGATGCTGAAGGTTTGCCTTTCCTTTTCACTGATCGGCTCCTTCAAGCTGTTCGATACGCCGTGGGTTCTGCTGGAACGGTCCAATATGGACCTGCCGGCCCTCTCCATGTATGTGGAGATGTTTTCCAACCATAAATACAGCTACGCCAGTGCCCAGGCCATGTTCATTGTGGCGGAATGCCTGATCTTCACGATACTGCTGAATATCGTATTCAGGGAAGCGAAGGATAAACCCGGAAAGGAGCTGACCTGATATGAAGAAACAGTGGAATGTGAAATCTGTTCTGAAACAGGTGTTCCTGGTTTTCTGGCTGTTCATGTGCCTTTTCCCGCTGTACTGGATGTTTACCATGTCCCTGAAGGATACCAACGAAATCTTCGGGGCCAATCCGGTGGGCCTGCCGAGCCAGTGGCTCTGGGGCAATTATGCCAACGCCTGGGGAAGCGGTGGCCGGGTCAGCAACTATATGGTGAACAGTGTGATCGATACTTTCATCACGCTGCTTGGCACCAGTTTCCTGGGCTATATGTCGGCTTACGGCCTGCTGCGGATGAAATGGAAGGGCCAGAAAGCGGTCTTTACCTATATCCTGATGGGCATGATGATTCCCATGCACGCGGCCCTGTATCCCCTGACGGAGATCCTGCTGACCCTGACCAAGACCCACTGGGCACTGATCATCCCGTATGTGGCGTTTAATATTCCTATCACGATCCTGATCCTCAGCGGCTTCATTTCCAACATTCCCTATGAGATGGAGGAAGCGGCCTGTATTGACGGCAGCGGAATCTACCGGACGGCATTCACGATTATCCTGCCCATGATGGTTCCCGCACTGATTACCGCGGCAATCTTCGTTTTCCTGCAGGTTTGGAATGAACTGCTGCTGGCCTCGCTGTTCACCACGGACAATGTCCGCACACTGACCGTCGGTATTAAACAGATGAGCGGCCAGTACCAGACGGATTACGGCTCCATGGGTGCCGGCCTGGTGATTGCGACACTGCCGACCCTGATCCTTTATATGTGCATGAGCAGCCAGGTGCAGAAGAGCCTGGTAGCCGGCGCAGTAAAAGGCTGAGAAAGATGAAGGACACCTTTCCCAGCCCAATGAAATAATATGTTGCTCATACGGAGCGGACAGGACTGCGGTCCTGTCCGCTTTTTTATGTTCCGAAAGAGAGGATGGTATAGAGGCCGGCGTTTCGCAGGGTGATCCGGGTCAGGTCGCCGTCCCGGACAGCTTCATATTCGGGAACAGAACTGCCTTCGGGAACCAGGATTTCCGGCTTTGAGCCGGTCACGCCGCGGAGGGTCAGTTCCAGCGTGTCCAGGGGCAGGACGCGGTCGGAAGTATCATCATACTGATAATTCAACAGGTGGATCCAGGTTTTTCCGTCCCGGTCATACCGCTGCAGGCCGATTTTTTCATGGCGGCATTCCACCGGGGAGACCGGGGCATACAGGGCTTCGAAGGTTTCCATGAAGCGGGCGGTGTATGTTTCCCTGTCGCCGGCCAGGGAAACGAAGACGGCGTTCCCGGTCTGCCGCAGGTCTTCCGCCAGGGAAGTTCCTTCCGCCAGCCGCCCGGCGACCAGGATCTGCCCGCCGCCTACGGCGTAGTCCAGGAGGATCTTCTGCTGGCTGGCTGTCAGGGTGAAGCAGTCCGGAACGATCACCAGGGGATATCCTTTCAGCTGTTCCGGGGAGAAATCGTCCGGCCGCAGGTCTCCGTCCGGCAGCATGATCACGTCATACTGGGCGTTGATATTGCTCAGGGCACGGATCACGTCCCAGAAGGGCACGGGTTTCAGGTCCGGGTCCAGCCAGTCGGAGGCGGTGGCATCCAGCAGGGTATCGTAAGCATCCTGCATGCCGTTGGCGCCGCTGCCTTTGCTGGAATCCCGCCAGTAATAGCTGCCGTAGGAATAGAGTACCGCGGCGCCCCGGGATTTAGTGCGGGGGAAGCATTCCTCATGGCTGGCCAGGAAATCCTGTATGCCGGCGGTCAGGTCCCGGGGAGCCTGGAAGGAATCCCGGATGGTGTTGCCCATCCAGCCGCCGTAGGGAACGGACATATTGCAGCCATAGACGGAGGCTTCCAGCAGGAAGATCCGATACAGGTCATAGCCCTGTCCCCGGTCGAGCATTTCCAGCAGCCGGGGGATAATCCCGCCGTAGGGGTTTTCCGCGATGATAACCGGCTTTCCCTGTGCGAAGCCGGCACAGTAACGGTAATAATACGGCTGGCGGAAAAGCGTATGGTCCATTTCCGTAATGATGATGTCAACCTTGTTTTCAATAGGGTAGTAGGCGGGCTGCATATTATAGAAATTGCCCGAAATTTCCAGTTTCCGTCCGTATTTTTCAAGGGCATACTGCCGGGCATGGTCTGCCAGCTCGCCGAAAAAGCGCTTCACCCGGCGCACCTGGAATTCCCAGTAGTCCCGGAAGAAAGGCGCGCCTTCCGGATAACTGCAGCTGTGGGATTTCAGGTATTCGCCGTAATGGAAGGTTTCCAGGTCAATGCCTTCCCATTCGGGCCCCAGCTTTCCGGCGGCTTTCCGCTCCTTCAGCCAGGCGGTGAACTGCCGCATGCAGCTTTTGCAGAAACATCCCCCGGAGGAAATGGAAGTCATGGGCAGTTCGCATTCATCCAGCTGGATGCCCGGTACGCCGGCGTCAATCTGCAGTTCCATGATTTTCTTCAGGTATCCGCGCCAGACGGGGTTGTTCCGGCACATCTGGTAGCAGGTCTCCTGATGGCCTTTGATTTCCACCCACTGGGCATGAATCGGCTGTCCGAAACGGTCCCGGGTGCAGCATTCTTCCCACAGGTCAGTGACAGGATTCCCGTCCCCGTCACGGATTCCCTCCGGATAATAATCCTTCAGGCTGGTGGGGAAGGCTTCCGGCAGGGTATCGCTGCTGAACTCCCGGAGACCGTACCAGGCATGGTCAGCCTGCTCTTCCGCCCGCAGGTTCATCCGGACGATGTGTCCCTGTGTGTCTGTAACAACCGGGTATTCCCAGCCCTGGACCTCAAACACGATGCCGAAGAGGCGGATTCCCCGACGGTTGCATTCCGCGATGAATTCGCTGTCGTTCATATAGCCATAGATCTGCATCCGCGGATCCACCGGGCCGAAGGCTTCATGCGCCAGGTAGGGCAGGCTGATGCTGCCGCCGCCCAGGCCGGCCCAGGCCAGCACGGTGCCGTGGTATTTTTCCAGGTCTTCCAGCATCCGGGCGTTCCGAAGCGGCAGGCTGGGATGATAGCAATAATTATGGCGGGACCATCCGTCAAAGTAGATTCCACGTTCCATGCTGATCCTCCGTGCGGATTGTTTATTTGTTCTGCTGATGCAGAGTTTACAGTTCCGGCCGGATGCTGTCAACAGAACGGGATGATTTCCGAAACGTTTATTTTTCACATGTACGAACAATTTTTGTCCTTGTTTCTCTCAAAAAACTGCTTGTGGTGGCAAAAATTAAACCAAATTCAACATAAACAAAAAATATTTCCACCAAGCGATTGCAAGATATGTCCCATTGTTAATCGGAAAAAGCATTGTGGCAGGGGTACCATCCTGCTATAAATAGATGGTAAGCATCAGACGAACAGAAGAGAAAAAAGAAAACCCTTTTAAAGGATTAAAGAAAGCGAAACGATTCGGAAAGGAAAAGGGACTATGCGGGATACCGGACGCAGAATTGATTACAAAAAACGGCGTTCCTATCAGGAATTCCTGTATATCCTGCCGTTTATCATTCTGGTGGCGGTGTTTTCCTATTTCCCGCTTTACGGGTGGAGATACGCATTCCACGATTATGAACCGCCGTTCCCGATCAGCGCTGAAAACTTTGTGGGCCTGAAGTGGTTCAACTACATCATTTCCAAGCCGGCCCGTGTAAAGGATATCCTGCGGGTGTTGCGCAACACCTTTGCGATGAGCGGCATCTCGCTCCTGTTCTCCTGGTTCCCGATGATTTTTGCGGTATTTCTCAACGAAATCAAGTGCAAGCCCTACCGCAAGTTCGTCCAGACGGCGACCACACTGCCGAACTTTATTTCCTGGGTGCTTGTGTTCTCTATCGCGTTCAATGTTTTCAGATCCACCGGTGCGGTGAATACAGTCCTGATGGATCTGGGAATCACCACGGAGCCGATTGCGTTCCTGAAATCTTCAGAGCACGTTTGGTTCCGGATGTGGCTGTGGCTCACCTGGAAGAATGCCGGATGGGCGGCCATTATGTACCTGGCCGCAATCTCCGCCATTGATGAGCAGATGATTGAAGCGGCCAAGGTAGACGGCGCGACCCGGATGCAGATCATCTGGCGCATTACGATCCCCAGCATCCTGCCCACGTTCTTTGTCATCGTGATGCTGAACATTGCCAGCTTCCTGAACAACGGCATGGAGCAGTACTACGTGTTCCAGAACAACTTCAACAAGGAATACATCGAAGTGCTGGACCTGTATGTGTACAATATCGCGCACAAGGGCGCGGGAAACTATCCGCTCTCAACGGCGATCAGTATGCTCAAGAGTATCGTCAGTATCGGACTGCTTGCCGCGGCAAACGGCCTGTCCAAACTGATCCGCGGAGAGAACTTTATCTGATACGGAGGAGGTGAATTGCTTTGACCACGCATGCGGAAACCAGGAAACATCATATGCACAGAAGCTTTGGCGACCAGGTGATCAATGTAATCACCTATATCGTATACGCGCTCTTTGCCTTCGTATGCGTTTATCCGTTCTATTACCTGATCATCAACTCCATCAGTGCAAACAACCTGAGTGAAAACGGCAAGGTCATTTTCTGGCCGCTCGAGATTCACTTTACGAACTATAAAAACCTGTCCACCATTCCGGGCCTGACCGATGCCGCGATCATATCCGTGCTGCGTACGCTGGTGGGTACTGTCTTTACGGTGCTGATTGCTGCGTTCCTGGGATATATGTTCACCCGCCAGACGCTGTGGAAACGGAAATTCTGGTACCGGTTTGTGGCAGTCACCATGTACTTCAATGCCGGTATCATTCCGTGGTATCTGGCGATGAAAACCATCGGAATGACCAACAATTTCTGGGGATATATCTTCCCGACGGTTGTCCAGCCCTTCTACATTATCCTCTGTAAAACCTACTGTGAAGGGGTGCCGCAGGCGCTCCAGGACGCGGCGGAGATTGACGGCGCCGGTACGCTGAGGATCTTTTTCCGGATTATGCTGCCGGTCATCAAGCCGATCCTGGCAACCATTGCGATTTTCGCGGCAGTGAACCAGTGGAATGCTTTCCAGGATACGCTTCTGCTGATGACTAAACGCCGGGACCTGGATACCCTGCAGTACAAGCTGTACCAGTATATTACCCAGGCCAGCAGTATCAAGATCAGCAGCAGTACGACAACGACGGACATCGCCAGTGCGCTGGCTACTGCTGCCACAGCTACTTCCATCCGTATGACAGTCACAGTGGTCGTTGTGATCCCTGTTATGTTGATCTATCCCTTCTTCCAGCGTTATTTCACCAAGGGAATCATGATAGGTGCGGTAAAAGGATGAACATTCGATGACCGCCAGTGGCGGGAATTTCATCGAATGTGAATTCAACCGAAACGAGCGAGCTCCGCAGTGCGGAGTCGCGACGATTGAGGTTGCGGATGAGTAAAAGATAGAGCCCTATACGTACGGATCTGATTTGATAGTAAAGTCAAGCATGGACTAAAGATGTCATCCCGAGCGAAGTCGAGGGATGACACCTGGTATTGCGACTTCACGATGAAGTAAAGCTGGTGGATAATTCCAATTATCGATTCGGAATAAAGACCAGAAGGTCTTGATCATAAAAAAAGGAGGGGAGCGAGGGAAGCGGTAGCCCAGTGGGCTATCCTGCGAAGCAGGAAGCGACCCGAGCGAGTCAACCGAAGCAAGCAGCAGGCTGCAGCGATAGCAAGGCCGGCTGCGCCGACTGAGGTTGCGGACCACGGAATTATGGCAGCATTGCCTAAATTCATATATTAAAAGGAGGGGAGCGAGGGAAGCGGTAGCCCAGTGGGCTATCCTGCGAAGCAGGAAGCGACCCGAACGAGTCAACCGAAACGAGCGGCGAGCGCGCTCCAAGCGCGAGCAGCGACGATTGAGGTTGCGGACCACGGAATTATGGTAGCATTGCCTAAATTCATATATTAAAAGGAGGGTATTACAAGATGAAACGGTTTCTGTCTGTTCTGCTGACGATTGCTCTGCTTCTGAGCATGGTAACCATCAGCGCGGTGGCTGAGGGCGAAGAACCCATCACCATCACCGTCTATGACGCTGCGGCCAACTATCATGGCATCCAGAAGGGCTGGTTCGCCAAGGTTGTGAAGGATCGCTTCAACATCGTCCTGGACATCATTGCCCCGCAGGTTGCCGGCCAGGAAATCTACGCGACCCGCGCTGAAGAAGGCGATCTGGGCGACATCGTGATCGTTGACAAGAGCGAATTCCCGAACCTGGTCCAGGCGGGCCTGGTCCGTGAGATCAACGAGATCACCGGTAAAGAGAACCTCATGCGGTTCAAGGATCAGATTGATCATTACAACAAGGAACTGACCGGTGAAGAAGGCAAGTACTACGGCATTCCTTCCGAAATGACCGATACTTCTCCCTCTTCCCTGACCGATGACGTGGTTCCGGACAGCCCCATGCTGCGCTGGGATCTGTACAAGGCAATCGGCGCTCCCGAAATCAAGGACCTGGAC
>JAEEGL015452287.1_pt1 | contig 16372 bp, 14 predicted proteins | sample 9134231 | NCBI WGS metagenome assembly JAEEGL01 (sample SAMN16246548, study PRJNA631951) | gut metagenome | biome: gut microbiome; feature: rumen; material: fiber-attached | host: Bos | place: Iran: Karaj | collected 2018-10
ATCTACAATTTTATCGTGGCCGAGTCCAAGCGTGAGAAGACCCTTGGATACGATTTCATAGATGACAAAGGAGAAGTTGACCTGGAGAACATGTAATAATCTCGATAATAATAGAAAACGATAGAAATGAATAAATTTTTCAAGACATTGACCCTCGCCGGGCTTACCATCGTGATGGTTTCCTGCGGACTTGGGAAGAAGGATGACAGTACAGCCGTGTCAGAGGAAGAAAAGGCCACATTGGTGTCCACTGCGACAGCTGTGATGATGGAGGTTCCCCAGACGGAGATATATTCCTCGACTGTTGAGGCCAATGCCATCAACAATATAGCTCCCCAGGCTCCGGGCAGGATCCAGTCGATCCGCGCCGATGTGGGCACTTTTGTCGCCAGGGGACAGGTCCTCGCCATCATGGACGCCGCTCAGCTGGACCAGACCAGGCTCAAACTGATCAACGATTCCACTGAGTTGAGCCGTCTTAAGAGCCTCTATGAAGAAGGCGGAGTGTCTAAGTCGGATTTCGATGCGGTGGAGATGGCTTACAATGTCAGCCGCCGTTCTTACAACAACCTTTCTGAGAACACTTATCTCCGTTCTCCAATCAGTGGAGTGGTGACTGCCAGGAACTATGACCGGGGAGACCTTTACAACGGACAGCCGATTTTCGTAGTCCAGCAGATCACTCCTGTCAAGCTTCATGTAGGAGTCTCGGAGAGCGACTATACGAAGGTCAAATTAGGAAACCAGGTGGAGATCACCGTGGATGCCCTTCCCGGGAGGACGTTCACCGGAAAGATCAACAAGATCTATCCTACTATGGATGCCATGACCCACACCTTCATAACTGAAATCCTTGTTCAGAACGCCGACCGCGTCCTTCGCCCCGGAATGTTTGCCAGGGTAAAGGTCGAATTCGGAATCAACAACAGTGTCGTCGTTCCTGAAGAGGCTGTCGTCAAGATGCAAGGTTCGGGTCAGAGGTGCGTCTATATCCTCCAGCCTGACAACACGGTTGAAAGCTCACTTGTGAAACTCGGCCGTCACATAGAAGGGATGTATGAGATCCTCGAAGGTGTCTCTGAAGGCGATGTCGTTGCCGCCAAGGGCAGCTCCAGCCTTAAGGATGGCAGCAAGGTCGAGGTATCCAACAAATAACACCGGGAAACTATGAGTGTAATCAGATCCGCGGTAAACAAACCGGTCACGACAGCCCTGGTTTTCCTGGCTTTCGCGATTTTCGGTATATATTCCCTGACCAACACTTCCGTCGCCTTGTTCCCCGATTTCGACGCGAATGTCGTGCTGGTCATGTCTTCCTATCCGGGGGCAAGCGCTTCCGATGTGGAGAACAACCTGACAAAACTCCTGGAGAACACCCTCAACAGTGTTGCCAACCTGAAAAACCTTACTTCCAGGTCCAGGGAGAATGTCTCGATCATAATGCTTGAATTCAAGTACGGTACTGACATAGATGAGGCGAGTAATGACATAAGGGACAAGTTGGACCTTGTGAATTCGTCGCTCCCTGACGGAGCGTCGATTCCTGTGCTGTTCAAGTTCGGTATGGATGACATGCCCGTCCTTATCCTTTCCGCAACTGCTGACAAGAGCATGGACGGCCTTGACAGGATTTTGGATGACAGGGTGGTAACCCCGTTGGGAAGGGTCACGGGAGTGGGAACCGTCTCTGTGGCCGGAGCCCCGGCAAGGGAAATCCATGTCTATTGCGACCCTGCCAAGCTTCAGGCTTATGGTTTGAGTGTTGCCGGAATCTCCCAGATCATCGCGACTGAGAACCGTAACGTCCCTTCCGGAAGCATCGACATAGGTACTGAGTCCTTCTCCCTCAGGGTTGAGAAGGAATTCAAGGACCCTTCCGAACTGTTGGACGTCGTAGTGGGTTACAGGTTCGGGCAGGTGGTCTATCTCAGGGATGTGGCCAGGGTGGATGACGGTCTCGAGGAGAAATCCCAGGAGTCTTACACCAATGGCAGGAGATCCGCCATGATAGCCATCCAGAAGCAGAGCGGAGCCAACACGGTCAATGTTGTAAAGGCGGCAAAGCAGAGGATCAAGGAGATTGAGCCTACGCTTCCTTCGGACATCAAGATTACAGAGGTCGTGGACAATTCCTCTGAAATCCTCAACACCATCGACTCTCTGAAGGAGACAATCCTCATCACCCTTTTGGTGGTCATGCTGGTGGTGTTTATCTTCCTCGGAAGATGGAGGGCGACATTCATAATCGTCCTGTCTATCCCTATAGCACTGCTCGGCTCGTTGGTTTACCTGTTTGCTACAGGTAACACCTTGAACATCATTTCAATGTCGGCCCTGTCCATAGCAATTGGAATGGTTGTGGACGACGCTATAGTGGTGCTGGAAAACATAAGCACTCACTTGGAAAGGGGTGAGAAACCCAAGGAAGCTGCAGTTCATGGTACATCCGAGGTGGGTATCTCCGTGATCGCTTCCACCCTTACGATGCTTTGCGTCTTCCTGCCCCTCACCATGGTGTCCGGTATGGCCGGAATCATATTCAAGCAGCTCGGTTGGATCGTAAGTATCATCATGATCATCTCTACCACGGCAGCTTTGACTCTGGTCCCGATGCTTTGCTCTAGATTCCTGAAGAGCGGCCCCAAGACCGGTAAACTCCACAGGGCGATCTTCGATCCGATAGAACGGTTCCTTGAGAACCTTTCCCGTTGGTACTCGAGACTCATCGGCTGGGCAGTCACCCACAGGAAGACAGTCCTGCTTGGTTCACTTGCAATCTTCATCCTGGTGTTGGCATCGCTTGCACCGGGACTCAAGACAGAGTTCTTCCCGACGATGGATGAAGGCCGCCTTTCCGTGTCGATCGAACTTCCGGTTGGAACGGAACAGAGTGTGACCGGAGAATTCGCAAGGAACTTCGCCGAAAGGATGGAAAAGGAAATCCCTGAGATCCAGGTTCTACAGTATCGATATGGACAAGCCAGCTCAGACAATGTGATAGGAAGCATGCAGAACAACGGCTCCTACGTCATCTCGATGAATGTCAATATCGGTTCCATGGAAGACCGCAAGCGTTCAGGCGCGGAGATAGCCGACATCATCAGGAAGGACCTGAGGGAGTATCCGGAGGTCAAGAAGGCCACTGTGACAGAAGGAATGGGAGGAGTTGGAGGAGCGGCATCCCTCAGGCTGGAGATTTACGGCTATGATTTCGACGAGACCGACCGCATTGCAAAGGAGGTTCAGGCCAAGATGCTTGAGGATCCTTCGTTCACTCAGGTGGTGCTCAGCCGCGATGACTACACTCCTGAGTACCAGGTGGATTTTGACCGCGAGAAACTTGCGATCAACGGATTGAATTCCACAACTGCAGCTACGGCTTTCAGTGCTGCAATGAACGGTTCCGTAGGTTCTTTCTACAGGGAAGAGGGTGATGAATATAACATCAGGGTCATCTATGACAAGAAATTCCGTTCGAGCATTGAAGACATCGAGAACATCCTCATCTACACTCCTACAGGTGGTGCTGTCAGGATCAAGGACCTCGGAACAATCGTTGAGGCCAAGGTCCCTCCAACCATCGAGAGGAAGAACCGCGAACGCTACATTTCCATTACCGGAATAGTTGCCCGCGGCCATGCCCTGAGCGATGCGGTGGCAGCGACGAACAAGATTGTGAGCCAGACTGACATCCCGAGCAACATCTCCACCGAGATTTCTGGAGACTTCGAGGACCAACAGAGCATGTTCAGGGATTTGATCGTCCTTATGATACTTATCATAATCCTGGTCTATATGGTCATGGCTTCCCAGTTCGAATCCTTCATGAGTCCTCTGGTCATCATGTTCTCCGTTCCGTTCGCCTTCATCGGTGTGATCATGGGACTGAGACTGACCGGCACCCCGCTTGGTGTCATGGCGATGATCGGAATCATAATACTCCTGGGTATAGTCGTGAAGAACGGTATAGTTCTGATTGACTACACCATTCTCATGAGGGAAAGGGGGATGAGCATAGTTGACGCATCTGTGACTGCAGCCCGTAGCCGTCTTCGTCCTATCCTTATGACTACCCTGACTACAGTCCTAGGTATGCTTCCGATGGCCCTGGGCAGGGGAGAGGGTTCGGAGATGTGGCGCTGCCTCGGAATGACTGTGTGCTGGGGATTGTCGTTCTCAACCCTTATCACCCTTGTGTTGATCCCGACTGTCTATTGCATATTTGCAACCAGACAGGAAAAACGTAAACATAAAACCGCTTAGAATGATGAAAGCGATATTCATAGCATACAGCCAGGCTTACGGCGAAGAAATAGTCGAGTTGCTGGATGAACACGGTCAAAGGGGGTTTACCCAATGGGTTGACATCCAGGGAAGGGGAGGCGAGGAAGGTGAGCCTCATTACGGCAACCACGCCTGGCCGGGACAGAACTACGCCATCCTTACCATAGTTCCTGACGAAAAGGCCCAGGGGATTATGGACGCTCTCAAGCAGAAAGACAGTGAGTATCCCAACCTTGGCCTAAGGGCCTTCATGTGGACGGTAGATTCGATGGTCTAGTCTTTTTTGCAAGACAGACTGAAATTGTTAACTTTGTAAAGAAACCAAATAATCTAACTAATCAATATGGAACTAACAGCAACCAACGGAAATTTCGCGGAGATCCTTTCCGCCAACAATGTCGTGCTGGTTGATTTCTGGGCGACCTGGTGCGGTCCATGCCGCATGCTTGGTCCTACAGTTGAGACTGTCGCGAATGAATATGACGGCAAGGTGGCCGTGGTAAAGTGCAATGTGGATGAGTGCGAGGATATCGCAGTCCAGTACGGAATAAGGAATATACCCACATTGATTTTCTTCAAGGGCGGCCAGGCTGTCGACAAACTCGTGGGGAATGTCCCCAAGACCGAGATCACGGCCAAGCTAGATGCCCTTCTTTAATTTAGTTTATTCAGAACCAGTTATTTAACGAAATGAAAAGAATTCTTTTTGCAGCATTTGCAGCTGCCCTTGCTTTCAGTGTAAACGTTCAGGCCCAGCATTATAACAATGCCAGGGTAGGAGTCATCGGCGGTGTTACCTCCACCTCTACCACTATAAAGGAAGTTGACACCAAGTCAATCGCCCAGTACCATGCAGGTCTCGTAGCAGAGATTCCTCTCGGAGGAGGTTTCGCTGTCCAGCCCGCACTCCTTTACCAGGTAAAGGGAATGTCCCTGGACAAATGGGGTGATAACACCGGAAGTGATATTTCCAAGTCTCTGGACACCAAGTTGGGCTATGTGGAGGTTCCTGTACAGCTCCAGTGGGGTCCTGACCTTGTTGCATTCAGGCCTTATGCATTCGTAGAGCCCTTCATCGGTTATCAGATCACTGAAAAGAATAAGGATGAGATAAAGAGTGTTGACACCGAACTCGTTAAGGTTGAGTACGGAATGAGCCTTGGTGCCGGTATCGACATTTCCCACTTCCAGATTTCAGCCAAGTATTTCTGGAACTTCGGAAATGTTTACAAAGGAGACATCAACAAGACCGGAACGGCAATCAAGGATTTCAACTTCAACGGATTCGCCATCTCTGTCGCTCTCTTCTTCTAATGGACGTCCAGGCAGAAGGGGAGCGGAAGATTGTAATCTTCTGCTCTGCAAGCAACGACATAGATCCAAGATTTAACCAAGCTGCGCGGAATTTAGTCCGCGCGGCTTGTTCGCTTGGTTACACCATTGTTTCCGGGGGTACTATCAAAGGAACGATGAAGGTCGTGGCTGATGAGGTCGTTGTTTGTGGGGGGACCCATATCGGGATACTTCCTCGTTTCATGACCGAGTATCATTATCCTGCCCTGACCCGGACGATTTGGACGGAGACCATGGCCGAGCGTAAGGAGAAGATGCGCGAGGGAACCAATGCTGCAATCGCGTTGCCTGGCGGCATCGGTACGCTGGATGAGTTGATAGACACCCTTACCCTCGCCAAGCTTGGAATCTACAGAGGCAGGGTAATAGCTCTCAACGTTGACGGATTCTATGATCCGCTGGTCTCCCTTCTCGACCATTATGTCTCGACTGGCATGCTGGACCAGCAATCGAGATTGCTTATCGACTTTCCATCTAGTGTTGAGGAACTTGCAGAACTCCTGAAATAGTGTTCCCTGATGAATCTTGACGAAATAAGGACCTTTCTCGGTGAAGACTGGATCAATACTTTGAAATTGATCCACAACACCCTTGAAAGTGACATTGATCTTCTGAACAAAACCAATTCCGCCATCCTTTCACATGGGGGAAAGCAACTCCGTCCCCTCATGTCACTTCTTGTGGCAAAGGCTTGCTCGGGAGGTTTGACAACCGCAGACAGCATCCGTTTTGCTGCTGCTTCCGAGCTTCTACACAACGCTACGCTTCTTCACGATGACGTGGTTGACGGGAGCTCAGAAAGGCGCGGGGTACCTACGGTGATGTCATTGCTCGGAGGTCCTGCATCTGTCCTGATAGGGGACTATTGGCTTGTGAAGGCTGTAGAAAACATCATAGCTTCTCCTGTCCATAGTGAAGAAGCGATCCGGATTTTCGCAAAGACCCTCAGTGATCTTGCCCAGGGAGAGATGCTTCAGCTGCAGAAGTCTACCTGCTGCGATACAGACGAAAAGGATTATCTCCGTATCATTTACAGTAAAACAGCCTCCCTGTTCGAAGCAACCGGTGTTTCGGCGGCCATCTCAGTAGATGCACCATCTGAAATGACCGAGGCTGTCAGGGAGTATTCCGTCAGTCTTGGGATGGCTTTCCAGATAAAGGACGACATCCTTGACTACTGTGGCGAAGCCACCTTGGGAAAGCCTGTCGGAGTGGACCTTGGTGAGCAGAAGATAACCCTTCCTTTGCTTGGTGCCCTGACAAAGGTGGATGATGACTTGGAAGCTTTGATCAGACAGAAAGTCCTTCAGATCCAGGACCATCCCGAATTCAAGGAAGAAATCCGCAGATTCGTCTTCGACAATGGAGGCAATGACTATGCTGAATCCAGGTTACAGGAATATGTCAGGAAAGCGACGGAATCACTTGGCGCCCTTCCTGATTCAAAAGAAAAAGATTATCTTATAGCGATAGCTCAATTCACGGCCAAAAGGGACAGATGACCCTCGACAGTATCATAGGTAACAGGGATGCCGTGACCGCTTTGTCCGGCATGGTACGCGACGGAAGGATTCCGCACGCGATGATGCTCTATGAAAACGATGGTTGCGGGGCCATGGCAATTATCCTCGCTTTCCTGAGCGAGGTCTTCCAGGATGAGCACAAGGTATCCGGCCTGATCCATCCGGATGTCCACTACATCTACCCGGTTGCAGCAGGAAGCAAGGTAACCGAAAAAGTGCAGAATCTTCGTGCAGAATTGTTCCTGAAGTATTGGCGCGATTTGATGAAGGCCAATCCTTATGCCCTGGAGTCGGAAGTGAACGAGGCCTTCGGAATAGAGGGGAAGCAGACTGTCATCAACAATGCAGAAGCCCGTGAGATCCTGGAAACAATCTACCTGACACCCGTTGAAGGAGGTTGGAAGGCCGTCGTGGTCTATCTGCCGGAGAAGATGAATGCCACTGCTGCCAACAGGCTTCTGAAGGCTGTGGAGGAACCTCCGGAGAAAACCATATTCCTTATGGTGACCCATGCTCCAGAGAAGGTTATGCAGACTATCTCATCCAGATGCCAGGCCTTGAGGATTCTTCCTTATTCCAGGGAGGAAATCAGCAGGATCCTCGTGTCCTGTTTTGAGAAGGATCAGGATGATGCCGAAGAGGCTGCGATGGCCTCCGGAGGCAGTGTAGGAGCAGCAATTCATTATCTGTCCGACAAGGAGGATTACCAGGAACAGATGGAAGTATTCCGGAATCTCATGGATGCCGTTGCATCGAGGGATCTTGCAGCTGCCCTTTCATGCGGGGAAACCCTCTCTGAGATAGGATCCCGCGAAAAACAGAAAGCTTTTTGTAAATTTGCCGGTGAATGCCTCAGGAAAGTTTTTCTTATCCAACAGGGATTGACCGGGATAGCTGGGGTCTCTCCGGTTGAGGAAGAGTTTTTCTCTTCCATCGCAGGCAAGTTCCGGAAGAATTTTCCAAGACAGGCAGCAGCCTGCCTGGACAGGGCCCAGATGCTTATTGACAGGAACGTGAACCAGAAGATCCTGTTCTGCGAACTGGTCGGCAGGCTCTATACAATATATTGAAGAAACGATGGAAAGCGCATATAACGAAGCCATTAAATTCGACTGCAGCCGTGGGTGTACCGTCGCCCAGGACCAGGAGACAGGAGAGTTCGATTGCAACTACCGTCAGGGATGCTGCAAGCTCGAATCCTACAACTGGTTGAAGGGTGTTACCCAGGAACAGTACAAGGACCTTTTCGAGGTACGTTTCAAGAACACCCGTAAAGGAATATATATCAATGCTTCCGGACAGGGTATCAAGACCGGTGACCTTGTGATAGTTGAGGCTGCCAACGGGCATGATCTCGGAATCGTGACCCTTGAGGGTCCGATTGTAGGGCGCCAGATGAAGTGCAAGGGGGTTGATCCGGAAGTCAATCCATTGAGAAAGATCTACCGCAGGGCGAAGCCTTTCGATATTGCCAAATGGCAGGAGGCAATTGCCAGGGAACAGGACACCATGATCCAGGCACGCAGGATTGCGGCGGAACTTGGACTGGACATGAAAATCGGAGACGTTGAATTCCAGGGAGACGGAACCAAGGCCATCTTCTACTACATCGCCGACGGCCGTGTCGATTTCCGCCAACTGATCAAGATCTACGCCGAGGAATTCCGGATCAGGATTGAGATGAAGCAGATTGGAGCGCGTCAGGAAGCCGGTCTTATTGGAGGACTTGGTGTCTGTGGGAGGGAACTCTGCTGCGCCAACTACATCACCAGTTTCCAGTCCATCTCCACTTCTGCCGCCCGTTCCCAGGATCTGTCGCTGAATCCCCAGAAACTTGCCGGCCAGTGCGGTAAATTGAAATGCTGCCTGAATTACGAGGTGGCCAATTACCTCGATGCGCAGACCCGTATTCCCAAAATCAGCGAACCCCTTGAGTTCGAGGACGGTCCTGCTTATCTTGTAAAGACAGACATCCTTCAGGAAATCATGTATTTCTCCTATGACAAAGGTTCACTTTCCAATCTCTATGCTCTTTCTGCTGACGAGGTCAGGGAGATAATAATGATGAACCGGAACGGAGAGAAGCCCGAGTCCCTGAAGTTCGAACCGGAACCCATGGGCCCCCAGTTCATCTCTGCGGTGGGGGATGACAGCATCACCAGGTTCGACAAACCCAAGAAGTCCAAGGGGAAGAACCGGAACCGTGGTAACCGCAAGAACGGACGCGGTAAACAATCCTCCAAGGAACAATCTTGATCCTGTGATGAAAGGGCGCCTTCTGATAATCGTCCTTGCCGCTATAGCGGCATCCTGTGCCCCTCCTCCTTCCTACGAACCTTTCGTTATGAGGGAGAAGGCGCAGTACGGGGACACCTATCCTTTCGCCCTTGACCTTTCCGACACCACGGCGTCATACAGCCTGGGTTTCTATACCAGGCTCGAGCGTCAGTCTTTCGGGGAATTCCCTTCAGACAGCCTTGTCCTGGATCTCAGATGGTTTTCACCGTCTGATTCCATTATCACGGACACCACATTCATCAGGATCGGCCTTCCTGTCAACACGTCCTACTATTCATGGGATTTTGTCAGTGAATATCTTGACCGCTTCGTGCCTTCAGAAGGCGGAACCTGGCGTCTTAATGCAAAGGTAGTGAATGATTCCCCGAGCATCCGGGGACTTGGAATTATTCTAAAGAGACTCTGATGGGACACGACAAACTTAGGAAATTCGCAGAGAACGAAACGTTCTCATGTCTCCTTCAGCCTGATGCTTCCCTTATCCTGGACAAGAGCGGAGGTCCATCGTCAGGATTGTGCTTGAACGACCATCCTGTAAAGGGTCATTGGAATGGGACGATGTTCTCCAAGGACCAGCCCATCGTGCTCGAACTGGGATGTGGGAAAGGGGAATACACGATAGACCTTTCCAGAAGAGTCCCGGACAGGAATTACATAGGAGTTGACATCAAGGGCGCAAGGCTTTGGAAGGGAGCTAAGACTGCTACAGAGGAAAAGTTGGATAATGTGGCATTTCTGCGCACAAGAATCGAGTTTATAGAAGCTTTCTTTGGCCCTGGGGAAGTTAGTGAAATCTGGCTCACGTTTTCCGATCCTCAGCTTAAAAGTGAGAATTCCCGCCTTACCAGTCCTCTGTTCCTGGAGCGTTACCGCAAATTCCTGAAACCTGGCGGTATCATCCACCTCAAGACTGACAGCCGTTTCCTCCACGAATATACCATGGCCGTAGCAGCCGAGAACGGTCTCACCATCCTCGCATCTACCACCGACCTGTACGGTGCTGCTCGCCAGGCGGTGTCCCCTCGTTCAACGTCTGCTTCGCAGACCCCACCACCGACTTCGTCGGCGGTCCCCCCTCTTACGTGGCCGAGGGTGGCCACGGTTGCCGAGGGGACACTGCCTGACGGAGCTACGCTGGATTTCATCGGAACAAACGAAGCTCTGTTCGAGGTACAGACGTTCTATGAGAGGATGTTCCTTTCTCAGGGGTACAAGATAACCTATATGGCCTTCACGATAGACCATGAAGGTCCCTACAGGCACCCAGAGTCATTTGATTCAGATTATTGGCGCTCGATAGAAGGCCCGAGACGCTTCTCTCACTCTCCTGAAGCGACCCAAAGATAGAGCCTGTCCCCGCGCCGCAGCTTTTTCTCTCCCTTCCATCCTTCAGGGAAAGTCACCGGTATGGAACACACCTCTCCCTTGCGTACCTCCCGGACAGGCTTCAGATCCACCCTTATCTCTTCGACTGAGCCTTCGTAGACTCCGGTGGTGGATCCGATGACCAGGAAGTCGTCACCGACCTTTATTTCACCTGATTCCATAGCGATTTCGACGACACCGATCCTGTCGAACCAGTTGGTTACCTTCCCGACATAGACCTTCTTTCGCGTTGACTGGCTTCCGTAGATCTCGCTCCACTCAGCCATCCTGGCTCCCTGGTAGTAGCCGTCCCAGAAACCACGGTTGAAGACCTCTGACAGTTCAGCCTTCAATTCGGAAGCGAATTCTGGAGAGTAAGTACCATTGCAGACGGCGTCTGCTGCACGGCGGTAGCACGACGCCGTCCTTTTTACATATTCAGCGGACCTCGCCCTACCCTCAATCTTGAAGACCTTGACTCCGGCATCGATAATCTTGTCCATGAACTCAATGGTACAAAGGTCCTTCGGTGAAAGGAGATACTTGTTCTTGAGGTGTAGTTTCTCCCCGGTCTCAAGATCGGTGAGTTCATAACCGCGGCGGCAGAGCTGGTAACATTCGCCCCGGTTGGCAGAGTGCCCGCAGCCATGGAGGCTCAGGTAGCACTTGCCGGAGACTGCCATGCACAGTGCCCCGTGTGCGAACATCTCAATCCTGACGGGATTGCCCGAAGGCCCGGTGACATTATCATTGACTATCGCTTCATGGATTGCCTTTACCTGCTTCAGTGTAAGTTCCCTTGCCAGTACTATCACATCAGCGAATCTGGAGTAGAACTTAAGGGCCTCGATGTTGGAGATGTTCAACTGGGTTGAGGCGTGGACTTCCATTCCGATTTCCCTGCAATATGAAATCGCCGCCATGTCGGAAGCAATGACAGCGTCCACACCCGCCGCCTTGGCTGAATCGAGGGTCTCCCTCATGGAGGCCAGGTCATCTTCGTAAAGGGCGATGTTGAGGGTCATGTAGGTCTTGACCCCGTGGTGACGGCAGGTGTCCACGACAGCCGCAAGGTCTTCCGGAGCGAAATTGCCGGCTGAATGGGAACGCATGTTGAGGCGGCCAACCCCGAAATAGACGGAGTCGGCACCACCTTCTATCGCTGCATGCAGGCATTCGAAATTACCTGCCGGTGCCATTATCTCAAGTTCCTTGCAGTCCATTGTCTGGCTGATTGTGCAGTGCAAAGTTAACCATTTTCGGATATTTTGGCTATATTGCATCTTCAGAGCAAAAATGCTTGTTCGGTCAAATCATGAAAGTCAAAGTCAGTATTGAGTATTTTACCTCTTTTGGTGAAAGCATTTGCATGGTTCTGGGCAACGGCAATTCCGTCCCGATGCAGTATGTACTTGAAGGAATATGGATGGGCGAGACAACTGTGCCATCCAGTGCAAGGTCCCTGGACTACACATTCGAAGTCCGCAGGAACGGGAAAGCCATCCGCAGGGAATGGTCGGGGCATAGCATCCCCCTGCCGTCCGGTAAGAAACCGGCAGAACTTGAAGTACGGGATGCATGGCATGACAGGCCTTCTGATTCTCCTTTCTGGACGAAGGCCTTCACTGATGTGATCTTCAGGAAAGGAAAGCCTGCAAGGCAGAGCCGTAACGGCAATCTTGCCTTGATGGTTGCATCACCTCAGGTCCGTCGTGGAGAAATCCTGGCGATTGCCGGGAGCGGCCCTGCTCTTGGTGACTGGGAGGTTTTCCATCCACTTTCGGCTTCTTCTTCCCCTCTTTGGAGCATATTCATTGATGCTCAAGGTCCATTTGAGTACAAGTTCGTCATCATTGATGCTGCCAGGAAGGAACCCCGAGCCTGGGAGGTGGGTCCAAACCATTTCTGCCACGGAAGTCTCGGGAATGATACCCTGTTGGTAGTCTGTGACAAGGATCCTGTCTTTGACCGTAAGGAATGGAAGGGCTCCGGTGTCGCAATCCCAGTGTTCTCCCTGAGAAGCGAGGAGAGTTTCGGAGTCGGAGAGTTCAAGGATATCAAGAAACTGTCCGATTGGGCAGCTGCCACCGGCCAGAGTGTCATCCAGCTTCTTCCAATCAATGACACCACCATGACCCGTACATGGACGGATTCCTATCCTTATAATGCCAATTCTACCTTCGCCCTCCATCCGCAGTTCATTTCCCTGACGGATGCAGGAGTGAAGCCGACAAAGGAATATCTTACATTGCAGAAGGAGCTTAACTCCCTCCCTCAGATAGACTATGAGAGGGTGAACTCCGAAAAGGACCGTCTCCTTCGGAAAGCTTTCAAGACTGTCGGCAAGGCAGCCCTTCTGGGAGATGATTTCAAGAAATTCTTCAATGCTAATGAGCATTGGCTGGTTCCTTATGCCGCATTCTGCGTACTCAGGGACCTGAACGGCACCCCGGAGTTCGGGAAGTGGAAAGATCTTTCCGAGTATTCAAGAGCTGCTGTAGATGCGTTCAGGACTGAACATTCTTCCGAGATGGATTTCTACCTTTGGGAGCAGTTCTGCCTGGATGCCCAGCTGAAGGATGCTGTTGAATACGCCCATTCGAAGGGAGTGGCCATCAAGGGTGACCTGCCGATCGGCATAAGCCGTACCAGCGTCGATGCCTGGCAGTATCCCGAGCTGTTCAACCTGGATTCACAGGCTGGAGCACCGCCGGATGCTTTTTCCGAGGACGGCCAGAACTGGGGCTTGCCGACCTACAATTGGGAAGAGATGAGCAAGGACGGTTACGGATGGTGGAAGGCACGCCTCGGTAAGATGAGCGAGTACTTCGATGCTTTCCGTATCGACCACATACTGGGTTTCTTCAGGATTTGGGAGATTCCTCTGGGGATCAAGTCCGGACTTCTTGGCCATTTCAATCCGGCACTTCCTTATTCAGGAGACGAACTGAGGTCAAGGGGATTCGACCCGGCTACCGAACTCTTTGTCGAGGATCCTCACCGTAAGGGATGGTATCATCCCAGGATATCCTCCCAGAACACTACGACCTTCAATTCACTTGACGAAGCCCGGAAAAATGCCTATAATGATCTCTACTATGATTTCTTCTACCGAAGGCACAATTCTTTCTGGAAGGATACAGCCATGAAAAAGCTTCCTGCCCTTCTGGACTCGACCAAGATGCTTGCCTGTGGTGAAGACCTTGGAATGATTCCGGCATGCGTGCCTGAGACCATGGATGAACTCAGGATCCTGTCCCTTGAGGTGCAGAGAATGCCGAAGTCTCCCGAGGATACTTTCGGCAATCCTTCTACCTATCCGTATATGTCAGTTTGCACCACCAGTTCACACGACACGTCTTCGCTGCGTGCCTGGTGGGAGGAAGACCGTGAGATGACCGAAAAGTATTTCCATGAGATGCTTCATTGCGAAGGGAATGCCCCGTCTTCTTGCGAGCCTTGGGTCTGCGAGATGATTATCCGCCAGCACCTCGACTCTCCGGCCATGTTCTGTATCCTTCCTCTTCAGGACTGGATGTCCGTGGATGGAGCAGGACGTTATCAGGGCAATCCCGAGGATGAAAGGATCAATGTCCCTGCCAATCCCCGTCATTACTGGCGCTGGAGAATGCACCTGACTTTGGAAGATCTTCTTTCCAGAAAGGATTTCAACAACCATATCAACGACATGGTCGCTGCTTCAGGCAGGGGCTGATTTCACCGTCCGTTTATGGGCGTTATGTAATTAGATAAAATCAAGGGGTCTCGAAATCGGGACCCCTTGATTCTTTAATCTGATTCTTTTGTCTATTCCTCAACTGTAACGGCCACCTTGGCAATACGCCTGTGTCCTGTGGTTCCTCCGATCGTGAACGTTACGGAAGATGCAGAACCTGTCCATGTGCCATCTGAGTAGGAACCTTTATCGACAGTGATTTCATTGGTCCCTTCCCCGCTGGCAAACGTCAGGGTTATTCCGATGATAGTCTTGCTTGAAGATACCGTGAAGCTGTTGCTACCATAGCACCTGATGGCATTACCTGTATTATAATATTTAGGTGCATTGCTGTTGGTGCCCTTGTCGAAACTGATGGTGAAGTTCTGCCCACTGAATGATGAAACGGCCTGGGCATTTTCATAACCCTGTGCAGAGAAATTGACAGTCTCTGTGTTTCCGCTTACATCAGAACCACCGCCTCCTGGGGTATCACCTCCGGGAGTGTCGCCGCCACCCTGGCTGGAGCCATTGTCAACTATGTCGGTGAGGATGATGGTGACGTACTTGCCCTGGCTGGTCAAACCGTTGAAGTAGCCCTTGACGGTGACGTTATGTCCGCTCAGTTCTTCGATCTTCTTGCCGGAGATGTAATAACCGCTGGTGTTGATCGGAGAAGTGATACTGCCCTGGCGTGAAGAAGCTCCAGGCACTGTGACATTGTAGTAGTTGCCGGACTTCACAAGATCGCCGGTGAAGGTGATATATTCAGCTGTAGAAGCGGAATAGCTGTCCAGTGTGGCGTTGATGTCATCTGCTGCGGGATGGTTGACAGGATTGCCTGAGGACTGCACGGTCACATCTGAGCTGGCTGTGATGGTGAGTTCAGGAACTCCATTGTAAGTGGTCTTTGTTCCACTGATGGAAACAACGTCGCCGACACTGGCAGATACATCGATCCTTGATCCATGGTAGAGGTAGACTGCGCTGGTTCCGTCGGAGACAATTATACCGACTGTTGCCTTGGCCACCACAGTAGCTTCCTTGACTTCGAACTGGGTGTCATCCTGGAGTCCTATGACCTGGGATATGGTCATTGATGAGCTTCCGTTGTCCTGTTTCTTGGTGGCGACAATGTACACTGTGTCGCCGGACTTGCCGTAGTAGTAACCATCCACAGTGACATTGTGTCCGTCGAGTGCACCAAGTCCTACGACAGAGGAAGGATTGTAGAAGACCACCTTGGTGGCTGCTCCTGCAACTGACAGGTTGTATGAACCATTTTCGATAACAAGGTCTCCGGTGACACTCACATAAGTCGCGGTGCCGACATCGTAGGAGTCGATGCTTCCGGTGATGTCGCTCGCCTTCGGATAGACGACCCTGCCACCTGTGGCAGTGGTAGTGAAATCATCCACACCTTCGAGAGTGGTTATGTCATTGAATGTTCCTGCAACAGAGGAGAAGCTCACTGAGTCTCCGAGAGCAGGAGAGTTGCTACCGTCAAGTACGAGCAAGGCAGACTGTCCGTCAGACACGACATAGCCGTCTGTGGTGAGTGCCATGACCATTGAAGGAGCAAGGGCGACATCGTCGCCTTCCTCAGTGGCTGCAGCCTCGGTTACGTCGATTGTGCTAGGACCGTCATAAACTGCCTGTACCACAGTGCAAGTCTCGGTGAGGTCATTGCCGGAGAACACGACCTTTGCTGTCCTTTCGGCTTCGGTAGTGTTCGAGGTCGCGATAGAGGTGTCGTCCTTGTCAGTAGGGGCCTTGGTGGTAGTAACTCTCCTGCTCTCGGAGACTCAGTGAGCTTCTCCTCTGTTGCAGGAAC
>JAEEGL010311084.1_pt1 | contig 16371 bp, 16 predicted proteins | sample 9134231 | NCBI WGS metagenome assembly JAEEGL01 (sample SAMN16246548, study PRJNA631951) | gut metagenome | biome: gut microbiome; feature: rumen; material: fiber-attached | host: Bos | place: Iran: Karaj | collected 2018-10
AGATGGGTCTGTACGCATTCTCAAGTGCCATCAACCTGATTCTCATCGTTACAATTCTCATATTCAATACACTGGTTAACAAGCTGACAGGCGCAAGCCTTGACAGTGGCATAGGAGGAAAGTAATCATGCCAGAGATCATTTTAGAAAATATAACAAAGCGCTGGGGCAAGTTCTTCGGCGTAGATAATGTCAGCCTCAACATCCCTGACAATTCATTTATCACTCTTCTTGGACCTTCAGGCTGTGGTAAGACTACAATCCTTCGTATGATTGCAGGTCTCGAGACACCTACAGAGGGCCGTATCACCATCGGTGACAAGGTAGTATTTGACTCAAATGCAGGTATCAATGTGCCGGCTAATAAGCGTAAGGTTGGATTTCTTTTCCAGAACTACGCTCTGTGGCCCAACATGACAGTATATGAGAATATCTCATTTGGTCTTAAGAACATCCACGAGGAAATGCCGGTCGTTGACGATGCTGCCAAGCAGGCAGGGGACATGATAAGAGCCCTTCAGAACGGCAACAAGGTAAAAGAGGTTGTCGAAGAGTGCAGGGATAAGAACGGCAAGCTTGATGAGAACAAAGCTCTTGTTAAGCTCATCGACAACTACAACTTGTCAATCTACACAGCAAAAGAGCTGTTTGGACTTGGAGTACACTCTGCTTCTGACCCGGTAACTCTTGCAAAGGCAAAGCTCTCTGAGTATGAAAAGAAACTTTCAGATATCAAGGCTAAATACCAGGGTGAGGGAAAGAGCCTAAATGAGAAGTACGAAGTATTAAAGAACGGCACTCCAGTTATAGAGAAAAGAAAGCTCTCAAAGGAAGAGATCGACTCAAGGGTAAGAGCCTGTTCAAGAATCGTTAAGATCGGAATGTTCATGGACAGATATCCCGCTGAGCTTTCAGGTGGACAGCAGCAGAGAGTTGCTATCGCCAGGACACTGGCTCCGGAGCCACAGGTTCTTTTCATGGATGAGCCCTTGTCAAACCTGGATGCAAAGCTTCGTCTTGAGATGAGATATGAGCTTCAGAGACTCCATGTTGAGACAGGAAGCACCTTTGTATACGTTACACATGACCAGATGGAGGCCATGACCCTGGCTACAAGGATCTGCCTTGTAAACAACGGTGTTCTTCAGCAGTATGCAGCACCTCTTGAGGTTTATAACAGACCTGCAAATCTCTTTGTTGCTGACTTCGTTGGAAATCCTTCCATGAACTTTGTTGATGGAAAGGGCTCTCAGCAGAGTGACGGAAGCGTAGCCCTGGATATCCTTGGAGGGATCAGGGCAAGATTTGTTCCTACAGATGCTCTTGATCTTAATCAGTGGAGACAGGACAGAGATAAGGAAGCTGCAGATAAGCTTGAGTTTGAGAAGGCCCGCCTTCAGAAGAAGGGCGCAGTTGAAAAGAGCAATAAGGATGAGGTATTTAAGTACCACATACAGAAGGTGGAGGAGCAGGATGACTCTCTTGCGGATGAACCTGTTATCACCGATGAAGACTTTGTTCTTGGAATAAGACCTGAAGCCATCGACATTGAAGCAAACGGAAAGATCGACACCACAATCTACGGTGCAATGCCCACAGGTATGGAATCCACCCTTAAGCTTAAGGTTGGAGAATTCCTTCTTACCAGTGTTATCTTTGGCGGTGTGATCTACCAGATCGGCCAGGAGGAGAAGATCAACATAAACGGAAATGACATACTTCTCTTTGACAGAAGGAGCGGAAAGCTCATCTGTGCCGGAAAGCTGGAGCTTTAATGATTTGATCCGTAAAAGCTGTGCAAAATCCATGGTGATTTTGCATGGCTTTTTTTATGGTGACGAAGTTAGTCCGGTGTAACTGCAGTCGAGAGTATGATAATATAGATAATACAGGACGAAACATCGTTTATAGGGAGGCATGTTATGGATAACAGACCTGTTGGAAGAAAGAAAAATGTAACAGAAGGCGGAAGCGGAGTTCATAGGAGAGGTGAGGGACAGGCAACAGGACCTGTCAGCAGCTCAGGCGGCGCACCCACAGGGACACCTACTACCGGAGGTAGCGGACCCAATAGATCCGGAAGCAGGATTTCTATCTTTACTATAATCATTATTCTGCTGGTGGTTCTTGGAGGCGGAGGCGGACTGACAACCTTCCTTGGAGGCGGAGATGAGGACACATCTTCCCAGTACCAGGAAACAGCAGTACAGCCACAGACCAGCACAAGTACCACAGGTTCAGGTTCCATATCTTCAGGATCATCAGTATCCTCCGGAATGTCACTTCTTGGAACACTCCTTGGAGGATACAGCACAGGCTCATATTCAGGAGCAAGCAGCGGCGCAGGTGCATCCTGGAGCGCAGCAGCTAACACCGGAAGGCTCAACACCAGCGTAGCAGCAGCGGCTCGACCAAAGAGGACTAAGGTAAAGGGCGGTGGCGACGATACAGTTACCATCATGGTATACATGTGCGGCGCTGACCTTGAGTCAAAGAGCGGAATGGCCAGCAGAGACCTTCAGGAGATGCTTGCTGCCCAGAGCTCAGATAAGGTAAACCTTATTGTTTATACAGGCGGAGCAAGGCAGTGGCAGAACAATGTGGTCTCAAGCTCCACCAATCAGATATATCAGATTAAAAACGGCAAGATGATAGGCCTGGAGAGCAACGTTGGAAATCTACCGATGACAAAACCAGAAACTCTCTCCAGCTTTATAAAATATGCAGCAAGCTCTTTTCCCGCAAACAGAAACATTCTGATATTCTGGGATCACGGCGGCGGATCAACAGGTGGATACGGCTATGATGAGAAGTTCACCTCCGCAGGAGCTATGTCCCTTGGCGGGATCAATAATGCGCTTAAGGCCGGCGGTGTAAACTTCGATTTTGTGGGCTTTGACACCTGTCTTATGGCAACTGTGGAGAATGCTCTACTTGTTTCAAATTATGCTGATTACCTGGTGGCCTCTGAGGAGACAGAACCTGGTGTTGGCTGGTATTATACTGACTGGCTTACAGCCCTTGCAAAAGATACATCCCTTGAGACACTGCAGGTTGGAAAGATAATCATTGACACATTTACCGAAGCTTGCGCAAAGACCTGTCCGGGACAGAAGACCACTCTTTCCATGATAGACCTTTGCGAATTGTCCCAGACAGTTCCGGCTGAGCTCAATGACTTTGCAAAGACAACCTCTCAGCAGATCAACTCAGATGAATACAGGGCAGTATCAAATGCCCGCAGCAGCTCCAGGGAGTTTGCTTCCAACAGGATCGATCAGGTAGATCTTGTGGATTTTGCAAACAAGGTTGGAACTGATGAAGCAAAAGAACTTACGGAAGCTTTACTTGAGTCCATAAAGTACAACAGGACCAGCTCAAACATGACAAATGCCTATGGACTGTCCATTTACTTCCCATACAGGACTGCCAGAAAAGTGGACTCCATGGTGGACACCTACGAGGACATCGGAATGGATGAGGAATATGCAAAGTGTATCCAGAGCTTTGCATCCTTGGAGACCGCCGGACAGGTTGCTGCAGGCGGAACTTCAAGCCCCATGGGATCACTGTTTGGGGATGTATCATCAGGATCTTCATCAGGTGCATCATCTGCAGAGCTGATAGCAGGACTATTAAATACCTTCCTTTCCAGTGATTATTCAAGTGTTTCAGGATTGTCTTCTTCTAACACGGCATTCCTTGGAAAAAGCCTTGATGTTGAGAGAGCTTCACAGTACATAGCAAAAAATAAGTTTGATCCGTCAGCTCTTTTCTGGACAACAAATGCAGACGGCGATGATGTGATCTCACTTACGGAGGACCAGTGGGCACTTATTCAGGACCTTGAGTACAACGTGTTCTATGAAGATGGGGACGGATATGTAAACCTTGGAACCGACAACATTCTTGATTTTGATGATGAGGGTAATCTTAAGGCTGAATGTGATAAGACCTGGATATCAATAGATGGACAGGTAGTTGCCTATAATGTAGTGGATGTCCAGGGAACATCAGATTCTTATGTTATTACAGGAAGAGTTCCCTGTGAGCTCAATGGGGTTCCCTGTAACCTGATCCTTGTTTTTGACTCTGAAAACGAGTATGGCTATGTGGCAGGAGCAAACTATGACTACGTAGAGGGCGAGACTGAGACAGTTGCCAAGAACCTGACGGAGATAAATGTTGGCGACGAGATTGATTTTAAATGTGACTACTACACAAGAGACGGACAGTACGACAAGACATACTATCTTGGAGAGACTATGGTTGTAGATAAACCAATGTCAGATATGGTTATCAGCAACACATATCTTGGGGATGGAGAAACACTCCTTACATACCGCTTTACTGATATTTATGGTCAGAACTACTGGACAAACGCACTGTCATATTAATTAAGGAAACCCGGTTCGCAGGCTATATGAGCCACGAACCGGGTTTCTTACAGCATTACGTCTTAAGCTGTACCCATCAGTTCCATTTGAATCTTGCTGCCAAACCCCATTGCGGACTGTGATCTTTCGGAAAGATCCATCTCCTCTTTTGTCTGTTCCTGAACGCGCTCAGCTGCATCAGCCTGCATCTTTTCAAAGCGCTCTTTCTGGCCCTCTGTATCTAGAAGTTTGGATTTAACATCGTCGTTTTCTGTCTTCGGTGCCTGTTCTACAACCTGTTGCTTTTGTGATTCCTGTACCGGAAATGCTTGCATTGCACCGGAGAATCCGCTTATACTCATACCCATAATCAGCCCTCCTTTGCATAAAATCATGAGGCTTTGTTGTTTTGTATTATATACGTTTTATTATGATTATGCCATTAAAATAGTATAAAAAGAGACTTAATTCTTTATTTATCAGGAGAGAAAAGAAATGGAAGAAAAAACCAGAGATTTTCTGGCGGGAAGAATAAAAGACCTGGCAAGAAGGGCCTATAATAACGGCTTTGTGACAAATACTGTCTTTCTTTCCATGTCGGAGCAGGCATGCTTTTATCAGATACTGGCATCGGAAAAGGTTCCACCTAATGTCCATGAGTACTGCGGATCCAGGTATGTGATCTATGGAGGATTTGAGGACGCGGAGAGAGCAGTGATCTGCTTTTTGCCGGATTATCTTGATGAGGAGGCTTTTCTATTATCGGAAAAACAGGAGCAGAGCATCATCTCATGTATCCATATCACTCCTCTTAATAATAAGTTTGCTGATGAGCTAAACCACAGGGATTATCTTGGAGCCCTGATGAATATGGGGATAGAGCGCGATCAGATCGGAGACATCATGGCTGGAGAGAAGGAGGCATACGTCTTTGCCACTCCTGACATTGCGGCAATGATTGAAAAAGAGCTGATCCGCATAAAGCACACCTCCGTAAAGTGCACCATCGTCAACGCCGGGGAATGTGACATCCGCCCAAAGTTCCAGGAAATTAGCGGTTCTGTGGCTTCAGAGCGAACAGACGCCATTCTGGCATTTGTCTATCACTTATCCCGCTCCGAAGCCCAGAAGCTTATTGAAGCCGAATCAGTATTTATCGACGGCCGAACCGCCTATAGTGGAGGATACGACCTTAAGCCCGGAGCGCGTGTCTCCGTAAGAGGCCACGGAAAATTCATATATGACGGTCAGACAGGCACTTCCCGGAAGGGTAGACTATTTGTTAAGGTAAGAATTTTTATCTAAATACAGGAACTAAACAGGGGCTGTGAAAAATATACTTATTTTTCACAGCCCCGTCCGGATTTAAATATCTATCAGATCAGCTTCTCAACACATGCTGCCACGTTCTTCATGTCCTCTGTGGGCTCGAAGCGGGCAACCACATTGCCGTCGCGGTCAACGACGAACTTGGTGAAGTTCCACTTGATATCAGGATTGTTCTTGTAATCCTTGTCGATCTTCTTAAGCATAACACTCATTGCCAGCGCCTTAGGTCCCTTGCCGAAGCCCTCGAAGCCCTTCTGGCTCTTGAGGTACTCGTATAAAGGAAGCTGTCCCTCGCCGTTTACATCTGACTTCTTCATCTGTGGGAACTTGGTGTTGTAGTGAAGAGTGCAGAACTCATGGATCTCTTCGTCTGTTCCGGGAGTCTGTCCGGCAAACTGGTTGCAGGGAATATCAAGAACCTCAAAGCCCTGCTCGTGGAATCTCTCATACATATCCTCGATATCCTTGTAATGAGGAGTAAAACCACATCCTGTTGCTGTGTTAACAACAAGAACAACCTTGCCCTTGTAGCTGTCTAAAGAAAAATCATTGCCCTGAGCATCTTTTACTGAATAATCATAAAATCCCATTATAATTCCCTCCAAAGTAGTATTGATATGTTAATTGGTTGCGCACAATTCATTTGATATTTAGATTATATTGTGCACAATCTAAAATGTCAATACCTATTGCAAAAAAATATCATTCCTTTTATCATTTAACGTATAAACATGCATAGCTGCGCCATCACTGCGGGCTATTGAAAGGTGAAAAATGATCTATAAAGAGTTTGAAATATCAGAAGAAGGGTCTCTTAAAGGAGCAAAGCTCACAGTATACATTCAGGAGCAGTCTGAATCTCTTTTAATTAAGGAAAGACCCATTATCCTGCTGTGTCCAGGCGGTGGCTACAGCTACACTTCAGACAGGGAAGCAGAGCCTTTGGCACTATCATTTCTTGCTAAGGGATATCATGCTGCAATCCTTAGATATTCCTGCCATCCCGCTACTTTCCCAACAGCAATCTTAGAGCTGGGAAGAGCTGTTCTTATAATAAGACAGAACGCTGATGCATGGCATGTAAAAAATGATTCCATTATAGTCCAGGGGTGCTCAGCCGGCGGACATCTTGCAGCCAGCTACTGCTGTATGTGGAAGGAAGACTTCGTGGAAGAAAAGCTGGGGATCACAAACAGGGCACAGCTTCGTCCCAACGGGCTTCTTCTTTGCTACCCGGTAATAACCTCCGGAGAGCATGCCCACAGAGATTCCTTTGTTAAGCTCCTTGGTGAGCGGTACGACGAGCTTCTTGATAAGGTATCTCTTGAAAATGCAGTTAACGAGAATGTCCCCAGGACCTTTATCTGGCATACCTTTACTGACCAGGCAGTTCCTGTGGAGAACTCTCTTTTATTTGCTACAGCCCTTAGAGAAAACGGTATAAACACTGAGCTTCACATTTTCCCTGAAGGCTGCCATGGCCTGGCTCTTGCCAATAATCTCACTCTTGGCATGGAGGAAAAAGAGCTTGCTCCAGCCTGTGAGCCTTGGATAGACATGGCAAACAGATGGATGGAATACTACTTTTAATCCGGGATTTATCATATGAGTAATTACGTGGTTTTTGACCTTGAGTGGAATCAGGGGAATGCGCCATTTTACAGGGAGGATGGAAAGAGTCTGACCTTTGAGATTGTTGAGATCGGCGCGGTAAAACTTAATGAAAACAGGGAAAAGATTGGGGAGTTTTCAAGACTTATTAAACCTCAGGTCCATACCCACATGCACAGGATCACCGGGAAACTCATACACCTTTCCATGGAGGATCTTGAAAAGGGCGACAACTTTCAGGATGTGGCCGGGGACTTTTTTGATTTCTGCGGAGATGACGTTACCTATTGTACCTGGGGACCGCTGGATCTTACAGAGCTTCAAAGAAACCTTGATTTCTTTGGGCTGCCACTTTTATCCGACAGGCCCATAGCTTTTTATGATGTTCAGAAATTGTACAGTCTTGCCTATGACGATGGGAAATCCAGAAAGGGACTGGAGACAGCGGTAGATGAGATCGGGATACCCAAGGATATCCCGTTTCACAGGGCTCTCGCCGATGCAGAATATACTGCCAAGATATTTAAGACCTTTGGAGAGAGGACCCTTAATAAGATCTCTTTTGACACCTATGTGACACCAAAGACCAGGAAGCAGGAGATCAGGATTGTTTTTGACAACTACGCCAAGTTTATTTCCAAAGAATACGAGACTAAGGAAGACATCCTGAAAAATGTGGACATCATGAGCACAAGATGCTATCTGTGCCACAAAAACATCCGCAGGAAGATCAAGTGGTTTACCCCCAACGGGAAGCATTATTACAGCGTGGGCTTTTGTGAAAAGCATGGTTTCATGAAGGCAAAGGTCAGGATAAAAAAAGCAGAAAACGGAAAACTCTTTGTGGTAAAGACCTGCAGGTTCATATCCAACGAAGATGTGGAAGAAATGAAAAAGAAGCAGCAGAAAATAAAGAAAAGACAAAAGCCCTGATGGCCTTTGTCTTTTTTCTTAGAACCTGTGAGATTTAAATCTGTTTTTGCGAAATTCTCTTTTCCTTCTGTTAAAGCGGATGCGGTCGCTTTTTGAGGAATGACTTTTGTTTGAGAAAGCCCTTGCAAAAATCGATCCCAGTACGGATATTACTATGAGAACAAGAACTGCAGCTAAAAGAAGGATCTTAACATTGATGTATATAGTCTTGTCTTTTACCGCATTTTCTAAAAGAGACGTATCTCCAACGGCATTGTAATAAATGTAAGCAGAGCCGATGGGCGTTTTGTTAAAGGTGTAATTGACCCTGGCAATGGCAGAGGGCATCTGGCTTTTTTCTTCCGCGGTCAGGTCGTAGCTGATCTCGTAATCAGTGTTATCTATGGTAGAGGTCTTGGGGAGGATTATGCTGTCAGTTCCCCCAAGCTTTAAGATGGTTCCGGATCTTCCAAACACGTCCCTGTCTGACTCAAAGAACAGGGAATCATTTGGCATATATCTGGTGTCGTTGTCAGCAACGTTCACAGCATGAAAGTTGTTAAAGCCATAATCAAAGAGGGTTACAGTGTTTGTGAACTGGGCAGGAGATTCCTCCATAAAGACCACGCAGATGAGCCTTAATCCGTCCTTTTCTGCGCAGGTTACCAGTGTCTCTCTTGCCAGGTCTGTGTATCCTGTCTTACCTCCAAGTATTCCCTCATAGGAAATCTCTCCGGAGATAAGCTTGTGCTTGTTGTTAAGATAGAAATCATCGGGCTGAGTGTCAGTGGCTGTGAAGTGATATCTGGCGGTGTTGCCTACCTTGCACAAAAGCTCGTTTTCGAAAAAAGCCTTTGATATAAGAGCCAGGTCATAGACGCTGGTGTAGTGGTTGTCGTCCTGAAGGCCATTGGTGTTGGAAAAATGCGTGTTGGTGCAGCCAAGCTCTTTTGCCCGCTCATTCATAAGATCAACGAAGGCATCAATGCTGCCGCTTACATGCTCCGCTACGGCATTGGCAACCTCATTGGCGCTTCCCACCATTATTCCGTAAAGGGCCTGTTCAAGAGTTATGGATTGTCCCACATCCATTCCGATGTTGGAGCCGCCCTTTGGAACACTGAATACAGCGTCGCTTGAAAAGGTAATGGTATCTGAAAGAGAGGCGTTTTCAACAGCCAGAAGACAAGTCATGATCTTGGTGGTGCTGGCTGGGAACAGTTCCTCGTGGATATTCTTGGAATAGAGGATGGTTCCTGTTTTTGCCTCCATTACTATCGCGGCCTGGGCCGTTATCTCAGGACCATGGGGCCACTGGGCGATGGAATTGGATTGGATCGGAAGCTCTTTTCTCTCCTGGGCCAGGGTCATGTAATCTGTATCAGCATGGGCTGTGACAGGAATTGTAAAAAGAGCTGTCGAAAGCGTCAGTAAAAATACCGCCACTTTGGTTATTAAATTGGAAAATCGCGTTTTTCCTATAGACTTCATAGTATGCTTATAATACAATACTTCCAAACTTCGGGCAAATGGTGTAAAATTTTAATATAAGTTTTTCAGGTGGTTTAATTAAATGCGATTACGTAACATCGCGGGTTCAAGGGAAGTCATTGCAGACAGCGACTTTACCATTAAGGAACCCGAGAAGAAAAAAGGATTATTTAAAAAAGAAGTTTTTGGAAACAATAACCCCATCCACGTTGAGATCGGAATGGGTAAGGGACGTTTCCTTATGGATATGGCAAAGCTCCATCCGGACATCAATTATGTGGGTATCGAGAAGTACTCAAGTGTCCTCCTTAGGGCGCTGCAGAAGCAGGAACAGCTTCTTTTACCCAATATTATATTTATAAGGATGGATGCAGAGGACATCACGGAGGTATTTGCTCCGGGAGAGGTTGACAGGATATATCTGAATTTCTCAGATCCGTGGCCCAAGGACAGACACGCCAAGAGGCGCCTTCCCTCCAGACAGTTTTTGGAGAGATATGACAAGATCCTGGTGCCTGACGGAGTGGTGGAGTTCAAGACCGACAACAAGGACCTGTTTTCCTTTGCCCTTGAAGAAGTTGAGCCGGCCGGCTGGACTTTGGATTCAGTAACTTATGATCTTCATAGTGATGAAGAGATGATGGTTGGCAATGTTATGACTGAGTATGAGGAACGCTTCTCTCAGGCAGGCAACCCAATATACAAATACATCATAAGCAGAAAGGGGAGTAATTAATGGATTACACACTGAACACAGCGAACTTTGAAGAAGAAGTGCTTAAGAGCAAATTACCGGTTCTGGTAGATTTTTCAGCAGACTGGTGTGGCCCATGCAAGATGATGGCCCCAATGATTGATGAATTTGCAGAAGAGTACGAGGGCGAGCTCAAGGTTGGCAAGATCAACGTTGACCAGTCACCGGAGATTGCACAGAAGTACAACGTAATGTCAATTCCAATGTTCGCATTTTTCAAAAATGGCGAGGTTGTAGAGACTGCCGTTGGTGCCCTTAACAAGGCAAAATTACAGGGAATAATCGACAAGGTGCTGGCTTAATAGCCAGCACTTTAAAGTTTTTACGGGGGAGGCGTTATGAGCGACAAAATAGCAAGCTTTGAAGACTATGTAAAAAGAGACGCAAATAACGAGCAGAAAAAAGCGGGAAATGAAACTAAACCTGCTGAACCTTCTGCGCCCAAAAAAGAGCCGGTCCCTGAAAAGACCATGGAGATCGAGATAGAGGATCCCTTCCAGTTCCTGAACGAGCAGGAGCGTGAGGAGTACATTCTGCAGCGCCAGAAGGATGCATTGCACGAAGAATCTGACGAGGAATACGACGAAGAGTACGATGATGAAGAGTACGACGAGGAGTATCAGGAGGAAGACAAGCCCGGCATCAACATGAACCTGGTGGTGAGGATTGCCTCCATTATTACAGGAGTGGTTATTCTTGCTTTTGTGGGAATGTTTATTAAGGTAAAGGTCTTTGACAGATTCTTTGCTCCGGATCCGGATTCTCAGACCCAGACTGTGATACAGGCGATCCCTGTGGGATATACAGAAAAAAATGACACCGTAGTGGTGTCAGGGGCATCCTTTCTTAATTTGAGGTCAGCTCCCAGCACAGGAAGCAATGACACTATAGTAGCGCAGGTCAGCGAAGGAACTGAGATAAAAAGGATAGCAGTAAGCGATGATGGAACATGGGCTCTGCTTGATTACAACGGGCAGCAGCTGTACGGTTCCATGAAGTATCTTAAGGCGAAGTGATCACTTTTTCTTAGAGTGAATATACTTGTAGAACTTATCAAGGGCCTCTGAAAGGCTCTCGCTGGAGCGGGAGTAGGTCTCTACCTGGGCGAGGATATCTGATACTGATGCGCCCTCAAGGTAACCTGCGATCGTTGCAGCGCTTTTTTCTTCCAGAGCACGATAGTCCATGTTAATCAGGATGGTCTCGTGAAGGGGACCTATCTTTTCATAGACGGCAGGATATTTTTTTCTGATAATAGCAAACTCATCCAGAATCTGTTCTCTGCTCTGAAGGCAGAAGAGAACATAAGCGGATTCCACGATCTCAGGAGGCTCAATTTCATCTTCGTAGGAATTGTCCTCGTAACTGTCCCTAGTGGCAAAGTATTCGCACATTTCCTGCATGAGATCCCCAAGGCGCTTGTTATCATAAAGTTTTTGAAGTTCGTCATATATCTTTTCGTCCATGTAATCATTCTATCATAAATCTTAAGGCCTGGCACAGCATAAAGGTGGTTCAGGCACAGGAGAAACGGAAATGAAAATTGGAATTTTTGATTCCGGTATAGGAGGGCTGTCGGTCCTCCATGAAGCGTACCATCAGCTTCCCGATCAGGAATATATTTTTTATGCAGATACAGAGCATGTGCCCTACGGTCTTAAAACTCCGGAGCAGATAATCGGCTATGCCACAGAGATCACGGAGTTTTTAATAGACAAGGGCGTGGATGCCATAGTTGTAGCCTGCAATACAGCCACAAGTGTTGCCATAAAAGAGCTAAGAAAGCGCTTTAGCCTTCCAATCCTTGGAATGGAGCCTGCTGTAAAACCTGCAGTAGAGGGAACGGAAGGAAAGCGGGTAATGGTCATTGCTACTCCCGTCACCATAAGGGAAGATAAGTTAAAAGACCTGTTGCACCGGGTAGACGAGGAGCACAGAGTTGACCTTCTGGCTATGCCGGGGCTAGTGGAGTTTGCGGAGTCTGAAAACTTTGAGGGAAAAGAAGTAACTGAGTACGTAAACAGCCGGTTTTCCGCATATGACAAGAAAGATTACTGCGCACTGGTCCTTGGGTGCACCCACTTTAACTATTTTAAACCTGCCTATAGGGAGTACTTTGGAGGCGAAACCCTTTTGATAGACGGAAATACCGGAACCATAAGACATCTTGCTGAGGTACTTGATCTTCCTGTATCACCAGATAAAGATGTCAGGCTGGATGAAAAACACAATATATTGTGTTTACGAAATACAAAATATTTTTTCTCCGGCAAAGAAGTTTCAGATGAAAAGACCCTGGAACGCCTTAAAAGACTGCATTTGCGCCTTGAAGAAGTAAGAAATATTTAAGCTTGTATTAATCAATATAATGTATTATTATAGTAATGTAACCACAAGATGTAGTTGTTCTTGTGGCTACAATTTTGTATAAGAGAAAAATTTAGTTCCAATTTTTAAAGGGGGTTCTTATGAAGATAATCAAGAGAAGCGGAAAAGAAGTTGCTTTTAACGGAAGCAAGATCATTGCTGCTATCGAAAAGGCTAACAATGAAGTTACAGAAGAGAAGAAGCTGACAGAGGGACAGATCAGCGATATAGAAAAAGCCGTAGAGAAGCAGTGCGCATCTCTTACCCGTGCAGCCAGTGTGGAAGAAATCCAGGATATGGTGGAAGACGGACTTATGAAATCCGGCAAGTTCGAGGTTGCAAGGAAATATATCACATATCGTTATAAGCATGCCCTTGTAAGAAAGTCCAATACCACTGACGAGCAGATCATGTCTCTTATTGAGTGCAGCAACGAGGAAGTTAAGCAGGAGAACTCCAACAAGAATCCTACTGTTAACAGCGTTCAGAGAGACTATATGGCAGGCGAGGTTTCAAAGGATATCACAAAGAGATTTCTTTTGCCTGATGACGTAGTTAAGGCCCACGAGGAGGGACTTATCCACTTCCATGATGCTGACTACTTCGCGCAGCACATGCACAACTGCTGTCTTGTAAACCTGGAAGATATGCTCATGAACGGAACAGTTATTTCCGAGACCATGATCGAGCGTCCAAAGAGCTTTGCTACAGCCTGCAACATTGCAACTCAGGCAATAGCTCAGATCGCAAGCTCACAGTATGGCGGACAGAGCATAACTCTTTCTCACCTTGTTCCGTTTGTTGATATCAGCAGACAGAAATTCCGCAAGGAAGTTGCTCTTGAGTTTGAGACTGCAGGAATGAAGATCAACAAGAAGCAGGTCAACGAGATCGCAGAGATGCGTGTAAGAAAAGAAATCGAGAGAGGATGCCAGGTTATCCAGTACCAGGTTATCACTCTTATGACAACAAACGGACAGGCTCCTTTCATTACAGTTTTCATGTATCTGGATGAGGTTCCTGATGGACAGATGAGACAAGACCTTGCAATGGTCATCGAAGAGATGCTCAAGCAGCGTATCTACGGAGTCAAGAACGAGAAGGGACAGCTCATCACACCGGCATTCCCTAAGCTCATCTATGTTCTTGATGAAGATAATATTCACGAAGATTCCAAGTACTGGTACCTTACAGAACTGGCTGCCAAGTGCACAGCCAAGAGACTTGTACCTGATTACATTTCCGCTAAGAAGATGAAAGAGCTTAAGAAGGGCGATGTATATCCCTGCATGGGATGCAGATCCTTCCTTACACCAGATACAGAGTCAAACGCAGAAGGCCTTTGCAACAAGGGCAACAAAGCAAAAGCCCTTAACTATGAAGAGGGATCACACAAGTACTATGGCCGTTTCAACCAGGGCGTTGTAACCCTTAACCTTGTGGATGTTGCCTGCTCTTCATCCAAGGACGAGGACAAGTTCTGGGAGATCCTTGAGGAGAGATGTGAGCTTTGCTACAGAGCACTTATGTGCAGACATAACAGACTCCTTGGAACACCTTCAGACGTAGCGCCTATCCTTTGGCAGAATGGAGCTCTGGCAAGACTTGAAAAGGGTGAAGTTATCGATCCGCTTCTTTTTGGCAACTACTCAACTATTTCCCTTGGATATGCAGGTCTTTGTGAGTGCACCAGGTACATGAAGGGCGTATCACACACAGATCCTAAGGGAAAAGACTTTGCTCTTAAGGTAATGCAGTTCCTTAATGATAAGTGTGCAGCATGGAGAGCAAAAGAAAATGTAGCATTCAGCCTTTACGGAACACCGCTTGAGTCCACAACCTACAAGTTTGCAAAAGCTCTTCAGCAGAGATTTGGAATCATTCCTGATGTAACAGACAAGAACTATATTACAAACAGCTACCACGTACATGTAACAGAGCAGATAGATGCATTCACAAAGCTAAAATTCGAATCAGAGTTCCAGGCTCTTTCACCGGGAGGAGCAATCAGCTATGTTGAGGTTCCAGATATGAACAACAACATTGAGGCTGTAATCTCTGTTATGAAATACATCTACGACAACATTATGTATGCAGAACTCAACACCAAGTCAGATTACTGCCAGTGCTGCGGATACGACGGAGAGATCAAGGTGGTTACTGACACTGACGGCAAGCTGATCTGGGAGTGCCCAAACTGCGGTAATCGCGATCAGAACAAAATGAACGTGGCAAGACGTACCTGCGGATACATTGGAACACAGTTCTGGAACCAGGGACGTACTCAGGAGATCAAGGAGAGAGTTCTCCATATGTCCAATCCTAAGATTTCTTGCTAAACCAAGGGACAGCAGCCCTTTTCTCCTTCAGGTTTCTGATTGCCGGGCCTGAACAAACTGCTGGGGGATGAAAAAGATGAAATAGATACAAGCCGGGAGCCATCCCGGCTTGTGTTGTAGAGGGAAGAAATGAATTACGGACAGGTTTACTATAATGATGTAGCTAATGGAATAGGATGCAGGACAGCCTTCTTTGTAAGTGGCTGTACCCACCACTGTAAGGGCTGTTTCAACGAAATGACATGGGATTTTAACTATGGCGAACCATACACCAAAGAAGTAGAGGACGACATAATCGAATCTCTTAAGCCAGAGTATATTGCTGGCCTTACGATCCTTGGCGGAGAGCCAATGGAAGTAGTTAATCAAAAAGAGATCAGACCTCTTCTTGAACGCATCAAGAGAGAACTTCCCAATAAAACCATCTGGATCTATTCAGGATATCTGTGGGAAGAACTTACTGACCCAGATAATAAGAGATGTCATGGAGAGGATACTGATGCAATATTGTCCATGACTGATGTGCTTGTAGATGGTGAATTTGTAGAAGAGAAAAGAGATCTGATGCTCAGGTTCCGAGGATCATCCAACCAGAGAGTTATTGATGTGCAGGAAACACTAAAGGCTGGAGCAGTCGTTTTATCTAAATACAATGACAGAGATATTTCCAGACAGGGATAAAAAAGGGCGGCAATGTGAATACATTGTCGCCCTGATTTTTTAAAATTTTTTGCCACGAATGTTTTCCCCTCGTATAAATTGATGTAAACAAAAACAACACAATAAAAACTCTGAAGGGAGATCAAAGATATGGCAAAGACATTAGCAAAGGTATTCATTATCATGACACTGGTATTTGAGGGACTTACAATTTTTGGAATGAGCACATTCTACCCTGTATTTGGAATCGCTTCTGCAGTAGTAGTCCTTGCAGTTATCATCTATCACATCATCAAGAAATTTGATAAGAAGAGATACGTTACAATTTCTGTTAAGAAGGCAGCAGTTGCCTGAATTATATAAATATAACGCCTCCCGTTATATAAACACACAGTTCAAGATTTTCCACATTAAAGACAGTGTAAGCACTTACACTAGAAAAAACTTACTGATATCATCAAGATGTCAGTAAGTTTTTTGTTTTTGATGGGACTTTTTTAGGAGGCCTGCTATGGGAGATGGAAGATTTGATC
>JAEEGL016084271.1_pt1 | contig 16371 bp, 14 predicted proteins | sample 9134231 | NCBI WGS metagenome assembly JAEEGL01 (sample SAMN16246548, study PRJNA631951) | gut metagenome | biome: gut microbiome; feature: rumen; material: fiber-attached | host: Bos | place: Iran: Karaj | collected 2018-10
ACTTCCACTTGCAGCTCAACTTCGTCTCGCTGAGTGTCACTTATGAGCTACCAAGGCATAAACTACTTTTTACATTAATTTGCTTAAAGACACCAACAAGCACCGACTACCGTTTCGCTGAGTGTTACTAATTAGTCACCAAGACAAATTAACCTAAATAGAGAAAAAGAAAAGTAATATGCTTTTCTTTTTTAATGGCGACCCGGATGGGGCTCGAACCCACGACCTCCAGCGTGACAGGCTGGCGCTCTAACCAACTGAGCTACCGGGCCAAATGATGGTGGGAACAACAGGGCTCGAACCTGTGACCCTTTGCTTGTAAGGCAAATGCTCTCCCAGCTGAGCTATGCTCCCGGATACCACAGCCGAAGCGATTCAGCATTGCCTCTTCGCAAGCGGCTTTGTTATAGTATCGCAATTTATCTTCTTTGTCAAGAAAAAAATCATATCTTTTTGCTCTGTTTTTGCTCTTGTTTTTCTTCATTTTGCGTTATATGTATTATAAAAATCTCTTAACAAAAATGTAAGTAACAGAATATTGACGCAACTTCCATCACATGTTAATCTTTCAAAGGTGGGTCTTTAAGACGGTACTGGGATGCCGACAAGATACGACCTGAATGTCTGTATGTAGATCGTTGCTTGCCGCGTTTCACGCCGGCAGGCTTTTTCTTTTACGGCCCGCCGATATTTCGGAAAAGGGAGGTTGTTTCCATTATGAATCTCGTTTACAAAGTGAACGACAAACCCAAATTTGGCCAGTTGATCGTCTTTGCCTTTCAGCAGTTGCTTGCTATCCTGGCCGCAACCATTGCCGTCCCCAGTATTGTCGGTCATGGCATGAGCCAAAGCGCCGCACTCTTCGGAGCCGGCGTCGGTACCATCGTTTACCTTCTTTTCACCAAGTTCCGCAGTCCTGTTTTTCTGGGATCATCCTTTGCTTTTCTCGGATCCATGTTTGCAGCCTTCGGCGGTGCAGCTTCCGTATCTATCGGCTATGCCGGCTTATTGATTGGTGCTGCTTTCGCAGGCCTTGTTTATGTAGTCATCGCTATCATCGTTAAAGCAGCTGGTGTCCGTTGGATTAACAAGCTGATGCCCCCGGTCGTCATCGGTCCCACCGTAGCTATCATCGGTCTGAGTCTGGCCGGTAATGCGGTCAGTGACATGCTGGCTGCCGCATCCGATGGCAGCGCATATGTTATGGACGCTCACGTCTGGGTCTGTATGATATGTGGATTGGTCACCCTTTTCACTGTCATAGGTTGCTCTATTTTCGGCAAGAAGATGTCCAAGCTTATCCCTTTTATTATCGGTATCCTTGCCGGCTATATTGTTGCTGCTGTTTTCACACTGATCGGCAATGCTGCTGGTAATGAAGCTCTGAAAATCATCGATTTCTCCAAATTCCAGAATATGAAATGGATCCCTGACTTTGCTTTCATTGAAGCATTCAAAGGGCTGAACAGCATAACTCCTGAATACATTGCATCCATTGCGGTTGCGTATATCCCCGTAGCCTTCGTAGTCTTTGCGGAACATATCGCAGATCATAAGAATCTTTCTTCCATCATCGGCAGTGACCTGCTTGAAAACCCCGGCCTGCACCGCACACTGCTGGGCGACGGTATCGGTTCAATTGCCGGAGCGTTCTTCGGCGGATGCCCGAATACCACGTACGGCGAATCTGTCGGATGTGTTGCTATTACCGGTAATGCTTCCGTTGTTACGATTCTGGCCACAGCTGTCATGGCTATTGTGATCAGCTTTTTCGGACCGTTTGTTACTTTCCTGAGCACAATCCCCGGCTGTGTCATGGGTGGCGTCTGTATCACCCTGTATGGATTCATTGCCGTTTCCGGTCTGAAAATGCTCCAGCCTGTAGATCTGAATGACAACAGGAATCTGTTCACTGCTTCCGTCATTCTGATCGCCGGCATTGGCGGAATGACACTCAAGATCGGTTCCGTAACTCTCACTGAAATCGCCTGTGCTCTGATTTTGGGCATTATTGTCAACCTTTGCTTCAACCGTCCTAAGAAAGCCTGACCCTTTTGTCTGTTTCCATTTTACATCGCTATGGAAAGGATACGGGAAAGGGACTTGACGTCCCTTTCCCATTTTTAAAAGATGAATCTTAAATCTACCATCATGGATGAAACTGCCGTGAATCGGGCAGTTGCCCGAATGACACATGAAATTATCGAAAAAAACAGAGGTACAGAAGGGCTTTGTCTTCTCGGTGTTCGCAGACGTGGAGTCCCGCTTGCAATGATGCTTCAGAAAAATATTCTGCGATTTGAGAATGTTGAGGTTCCCGTCGGAAGTATCGACATCAGTCTTTACAGGGATGATCTTACCGAACTTTCTGACCAGCCTTCTTCAGGAAAGTCCAATATCCCGTTTGAGGTTACCGGGCGAAAAATAATTATTGTGGATGATGTCATCTATACCGGTCGAACTGCCAGAGCTGCCATAGAGGCTGTTTTCGACTGCGGCAGGCCCATGGAAATACAGCTTGCAGTCCTGATCGACAGAGGCCACCGTGAGCTTCCAATACGTCCTGATTATGTCGGCCGCAATATTCCGACAAGTCATACGGAGGTTGTCTCCGTATCAGTTCAGGAAATTGACGGAAGGACCGGAGTAGATCTTTATCAGATGTAAAACAAAAAAACGGAGCCGCAAAAGCGGCCCCGTTTTTTTGTCCGAATCAGCGAATCAGCGTTATATTTCGGAACAGGCTGACTAATGTGTTGGCTACAGTACTCATTGTTTTGATAAAGATATCCAGTGCCACACCAACAACGTCCTTACGGGTATCGCCAACCGTATCTCCTGTAACAGCAGCCTTGTGTGCAGCTGACCCTTTTCCATGGCCCTCCAGCGCTCCTGATTCAATATACTTCTTCGCATTATCGAACGCGCCGCCGGAATTGCCCATAAATATAGCCCTAGGAATAGCGACAATCGTAGCTCCGATCAGCAGGCCGCCAACAAAATCAACTCCGAAAACAAAACCACCGATGATTGGAATAACCATAGCCAATACGGAAGGAACAAGCATCTTGCGCAGAGCTTCTTTAGCTGCGATCTGTATCATTCGGTTATAGTCCGGTGTCTTTTTGCCCTGCAAGACTTCGGGCGTCAGTTGCCTGTCACCTTCATCTGCCATCAGTTTAGCTGAATCAATGGTGTTGTCCGTCAGCATGGCGGAGAAATATTCCACCAAAGCTCCGCCGATGATCGCTCCTGCAACCACTACAAAAGAAGCAATATTCAGGTTCATTTCAGGTGAATAATTGCCGACATAGCTTACAATCAGGGAAACCGTCGCAAAAGCAGCGGAGCCGATAGCAAATCCCTTGCCTACAGCAGCTGTAGTATTTCCAACAGCATCCAGTTTGTCCGTAATTTTCCGAACGTCATGAGGAAGATGGCAGCTTTCGGCCAAACCGCCTGCATTATCGGCAATGGGTCCGAAAGCGTCAATGGATACTGTTGCACCAACAAATGCAAGCATGCCGAGAGCAGCGAGAGCGACACCATATATTCCGGCAAGCTTACCGGAAACAAACAGAGCCAAACCGATCACAAGAACAGGAAGCAGCACGCTGCGTGAGCCGACTGCATCACCTTTGGTAACAACAAAAGCCTCGCCTTCCGGAGCCATTTCAGCTAGTGTCCTGGAAGGTTTATAATCCGTAGAAGTATAGTATTCGGTAATTGAACCTATGGCCACGCCGCTTCCTATGCCAAGTACCGCACAGATCCAGGGGCTTATCCATCCGGCAACCCAGCCGTATGTATCCTTCAGAATGCCTGCATCTGCGTCCTTAAAAGCGATCCATGCGCCGAAAAAGCCAAGAATCATAGTAAGTCCTGCAGAGATCCAGGTTGCAAGATTCAGTTCGCGTGAAGGGTTATCGCTCATTTTCTTTTTGGCAGCATAGAATAGGCCAACCAGGCAGCTCAGTAATCCAACGCCGGCAAGAATAACCGGATAAGTGATTGTTGCATTGAAGACTTTATCCAGCAAGCCGCCATCAACACTTCCGGTATGGGTGGAAAACAGTATGACAGCAATCATCAGCGATGCCGAAATCGTAGCCACAAAAGATTCCAGCAAGTCAGAGCAGTTACCGGCAATATCGTTGACATTGTCGCCAATAAAATCGGCGATTACATTCGGTACACGGCTGTCATCTTCCGGCAGATCATTGCGGACCTTAGCCAGAATATCTGCAGAAATATCTGCGGCTTTTGTATAGTTCCCGCCTGCAACACGGTTGAACATTGCTACGAGGGAGCAACCGAGAGAATATGTGGAAACCCGCATAATCGTCGGATTCACACCGGCAAGAGTCGTAATCAGTCCCCCGCCGCGAACGTCATGCTGAACATTCCCGAAGATAACAAGTACCGCTATCAATCCAAGGAGCCCGAAAGCCTGTACAGACAGTCCGGAAATAGACCCGCCGCACAGCGCTACCTTGACCGTTTCACCGATAGACATGCTTTCCCGAGCCTTATTGGCTGTACGGACATTAGCAAACGTTGCCGAGCGCATGCCAAGCACACATACCGCGCTGGACATTGATGCGCCGACCAGGAATGTAATACCACTGGTTTTTTCCACAAAAAGACTGAATATCACTGCAATGAATCCGACAACTATTGCAATTGTCCTGTATTCAGTCTTCATAAATGTATTGGCTCCGCTCCGTATGATACCAGCCATCTCTGCCATTTCCGGAGTTCCTTCCGGCATCTTTTTGATACGGAAATAGTTTACCGCTACATATATAATAGCAGCGGCAATAACGCAGAAAAGAATGACATACCAAACGACAGACATGAAAAAATGACCTCCCGTTCTTTCCTCTAAAAAGAGGATATTGTTCCCGTTCCCTTGCCCGGAACGTTCATTTATTCATTATTTTATAGTACATTCGCACTTGCGTCAAGTGGAGAATGTGCCCCTGTTCCATGCATTTTATACAAGTTAAGACTTTTTTTCAATACGGCCACCATCCGATTTGATATGCCGTCTCAGTCCGGAACAGAAAACGGTAAATACAGAAACCTGTCTCTTCTGCCTGCCAGGTGTTTTTCATTTTTCTCTTCGCCTTATTTTATATACCTTTCCCGTTATTTTTCTGTTTACAAATCAATAAATGTCTGATACACTATCATGCGGGTTCAAGTGAACCGTTTTCCCAGCTTACCGACTTCTCCGACGATCTGCTGAGCTGACGGCGATTGAAGCCCATAATACCCTCATCGGGTAAAATAAGGAGGAAAAATATGACCAAGTCCGAGATCATTGCCGCCTATGCACAGCATGAGGGCGACACCGGTTCCCCCGAGGTCCAGATTGCTCTGCTGACAGAGCGGATTAATCACCTCAATGAGCATCTGAAGGCAAACAAGAATGACCATCATTCCAACCGCGGTCTTCTGCTGATGGTCGGTCGTCGCCGCAACATGCTCGAGTACCTGAAGAAGACGGATATTGAACGCTACCGCAGCCTGATTGCCAGACTGAATCTGCGCAAGTAATTCTCTTCACGGTACGGAAGAACGCTTTTCAAGCCGCCGGAGGATTCCCCTTCCGGCGGCTTTGAAAGTATTTTGTAGGAGCGGAGTCTCGTATGTTATCCCTTGAAAATCCCCGGCGGGGTTTTCATATGATAGCATACGGAGCTCCGGAAAAAGAAAAAAGGAGTGAAACGTATGGATTACAAGTCTTACAGCATGGACTTTGCCGGTCGTCCCCTGACTCTTGAATTCGGCAAATACTGCGAACAGGCCAACGGATCTGTTTGGGTACATCTGGGTGATACGGTTGTCATGGTCAATGCCACAATGGCCCCTACTCCCCGTGACGGTGTGGATTTTTTCCCGCTTGCCGTTGATGTGGAAGAAAAACAGTATTCAGTCGGAAAGATCCCCGGCGGTTTCATCAAACGCGAAGGTCGCCCCTCGGAGAAGGCGACCCTGACCTGCCGCCTGATCGACCGCCCGCTTCGTCCCCTGTTTGACAAGGGAATGCGTAATGACGTGCAGGTCGTTGTTACGGTTCTCAGCGTAGAGCAGGATGTTCCTCCGGAAATCCCTGCTATGATCGGTTCATCTGTAGCTCTTGCCGTCAGTGATATCCCGTGGAACGGTCCCACCGGCGCAGTGCTTGTTGGCCGTGTTAACGGACAGTTTGTTGTCTGCCCCGATGAAGCCCAGCGTTCCGAAAGTGACCTGAGTCTTTATGTTGCCGGTACAGAAGAAGCAATTATGATGGTTGAAGCCGGAGCGAAAGAATTAAGCGAAGATACTATGTTGGACGCTATTCTTTTCGGCCATGAAGAGATCAAAAAACTGGTTGCTTTCCAAAAGCAGATTGTTGCTGAAATCGGTAAGGAAAAGAAAGTGGTCCCGTTGATCACGACCGGCGATGATATTAAAGCCGCCGTCCGTGATTTCGCATATGATAAATGTGTATGGACGTTTTCCACTTTCGACCGTAAAGAGCGTCAGGAACGTGAAGCCCAAACGAAGGAAGAGACTGTCGCAGCTCTGATTGATAAATTTCCGGATCGTCAAAGCGAAATTGAAGATGCACTTTATTATCTCAATAAGGAAGTTATGCGTGCCAAAATTCTTAATGAGGGCATTCGCCCCGATGGCCGCAAAGTTAATGAGATCCGGCCTATCTGGTGTGAGGTTGGTGTCCTTCCCCGCACCCATGGATCCGCCATCTTTACTCGTGGACAGACTCAGGCACTGACAGTTACCACGCTTGGTACTGTTTCCGAAGGCCAGACGCTTGACGGCTTAAGCAATGAAGATTTCAAACGTTATATTCATCATTATAATATGCCGCCTTACGCAACCGGAGAAGCAGGACGTCTCAAGAGCCCCGGTCGCCGTGAAATCGGTCACGGTGCTCTAGCAGAGCGTGCCCTTTTGCCCGTTATCCCCAGTGAAGAAGAATTCCCTTATGCCCTTCGTCTTGTCAGTGAAATCCTTTCTTCCAACGGCTCCTCATCCATGGCTTCTGTTTGTGGCTCTACTCTGAGCCTTATGGATGCCGGTGTTCCGATCACCGCCCCTGTAGCCGGTGTTGCCATGGGTCTGATTACTGACAAAGAAAGCGGAAAACTGGCTGTCCTGACTGACATTCAGGGATTGGAGGATTTCCTGGGGGATATGGACTTCAAGGTTGCCGGTTCTATGAATGGTATTACTGCTCTCCAGATGGATATCAAGATTGCCGGAATCAACCGTGCTATCCTCCAGCAGGCTCTTACTCAGGCATTACAGGGACGTCTCCATATTCTGAAGATTATGTTGGACACCCTGCCCCAGCCGAGAGAAGATCTGAGTCCTTACGCCCCCAAGATCATCAATTTTACAATCAATCCTGAAAAGATCCGTGAAGTTATCGGGCCCGGCGGAAAAATGATCAATAAAATCATTGCCGAAACAGGAGTTAAAATTGATATTGAAGACGATGGCCGCGTATTCATCTCCACTCCTGATCAGGATGCCGCTGCAAAAGCACGTAAAATCATTGAAGGAATTGCAAAGGACATCGAGGTCGGTGACATCTTTACCGGAAAGGTAGTCCGCATTATGAACTTCGGTGCATTTGTGGAACTGGCTCCCGGAAAGGACGGCATGATTCATATTTCCAAGCTTGATACAAAACGCGTTGAAAAGGTTGAAGATGTCGTTAACATCGGCGATGAGCTGGAAGTCAAAGTCAATGAAATTGACGCACAGGGCAGGATCAATCTGATTCGAAACGATATTGTGTATGAAAATACTGCTCCCGTTCACCGTGATGGTGGAAATCGCCGTCCGCCCCGTCGTGACAGTCATTGATCATTCTCTGAAGGGAGGCTGTCCTTTTGCAGTCTCCCTTATTCTTTATCTGTTCAGCGGAAAGGTTTCAGATGATGAATAAGCGCATTCTCTGTCTGGATATTGGAGATGTCCGGATCGGTATTGCTGTTTCTGATCCCACACGAACGATTTCCTCTCCTGTTGAAGTCCTGCACCGTATCGGATGGGGGCCGGACTGCAGACATATCCGTATGCTTTGTGACAAATATGAAACAGATGAGGTGTTATCCGGACTTCCTCTCAATATGGACGGCACAGAAGGCATTCAGGCACAAAAAGTCCGTGACTTTTGCAAGCAATTGGAAAAGCACGGTCTGAAAATCTTTTTCCAGGATGAACGTCTGACGACCGTTACAGCGGAAGAAGCCCTTTTGGAAGAAAACATGTGCAGAGAAAATCGTAAAGAATATGTTGATAAAGTCGCTGCTGCAGTGATTCTCCGGCAGTGGCTCGATGAAAACAGTCATAAAAGTTAGTCGGAATAATTCATTTCCGATGGCTTTTATAGTTTATTATAGGAGGGAATAAAAATGAATAATGATGAATTTATGGATTTTGAAGATGAAGAAAACGATGATCTGATCGAACTTGTAGATGACAACGGCGAAAGTGTAACGTTTGAGCATCTTGCAACCTTGACTTATAAGGGAGAAACCTATCTTGCGCTCGCTGATCCGGAAGCTGAAGATCCCGAAGGATTGGAAGTCATTATCATGAAAATTGATCAGGATGAGGACGGTTCCGATATCTATACCGCACCTGAGGATGACGTGGCAGACGCTGTGTTCAATGAATTCATGAAAATGATGGATGACACCGACAGTACCGGGGAAAACTGACTGTTTTCTTTCGGAAAACTCCATACTGTTTATCATTTGGCAGCTTTTCTTTTAAGGAAAAGCTGTTTTTATAAAAAAAGTTCCGGAAACCGGTCCCGGAACTATCAGTGCGGATGGCGGGACTCGAACCCGCACGCTTTTAACGGCAGGGGATTTTAAGTCCCCGGTGTCTGCCATTCCACCACATCCGCGCGAACGTAAAAAAGTATATCATTACAGACAAAATACAGTCAAGAGAGACTTTTCACTCCAAGAGGCTTCTGTTTGGGCGTCCCCGCCTTTCTGGGATAAATGTTCGGAGTGGATTTTTCTTTTTTCATAGGCAGAATCACATGTTTCCATTCCCGACCATAGACACGGCAAATGACCGGTTCTTCCATTCCGGCGCCAAGAATAAATGCTGCTTTTCGGCCGGCATCCATTTCCTCTTTCAGGCCGGGGCCTTTCCAGCATAATGCCATTCCACCTATCCGAACAAAGGGCAGAATGTATTCGGAAAGAATATTCAGAGGTGCAACAGCCCGTGCACAGGCTATATCGAAAGTTTCACGCAGTTCCATACGTCTTGCAGCATCTTCTGCACGTGCATGAAGAACCTTTATATTTTTCATTCCGGACCTTTCGGCTATCTCTTCCAGAAAATCCAGACGTTTTCGCTGCGCATCCAAAAGCGTCACCTGTATATCCGGTCTTGCCATAGCAATCACCATACCCGGAAAGCCGGCCCCTGTGCCAACGTCTATCAGTGTTTTACAATGTTCAAGAAGCCCGGTTTTTAAAACCGTCAGACTGTCAATAAAATGCTTATCAAGTATTTCCTCCTCGTCGTCGGCTGCTGTAAGATCCATATGCCGGTTCCGCTCTGTCAGAAGGGATGAATACAGGCATAGCCTCTCCTGCAGTTGTGGATTGGCTTCTATCTCATTCTGTTTCAGCCGTATTGAAATATCTTTTTCAGTCATTTTCCGCTCCATACTGTTTTGATTATAATTGCATACCGGTATACTTGGTCAGCCAATATTTTATCCAGGCAAGCGCTTCACGCGTATGATTCTTCAACCAGTATTCCGGCTTACATGGAGATCCCAGCCCGCTGGCTTTAAATCCGACGTCTTCAGCTATGGCAAGACTACGAGGCACGTGATAGTCGCTGGTCACAACAAGTACGCTCCCGATGCTCGTGTGTGAAGACAGTAGCTTTTTCGCATTCGTAAGATTCTGATTCGTATTGAATGAGTCCGGATCAATCATAATGTCTTCCGCCGGAATGCCCTTTTCAATCATGTATTTTCTCATAGCTTCAGCCTCAGGCATCGGCTCGTCTGACCCTTTGGCACCGCACACAACAATCGGTACCTGTTTTTCCCTCCACGCTTCAATGGCAGCATCCAGTCTCCAGCCCAATTGCACACTGGGACTTCCGTCCGGCCTGACCTGGGCACCGAGAACTATAATTGCGTCATATTGATCACCCTTCAATTCATGGCTCACACTCTTTTCCCGTATTATAACATATCCGATGATACCAAGATATACGATCATGCCTGCAAGTAATAAAAGGAACAGGACTTTCAGATACAGATGCTTTTTTCCCTCATGTCTTTTCATCGATTCATTATCTCCCTGAACGTATTCTGAAATCAATATCTCCGTGCTGAGCCATGCTGTAAGTATGATTATCAGCAACAATAATATGGTCCAGAACCGTTATTCCTATATTCGACAGCATTCTCTGAAGCTGCAGTGTAGACGAAATATCTTCAGTAGAGGGTGCGCAGGTGCCGCCGGGATGATTATGGCAGAAAAAGACACTATGTGCATTATAGTTCAGTGCTGCCTCCATCACTTTCCGCGGATATGCTGAAACTTCACTCAATGACCCTTCTGATATACATTTACTGCCCCTCAATCGGCACTTGGCATCGACACAGATAACATAAAAAGCTTCTGTTCTTCTTCCGGAAAGAAGCGATTTACAGTAGTTTTCCAGTGCGTCTCGATTTGTAATCTGTTTCACATCTGCGGATACGGCCTTGTTCCATACTTTGGTCAATGCCAACACCATGGTAATAAGGGCTGCCTGAGTCGGACCTACATTCCTGACGCGAATAAGCTGTTTGGGGTCTGCCTCAAGTACTCCCTTCAGGCTGCCGAATTCATCAAGCAATGCTTTGGCAATTGCATGAGTATCTTTTCTTGAGTATCCGTAATAAAGTAAAAACTCCAGAATCTCCACATCGCTGAATGAGTCAAAGCTCCCTCTTTCAAAAAAGCGTTCCCTCATTCTTGCCCTGTGTCCAGTATGAGGATTATCTCCTTTTCCCTCTTTCGGCGAGTTCAGAAGTTTTGCCGGTTCGCGAATACAGTTGTTTTCAATAATTTCTTCCGCATTTTCCGTTTCTTCCGACAGATAAGATATATTTCTCTCGGAACCGGTTCCACATTCTTCTTTTCCCATTTTCATACCTACTTTCCGACACAGAACTGTGAAAAAATGCTGTCGAGCAGTTTGTCACTGACCCGGTCTCCTGTTATTTCCGCAAGAGCTTCCTGTGCTGCTTGAAGATCCGTAGATGCCATATCCGGCGTCAAAGAAATTACGGTTTCCAACGCACATTCAAGGTGGTTTACTGCCTTTCTGACCGCATCTATGTGCCTGGGCTGAGTCATTGTGACCCGATCTGACACTTCTGCATATTGTCTCAAAAAGCTTTTTACCTGTTCCAGAGTATCGTATTCCCTGGCAGAGCATATTATGCAATGAATATCAGGTCGAAGGCTATGAATCATTTCTTCTGTTCCGGCTGTTGGCAAATCGGATTTATTGATAATGACAGCACCTGTTTCAGGCATGGCTGTAAGCAGCTGCCTGTCATCGTCATCCAGTTTATCTGATCCATCTGTCACCAGGAGTACTACGTCTGCTTCCTTCATGACCCGATCGGATCGTTCAACTCCGATTTTTTCCACCGGATCTTCTGTTTCACGCATCCCGGCTGTATCTGTCAGGAGTATTCTGACTCCTGACAGCATCATTTCCCCTGTTACAGTATCCCGGGTGGTTCCGGGAATCTCTGTAACAATCGCACGTTCTTCTCCGAGAAGGGCATTGAGAAGACTGCTTTTCCCAACATTCGGCTTACCGACCAGGGCAACCCGGAGCCCGTTTCTAAGCAATCTTGAAGTCCGTTCATCCACTGCAGCCTTCATGGTACGAATCAGGTGCTGCAGGCGCGGAATCATTTCCGCCGCTCCCTCTTTCTCGGAAATCTCTTCTGGATAATCAATGCAGGCAGCAAGGCCTGCCTGTATTTCATACAATTCATCAGAAGCGTTTCTGACAAAGGATGTAACTCCTCCGCGTAATTCTCTTATGGCTGCTTTCTGCTCCTGTTCTCCCCGGGCAGCAATCATACTCATTACTGCCTCTGCCCTGCTTAGATCAATCCTGCCGTTTAAGAATGCCCTTCGGGTAAACTCACCTGCTTCAGCCAGCCTGGCTCCATGACGTATACAAAGCTCAACCGCCTTTGAAAGAAGATAATCTCCACCGTGCAGCTGAAGTTCAGCAACATCCTCCCGGGTATAGCTTCTTGGACCGCGCATCAGGACTGCCATACACTCGTCTTCCGTTACGTTGCCGTCCATCAGGAAACCGTGCATTAGCACATGGCTTTTTAATGGATAAACGTTCCGCGCTGAAGGATGAAAAACCGTCGTCAGTATTTTCTCAGCTTCTGTTCCGCTGATCCTTACAATTCCGATTCCACCTAGTCCCGGCGGGGTTGCTATTGCAACAATTGTATCTTTTCTGATCATATATTATCCGGCTCCATGGCATGCAGTTTACGAATCGTTCCTTCAGGATCGGTGTTTCTGAACAAGGCGGTTCCCATCACAGCAACACTGAGTCCGCTGTTTATCAGACTCTGTAAATTGTTCTGAGTTATTCCGCCGTCAGCCTCAATTTCTCCTTTGTAACCCGCTTTCCTCAATTCGTATATTTTTTTCAGCACGTCAGTATTCAGCCTTTGACCGCCAAACCCCGGCTCAACCGTCATAGCAAGTATCAGATCTGCTTTCTGCAGATAGGGAATTACTGAAAGTGTAGGCGTGCCCGGCTTGAACGCAACTCCGGCCTTTTTCCCGTTCTCGTGGATTCTGTCCAGAAGTTTATCAATCTCTCCTGCGATCTCTGTATGAACCGTCAATATGCTCGCACCGGCATCCAGAAAAACATCCAGATACTTTTCCGGGTGATCCATCATCAGATGTACATCCAGAATCAAATCCGGAAACAATTCCCTCAGACGGCGTACCACCGCAGGTGAATAGGCAAGATTCGGTACAAAGTGTGCATCCATCACATCAATATGAAGCCAGTCGCATCCTGCGCTGAGAATCATACGGACGTCTCTTTCCAGATTCAATGTATCTGCTGCCAGAATACTCGGCGCAATTTTAATCATACCTTTCCCTCCAGCTTTCCCGCAATTCGCTCAGCAGTTCCCTGTATCTCTTCAGTCTGGCCGGATTTATTTCCCCGTTTCGTGAAGCTTCATCCACAGCACACCCGGGTTCTCTGTCATGCAGACATTCCCGGAATCGGCATTTCCCTTCATACTTTATAAACTCCGGGTAACGTTCCTTCAGCATTTCCGGGCACATATCTCTTTCCGGTTCCAGCAGGCTGAAGCCAGCCGTATCCATAACACAAATATCATTTTTTACGATCAGTTCTGCATGCCTGGTCGTATTTTTCCCTCTTGCGATCCTTTGAGAAATATCACCGGTCTCCAGATTCAGTCCAAGCAGCGCATTAAGAAGAGTGCTCTTTCCAGCTCCGCTTTGACCCGTCATACAGCACAGTTCTCCGCGCATTTTGTCCCTCAGGGTTTCCAGGCCGAATCCGGTCAGGGCGGAAACTGCCGCAATTCCGATTCCGCTTTCAGCATACTCTGCTCTGAGCTTATCTGCCAGCCCAGGGTCAAGGTCATTTTTATTGACAGCCAAAGTAACTTTCATTCCCTGGCTGGCAGCCCGGACAATCATTCTGTCAGTCAGCAGTAAATCTGCTTCAGGCACTGGAGCGATGACGATAATCAGATGCGTCACATTAGCAACCGGCGGCCTGAGACAAATGGTTTTTCTGGGCAGTATTTCCTCCAGCCAACCGTGCATTTCTCCATCACCGGGCGTAAACATTACTTCATCACCTGTCAGCGGTGACATGTGCTCCCGCCGAAACTTTTTTTTACACCTCAGTATATATTCTTTACCGTTTTTATCTCTTACGGTATAAAAACTGCCGATGCCACGGATGACCGTCCCCTGCAGAATGTTACTGTCCATCATCTGCTCCGATCTCTGTCCGCTGCAGTACAGCATTATCAGCATATATAGTACAAATATACTTCCTGCTGTCCGGTAATTCCAGTTTAATTAACTGCTCCCGATTCTGATCCACAGAGCAGATATAGGACAAAGCAAGCATCTCAAAACTTGAATTCTCAGCCTGAAGAGTCACACGTACCGTCACATCTGATTCACTTTGCGGAATCGTCACACTGATTTCCCTGTACTCCGCAACATCCAGACAACGGTACAGTGAAATACTGACGGCATCGTCCTCCATCACTCTCGTATCCGGATCCGGCTGAAGCTGAGCTATTTTCCCGTGAAGGGAAGCATCTTTCGTGTCAACCGGATCATTCATTTTCTGAGCCAGTTTCAACTTACTGTCTCTGACTTTTGTTTCTGCTTCAGCCAGAGTAAGCCCTTCCAGATTCGGCACAAAAGCCTCACCTCCGCTGACAGTCAGAGTGACCACCGTATCCTTGTCGATCTTGCTGCCGGCTTCCGGATCACAGGAAATAATCATGTCCTTTGCATATTCGCTGCTGACACTTCTCGTTGAATTGATTTTAGTAATCCCAAAATTACTGGTGAGATAGTTGGATGCGTCGTTATAGTTTGCATTTAAAAGGTAAGGCATCTCCAGCTTTTTGGGGCCGAGGGATACACCAAGAAGGACCGAATCCTTCCCCTTTCTCAGTATTTCACCGGCATCCGGTTCCTGTTCAAAAACAGTTCCCTCGGGATCAGATTCTCGGGTGGCCTCCATGACCTTGAAATCCAGGCCTACACTCTGAATCTTTTCCTTCGCAGTCTCAAGATCATCTCCACGCACTTCAGGAACGATGGCAGTTGTTGTGTAACGTGATATCATAGCGCGTATACCGAAGTATAATCCCGCCACAACTCCCAACGCCACCAGTACGGTAAACAGGAGAGCTTTATAGCGTTTCCTTTGCTCCTGTTTAACCTGCTGATTCTTTTTTTGCTGCTGGTTTTTCACATCATCACGCAGCACGGGCTTCGGTTGCCTTATTTCTGTGTCCTGATCGGTCTGAAAAGGGACCGGGCTGCGGTTTTCCATAGCCATGCGAAGATCTGCCGCCATATCCCTCGCACTTTGATAACGCATGGCGGGATTCTTTTCCATGGCACGCATACAAACATGAACAACTGCTGGCGGAACATCTGGTGCGAGTGACTGGATCGGTACCGGCTGGGCATGAAGATGCTGCATCGCTACAGCAACCGGGTTTTCACCGTCATAAGGGACCCGCCCGGTCAGCATCTCATACAAAACAATACCTGTAGAATAAATATCGCTGACAGCACTTGCACCTTCTCCCCTTGCCTGTTCCGGAGAAAAGTAATGCACTGAGCCCATAACCATATCGCCCTTTGTCAGGGTTGAACTGTCAGCAATTCTGGCAATTCCAAAGTCTGCTACCTTAATATGCCCGTCCGCATGGACAAGAATATTCTGCGGCTTGATGTCCCTGTGCACAATTCCGTTTCTGTGAGCATGCTCCAGTGCGCTGAGGATACGTATTGCAATCTGGCAAGCAAGCGGTGCAGAAAGCCTTCCCCGCTCCTGAATAACATCCTTGAGCGTCTTCCCCTGCACATATTCCATGACCAAATAACGGTTATCGCCATCCATACCCACATCCAGCAGGTTGACGATATTATGATGTGTCATTTTGCTGGCGGCTTCTGCTTCGCGCTGGAACCGACCAATGAATTCACTGTCCTCATTAAATTCCGGACGCAGAACTTTTACGGCAACGTTGTGTCCGGTACGCAGGTCGATCGCTTTATAAACGATTGCCATGCCGCCCATACCGATCTGTTCTGTCAGGCGGTAACGGTCTGCCAGAATTTTATCGTTCATTCCGTTACCTCCATCCCTTCAGCAGTTTTCTTCATGTCATTTACAATCACCAAAGAAACATTGTCCTTCCCGCCTCTGTCAAGTGCAAGTCGAATCATTTCATCTGCTGTTTCATCCAGGTCCTCCTGATTCATCAGCAGTTCAAGTTCTTCCCTCCGTACCAGACCGTGAAGCCCGTCAGAGCATACGAGCCACCTGTCTCCTGTTTCCCGTTCAAACGCAAGAATATCTGCATCTATATCATCCTCTGTACCTATTGCACGTGTTATATAATTTCGCATAGGATGACATGCTGCCTGTTCTTCCGTCAGGATACCCCTGCGAACCATATCACCTACAAGAGAGTGATCATTTGTCATCTGGCGAAGCTTTCCGCTCCGC
>JAEEGL017293879.1_pt1 | contig 16371 bp, 9 predicted proteins | sample 9134231 | NCBI WGS metagenome assembly JAEEGL01 (sample SAMN16246548, study PRJNA631951) | gut metagenome | biome: gut microbiome; feature: rumen; material: fiber-attached | host: Bos | place: Iran: Karaj | collected 2018-10
AAAGAAGGGAAGAGAAGAAGGCGAAAAGAAAGGAAGAGAAGAGAAAGAGCTGCAGATTGCCAAAACGATGAAAACCCAAAACATCAGCATCGAAATGATTTCCAGGTGTACCGGATTATCGCCTGCACAAATTGAATTGCTATAGACGCTGAACCTTGTCCATCGCAGGACCCCAAAATGGAGAAAGCCGGACGCAATGCGCCCGGCTTTCTTGTCTGGGTTTTGGCTATGTAAACCAAATGCTTATGGCTACTACTAATCTGCCGATGCTACGCAATCATTGCTGAACAGAGCACCGTTTGCGCAATAGCCAGGAGAGGCAGAAGCTGCATGATTTTCGATATCTGTATGCTTAATCATCGTAGTTGCTGTTTTATCACGATCAGCAGGCAAATTCATTGATGTGCCTTCTTTAGTTGCATCCGGTGCCTGCGGTATCTCAATTGTGGTTCCTTCGGTTTCATTGCAAACAATTTTGCCAGTAAATTCGGCTGTTTTACTAAGGTTTGTTGTGCTTAATGTGGCAGTCTTAACCTCACTAGGAAGTGGTAAATCGGTACAACTGTGTATGACGAGAACGCCCTTTGCGGCCAAAGTTCCCGTCATTGTGCTATCATTAGTTTTACTACTATCTGCTTTATTTGTGAGGATAACATGGCATCCATCAAGTATTACTGATTTACCGGATACGTTTACGATTTCAATGAATTTGCACTGTTTTACATTATTATTCAATGTAAAGTAGATGGGGGTTTTTGTAGATGCATTTTCTGCAACCATCACCTCATTGATGAGAAGATCATTGACTGTTGCTGCAGCCGGCCCCTCACCAGCGCAAACCTTATTGTCACCTTCACCTTCGCATTGACCGCTTAAACAATCTTCATTTTTGTTACATTTTTTATCATTCTCACAGGGATCGCATGCACCTCCACAAGTTTCGTTATGATTACCGCATGTGCAAACCTTGTTATCACCTTCACCTTCGCAATGTCCGCTGACGCAATCCTCCACTCCATTGCATTTCTTACCAAGCTCGCAGGGAGCGCAGGAACCGCCGCAAATTTCGTCATGATTACCGCATGTGCAAATTTTGTTGTCACCTTCACCTTCACAATTTCCGCTGACGCAATCCGCATTTCCTGTGCATTTCTTACCAAGCTCGCATGGAGCGCAGGAACCGCCGCAAATTTCGTCATGATTACCGCATGTGCAAACCATGTTGTCACCTTCACCGTCACATTTTCCGCTGATGCAATCCGCATTTCCGGTGCATTTCTTACCATTTTCGCAAGGATTGCACACACCGCCACAGTCTTCGTTATGATTACCACAATTGCACTGATTAATAAAAAGCGTACCGTTTGTACAGTATCCAGGTGACAAGTTTAAGTCCTTATTAAGCTCGTTGTGCCACGTCAACTCTTCAACATCTTTTTTGTATTGCAGTGCACTAATGACACCGGAAATTCCGGCATAACTAGATGCCGATGGTGCTGAAACTTCGTGAAGAACTTTCTCATCCTTGCCGAAAACGAGTGAAATGTCATAATCTGCAGTATTTGTGAATGCATTTTTATCTGCCGAAAGGCCAACGATATTGGCCACCCCTTCGGGAAGGCCAACTAATTCTTTACCAGAAATCACAACAGCCTGATGTGGGGAAACACATTTCGATAGTTTAATTTCAATGTTTCCACTACCTTGGGTTCTATTAAGCTTGAGCTTTGCGCCACTCAGTTTGAGTTCTTTATCTGTAAGATTCACGAGCTCAATGTATTCTGCATGGGGCTGCTTGCTTTCTTTGTTATACATTGGCATCTCGCCGGAAGTAGGCGCATTATTATATAGTTCGCTGATGATAAGATCGCCCGCAGAAGGTTCCACACAATTGCTCACCGCACATTTTTTATCATTGCACACCCCAGATGAACAATCTGCGTCATCATTACACTTCAGATTGTCATCACAAGGCTCGCAATTTGGCCCTCCGCAATCTATATCGGTTTCAGATTGATTCTGTATTTGATCGAAGCAGGTCGGTGGCTCTGCACAAATCCCCTTACATTCCGTGGAAGTAGGATCATCACAACCATCCTTGTTGCAAATGAGTTTGTGGCATCCTTTATTATCACAAACAGACTTGCTGCAATCTGCATTACCACTACAGGCCCGATCAACACATTTGCCACCCTCACATAGGGTCGATTTACAATCTGAATCTTTCCCACATGTTTTTTCATTCTCACATGGACTACAGTAATTACCACAATCAGTATCCGATTCGATATCATCTTTCACTGTATTTGTGCACGGATATACAAATCCTTTACAATCTTTGCTAAATTCACCACCATTAAAACAATACCCAGGGCTTGCGTTAAAGGAATAATCCCCTGAATCAGAAATGTCATTATGGAGTGCCATCTCGGCTTCAATAGAACCATCCTTGACACGATTGAGTGAAATGCCCGCATCTAGCGTACCAATTCGCAGGGGATCACACAGACCAAACTCTGTCGAAAGCCACAGATAGTAGCCAGCTGCGCCGTTTGTGAAGGCATTGGCTGTTAGTTTATCCTGGATGGCACCTTCAGGTAAGTTAAGCTCTGTGGCGCAATTGTGAACGACGAGCACATTCTTGGGTTTAATATAATTCTTCTGCAGCGCCACGGTTTTAATCGATGCACTTGGAAGAAGCTCGCCATCATTATTCATCTCAATTTGCTGAAGATTTAACGTGATGTTCTCAAGATACACCTCTTCATTCGACGTATTGACGATTTCAACAAACTCACACTGGTCGAGCGTATATTGGTTGGGTAAAGAAAACTTCCCCGACTGATATCCCAACACCTCATTGATGACCAGATTGGCGAGAACGCCATCGCAGGTTTTGGGAACACAAGTTTTGGATGTTTCATCACATTTACCCGATTCGCAATCTGCACTCCTATTGCATTTCTTATCGTTTGCACATTTTGAGCACAGACCACCACAGTCAACATCGCTCTCAAAGCCGTCTTTCGTGCCACTCGTGCATTTATCCACATATTGGCAATCTTTGCTGAATTCACCACCATTAAGGCAGTATCCAGGGGTATTGTTAAGCTTTGCATTGGGAATTATATTGGTGTTTATCAAACTTTTCGTCGCATCATAGTCTACAGAACGATTCGACGAAATGCCCGTTTTTCCATTGTCGTAATCGACTGCCGATCCCTTTGCTTCCGGCTCGAGATCCGAGTCTTTTTCCGCTTTGCCAATAGACAGGTAAATCGAATATTTTGAAGGCGGAGCCGCCATGAAATTGGATTTAGGGGCATTTTGAATGCTTACATCATCGGGCAGACTGGGAATGGTGCAGTCCTTCTCTACGACGAGGTGTGCACTTTTGGCCTGGACAGTGCCACTAAGCTCAATCGCATAGTTTTCGGTTTTATCAACGTCATCACTGCTCTTGATTAAATTCAAATATAATCCGCTCATGTTGACTGGATGATCGGTTACATTCACGATTTCGACGAAATCGCACTGCCGCCCTGAGATTTGAAGATCAAATGGTTCTTTGGTATTGGGGACGCTCATCACCTCGTTAATCACCAAATCATCAAGTTTTGCCTGACTTGCTGCATCTATTGAACAAATCTTATCTGTGCATACGCCGGTTTCACAATCATTACCGGTCTCGCACTTCTGCTTAGCTTTACACCGGGAGCATTTGTCACCGCCGCAGTCGATATCGGTTTCCTTGCCATTCTGTACGCCGTCGGCGCACGACACACATACCCCATCCTCACCACATGTTCCATTATTGGGGCATTGTGTGTCATTTTCACACTTCGGGGAAGCGCAAATTTTTTGATCGTTGCAATATCCTGACCCACAGTCATTCTCATTGTTGCACTTCTTCTCGTTGCCGCATTTTTGGCATTTCGCACCGCCGCAATTGACATCCGACTCGTCTGAATCCTTGACGTCATTATAACAGTGTCCATCCGGTTTTTGAACGCACTGGTTCTCTATCAGATCGCACACATAAATTCTTGTGTCGCCACATTCTTCAGACGTGCTGCACTTACCACTCCCCCCCTTGTCATCGCCGTCGCAGCCATACGCTGCAAACATCGCCGCACATACACAAGCCATCAATATTTTTTCTTTCTTTGCCATACATACCTCCAATAAAAGGCCAAGACGAATATAGTTTAACTGATATATCCTGCAAATCAAAGGAAAGGCGAGTTTTTTTCTGCATGGATACGCATTTTTGGCGTAGACACAACCACATTTTCGTACATTGTGTGTATATTTTTTTGTTGGCGGCCTATGGTGCTGTGCACCATACGGCCCGCCCAGCGCCTATGCATGCGCATACGGCGCTGATGGAACACCATGATTTTGGTAGAGACGTTCAGCAGAACGTCTCAATAAGTTTAATGCGCACTAAAAAAGCCGCGTATCGGCACGATAGCGGCTTTGGCGCGGCGTATCGCAGATAGCCGCGCAAATATATATTAATAAATGATAAATTTGTGGAATGGATCACTTGCAATCCGCACGCCACGATATGTCAACGCGCTGGCGCACCAAAGCCAGGAAAACCTAATGCTCTGTAAAAGCGATCTCGGCCCAGTACAGATTGCCGTCGCTGGCCAGGGAACACTCGTCGGTATAAACGCCATAGCCGTTTTGCGCAAATCTCTGCTCGCCGACCTTTGTACAGGAATCCCTTTCGGGCAGGAAACAATTGGCATAGGCATTATGCGCGCTATTCTGCACGGTCAGGCAGACAAAGCCAGGTTCATTGGGCTCATTGCATTCCAGAGCGGTCACCTTTCGGCTTTGGGAACAGTAGATTGCACGCGATCCATTGCAATGGTCGAGGTATGTATCGGGGTTGCATGGCTGATTTTCTTCGTTGTCGATGGTGATGCAGTTGCCGGTACTTTCGTCACAGCCATAAATGCCGCAAGCTTCGTTGTGGCCGTCGAGATAATACAGGTTGCCTTCTGCATCGGCTTTGCAAGTGTATACGGTCGACACTGGGCGCAGATTGACTTCGTCGCTGACACCGCATTTGCGTTTGGTTGAACCGGGCGTAGTGCATTTCATATCGACATCGACGCACTCGGCTTTGGTGCTGGATTGTTTGGCACATGCTTTGCCGAGTCGTGTACAATTGGCCGTTTGCACGATCTGGAATGCGCTGCAGCTTTTGGCGACATTATTGGTACACGACGCCGGATAAGTCGATGGATTGCATTCTTCGGCCGGCACGCATGCGGTAAAAGCGTCGTTGCATGAATAGCCTGCATTGCAGGATTTCTGGCTTGTTTCGTCACGCAGCCAATACAAATTGTTATCGTCTGCTTTCGTACACACATAGTTCATCGTGTACGAACCGGTTTCGCCGCCCCGGTTGCATTCGACTTTGATATCACCGGCATTTGTGCAGGTATTGCGGCAATCAGCCACACCATTAATCGAACTGCAGGTCTGGTCGTAGTTTGCACAGTTGAAGTCAAACTCTCGCTGAAATCCGGCCACCACATCGCAAACGTGAAGGATATTGCCGCTGCATTTGGTGGGGGATTCACAAGTGCCGCCGCCGCCGATCTGACATCCGGTCTGCTGCGCATTACACGCACGGCTGGTGCATTGCTCTTGCGATGCCACGCCACCATTACATACAGTTGCTACGCCATCGCGGCAGCTCGGTGTACACGTGTTTTCTGGCGCACAATCTGTACCCGCCATATTGCAAGTCCTGCTCGGACAATTCTGTGTCGTGGCGACGCCTCCGGTACAAGTCGTCAGCTGGCCAAATTTGCAGCCCGGCACACAGCCGCCCGACGGCGCTTCGCAATCGGTTCCTGCGCTGTTACATGCGCCGCTCGGACAATTCTGCGTCGATGCAACGCTGCCGTTACAGGTAGTAAGCACGCCATCACTACAACCCGCTTTGCATGATACCGGCTTGTTACATGCAGTTCCTGTGGTATTGCATCCATACGAACACTGGCTTTCGGTCCCATTGCAATAATGCATCACCGAGTCTTCACAGCGATCCTTGCATTCGACATCCCCCGAATGATTGCTCTGATTGGAATTTTCTTCAGAGCAAGCCATCAGCATGCAAGATAATAACGAAATCGTAACGAACAAGCGGAATTTTTTCATACAGACCTCAAAACAAAAACAAAGACACACCCTGGACAGATTAGCATTTAATCCCGACAGATAAAAGACCCTATCATGCAATTTACAGGGTTACCGGTAACCGTTCTGCCCCTGTCTGATTTAAAGCATCACGTCATGCCGTGCACGCCTTCAGCGTGCTGGTGGTATGCGCCACGTCGTGGCGCGCCTGATTAATTTCCCGGGGTTACGCTTCGCTCACCCCGTGCTGTAACTATTCACTATTCCCTCACCCTTACCCTCACCCTTACCCTTACCCTCACCCTCATCCCAGCAAACACACAAGCATCCGTAGCAGCAAAACGTTGCTGATGGCTACAGGCTGAACGGTTACCCTGCAGCATTTTAACTTTCATTTGACGCCGCAGAATATGCTATTATAATGGTAAATGGTGGGAATTTTGTCGTTTATCCGGAGGTCTGTCATGAAGAATCATCAGAAATATGGGTTGATTGGCTGTCTGCTGGTTGCCTGTGCACTGGGCTGTGGTTGTGCGCTCGAAGCCACATGCGATGACAATTCGGAATATGCAGATTTGGGCAATGACGGTAAAATGATCTGTAAAAAATTCGATTCGGGTCATTGCGGAAAAAACGACATGGGCGGTTACGTCAACTGCAAGGAAGAAGGCTTCTCCAATGCTGCCGATTTTCTATGCGTCTATGATGATACAAATCTGAAATATCAGTGTGAAATAAAGAAATGCCATAAGGGCTATATCAAAGGCGATGATGGTTACTGCAGTGATTGCGAAAAAGGATACCATCACCCGGATGAAGCACCAAATCAATGTGTTCTGAACAACAGATTGAATAAATGCGGTTTTTCTGAAATAGATTGTAATAAATATATCGCCAATGGCCGTGCCGAATCTGTTGAATGCAAAAAGAAATGGGAATATGGCGCAATTGCAGAATTCGGTTGCAACATGAAAAGCTGCAAACCTGGTTATCATCGAGAATACAATGAACTATCAGAAGCCAATGAATGCGTTCCAGACAGCAGCATTCAGTGCGGTGAACATTCGGTTAACTGTACAGAAAACGCCTTTTGGTCAAGAGGGAATTGTATTGAAGGCAAATGTGTACCGACTGAATGTGCCATCGGCTGGTATCTGCATAACGACGCCTGCTTCCAAAGTGACAATGAGAATTGTGGCGAAATGGGTAAAGCATGTGATCCGGGAAAATTCTGCAGTAATAATGAATGCAAAGATTCCTGTGAGTCACCTTTAAAGAATTGTAACGGCAGATGTGTCGATGTGAACAGTGATGTTTATAACTGCGGCACATGCGATAATAATTGCAATCAAAACAACAATCTGAATGACCCGAATATTGAATCTGTTAAATGTGAAGCCACCCAGTGTGTCATCGACAAATGTCAATCCGGGTACCACAAATATGGCTCTATGTGTGAGATCGACAGCAATGAAAATTGCGGTTCTCACGGCAACGCATGCGAAACCGATGATTTCTCGGTTTGCTATTCAGCAGCTCCGCTACCCCCATCATTTGAACCCAGGATCGACGAGAATGAGGAATATTACGTAGATGAGGGCGATTCGGGTTCCTGCTATGTCAAAGCCGGACAAATCTGCGAGAATGGCAGATGCGTTTCTAAAAATGCCTCCATCGTCCTGGGCACTGCTGAAGTCGAAGAATCCGCCCAGATCAATGATCCCGGACAAGTACCTGTTGAAATGTAATATTTGGATGCCGGGAAGTACAGGCTTATAGCTTGTGGCTTATAGTTTGTAGTTGTCTGAGGAACACCATAAGCCATAAGCTATTGTTCTGGCTATGGTTATTAACAGTATGGTCTGAGCTCTCCCCAAAACCTCATGGTGTACGCAAAGTTCGCAGATAACGCATTATATAAAGCACGTAGGGCTTTTGGCGAGTAGCCCCCGTTTTGCGTTAGCGACCGGAGGGAAGCGAATTTTTCAACATTTCTCTCCCAAATTTGCCTGCCCATCGGGCAGACAAATTTGGGAAAAAGTGGGGGGATGCCCACGATCCACCAGTAGTCGCTATGCATCAACCGGTGGCGATTGGATGGCTTTCGTTATAGCTCTGCCTACAGCCTTCCATCATCATTTCCAAAGCGATCGTTGATTTCGTTGTCGCGATAAATATCGTTTACCTGCCCCTGCATTTGGTCATTGTCATTCCGTGCCGCATCAAGGTTCTCATCTGCTGGTTGTTGTGGTAGACAGGAAAGTGCAATCGTCATCATATCTTTTTGACGATGTTCCTCAATACGCTTCAAACCATGTATCCAGAGTTTAATGGTAAATACCAGAAATACGATCACAAATACAATGCCGAGAATAACGATTAACCCCTTGGATGAAGCAAATACTGCAGCTGTTGCTATTGTAGCCGTGGAATAGAAGATAATGAAATCGTAGATTGCGTGTCCTAAAATGGCACCGCCAATTCCCTTAAACAAATGCTTTTTACGGGACATCGGCTCAAATTTAGCGAGCGAAAAATAGTATCCCATAATAACTGCAAAGAGAAAGTGTGCGGGGACGGCAGTGAATGCGCGCAAGAATGCGTTCAAAGTACCTAATTGAAATACATACAAGATGTTCTCGACACAGGCAAATCCCATTGAAACGAATACGGCATAAACGATGCCATCAAAATATTCGTCGAAATATTTGCTACGCCATATAAAAAGCCAAAGAAACAAGAGTTTGAGCAATTCTTCCGGTATGGCTGCTCCAAACAGCGCGAATGCCGCAGCCGGCAGCAGATTGCCCGGCAATCCCAGCATAAATAAACCGGGTGAAAGGATCAAACGTTCAACCAAAAAGGCGATGATCGAAGATAAAATGCCGCCAAAAAATGCTAGCGCAAGTCTTGACTTAGGTTCCTTGGCAATGACATCCCGTCTGTAAATAAAAATGAGCAAGAATGCGACTGGTGCAACGGCGAGTGCGAACAAAAAAAACATAATCTGTGTTCCTCTGATAGGGGGAATATGCGAATTCTACAGCGCAATTTCAACCTGGCGCTGGCACTATCGCGAAAACGCCAGCAAAGACTTAGGCTCTGTTTAACGATCGTGGATATGAAAAAGTAAGGTTGTCTGCTTTGCGGCCACGAGCGATGAGCAATGCGCCACGAGTGCTCATTGGCCAACCCGACGCTCGATGATCGGCGCTCTTTGCCAGTATCTCACACGTATCGGGGTAACGCCATATCCACACTGCTTAAACATAGCCAAGACTTAAAGCTCAAAGCGCCAAGCATTTCCAATCATCACCTCGAAAACGCCCCCATTTGGGTATTCAATGTGACATCATCACATAGACACTTTCTTATAAAGGAAATGCACCGATCTTGACCAGACATTTTTATCGGGCACACAGATGGAGTAACATTCAGCGGATCGCGCATCTCTGCCATTCACGCATCCCTCATATCCGGGACCAGGGCTGTCGCATTCTATTTTGGCATGTTCTATTCTGTCGCCCTTTCAGGGCTAAAATTCTTGGAAATCTAGGCTCCGGGGGTTCTGCTAACCTCACCTACCCCCAGCCGCTTTGCGGCTGTCCCTGACCTCACCCCCTTGTCAGGCTAACGCCTGACATTCCCCTCTCCAGAAATGGCGAGGGGGAAATTAGTGTGGCGAGGGAAGGGGAATAATTTCCCCGGCTGTACACTGTCGCCCTTTCAGGGCTGTCATCGCAAGCATCCATCTGCTTTTTGAAAGTACGATACAGTCAAGTGCTTTTAGAATGCGACGCCCCTGACCCCAACCCCCTTCTCCGTAAACGGCGAGGACGTTATGCTGTCATTATCTATGGCCAACACAATAGTTTAGCATGTTCTTTTCTGTCGCCCATGCAAGAGCTTTTATCTCAAGCATCCATCTGTTTGATTGAACGCCTGCGGCGTTCTTGTTTTAGGCCTGAATCGTTACATTTTAGCAATTCCTGGCAGAAAGATAACTTGAAATCTATAAGATTTTCTTTAGAATAATGGGCGCGGAGGCTCAAGTGTCGCTTCCTTCTATTATTGGGCAGGCGGATCGAAAGGTCCCCTGCATCCGTTCGAATCGGAAACCAGCCACACGATTTCCTCCGCATATCTTGCATAAACAGAGGCCAGAAACGATTTCTGGCTTTTTTCATATACGGAGTCATGCAATGGCACCTCTGGATCAGACAATTCACGGACATTTTCTGGCTCGCTATGGCCTTTTCTTTGATCTTCCCGAGCGTGCAGCGCAAAACCATCAAATGCTATCGGCATTTGCCAAAGACATTCTGCAGGCCATTGAGCTGATGCTGCTTGAAAAATACAATGTCTGCCTGTCGAAATCGCTGCGATCACATCTGGCAACGTATGGCACGGATGATCTGATGGCATTCTGGACCTGGTTTGAACAAGTCTGGAAAGATGCCGGAAAAGCCGTAAAAAAGAACGAAAATATGACACCACTGATGGGCGATTTTCCCAATCACATTCCCGAAGATATGGACGTGTTGTGGATAAAACGCTTTATTACACTGTTTCAGCCAATGCGGGACAAATGTCCGATTTGCGAGAAAAAAGATACCGTTGTCGAACTGGAACCATGCCATCATCACGTCTGCATGAACTGTTTTAAGAACTATACGGGATGTCCGGTTTGCGGCAGGCCAATCGATATGCATTCGGTGTTTTTAAAGAATCTGCAGACGATAGAAGCACTCGATCGCAATGCATGGCCGAATGTCATCTGTCTGGATTTTGGCCCGGATATAGAACAATTTGCGCGTGAAAAGTTCAGCAAGATGGCCCGGGTGGCTCAGGCGCTTTCGCCCAATGATCTGATCACGCTTGATGTTATTCTTAAAGCGTATGACTACAAACTGCTGGATTGGCTGCCGGAACGATTTGAATCGCGCCAGATGCAGGCCCTCGTGCTCGAAAAGCTAGCAAATTCATTAACGGATGATGTATTATTGACTGTATTAAAACGCTATCTGAAGAATGCGACAGACGTACTGCGGCTGATTGCTATACTTTCCGATGAAGACGGCACACTGATGCCGCACACGCTGAATCGCCAGATGCGTCGAACGAAAGACGATAATATTCTCGCTCGGATAGCATTTTCGAATTATCTTTCGGCCAGTGTTAAACAGTTTATAAGAAATTATCCGCGAGCCAGCATCGTCAATTATGTACAAAAATCGTATCAGATAACCGTCGCCAAAATGACGCGCCGGCGCCGCCGAATGTTTCTGGAGCTGCTGGAATCGTTTAACGAAAACAGTTTGTGTGAAGATTTCCTGCGTCACCGGGAATTATGGGTACGCGTCGGCGAATTTTTGCATCCGGGCGATTATAAAAAGCGATTTCCAAAGGTTATCAAAGCATTCGAAGTAATTCGAAAAGGCATCCACAAAAATGCAGATTATACAAGTGATCCGAATCTGGAACGTCCCAGATTCACGACATGGCGTGCACGTCTGGAATCTGCAATAAGAACGAAAAACAACGAAGAACTATTAAATCTGCTGAAACAACGTCCTGGTGAGTTTGCGAGACATCTCGACAGAATATTGCGAGGATTCGGGCAGGATGATGATCTGGGCGAGTTTGCATCCAAACGCATTCACTCACTCAAAGAAGATATATCGGCGCAAAAAGGCAAAGATTGGCTTGGCAAATTCAAGCTGCTGACGCATGGTATTGTCTCGGCACTGACAGATGCAGCGAATGATTTGAGCAGCAAAATTCAATATACAAATCTGTTTAATGCCTGCATTCCGAAGCTATCGACACCGATGCTGGTTCAATTGTGGGGACATTTTAGTTCGCGCAAAACAAAGCTTAAAACGCGCATATTTTATCCTGCCGGATGCAATCGCAAAATCTATTGGAAAGATGATACCCGCCCGGGAATCGCATCGATTTATACAAAAGCCATTCGCAACGAAATCGCGATAGAACTTTTAAAACGCTTTGAACAAAAACCACATTTTGAGCAAGCGATTGTCGATGAAAGCCTGAAAACACTGACATTTCCTTTTAACGAACGCAGCAGCAGCAGCGAAGCTGTACATGTCTCGGCTGGTTCTGTAATTTCGATGCCACAGCAGGATAACAACGGCAAGCTGCGATTATTTTTACACTGGTGCCAGAAACCCAAGGCTTCTCGGGTCGATCTCGATCTATCGGTTGCATTTTTAGATGAGAATTGGAAGATGCATTCCGGTTGTACATACTATCAACTGCAATGTGCGGCACGAAACGATAAAGACAAGTATTATGCAAAACATTCGGGAGATTTCCAGGAAGCCCCGCATCCACGAGGCGCGACGGAATATGTCGATGTAGATCGCGATTTGGCACTTGCAGATGGCATCCGCTACGCTGTGATGCTGGTGCAGGTTTATTCTGGAGTCAATTTTGCTGAACTTGAGCGTGCCTATACCGGTGTCATGTATCGCACAGATTTGAATCAAACAGCAGTTTTCGACCCTCAAACGGTGCGATATAAATATGCGCTCACCGGCGAAGCGAAATCGTATATCCCCGTTGTTTTTGATCTGAAAACCGGGAATATCCACGATATTCAGTGCTATACAAACGATTGTAACAGTTTTTCGAATCTGCACAATAGCAGTCTGATTGTGCGTAGAATCGCGCAGCATTCTATCGAATACTTTTCAGACAATCCCAGAACGATGCGATATGATATATCGCTGATGCATGCGGCAGCGCGTTCAAACAGTGTGTGGATTCGTCGCACCAATGGTATGGTATTACAAATCAAGCGATTGGAAAGCGAAAGTAATTTTCTGTTTTACCGTCGTCTGGCCAAATCTTCCGATATTTCGCTGGTCATTACCGGAGCCCAGGTAGAACAGGAATTACCGGAATTTGAATCGCCATCATTGGCATTTCTGATGGATGGCGATTTAGCACTATCAGACCAAAGCGAATACTATATTATTTTTGAGGGCAAGCTGGTCGAAAAGAACTCATGGGTCGATTTGATGGCGGAAGCATCAGAAACATCGCCACAGCCCTGATGATGAGAATAAGTATATATACAGCTCCAATGCAGCAGTCGGTCGTTATAAAAAAAGGAAACGCGGCGTATCCCGGCAGGGATAGCCGCGTTTTGCGAGCTGTAGCGACGCACGGTACGCGCGTCGCAAAGCGAGCAGAGACGTTTTGTGAAACGTCTGGCGCGGCGTATTGGTCACAATAGCCGCGCGGCGATATTAAAACATTGGCGAGGTCTTTCTCAGCATGTGTAACAGTTTTATTATTCATCGATGCGTAGAATGCGGGCGAATAATCAAAACCGCACGCGTTGAGGTGATCGATGGAATCGAAAGTGAGATCGCGGTTACAGACGAAGAAATAGCCGTAAGCGTGGCCGGCCAGACCGCCCGCGCCACCGCCGCCGCCGCCGCCTGCGCCGCCTGCGCCGCCGGAAGTACCTTTAATGCAGTGACGGTCGGTTCCGGCGAAGTTTTCGTCGGCCCAGCCGAAGGCTTTGCCGCCGTGTCCGCCGGTCTGTCCATTCTGTCCGGGAGTTCCCTGGCCACCAGCAGTACCGATTGCGGTAACGATGGCACTTGCCTTTGATCCCCGTAGTCGCTGCGCGCCGACCGGGGGCGATTGATATTGAACGCTTACGGTTTTCTGGGAATCGGTTGAACGGTTACCTTGCAAATCCCCAAAAAGCCATGACATAAATTTTCATATGCGATATATTCGGATCACGACATTCCGGGGGTGTTTATTGACCATCTGAAGGAGGATTAGCAATGAACGCGAAACTGAGAATTACTGTATTGATCGCAGCTGTCTGTGCATTTGCAACTGGTTGTGTAAAAGACGTGAATGCACCGTCATCAGTGCCGCAGGAACCGAATCTCGAACAACAGGCTGCAAATGTTCAGCCTGCCAACAATGAGGACGACATCGTCTTACCTGCGCCAGAGCTGGTGGAAAATGGTCAGGATGGTCAGGTCGTGGCAGGCACCGAAGTACAACCGGAACCAGCGCCTGCTCCCGTTCCAGAACCTGCACCAAATCCAGCTGCACCAATTGATTCGAATCTGACTCAGCCCGAGTATGCACCACTTACCGCAGACAAGTGGGACATCAAATTGCCAAAAGTCGAGTTGCAGCCCGGCGATCCGAAAGACGAAAAAACGCCCGAAGTCGAGAAAAAACTGGCAAAAGCCCTGTCCGATATCGAGGCCGGCGACCTGGCATTTCTGGAAGGTGACAGGTATGGGGGAGCCCCAAAATCTGCGGGTGGGGCAAAAAAAGCTTCTAAGTCCCTGGGAAGTAGCAGTGCCATAGTCAAAAGCGAGTCTGCCCCCAGGATGAAGTCTGCCCCCAAGATGGCAATAGCGGAATATGAACCCGCAGCAGCAGCACCAGCGCCCCAAATGAAAGCTGCCTCATCCAAAAAAGCTGCGCCTGCTTATGCTGGAGGCGGAGGCGGCAGCATACAGGCGGCAAGCGGCAGCTTACAAGCAAACAGTCGTCCGGCGATTGGTGCAGATCTGGCCCCGGTTGAAATGAACACCGATGAATACAGCCAGTACGATCCAAACCGCTTTATCAATGCCGCAGCCAACCCGCTTTCGACATTTGGTGCCGACGTCGATACGGCATCCTATGCGGTATTCCGCCGATCGATCAACGAGGGCAGGGTCCCGAGAAATCAGAACCTGCGCGTCGAAGAAATGATCAATTACTTCAAATATAATTATCCGAATCCCAAAGCCGGCGAGCCGTTTTCTGTCACAACAGAAATCGCTGGATGCCCGTGGAATAAAGATACAAAGCTAATGCTGGTGGGGGCGAAAACCCGCGAATTGAGCATGGAAGAGCGACCTGCATCCAATATCGTATTTTTGCTCGATGTATCCGGCTCGATGTACGGGCGCGACAGACTGGCATTGATCAAAGCGTCGATTATATCTATGCTGCCCAAACTTACGGCACAGGACAGAATTTCGATTGTCACCTATTCAGGCGCAGAGCGATTTATCATCGACGGCGTTCCGGGAGATCACCATGCGACAATCATGAAGGCTCTCACGCTGTTTGAAGCATCTGGCGTCACCAACGGCGAAGCCGGTATCAAGATGGCGTATGCGGTTGCCAAAAAGAATTATATCAAAGGCGGCAACAATCGGATTATCCTGGGTACAGACGGCGATTTGAACGTCGGCATTTCGAGTACAAATGAGCTGAAAGCGTTAATCGAAAAGAAGCGCGAAAGCGGTATTTTCCTTTCGGTGCTTGGCGTCGGCATGGGAAATTATAAAGATAACCGCCTGGAAGCGCTGGCAGATTATGGCAACGGCAGTTACCATTATATTGATACATTGCGCGAGGGACGCCGCGTGCTCGTCGATGAGTTTATGTCTACCGTATTTGTGGCAGCCAAAGACGTGAAATTCCAGGTCGACTTTAACCCGGGCAAAGTTAAGGGATATCGCCAGATTGGTTACGAAACCCGCAAACTGAATGCCGAAGATTTTGCCGATGACAAGAAAGACGGCGGCGAGGTCGGTGCAGGACATCAGGTAACAATTCTATACGAAATTGTAGAAACAGGCTCATCGATTGATGTTCCTGAACCTTCGTCGAAATATCAGAAAGTCGAACCAGTCAAAAGCGATGAGTATGCAACGGTAAAACTGCGTTATAAAAAGCCGGATGGTGATGTGAGTTCGGAATTGAGCTGGCCGGTGAATGCATCTTCGGTACGCAGCACCATGAGCGACAATATGAACTTTGCCTCAGCAGTTGCCGCAACCGCCATGATTCTGAACAATTCCACATTCAAGGGCACGGCGACTTACGACAGCGTACTCGAACAGCTCAAGGGGATATCGTCACTCGACAGCGATGAGTATCGCGCAGAATTTGTCGCATTGGTCAGAAGATTAAAAGGACTGTAAAAAAGTATAGATTTACGGCACATGTATCCCAAGTGCAGTCAAATCAATGTGCTTACGGCCGCAGGCCGTCCTGATAAGCTATGATCAAAGATGCGCCGACACGATGTCGGCGCACACGCCTGTGCTCGCCTGGATGGCGATTCACAGGCGTGGCCATCATTAAATGGAACTGCGTGTGGAATGGGGGTCCGGGGGGGTTCCCCCGGACGTGCGGGGGTTG
>JAEEGL010534533.1_pt1 | contig 16370 bp, 25 predicted proteins | sample 9134231 | NCBI WGS metagenome assembly JAEEGL01 (sample SAMN16246548, study PRJNA631951) | gut metagenome | biome: gut microbiome; feature: rumen; material: fiber-attached | host: Bos | place: Iran: Karaj | collected 2018-10
GGGGAGCGCGTCTGGCTGCGGCACATCGACGGCCACGGTCAAACCCGCTACATCATCACCAGCCCGCCCGATCGGCGCGTGTATAAGCTCTACACGCCGGAGGAGGACGGCGGCTGGAAGCTCTGGGGCAAGGACGCCTCGGCCGGGAAGCTGGCCGACCGCTTCATGGCCCGCAGGGCATAGGACAAACCCGGAAGACCGTACCATGAGAAAGGAGGTGGGGCGCGATGAAGGAGAGCCGGACGCCGAAGACGGAGTACATCGATACGGAGTACGGCTATCAGGCCGTCCATGACTACGGAAACCGGGTCAAGAGCACCGACACCGTGCTTGTTCCGCCCCACGATCCGGAGGCCGCCGCCAGGACGCGGCGGGAGATCAACGCCGTGCTGGCCCGGTACGGGTACCGGCTGGCCGACAGAGAGGAGAAACAGAACGAGACGAAGGAGAGGTGAAAGATGTCTTTGCAGACAAGTATACAGCCCCCGGGCGGAAAGTCCATTGACAGGATCGCGGCAAATCCGATCCAAAAGGCGCGGATCCGTCGCGGACTGACCCAGGAGAGGCTGGCGGAGCGTACCGGCTACTCAGCCGACAGCATCCGCGCCTGGGAGACCGGCGTACGGGCGCCGTCGCTGGAGGCGCTGGCGATCCTGCAGAAGGAGCTGCGGGCGCCGTGGCTGACCGGAGCGTTTCTGCGGCAGCAGACGGCGGCTCTGGCCCCCATCGTGCCGACATTCTCGGCGGACAAGCCCCTGGCCGAGGCGGCAGCGCGGTATATCTGCTGCATCCTGGCCTGGACAGACGGACGCTTCGACCGGCGGCTGCTGCGGATGATCGCCGACGGGCGTATCGACGAAACGGAAAAGGCCGACTACAGCGCCATCATGGATATGGCGGAGCAGACGGCCGGAGCGTATCTGGAACTGAAATTTGCACAGGGGAGGTGAAGTGCATGGGAATGGCAATGACGATCCTGGGCGCGGCCACGCTGGCCAAGGCGCTGATGGATCTGATCGAAGCGCTGGACAAGCCCAAAAAGAATGAGCCCCAACGTTGCGGGAACAACGTCAGGGCTCGGTATGGTCGATAACTCAACCACGAGAACATATGTATTATAGCACACCGCGAGAACGATTGCAAGAGGAAACGTGAAATGATGGAACAAACGCCAGGATTCTGGGCCGTGCTGCCTGCGGAGGTCCGATACGCGCAGAAGCTGCCCGCCAGCGCGAAGCTGCTCTACGCGGAGATCTCCAGCCTCACGGACCAGCGGGGCTACTGCTACGCCACCAACGCATACTTCTCCCAGCTGTTCGGCGTCTCGGATCGGACGGTCACGCGTCTGATCCGGGCGCTGGAGCAGATGGGCTTCGTCCAGGTGGAGGACGACGCCGGAGGGAAGGCGCAGCGGAAGATCTATGCAGGCATCAATCCGCTGACGCGACCCCCTGACAAAAATGTCTATACCCCCCGACAAAATTGTCAGGGGGGCCCTGACAAAAATGTCGGGGAGAACAAGAAAGAGAACAAGAAAGATATTATCCCCCCTAAAGCCCCCCCGCGGGCTTGCTCCTGGGAGCCGGAAATGTTCGAGCGCTTCTGGCGCGCTTATCCGTGCGGCAAGGACAAGGCCGGCGCACGGCGTGAGTGGGACAAGCTGAAACCAGACCGCAAGCTCATGGCGGACATGAGTGCTGCGCTCAACCGGGCAAAGGCGTCGGACGAGTGGCAGCGCGGCATCGGCATCCCATACGCCTGCCGCTGGCTGTCCCATCGCCGCTGGGAGGACGAGCTTGACGCCGACATATCCGGCAGCGGCAGGGAGGAGGTGGCCTTCGGATGGCAATAGACCGCTCTTTGCCGGCCGAGCAGGCCGTGCTGGGCGCAATGCTGATCGACCCCGACTGCGTGGGTCCGACGCTGGCCAAGGTCCGGGAGGAGGACTTCCTGACGGAGACCAACCGGATGATCTTTCGGGCGATCCGGGCCCTGTTCCGCGCCGGCGAGCCGGTGGACGGCGTTACCGTGCGGGGCCGTGTAGGCCAGGAGCACGGCCAGTACCTGCTGGAGCTGATGGAGGCGACGCCTACCAGCGCCAATGTGCTGGAGTACGCCGCCATCATGCACGATCAGGCCACGGTGCAGCGGATCCGGGATCTTTGCGCGGATCTGGACCAGGCGCCCACGCTGGAGGCCACCCGGCCTCTGATCGCGCAGCTGACGTCCCTGCTGGACGACACGGCAAAGCTGGACATCTGGACCATGCGGGACGTGCTGGAGTATTTCCAGCGGCGCCAGACGGACGAGGAGGCCCGGCCGGAGTACATCACCGTCGGCATCAAGGATGTGGACGAGGGCAGCTTCACAGAGCCCGGCGACGTCATGGTGATCGCCGGCGAGCCCTCCAGCGGCAAGACCGCCTTCGGCCTGCTGGCCGCCTTCCATATGGCGCGGAAGCACCGCGTCGGCTTTTTCTCTCTGGAGACGAAGAACGAGAAGCTGGCGGACCGGCTGATCGCCGGCAACCTGGGGATCGACTTCACGGCCATCAAGCGCAGCACCATGACCGAGGAGGACTGGCGGCATTTTGCCGAGGGCAGCGCCGGCTTCATGGAGCGGGATCTGCGGCTGATCCCCTGCAGCGGCATGACCGCCTCGCAGATCCAGGCCGTCACGCGGGCCTGCGGCTTCGACGTGATCTTCATCGACTACGCCCAGCTGCTCCGTCCGGAGCTTTCCGACCGCATGGGCAGCGCTGCGCAGATGGCGGACGTGTCCCGGTCGCTGCACACCTTCGCCCAGCGCCACGGCGTCCTGGTGGTGGAGCTGCTGCAGCTCTCCCGTCAGGAGAACAAGGGCAAGTGGAGAGAGCCCAATATGCACGACCTGAAGGAGACCGGCCAGTGGGAGCAGGACGCTGATATCGTCATGATGCTCTACTCACCCAACCCGGCCAGCGAGTACGACCCCAACACCACGCGGTTTCTGAAAATCGCCAAGAACAAGGAGGGCCGGCGCGGGATCTGGCCGCTGCACTTCGACGGCAGCCTCCAGCGCTTCACGCCTCTGGCGGGACCGGACGGCAAATCCCTTGTGCGGAAGTTCCGGGACAAGGGCGAGCTGGCCAAGGCCATGCGCCGGAGTCAGGTGCAGGGCCAGCAGAGCTTTCAGGAAATCAAACCCAGCGGCGACGAGCCGTTTTAACGCGAGAGGAGGCAGCACGATGACGGTGCGGCAGGAAGAACTGATCCGCTGTGAGATAAGGCGCCACGTGGCGCTGGCCGAGGCCAGCTATGAGCCGGAAATCCACAGCGGGCACATGGAGGTGGCCGCGGCCTTGTCCGCCGCCATCGGAGAGGACAAGCTATGTACACAAAAATCATCAATCCTGGACCGCCTGTGGAGCTGGGCGACAAATACCGCTTCAAGCCGTCGGCTTTTACCAACGAGAACCCGGGCGGCGGCCGGCCGAAGAACTCCCAAGTCACCGGCCGCGTGATCTACATCCACGCCACCCACCGCTTTTTCACCGTGGAGTACGAGGTGGACGGCCACCGGCTGCGGGAAAACTTCAAATACTGACGGGAGGAAACCATGAGAACAACGGCAATCATCAACCTGAAGGGCGGCGTCGGGAAAACCGTCACGGCCATCAATCTGGGCGCGATCCTGGCCGCCCAGCACAAAAAGCGGGTGCTGCTGATCGACGCCGACAGCCAGCACAATACCACGGATTTCTTCGGGATCCCCGCGGACGAGGACTCCGGCCTGGCGGCCTATCTGTCCGGCGAGCAGGACCCGTACTATGAGAACATGGTGGAGAATACGGGTTTCCCGGGCCTGGATCTGATCCCGGGCAGCAACGGCCTCATGGACATGGATATCTCCGCCATCCGGGACGGCCGGGCCAATAAAAGCTGCCTGGTGGATCTGTTCTCCGCCATCGCCGAGGACGACGCCTACGACCACGTGATTGTGGACTGCCCGCCCGCCTTCAACGCCGCCTCCGTGGCTGCGCTGGCGGCGGTGGACGAGGTGATCGTGCCCATCAGCCTGGACGCATTCAGCGTGGCCGGCCTCTCCAACATCGTGCGGCAGGTCTTCAACATGCGCCAGATCAATCCGCGGCTGCGGGTGGCCGGCGTCCTGATCACCAAGTGGTACAAGGACGTGGCCGCTCACGAGGCGGAGCTGCGGCAGTTCGGCCGGGTACTGCCGGTGTATCTGCAGACCATCCGGGACAGCCGGAAGGTGACGTCCATGACCTACAGCGGGGATCCGCTGGTGATCCACAGCCCCCACAGCGCCGCGGCCACCGATTACCGGCGCTGGGTGGTGGAATATCTGTACGGGGAGGGCGGCAGCAATGGGAAAGCCGTTTAACATCGCCGAGACCTTCGGCGAGGTGTTGAAAAATGTGCCCAATTCGGGCACCGACCGGGAACAGATCGAATACGTGGCGCTGGACAGGCTCCACAGCGATCCCGGCAACTTTTACTCTATCGCCGGCCTGGACGAGCTGGCCTCCAATATTGAGCTGATCGGCCTGCAGCAACCCGTCCGGGTCCGTCCGGATCCGGAGAGGGCAGGGGAGTACATCATCGTCAGCGGACACCGGCGCTGCGCCGCCATCCGCACGCTGGTGGAGGACGGCAGGGAGGATCTGGCGACCGTGCCCTGCATCGTGGAGCGGGACGAGGCGTCCCCGGAATTGCGGGAGCTGCGCTTGATCTACGCCAACGCCGCCACCCGGGAAATGTCGCCCTTTGACAAGGCAAAGCAGGCCGAGCGGGTGACGGAGCTGCTCTACAAGCTCAAGGAGCAGGGCGTGGAGTTCCCCGGCCGGATGCGGGACCACGTGGCCGAGGCCTGTCAGATCAGCAAGTCCAAGCTGTCCCGGCTGAAGGTGATCCAGGAGCGCCTGTATGGCACGCTGCAGCGGCAGTTCGAGACGGGGGCGCTCAACGAAAGTGCGGCGTACAACCTGGCCCGCCTTCCGAAGGAGATCCTGGCCTCCATCAACGAGCTTGTAGAGCAGCGGGAGGAAAAGCATAAGCCGCTGGAGATCTCCGGGACCGTGGCGCAAAAGCTGGCCGAGAATATCGACAAATACATGGACCAGGAGGCCACCTGCCGCGCCCATGGCGGAGATCAGCCGTGCCACCACCGCCTGGAGCAGGTGCTGAAATCCGTTGCGAGCAGGTACGACTGGAACATGTGCACGCCTGGCGCGTGCTGCCTGAGTTGCTACCACTGCGGAGATTGCAGCCGGGCCTGTGCCGAGGCTAAGGAAAAGGCCGGGAAGGAGAAGGCCAAGCAAGAGAGGGAAAAGGCAAACTCCGAGGCGGAGAGCAAGAAACGGCGCGAGGGCTTCAAGAGCCGGGTGATCGAGCAGTGCAATCGACTGCTGCCGCTGGTGGAGGCCAAGGGCCTCGCCGATGACGTGAAGCTCAACGATTACTACGCTGCCGCCACGGCCGGGCAGGTGCGGCAATGGGCCACCGGCGACACGGGTGACGGCACCTTCTACGGAGTGGAGTGCGTGATCCCGTTCCGCGTCGAAAACGCGGTGCAGATGGCCGACCTGCTGGGCTGCAGCGTGGATTACATCCTGGGGCGCAGCGAGGCGCCGTCCGTGCAGCCGGCGGCTGCCGGCGGCTGGATCTCCGCCGAGACTCCTCCCGATCATCCGTGTGAGTGCGTGGTGGAGTTCGATTTGGGTGAGGACCACCAGAAGGAGCAGCACAGAGATCTGATCCTTTGCCGTCGGAAAGGCGGCGAGTGGGTCTGGCGGGGCACTGAGCGTACGATTGATATGCCGGCCCTCCGCTGGTGTGAGGTGCCCTGCGCGGCGGTGCCGATGATCGAGCCCGCTGCGGCAGCGGGTGCGTGGATCTCGGTGGAGGACACGCTGCCGAAGGTGGGCGTGGACGTCCTGACGCTGGACAGCGACGGGTCCGTTGACGTAGACCATATCGACGAGCGAAGCGGCGAATTCTTCTACGGGAACGGACCCAGCTACCGCGTGACGCACTGGGCGGCGATCCCGGAGAAACCGGAGGGGAAATGAAATGACACACGAAATCAAGCTCAACATACACTATGCGGACGCGGTGCTGTCCGGAGAAAAGTGCTTTGAAATCCGGTACAATGACCGGGGATATCAGCGGGGAGACAGAGTTGTGTTCAGGCCCGTGGATGATCTCGGCTTGTCTGCGCTGCACCCCGTAGCCAACGAGGTCTACGAAATCACGTACCTGGTCCACGGCTACGGCCTGGAGTCCGGCTGGTGTGCGTTTGGTATCAAACGACTACACGGGGAGGTGTGAGGATGGACTGGATCAATGCAAAGGACCGGGTGCCTCCGGTCGGCGTTCCTGTGATCGTGGCGCGGCGGGGAATCAACGGCAAGATCCGCGTGGAGGCGGGCCAGAAGGAGCCCGGCGACTGGTGGAAGGTCTACGGTACCCTGGTCAAGCAGGTGCTCTACTGGCAGCCTATGCCGGCGGCCCCGGAGGAGGGTGCAGATGCGGCTGATTGATGCGGACGCGCTGAAAGACATGATGTTGCAAGCGTATAACGATGCGCTGCCGGAATTTGATATGCCATGGAAAAAGAAGATGGCGCACAGCGTTACGCTGTCATTCATGGCAGATATTGACGAGGCCCCCACTGTGGACGCTGTGCCGGTGGTTCGGTGCCGAGAGTGCCGACACCGTGACCCGGAAGATCACAAGTGCGAAAGCGGAGAAATGGAGCGTCAAGGGTGTCCTTTCCCTGTGGACGATGACTATTTCTGCAAGTACGGTGCGCGGCGAGAGTGGGGCGATGACGATGAATGAGATTATACTTGGACTCGGCGTGAATAATAGCACCACAAGCACACAGGAAAGTCGTTATATGTGCCGATCCCGTGGCATTATCTGCGAGATGGCATCGGATTATGGGTATTGCAGGTTGACTGCTTGCATTAAAAGGGGTGCTGTCGATGACAACTTGTGATTTGTGTACTAAACCATGTCCCCGCTACAATGAAATAAAAAATCTTGCAGAGGGGCGTATGTTTGCCATGAAGGAACTGGCTGCTTTGTGCAAAAAGATAGAAAACGGAACGCTGGTGGAAGTGGTGCGTTGCCGGGAGTGCCGGTGGGGTCTGGTTGGGAAGCAGAATGTTATTTGCATGAAGCATAGCCCAGTGGTTCCAAGAACGCACGATTTTGATTATTACTGTTCCGATGGCGAGCGCAAAGGAAGGGAACAACAATGACAAAGACATTGAATGAGTGGGCGGCGGAAATCCACCAGAACGCCGTGGATCACGGCTGGTGGGACGAGCCCCGCAGAACCTACGGCGATATTGTGGCTCTCTGCCACAGCGAGCTGAGCGAGGCATTGGAGGAGTACAGGAACGGAAAGCCTCTGGTGTACTGTGATGCCATTGAGGCGAATGCCGAATGCATGGAGTCTGAGGGTGGCGGCTGCATTGGCATTGTGTGCCTGCAGCACTTTCCCGACCGTAAGCCGGAGGGTGTTGCCGTCGAGATGATTGACTGCATGATCCGAATCCTGGATTGGTGCGGGCAGGTGGGCGTTGACGTTGACGCCGTCCTTCAGGCCAAGCACGAGTACAACAAGGCACGGCCCTACCGCCACGGTGGGAAGGCACTGTGATACTAATAACCTAAAATGACGCATGCCTTTAGGGCTCCTGTCTGCAGCAGAGAGGAGCCCTATCATGGCAAAACGAAAGATGAAGACCGTCCGCGCCGGCCGGCAAGTCCGGCAGATCATCTACCCGGTGATCAACGCCGCAGATCCTCCGGCTGTGCGCGGCGCCAAGCGGAAATGCAGCACGGCCGCCCAGGCCCTGCTGAACCGGCGCCACTCCTATGAGAAGGCCCAGGATCTGATTGCCGAGAACTTCGACGTGGGCGACATCCTCCTGACGCTGACCTACGACGACGCACACTATCCGGCCAGCCGGAAGGCGGCCGAGGGCCGGGTGTCAAAGTTCGTGAGCGATGTGCGCAAACACTGGCGGGCCATGAAGTGGGGCGATCCGGTGATCTTCTGGGTGACCGAAGAAAAGCACGGCGACGGGAGACTCCACCACCACCTGATCGTCAAGGCGCCGCCCGCCAAGTGCTACGCGATCCTGCGCAGCTGCTGGCACGGCGGCTCCGTGGTGGATATGAAGAAGCTGCGGGTGGACAAGGAGAAAAACTTCGAGTCTATCGCCCGGTACCTCTGCAAGGAGGCGCCGGAGCTGGGCAAGCACCAGTGGCACATCACCCGCAGCGCCAGCCGTCCGGACGTGGACGTCCGCTGGGTGGATGGCGACGCCATGATCAAGCCGCCCAAGGGGTCGATGATCCTGGCCCGCAGCTCCGTCCACGACTATCAGTTCGGCGCCGGCTATCAATATGCAGCCTACATCCTGCCGCAGGGCAGGCGGCGGAGGAGAAAATAAACCTTTTTGTTTATTTTTTCTGCCTTGATAATAATAGTATTTTTAGGAGTAGGGAGTGTGAAAAGTGTTGCAAACAACTGAAAACCGTGGTAAACTGTTAACAACGAAGGATGGTTACTTGATCTGCCCGGTGTGCCGGCAGAACAAGAAGCTGCTCCCGGTTCTGCCCACGTCCAGCGGCAGGGACATCGTGTGCTACTGCACCAAGTGCAAGCACCGAACGATCGTGAATATCGACAATGGCCTGTGCTTTGAGAGCCCGTGCCTGTGATCAACGCAAGAACGCGTGAGATCGCAGGTACGGGCTCTTTTCGTTTTGCCTGGAGGTGGCAGCCATGCAGTTTGACTACAGCAGCAAGAACCGGCGCTGGCAAGTGCTCCGGCTGCGGATTCTTCGCCGTGATCGGTACCGGTGCTGTGAGTGCCGGCGCTACGGGAGGGTGACGGACGCCAACACGGCGCATCACATCTGGCCGGTGGAGGACTTCCCGGAGTACGCCTTCGCCGCCTGGAACCTGGTCAGCCTCTGCCAGCACTGCCATGATGCCATGCACGACCGGAACACCCGGAAGCTGACGCCACTGGGCGAGCGCTGGCGCAGAAGTACCCCCCCTCCCTCGACGGGGTGATTTTCTCACTCCAGGGACCGGCGGGGGGACCTTGCGCACACACGGCGGAAAATTTTGGGGAGCAAAAACGGCGGGCAGGCCGGGCGGGGCAGGGATCCCCGCGCATGTGCGGGCGCGGGCCGCGGACGTGTACCGCGGACGCTGACCGCAGGAGCATTTGGCGGTGCCCAATTCGGGCACAGCGGGAGGTGAGGTTCGTGACCAGGGAGCAGCAGTACAAGGCACAGATGGAGACTTTGGGGACCTATGACCCCGCTTTCGATCCCGCGATCCACACGCTTGCGGTCATGGAGCGAGAACTTCAGCGCACCATGAAGGCATGGAAGGCGACAGCGCCCAGCAAGAACGCTGCGCCTTCCACTGAGCACAAGCTCTACGCCGTGATCCAGTCGCAGCGCAAGGACATTCTGGCGCACCGGGACGCCCTGGGCCTGACGCCAAAGGCCCTGCGCCGGCTGCGGGTCGTTGAAGGCAGTCCTGCCGGCGATCCCACCACGGACGGTATCGGCGCCAGGCTGGACGCCATCGCGAGGCGGTGCGGGCTGTGATCCCCTACAACGTTTACAACGCGCCTCATCTGAGGACCGCGCTGGACTACGCGCAGACCGTTGCCTCGGACGAAACCACATGCGAGCTGACACGGCTGTGCTGCCGGCGCTTCCTCGCTGACATAGAGGATCCCCGCTGGGACTTCCGGCCCGGCCTGGCGGAGTTCTGTATCGAGATCATGACGGGCCTATTCTGCTTTATGCAGGGCGAACGTCTGGACGGCACGCCGCTCCGGGGCCATCCCCTGGAGCTGATGCCCTGGCAGATCTTCGTCACGTACAACGTATGCGGCTTCTTCCTGCCGGACACGGAGATCAGGCGCTACACCGAGGCGGATATATTCGCCCCGCGGAAGACGGTGAAGACCACCTTCGCCGAGGCGCTGCAGACGGCGCTGGCCATGTACTACCGGCGCAGCGGCGCCAAGGCCAAGACGGTGGCTGGCTCGCTGAAGCAGGGCATGGAGGGCTTCGACTGGCTGGTGTACAATTTCAAGCTCCTGGGCCTGGTGGCCGACAATAACCCGCCCGGCAAGCTCAGGCTGCTAAACAGCAGCCTGGGGCACAGCATCGAAGGCCCCTTCTGGGGCGGCTACATCGACCTGGAGACCCTGGCCTTCAAGCCCGAGCTGTTCGACGCCTTCAACGCCGCCTTCGTCCACCTGGACGAGCTGGAGCTGTACAAGGACGCCCGGCCCTATACCAGGCTGCGCGACTCCATGAAGGCGTACACCAACAAGCTGCTCCTGTGCACCTTCACAGCCGGCGACGACGGCACCGGCTTCGCCGCCCAGCACCGGGACTACATGGAGAAGATCCTCCGGGGCACCGTCACCGGCCTGGACGCCGACCGGACCTTCGTGTTCATGGCCGAGGCGCCGAGGGCAGAGGACGGCGAGGTGGATTACACCAACCCTGCGGTGCACCGCGCGGCCAATCCGGCCTACGGCATCACGATCCGGCCGGACGACATGCTGGCGGCAGCCCTGCAGGCGGAGCACAATCCTGCGCTCCGCAAGGAGTTCTTTACCCGCTCGCTCAACCTGTTCGTCGCCAGCTTCAAGGCGTGGTTTGACGTGGAGGAGTTCCGCCGAAGCGATCGGCGCTACAACTGGAGTCAGGCGGAGCTGGCGCGGCTGGTCAGGTCCTGGTACGGCGGTGCGGACCTTTCCAAGCTGCACGATCTGACCGCTGCCGATATCGTGGGGGAGGTCCCCGCCCGGCTGGCTGCCACGCCGGACTGGACGCCCCCGGAGGACGTGCTGGTCATCGTACCGCACTGCTGGTTCCCCCGGACGGCGGCGGCGGAGAAGGCCGACAAGGACAATATCCCTCTGTTCGGCTGGCAGGACGACGGTTGGCTGGATATGCCCAACGAGCCCAGCATGGATCCCACCGAGCCGGTCAAGCAGTTCAAGACCTGGCAGGCCTCCGGCTTCCGGATCCGGAAGGTGGGCCATGACCGGAAGTTCGCCCGGAAATACTACACGGCCATGAAAAAGGCCGGCTTCAGCGTGGCGGATCAGCCGCAGCTGTATCTGCAGAAGTCAGAGGGCTTCCGTTACATCGAGCACAAGGCGAAGGTGGGGTGCCTGTACTACTGCCACGCCGAGCCGTTTGAATACTGCGTCTCCAACGTCAGAGCCCAGGAGAAGGTGGATGACGCGGTGCAGTATGACAAGATTTCACCCACCAGCCGCATTGACGTGTTTGACGCGGCGGTGTTTGCCACGGTGCGGATGCTGATCGACAGCGACAAGCTCAGCGCAGCCGCCCGGTGGTTTGGAGAGGAGGAGTGATCCGTGGGGCTGTTTGATCGTCTCAAGAAACGCAGCGCCGGCGCGACGGTCGGCCTGACGCTGCAGAGCCCCGGCATTATCTGCCCGACCGGCTACCACCATCTGCTGGACGCGCCGGAGGTCGCCGGCGCCATCTGGCGGATCTCCGATATGATCGCCAGCATGACCATCCACCTGATGCGCAACGAGAAGAACGGCGACGTCCGCGTCCGGGACGCCCTGGCCTATAAGGTCGATGTAGCGCCCTGGAGCATGGGGACCCGCCACACGCTGATCAGCTGGATCGTGTCGGTGATGCTGACCGACGGCAACGCCTGTGTGCTGCCCCGTACCGGCGGCGGTCTGCTGGAGGATCTGATCCCCATGCCGGGCGCCCGTCCCCGGCGGCGTGCGGACGGCGGCGACTATGAGATCGCCTGGCGAGGCGTCACCTTCGATCCGGATGAGGTCCTGCACTTCCCGTACCACGTAGATCTGCAGTACCCCTGGCTGGGCACCGGTACCCGCGTGCAGCTGCAGCAGGTGGTGGACAGCCTGCTGCAGGCCAACAGCACCAAGCAGGCCTACATGAGCAGCGAGTACAAGCCGCCTATCATCATCTCCGTCAACGCCGACAGCGATCTGGCCGATCCGGAGAAGCGCAAGAAGTTCCTGGACCGGTACACCAAGCGCTCCTCGCCGGACGAGCCCTGGGTGATCCCTGCGGAGCTGATGAACGTGGCGCAGGTCCGGCCGCTGAGCCTGAACGACCTGGCGATCCGGGACGGCGTGGAGCTGGACAAGAAGTCCGTGGCCGCCATCTTCGGCGTGCCGGGCTTCATGGTGGGCGTCGGGAGCTATAACAAAGACGAGTACAACACCTTCATTCGCGAGGTGCTGATGCCTTTGGCGCAGATCATCCAGCAGGAGCTGACGAAAAAGCTCCTGGTGAGCCAGGAGCGGTACTTCCGCTTCAACAGCCGGAGCCTCTATGCATACGACCTGAAAGAGCTGGCCGACATCGCCGAAAACCTGTTTGTGCGCGGCCTAATGACCGGCAACGAGTGTCGCGATTGGATGGGCCTGGCGCCCATGGCCGGCCTGGACAAGCTGGTGATCCTGGAAAACTACATCCCCCTGGCGAAAATCGGAGATCAGAAGAAACTGAAAGGAGAAGACAGCGATGGCTAAACATTCCAGTGTCCGTACCTGCCGGCAGATCCGCAGCACGGCGGCGGGCTTTCAGACCCGCGAGGAGGGCGGCCCGATCATCGAGGGCTACTTCTCCATTTTCAACAGCGACTATCCCCTCTGGCCGGGCGCTGCCGAGCAGATCGCCCCCGGCGCCTTCCGCGAGACGCTGGGCGGCGACATCCGGGCCCTGGCCGATCACGATACCCGCCTTGTGCTGGGCCGCACCACGGCCGGCACGCTGGCCCTGCGGGAGGATGAAAAGGGCCTTTTCGGCACGATCAAAATCAATGAAGCCGACGGCGACGCCATGAACCTCTACGCCCGCGTCCAGCGGGGTGACGTCTCCCAGTGCTCCTTTGGTTTCGATATCCTCGATGAGGAATACATCGAGAACCCCAGCGACGGCTCTTGCCTGTGGATCATCCGCAAGGTGAAGCTGTACGAGGTCAGCGTAGTCACTTTCCCGGCCTACGTGGAGACGTCCGTGGAGGCCAGGCGGCACGACTACGACACCATCAGGCGCCGGAAGCTGGACGCCTGGAAAAACGACATGAAGGAGAGATTGCACCATGGCTCTTAGAACGATCCTGCTGCGCAAGCGTCTGACCGACGCCCAGAAGCGCAACGCGGACCTGCGGGCCGCCCTGGCGGCCTTCGACACCCGTGAAGCCGAGATCGCCCAGGCGATCGAGGAGGCCGAGACCGAGGAGCAGCGCTCCGCGGTGACCGCGGAGGTCGAGACCTTCGAGACGGAGCGCCGCGCCGCCGCCGAGGCGGTGACCGCATCCGACGCGGAGGTCGCCAACATCCAGCGCGAGCTGGACGAAGCCGAGCAGGCCCAGGAGGCCGCCCTCGGCGACTACAACAACAACGAAGGCGGCGAGGAGAGAAGCCGCCGGAGAGGAGACGAACACATGAACGACATGGACCAGCGTGAGATCCATACTTTCCAGAGCCGCAGCCGCTGCTTCACCACCCGCGCCGCCCGGGATGCCTTCTATGGCCGCACCGAGGTGCGCGAGTTCCTGGGCCGCGTCCGCACCATGCTGGGCAATCAGCCGGCGTCCCGCCGCGCTGTGACCGGCGCGGATCTCACCATTCCCACCATCATCCTGGACATCATCCGCGACAACCTGAACAAGTATTCCAAGCTGCTGCCCTACGTCAGCCTGAAGCCCGTGTCCGGCCGGTCCCGCCAGAACGTGATCGGCGACATCCCGGAGGGCGTCTGGATGGAGATGACCGGCGCGCTGAACGATCTGACCTTCACCATCAACGACGTGGAGATGGACGGCTTCAAGGTCGGCGGCATCATCATCATCCCCAATTCCTACCTGGAGGACAGCGATATCAATCTGGGCGAGGAGATCCTGTACATGCTGGGTCAGAGCATCGGGATGGCGCTGGATAAGGCTATCGTGTACGGCAAGGGCTCTGGCCAGAAGATGCCTATCGGCATCATGACCCGCCTCGCTGAGACGAGCCAGCCCGCCTACTGGGACGCCAACCGGATGCCCTGGATCGATCTGCACAGCGCCAACGTGGTCAAGCTGAACATCCTCTCTGAGACCGGCACGACCTTCTTCGGCCCGCTGCTGGCCGCCCTGGCCAAGGCCAAGCCCAAGAAGGATCTGGGCGAGAGGGTCTGGATCATGAACGAGGCGACCCGCACCACGCTGATGATTAAGGCGATGGCCTTTAACTCTGCCGCTGCGCTGGTCTCCCAGATGAACGACACCATGCCTGTGCTGGGCGGGAAGATCGTGACCCTGGACTTCATGACGGACAACAACATCGTCGGCGGCTATCTGGCCCGCTATCTGCTGGCGGAGCGCCAGGGCAGCTCCTTCGGCTATTCCGATCTGCCTCTGTACATCCAGGACAAGACGGTGTTCAAGGGTACCGCCCGTTACGACGGCCAGCCCATCTTCGGCGAGTCCTTCGTGGCAGTCACCATCGACAACACCAATGTGGTCACCGAGATGGACTTCGCTGCCGACTACGCCAATCAGGGCATGAACGCCCTGATCGTCACCGCTGCTGCCGGCTCCGCCGTCGGCAAGACGGTCCTCACCGTTTCCGGCGCCGTGGCCGACTCTCCCACGCTGAAGTACAAGGCCAGCCAGCTGCCTGCCGGTATCAATGTGGGCGACCAGGTCACCGGCTTCTCCGATCTGACCTCCGGCAGCACGGCGATCACCGCCGCGGCCGGCACGCCCATCACCGTGGTGGAGCTGGACAGCTCCGGCCGCGTGATCTCCCTGGGCTATGTGACCAGCGTGCCCAAGACCAGCTAACAGCTTGCCGGCAGCTTTCATGCTGTTTTCCTCCTAAGAGCCGGGGGCGGGAAACCGTCCCCGGCGGCAACCTAACATCGAGGTGATACGTATGGCAACGAGCATGCTGCAGCGGCTTAAGCTGAGCATTCCGATTACTTCCACCGCTTACGACGATGTCCTGACTGGGTACATCCAGCGGGCTACAGCGGCCCTGCAGGCGGCCAATACGGGGATCGACGCCGGTACGCCCAGCCCGGACGACGAGGAGCTGATCGTAATGTACGCCGCCTGGCTCTGGCGCAGCAACAAGCAGTCGGAGCTCCCGATGCCGCCCGCGCTGCGCCTGGCCATCAACGACCGGAAGGTCTCCGCGATCACGGAGGACACAGACGATGGATGACGAAATCTATCTTGTGCCCAATTCGGACACGCAGAACAGCTTCGGCGCCTTTGTCGCCGATCCTTCAGCGCAGCCTCGCCGCGTGCTCTGCACCGTCGGCGGCGTCACCCGCTCCGAGTGGGCCGCTGCCGGCCAGCTGGGGCACCGTCCGGATCTGGTGGTCACGGTGCCGGAGGTGGACTATGAAGGCGAGCTGACGGCCATCTTCCACGGTACGCACTATCGCGTGTATCGCACTTACACCCAACTGGACGGCTGGGATATCGAGCTGTATCTGGAGGCACAGCAGGGGGTGACCTATGGGCAGTATTAAAATTGATGACCTGGCGTCGGCGGTGCAGTCTTCCCTCAACGATTACCGGGACAACACCCTGGACATAATGGCCCGGGCTGTGGCTCGGGTGGCGAAGGAGACTGTGCAGGCGATCCGGGAGAACATCGACAAGGCCGGCATAGGCGGCAAGGACTATCGCAAATCCTGGACGACGACGCAGAATCCCGACATGAGGGGACGCTGGGCCTCCGGCCGGGTCGTATACTCCAAGCTGCCGCAGCTGCCCCACCTGCTGGAGCATGGCCACGCCAAGGTCAGCGGCGGCAGGGTAGAGGGCCGGCCCCACATCGCGCCGGCGGAGGATCTGGCCTCCATGAAGCTGGAGGAGTACATCAAATCTGGCATTGAAGGCGGTGATTAAATGGATATCGATACTCTGCACGACATCCTGGCAGGTACTAATCTTCCGGTGACGTACCGGGCATGGCCCACAGAGCCGGCCCGCAATCTGCCGCCCCCGCTGCCCTGGATCTGCTTCATGGAGACGAGGCCGGACAACTTCGCAGCTGACGGAATCGTCTATCACAGCAAGCCGGGCTATCGTATCGAGCTGTACACCGCCGAAAAAGACCCCGCGAGTGAGCAGGCGGTGGAAGCCGCTCTGACCGCAGCGGGGCTTTTTTACAACAAGGAGGAGACCTTCCTCACTGACGAAAACGACTATGAAATCATCTATGAAATTTGAGGTGACGAAATGGAAAACAAAGTTCAGTTCAACCTGAAGAACGTCCACTA